>Ga0172379_10001389_pt1 | contig 48321 bp, 54 predicted proteins | sample GrowelOW334metaG_FD_119756 | JGI IMG/M metagenome (GOLD analysis project Ga0172379, IMG submission 119756) | Groundwater microbial communities from an aquifer near a municipal landfill in Southern Ontario, Canada - Groundwater well OW334 metaG | ecosystem: Environmental > Aquatic > Deep...
AATCTGCTTGCAAATATTATTTTTTTTGTATCTTGATTTGATTTATCTGGTATATCAAAATGTGCAAACTTATTTACAAATGATGCTCTTATTGCTACATCAAGTCCAAAAAATCTTTTGAAATACCATTCAACTTCTGTAAATCTTAATTGCTGGTCTCCTGCTTGCTCTAAAAATAAGTCATTTCTTTGAACAGATGCACGATATATGTCATGGTCAAGTAATTCTCCACCAAGATATGCATAATCCCATTTTACTTTTTTTCCATTTAGTACTTCTCCTTTATATGTTCTCATAGGATAATATGTCTTTATACCATATTTTGATTTAAACAAGAGAGGAGAACATATAAATACTTTATCGTACTTATAAAAATTTCCTTTATTTGTTATTATTTCATCATCAGTCAATTGAATAACTGTCTCATTAAGGTCAACAGGAAAGTCTGGCAAAGTACAAATCAATGTTTTTATTCTCTTTTTTCCTTTGCTTGGCTTGTTATTCATTGGTTTGTGAGTAACCCTATTATATATATATACTTCTTCTGGTTTTGTTCCTTTAAATACTTCAATTGCCTTATATTCAAAAGGAATCTGAAATTGATTCATAAATCTTATTGTTTCTTTTGTTGACCAAACATAATGTACTGGTAAAAAACTTCTTCCTGCTGGTGCAATCATTTTTGCATTAGGAAAAAACATTTTTACTATTGATGCTGTTGCACCTGCTCCTATTATGTATATCTTTTCATCTTTCATTTTAACTCCAATATTTTTAATCTTAACTCTTCAAGTGTCATTTTTCTAATATCAATCTCCCACAATCTTAAAACTTTAAAACCTTTCTGCAATAACTCTGTTGTTCTAATGTTATCAATATCAGTTCTTGTAGGATATTTATGCCAATAGTTTCCATCACACTCAATAACAAGATTCATACTTGGAATAAAAATGTCACACTGATAACCATGCTCAATTTCTTTTATATATTTGTGTGTCATATATTCTATCTTTAGTTCTGTTAAGTATTGCTGTATTTTTATTTCAATTGTTGTATCTTTTAATGGAAATACTTGTTTAGACCTTCTAATTTTTGCTTTATCAGTTTTCATTACTTCTTTTTGTTTATTTGAAAGTTTTTTTCGTGTGAGCTCTGTAATTTTTCTTGTATTGTGTCCAGCTAAAAATTTAAAATTTCTTAAAATACTTCTCTCTTTCAATTCAGCTCCACATCCACAGCCACAATACTTTTTTTCAATATTATGCAATTCTGGTTTATAATTGTGTCCTTCTGACATCAATTTATTTTTTAGATGATGTCCAATTATATATTCATTTCCTTCATTTGCAAGATTATTACATCCACAATTGCAAAGTTTTCTAATATGTTTTTCTGGTTTATAATTCTGACTATTAATCCCACAGATTCCTTTCCTATTTGCATTATGTCCTGATTTATACTTTCTTCCTTCTTTTACTTCAAGACCACACTTACCACAAGCACACTGAGTCATTTTTGTACACCTGTATCTTTTAAAAATAATTTTATCATTGATTGAAAATAATTTGCTGGTATGACTTGCCTTATTGCATTTCTTTTTGCCTTACTTTGTGCCTTTTGGAAAGCAAAAGCATCCTTTACTAAAGAACCTTGTGGTCCAATAGGTGCTCTAAATGGTTGTTCAACTATCGCTTCATTATATATATTATCTCTTAAATTTTTTGCATATGCAGTAACCATCCAACTATCTTCTGTCTTCTGCCATTCTTTTATACCGATGTCAATATTTTTATATCTCCTAGCAACTTCAAAAATTCCTGTTATTGTTAATGTAAGTTCACCTTGTTTTGGTTTATATACAAATGTTTTAACAGTCTCTCTCAATAGTTCTAAATTCACAATTTGTTTTTCATCTTCTGCTTCCATTAATTCAAATGCTTTTTGCCCAGCTGCATTTATAGGTATTATTACTTTTGGTAAGTTATCTTGCTTTTTGTCAAGTACAATGCCATCTTCTTTTAGCAACTTATCAATCTTATCATTTTCCTTTTTTTCATCATCTTCCCATGTCATTTTAATCACCTACCCAAAAATAATAATAGAGTCATGTTTTTGAGGCATGACTCTTAAATAAAAAAATTACCAATTACCTACATCATCACTCTCAAACAAGTCATCTTCTTTCTTTTCTTGTTTGACAGGTTTTTTTGCTGGCTCTGGTTTTGGTGCTGGTTTTACTACTGGTTTTGCAACTGTTTTTGGTTTCACAGGCTCTGGTTTCTTGATTACTTCTTCTACTTCTTCATCAAGTTCTTCTTCATCTGTTTTTGCTGCATGTGTTTCTTCTCTTGGTACAGATACAGTTTTTGTCTCAATTCTACTTAAATCAATTTCGTCTTCACTGTCTCTTTGTATTCTATACATTTCTGGACACCACAATCCAACTGCATTAATGAATACACTTTCTAAGCCATCATCTTCTTCTTTAAGATTTGTTCTTCCTACAACTATTACTTCCATTGCATTTTCATCAAAGCTTATTGGGAAGTCTTCTGGTATCCAGCAAGTAATTGGTTTATCGTCTATATCAAGTTCTGCTGCATTTATTGTTACAAGATTGCTTGTTCCTTCTCCTGTAATTCTTATATCTGTTATATCTCCCTTTATAATTACTTGTCTATTACCATCTTCTTCGTGTCTCTTATGCCAATCAACAAGTTTCTTTAAGTTTGGACATATATGTTCCTTTAGATATTTCTTTGCAATATCAATAAATGGAACTTCTTTATCTGATGTTACTTCAAAGTTTGTAAGTTGTGACTGATTTAATATATATAGGTCATCAGTGCTTTTTGTTCCTTTTATTGCCTTAAATCTTATTGTTTTGAATAATGGTATTGATTCATTAAATTTGTCTGGCTTTAAAGTCATTACTGCTCTACGATAATCAGCATCTTGATGTTCTCCTTCAACTGCTCTTGCAACTAAATATATAGGTTTTCCTCTATCTTTATCAAGGTCAATCTTTCTTACTCCAGTAGCTGGTTTTCTTTTACCATGATATAATGGATTACCATCTGAATCAGTATATCCTTCTGCAATTGCTTTTTCCCTGTCTGCTTCCCACATTTCAACAGATTCATCAAATTGTTTTTGTGCACCATAATCAGTTTCTCTATCAACACCATATATAATTCCTTCAAATGTTCTACTTGGTGAAAACATTATTCTTTTATAGTGACTCATAAGTCTTGACAAAGCAAATAATTCAATTTGCTCTTTTGGTACACCTTTATCAGTCATATAATTTGCTGACTCTTCATACTTTTCATCTATCTCCTTTTGTGAGATACCTTTTGCCAATATTTGCTTAAATGCATCTTCTTTTTTTGTCATTTTATTTCCTCCATTTTATTGACTAATTGTTTCAAGTAGTCTTACTAAATATTTTATTGAAGTAAATTTATTATATAGATACTTCAATTGAATCTCATTGGTTTCTCTCTTTTTTATAAGTTCGTTGAGTTCACTTCTTAACTCAATTATTGGTACACTTTCCATTACTTTTTCTTTTAGTGCAACATCTCTTTTTTCCTTGTTTGTCAATTTCTCATCGAAGAAGACATTCTTTTTTATTTTATCTTCTTCAAGTTCTATTTTCAATTTTTTTATACCAATTTCTCTGTCTTGCTCTGCCATTGCTCTATGCAAATCATCTATTGCTTGTGGCAATTCAAGTAATTCATGTGCCATATCATTTCCCTTTAGTTTCTCTGGTAGTTCAATTACTTTATCTTTCTTATCAGTCATTTTACACCTCAACCATTAATTTGTTGTTACATTCTGTTTTTCTAATATTTCTTTTATCACTTTATCTATACAAGAAATGTCTGCTAATTGTCTTGTCTGATTTTCATATTTTACTGCAATAACACTGCAATTGTTCGTAGAAGAATATATGCCTGAAACTATTGTCTGTGTTACATTTTGTTGAACATAATTTGCCAGAGAAACTAATGTTTCATTAAGTCCAGCATCTTTTTGTTCTATCTGATATTTATATTCTGCAATTTTATCAGAGTTGTTGCTAACTGTAGCAAATAAAGCTATACTAAGACCAATAACTGCCATTAATAATATAAAAATTGCAATTATTTTTCCATCCTTCTTTGTACTAACTGGTTGTTGTGGTATTCCACCATTATTCATATCCATTTATATCACCTTAATTAATTTTTTATTTACTAATATTAAATAACTACTTTCTTCAACAGGATTTACTGCTCTTATTACTAATTCATATCCTTCTTTATATAATTCTGCAATTTTGTTTGCTTCGTCTTTAATAGATATTCCACTTACTACATCAAGATAAGCTATGCTTTTGTCCTCTGAATATGTTATGCACTCATCAACAGTTCTTTTATCTTCACTCTCATCTTCAGAATATTCTTCACAATTATGACTTTTAGTTTCTAAATGTTTTGGACAATAAGAATTTTCACACCATTCACAATCATTCCATCCACTAACCTTAGAATAACAATTTCCACAGACCTTTTCATCACACTCATCAAAATCGCAAGAATATGATGTCTCAAACATTTTTATTCTTTTTCCACACTTACTACAATCTGTCATTTTAATCATCTCCTTAATCTTTAAATACTTTCTTGACTGCATCACAATCAAGCTTTATTTCTCTCTCTGATGTACCAACATACTGCTTTTCAAGTATGACATCATCAATAAGTTTCGTTACTTTCTGTGGTTGCTTTGCTTCAATAAATCCTTTAATCATTCCTAACTGCACTCCTGTCAATAAATATCTACCTGCCATTACTTCCACCCTTTAGTTTTTTCATTTATCCTTTTTATTACTCTATCTAAGTGTCCTAAATAAAGATAATTATAAATTTTTTCCATAGTTAATGAAATTGTTGTAAATAATACTCCAAATATTAAACCAAGTACTCTATCTAATGTTCTTTCAAGACCAACTGAATAAGCTATTAAAAATATTCCTACAAGAAGTAGCAGTATCTGTGATAGAGTAAACCAATATCTTGCTTTTGGATTTGATATCATTACCATTTTAGTCCCATTCTATCCTATAATATTCTGCACTTGCAATTTTCTTGAGTTCTGTTACTTTTCTCTCAAGAATAAAAAATGCTTGCTGATTATTTTCTGTTTTTAAATTTAACAATTCGTCACTTTCAAGTATTTTCAGAACTGCTTTGCTTTTCTTTTTACTATTCAGTAATTTTTGTGCTTCTGAAATTTTTTCAGCAGCCTTCTGACTGTTTTCGTCTTCTTGTGTACTTAATCTTTGGTGCACATCGTACAGTGCACCAACTAATATTTGTCTCGCACTAAATGTTCTACACATAATCTCTACCTCACTCATTGTTTAAATAATAATTTATTGTATTTTTTGTTCCTTTCCTTGTTGTAAAGTATCCTGCTTCAGTATATGCATCAATCATTGCTGCACATCCCATTAATCCTTTATTGAATACTTTATTTATTGCTTCCTTAAATTCTTTTTTGCTCAAGTGGTCAACTTTCAATACTGATATTGTTCTCTTAAATATTTCAATTACTCTCTTCTTCTCTTCTTCTGCTTCCTTGTCATCACGAACATCAATTTTCTTTGCAAGCATTTCCATAAATCCTCTTGTTATTTCAAAATTTCTTCTTATATCATTCTTTTTTATTGTTGTACCACCATGCTGAACAACATATTGTCCTGCAATCTTTAAACATACTTCTTCAACAGTATTTGCAAAACTTAATAATGTTTCTCTACTTCCTCCTTTTCTATCTCTTATTAAATTAATAAAATAATGGCTGACAGTTGTTAGTTCATCTCTTGCTTCCATATCAACAATCAATGTTCTTGGAGCTCTACCAACTTTTTCTATTCTTTTTTTAAATATTTCAAGTTTTTTATCAAATGTAACACTTATATTTGGGTCCATAAGAGTTTTCTGCATATCTTTCATTGTTTTTATTTCATCAATAGTAAGTTTTCTTATTAATAAAAACATTCTTTGTAGGAATCCACTTGTTGCAACAATTGTTGGTACTGTCTGAAATGGATATGTTGTACCAATTATTGTTAATGGATTTGAATATTCAATAGGATATTTACTTCTTAATTTTTTTCTAACATATGGTGGACAATCTAGTACTGGCTGTAGAGATAATATTATTTCTTGATTTTCTCTTTTTGGTTCAAGTAATATCTGCATCTCATCAAAAATTAGAATATCATAATTACCTGCATCTCCTCTAATTATTGGGTCTCTCCACAATATTGTTTTATCATTACCATTTTTATCTTTTACTATAATGCTTGGACTTGCTTCGCACAGTCCTTCTGAAATATATTTATCATTTGCCTTGATTGCTTCTTCATCAATTGTTCCAATAAGTCCTGCTTCAGTATATTGAGTAATTATTTGACAACTAACACCACAAGCATCGCATATTTTTTTCATAGCTTTATTTACTCTACCTTTTCCTGACCTAGCTGTCTGTATCCAGCAAAGCGATACTCTTAAATCTTTATTGCTGACACCATCTTTTATTTTAACTTTATTCAAGTATGCACCCATAAATGAATAAAAGTATAGTTCTGCTGCTGCTTCATTCATTACTGAATTGCATGAAATAAGTTCTGTAAATAATTGTCTTAATGGTTTTGACCAATCAGAGTCAGTATTTCCATTCACCTTTACTGCAGGAGTTGTTTCTTCTTTTGTAGGAGTATTTGTAGCCACTTTCTAACCTCACATCTTCTTATTGTTATTTTGCTTTTCCTCTCCTCCTCCTTCATCTTTATCGTCTGGTGAAGCTTTTCTTAATAATGTAACTTTCACTTGGTCTTGATACTCAAAATCTTTCTCTGTAGTTGGTACAGCAATAATAAGTGCACCACCAGATTTTGTTATTCTCTTAGTAAAAAAAATTGTTTCTTTTTCTTCTGCCATTTTTTTCATTCCTCAATATTTTTTTTGCTTTTTCTGATTTTAGACTTTTCTCATCTCAATTGAGCATTAATCTTAAGTCATTTTTTTATTTTCTTTTATTAATTTTAATAAACCAATTAAATACCACCAATGATACAAATTTTATTTAGAACATCTCTATTGTCTATTTTTATTTTTGTATCAACAAACATTTTACCACCTACTAATTAAATTTACCACACACACTCAAAAAATTATTTATAAACAGAAACCAATTCATATTTGAAAGCATATAAATCACCTTTACATTAAGTTAAAAACAACTCTTTTATATTTGTTTTCTTATTTTCTAGGAACTAGGTTATATAAATACTTTTCGGTTTTTTATAATATATTTTGCAGAAGTGATATTATTGATATGATGATATCATTTTTTTCAATTCTTGTCTACCACTTTTAATATATAAGGGGGAGATGAACTTTTTTACTCTTCTATTAATATCTAATAAGGGTGCCAAAATCTTGAGGTCACAAAAAATTGGGTCCGAAACTTGGGACAAGTTTGGTGTCTAAAAAATTTTTAGACTGGCTTGTCGAGTCCTAATATATATAAGGGGTCTACAAGACCTGTATTGATATTTTTATATCAATAATATCATTCCATATTTTAGAGACACCAAAACACTTAAAAGTGTTAGATACAATTGTTTTAAGCTCTAAAACTAAAATTTCTAAAATTATAAAAAGTTTTGAAATCATAATTTTAGATTCCCATAAATTTATGGTTTTTAGCTTGTAAAAGCTAAAATTTCTAAAAAACCTAAAAAAAACACCAGTGTCTTATTTTTTTATTTTTTTGTAAATTGTCTCGAAGACTTTTTCTTCTCTACTAAATAATATATAATAATATATATATATTTTATAATTTTATAATTTTAGAATGTAAAAATGCGAATTCGTGGTTTTTAACCTGTATAACTGCCAAATTCTGGAATTCTAAAAAGTTTTTAAAACTATAATTTTAGAATTTTTTAGGATATGAACACCAAAGTGTGAAAAGTGTTCTATAATTTTAGTTTTTTTCAAGAAAAAGTTCTCATATGGCATATCTCAATGCTGAAAACGAAAAGTTTATATATAAGTATGTCTATTCTATTTTAAATAATATGTTAAAACATTTTTGGAGGTAACTAAAATGGCTAAAGAAAAAGCAACAGTATTAAAACCTTGTCAAAAGGAAATAAAGAAAGAAGAGTATGAGAAAGAATTATTGACTGGTTCCCGTGGAGTCGGTCAAAATAAAAATTTGGGTAAGTATTATAGAATTGACCCAGCAAATCCAGCCTATGCAAAATATAGAGCTGAAAAAGTAGCAAAGAAAAAGGCACGTCTTGATAAGAGATTAGCAAGAGCATCTGCAATTGCACATAAAAAAGGTGTAAGAGAAGGAGTCAAAGCATTCAAGAATTCTGACGCTTTCAAGAAAATTTTAGCAGCTGCTGAAAAGAGAGGAGTAAGGTCTGCAAAGCCAAAACAATCATTAGCAGACAGAGCAGCTAAAGCAACAGCAAAAGCAAAAGAAGCACAAAAGAAAGCTGATGCATTAGTAGCAAAATTAAAAAAGTAAGAGGGTAAAACCAAAAATTTTTTAATTTATTTTTTTTCGTTTTTTTATTTTTACTATTTCTTAGAATGCAACTAAACAAAAACATACATAGAAAATTAATGAAATAATAATTGTAAATATAAATGATACAATTTTATCAAATCTAAAAAGCCAATCTTCATCTAAAATAAAGTGAATTACAAATAACACAAAAGTTAATGCAAGATAAATTAAAAAAGAAACATCATTGAATGAATCTTTAGAAAATGTGAAAAAAGCATATACAAGAATGTTAATTGAAAATGTTGCAGCATAAGTAATTAATTTAAAAATTGTCGGACTGTCTTGATTTATTTTAAAATTATTTAGTATAAAAATTATCAAGTGTGTGACAAAATTCGAAATTAAGACAAAAAATAGCATGGAATTGTTCATTTTATAATGGAAGGACGGTTTTCATTTATAAATGTTTCGCTGAAACAGGTAGTATATAAAGATTATTATGTTATAGAATATAGGTTTTCACATTTTACCGTCAATAAAAAATTTTATTTACTCAATAGTTATAACTTTTCCTCTTTATATACCTAATTATTTTCAAAATAATTAGGTATATAAATAAGTTGTTGTCTTTCTATTTAACATGGATATAAACTCGTACCAAAGCATGGGAGAAGTCTTCTCAGCAGGAGATAGTTTCCTAAAAATTGGTATGACAAAAACTGCTAATTCTGTCTGTGATTTGTTTTATAACACATCATATGACATATTAGCATAAAAAAGTTTTTGCGAACTGCTGAATTAGAAAAATGGGAAAAGGAATTGAAGGATATAAACTTGTTATTGTCCTTGTGGCAATAGCAATGGTTGGACTTCTAGGATACATGGCTTACAACTGGAATAATACTCCAGCTAGTTCTGTACAAGTCGTACCTGCTGCATTAACACAGACAGGTGAAGTTGTACAGCCTACTGCTACTGTATCATGTCCATCCGACGGAACAACAGATGGTCAAGCAAGATACCAAGACATGCTTGCATCAACTGTAACATACGATGATGCAACAGTATACTTTGTACCACAAACTGCTGGCGAACAAAGAATTACTGCTGGAACATTACAAACAGATGGAACTTACTCAACTGCTGTAAATTTAAAGTGTACTGAATCAGGCACTAAATGGCAAGCTGTTGCTGTAACTAAGCAAGATGATGCTTCTTCTGCTGTTGGTGATGTATTCGTAGCTGAAGGTTCTTACTCCAAGGTTGACTTGAAAGGAAAGAATATTGGAACTCTACAATTTAAGGTTGAAGATAAAGTAACAGGTGGAGCAAAATTCTTTAACATTTCAGGTGTTACAACTGACGGACAAGGATACACTTCATTCAATGGTTCAACTGCTGTAGTTGCAAACGATGCTGCTTACACAGGAACTTCATTGGCTTTAGCTGCTGACGGATATGTAGATTCAACAATCTATGTAAAGACAGCAAGTACAAAGACTCAATATGGTGAAGATGGTCTTAGAACTTTCATGTTAGTAAATGCTGATGGTAGTGCATGGTCTGAACCAATAGTTGGAAGAGATGCTGGTGCTAAATTAGTAAATATAGGTATTGCTGCTTTGTCTGCTGACGACCAGAGACATTACAGTGGATATGAATATGTTTACGAAATAGGTAGCTTTGATGACAGAGAACACAAGATAGACTTCTATCTACAAACTGCAGCAGGTGTTGACCCAGGAGCATCAAACGACCCAACAATTACTTTCTGTGCAGAAGGAAGATATGCATCTGTAAAGTCAACTGACGCAATAAAGATAGGTTGCTGGACTGATGCTGCTACTCAAGCAGAAGTATTCACTGCAAGTACACCAATAATTAGCTTAAACATTGCATAAATGTAAAGCTAAATATGGTGTAATGTAGTTATTTTTTTTCTTTTTCTTTTAGATTTTTACTATCATGCTCACACAGTTCATAAAAAAAATAAAATAGGTGATTAATATGGCATATCCATTCATGAAACAAAGACAATTAAAAGAAGAAAAATTTAATATTGTTGACAATAATGGGAAAAAGAGGGAAATTTATATACAATTTATTGAACAGCAAAGAGGACAATCTGTAGTATTTGTTGCATGGGATGAAAAAGGAAATGCAATTAATGCAGGAAAGGCAAGAAGCAAAACTGAAATATTAAATTCAATGCGTGATTTAATAAGTAGACCACAAGACGAAGAACAATTAAAACAACGCTTTAATACAAATAGAAGTAACACTCATAGTCCTGATGGCAGAGAAGAACCATATATGAGGTGAATGAAGTGAATGAAGAACTGAATAGAATAGGAAAACCTTTACCACAGAAATTACAAATACTTGAACTTTTAAGTAGAGTTGGAAATCGTGGGATGAATACTCAAGAGATTGCATACCAAATGGAAAAGTCTGATGGCTCTCCTGGTGTTGATACTATGAATGTTAGTTCTCATTTAAAAGCTTTTGTAGCAAATGGTTTTGTAAATGTAGGTACAGGTGTTGCTATATATTCAAATCGTGCTTCAAAATTTTATTTTATTACTAGCAAAGGAATGAAATTTCTGCAAGATGAAGTAAAAGATATCGGACAAAGATATTATATGAAAAGTCCAAATGATAAAGATACATATTTTACTGCAGTTGGAAGAAATAAAGAGGAGGCAATTGCAAAAATGGAATATCAAGTAAAAAAATTTTATCCTTATGTTAATAATTATAAGAAAATGGATGTTTATGATAAGTATGAGGATACAAAATGAATACTTGTGCTCAATTTGCAATAACTATGGCAAAACAAAAAGGAATGACATATTCACAAGCACAGAAAAAATTTCCAAGAGGTCCTTATAAAAATTCAGTTTATAAAAATGCATCTGAGACACACGAAGCACACTGTGTTCATTGTGCAAGAGCAGAAGTCATGGCAGGCATGAGGTGAGTTGAAATGAAAGCAATTCCAATACATTCAATGGATGGTGAGAAAGAAGTTTATGCTTTAACACCAGAGCATTATAAGGGATACAAAATTACATTCAGAAAAAATGATGGTCCAGGAAGAAAATATATTACAGCAACAATTTTTGCAGGAAGCAAACAATTAAAATGGTTATGGGCATTACAATCACAATTTGGCAAACAAGATATGCTTGAGAGAGCGAAACAATTTATAGATAACAGAGATAAAACTGTACAGAAGACTTGGAGTGAAAACTATTTTGAGAAAAAAAGTTCTACTCCATTATATTGTACAAAGTGTGGTGGTACTTATCCTGCTAGTTATAAGAGATTTGCTGACGGGAAAAAGAGATGTAAATATTGTGGAAGAATTTTAGTATTAAATGAATAAAAATGGCAAAGAACAATACTCCCTTTAATGTGGTGATAGCATTCTTAATAGCTTTTGCTCTGTTTGGTCTTTATTGGCTTCAAAGATTAGGTCTTGATGCTGGACCAGCATATCTTTGGTTATTAATGATAGGTGCAATATTTCTTGTAGTTGCAGTAGTTGCTAAAATGTCAGGTGCTGATTTCTGGTTTGAAGTACCAATTGATAAAAACAATGAGAGAAGTGTATTAATGTTCTTCTTTGGTGTATTTTGCTTATTATTCTTATCATTTATATCAAAAATTACAGGAGCAAACATATATCAGCCAGCAGCAATGGCACCACTTGCAAGCTTCGGTATAGGTTTTGGTAATCAAACTTTTGCAGCATTAAGTGCAGCAACAAGTCCTTTCTGGATTTTCTTTATCATAGTTATATCAGCAGCAGTTATTGAAGAACTTGTTCTTGGTTTTGGTTTTGTTAAAATGGGAAGTCTTCTTGGCTCTGGAACAAGAAATATGTTAAAACTTGATTTTGGCAATAGTGGTGGAGAACATTCAGGAAATTCAATATGGGACTTCTCATTCGCAATGATATTTTCAATGTTGCTGTTTGCAATACTACACTTTTTTAATAATACATATTTAGACCCAACAACAGGAAAGATGGTATGGTCATTATTTGTATGGGCTGCAGGATTTAGACTTGTATTAAATATATTTATCTACAAGTTTGGAAACTTTGGATTATCATGGAGCATTGGTGTTCATGCAACAAACAATGCATTATATTTAGGTGGAGCAACAGTTCTTGCTGCACTAACTACATTTCCAGGAGGAATATTAATAGATATGTTTTTAGTATTGCTTATATTCTTCCTAATATTAAGTATCAAGAGAGCAGCAAAAGAAGGAATGGATGTATCTAAAGATTTTTGGACTTTTGATTGAGGTACAAAATGGTAAGACGTGATATGGCTGAAATAATGGAAAAGGAATTAAGAAAATTAAGAGAATATCCAAGTTATCACTTTCACAGTTTTGTCTATAATAATGAAATTGTAGAAACTAGGAGAAGATTAAAAGCTTCTGGATTAAATTTTAGGACAAGACCAAGATTTGTTAATGGAGTACAAATAGGCTACAATATATATGTAGAAGAGATGAGGTGACTAAAATGTGGAATGTAGGAAGAAACGGTACAATGTTTGAAGTTGATGATGATGACTTCGATTCAAAAAATGTTATAGGAGATTAAATCAATGGAAAGTGGATTAACAACTCTGAAATTTGTAACGATAGCACTGTATGCTATAGTACTTGCTGGATTATTAGTTAATGTAGGCAAAGCTATATATGTTGGTTCTACAACAGGAAATTGGAGACCAACAGCAGATGCTACAATAGGTCAAGTTGTTTATTGGGATAATCAAATATATGAAGGTATAACAACATTAAAAAATACTGAATTAATGAATTCATTGCCAGAATCATTTAGAGAACAATTTAAAGAATTTGTTGTAAGACAAATAGTTTTATATTTAGCATTATTTGCAATTGCAGGATTCCTATTATTTAAACTTGGAAACTGGCTTGCTGGTTCTGCTGCATTTGAACCATCAGTTGATATTGCAATCATACTTATAATATTAGTAGTTGTGTTCCCATTAGCAGAACTTGGTTATGGATGGATAGTTCATGACGAAGTAAATGCTCCATATCGTGGTGTTGCACAATTATTAAAAAAAGATACTTGGAATGTATTGCTTGATGGTGGAGTTCCAATTGATGTTTATGGAAGCTCTGCAAATGTTGTTCCTGCAGCCAACAACAATACAGTAAGACAAGTGATTACTGTTGGAGGATGATTAAAATGGAAAAAAAGACTGCTGTCATAATATCAGTAATATTCTTATTATTAGTTGCAGGATTCATAGTATATATGAAAATGTCTGCAACATTTTTAGGTGGAACCATACCGACAAAAGCTGAATGTTCAAACTATGTACAAGGTCAATGGTGTCAAAGTGGATATCATTGTGTTGATTGTTATCAATATACAGCTGTGAATGGAGCATTGTCATGGTCTTCTGATTGTTTCTTAAGTTTATCTTCATTCCCTAGTGGAAAAGTTGATGTGTGTTCTAATAATGTTTGTGTAATTGGTGACCAAAGATGTTCTGCTGATACTACTAAAGTTGAGAGATGTAGAGCAAATAGTGCTGGTACAAATACTGAATGGTATACTTATTCTACTTGTTCTTCTACTCAATACTGTCCTGCTAGTTCGTCTTCATGTAAGACAAATCCTTCTATTTGTACACCTAATAGTCAAAGATGCAATGGAAATATATATGAAATATGTACAGCATCTAGTACATGGTATCAAATGCAACCATTATCGACATCATGCTCTGATACAACCTCAAAATGTATTCCAGGAACAAATAATCTTTGTACAGATACAATAATTGTTAATGGAAATTCATACTATTGTAAAGTTCCTGTAACAACTTGTTCTTCTGGATGTTCAGGAGATGCTTGCGTTAATACTAATGTTTGTACTCCAAGTTCAAAAGAGTGTGTAAGTCCAACTCAATATAGACAATGTAATTCTGCTGGTACTGCTTGGTTATCAGATACAACTTGTCCAACAGGTCAAACTTGCTCTGGTGCAGGAGTATGTGCAGTTCCAACAATTTGTACAGCAGGAGCTGTAAGATGTGCTTCTGGCTCTGCAATAATTAAGGAAACTTGTAATTCTGCAGGAACAGCTTGGACACAAACAAGTTGTTCAACAGGTCAAACTTGTAGTGCAGGTCAATGTGTTAGTTCAGTAAATTGCCAACCAAATGCAATTCAATGTTCATCTGATACATTATATAAACAATGTAATTCTGCAGGAACAGCATGGTCTTCTGATATTTCTTGTGCTTCTGGACAAGTATGTTCAGCAAATGGATGTGTAAATGCTGCACAGTGTACAGCTGCAAATGCAGCAGTAAATTGTAATGATAATAATGCATGTACAACTGATAGCTGTTTATCTGGTACTTGCTCAAATCAAGCAGTTATTTGTCCTTCTGGCTTATCATGTGTGAATGGTAATTGTGTTACACCACCACAATGTACAGGAAATACACAATGTAATGATGGAAATCCTTGTACAACAGATACTTGCTTATCAAATATTTGTGACTTTGCTCCAATAATTGGATGTGGAGGAAGTAATTCAACAGTATGTAGAGCATATCAAGAATTATATACAAACTCTAATGCACAAGAAGATTGTAGGTTTTCGTTCAGCAAATTATTTGTAAGAGATGGATTTAGTCAATATTATTCAGACAACACAGCAATGTTCTGGATAGTTGTGCTTGCTGTTGTACTTATAATAATATTGTTGATATGGGCAATAAGTTCAAGAAGTAATAATAATGGTCCGTCTGGTCTGTGGTGAGGTGTTAAAATGAAAAAAATAAATTTATTAATAGTAATGTTGTTATGTCTGTCTGTAATAGTCTTATCAGGATGTGCTCCAGGAGCAATTGTAAATGGATACAATGTATCTGAGCAGACAAAAGTTTCTGCAGGAAGTTTTGCAAGTATTCCTTACAATTCTACAACTAATCCAGGAAAGACATGGTACCAATACTCTGGACCATATTGGAGTGCATCATCTCCTACAGGAACAGCATTTAGTCATACTCAATACTTACATTTATCAAACTTCGGATTTAATATTCCATCAAATGCTGTAATTACAGGTGTAATGCTACAATTTACGTCTGTCTCTTCAGCTGTAAATCCAACTACAGGATATGATAATGCAATATATTTATCTAATAGTGGTGTACCAATATCAACAAATATGAAAAAGACTGGTGCTTTATTTGATAATGGATATTCTGCCTCTGAGCCATTACTTTCATATGGTGGTTACAATAATTTATGGGGAACAAATTTAACACCAGCAATGATAAACAGTCCATCATTTGGATTAATGTTAGCATTTGGTGTCAATATTGACCCATCACTAACAAGTAGTGTATCTATTCGTAGATTTAATTATAGTAGCTCTGTATCTGGACCAAGTGGTTTGACAGTATATTATTATGTACCAGCAGCAGCTTGTGTACCAACAACTTGTGCAGCACAGGGAAAGAATTGTGGTAGTATAAGTAATGGATGTGGAGGAACATTAACTTGTGGTTCATGTGCAGTGGGAACTGTATGTAATAATAATGTTTGTGCATCAGGAACACAGTGTACTAATGATTGTACAACAAGTGGTTCTAAACAATGTTCAGGAAGTTCAGTACAAACTTGCGGAAATTTTGATACTGATACTTGTCTTGAATGGGGAAATACAACAGCTTGTGGAACAGGAACAACTTGTAGTTCTGGTGTATGTATATCTACAACTGTAAATCCAATAATTGGAAATGGTACAGGATTAAAAGCAGAATATTATGGATATTCTGATTTAACAGACATCAGAGTTGCAAAAGTTGACTCAAAAATAGATTTCGGTGCTTGGGTATCTGATGCTTCACCAATACCAAATGTTCCAGGAAAATATTGGTCTGTAAGATGGACAGGACAAGTTCAACCAAAATATAGTGGTACATATTATTTCTCTACAGTAACTGATGATGGAGCAAGATTATATATAAATGGTCAACTTGTAATTGATAAATGGATTAATCAAGGAGCAACAAGATGGAACTCTACAGGAATTGCAATGACTGCAGGACAAAAATATGATATAAAGATGGAATATTATCAAGCTGGTTATTCTCAATCAGCAAAATTGTATTGGTGGTCAGCACAGAATACATATGAGATAATACCGACAACTCAGTTATATCCTGCAGCAATAACACAAATATGTACAGCAGGTGCAAAAACTTGTGGTGGTACAGGAACTACAAAAGTATGTAATTTAGACGGATTAAGTTATACAGCAACAGTTTGTGCATCTGGATTAACTTGCTCTGTATCTACATCTACTTGTGTACAGTGTACAACAAATAGTCAGTGTAATGACAAAAATGATTGTACAGTTGATAGCTGTAACTCTGGTTTCTGTACAAATAATATGCCAGACAAGTATTGTGGAAAAACTTGTGAAATATATGAAAAGCTTGACAATGGTAAATGCAATATCGACTATAATGTATTAACAACTACAGAAGGATTTAAAGCATACTATGAGAAAAATATATTTAGCTTTTATGTATTTTCTCTTAGCATAATAGCAATAATTGCAGGATTAGTATGGCTGATAGCAAAAGCTGCAAAGAAGAAATGAGGTAACAAAATGAAAAAAGGAAAATCAATAATAATTGCAGCAGTTGCCATTGTAGTAATTTTTTCTTTATTTTTTCTTATTAAAGGTATGACTGACAAAAGTGCATCTGTTACAAGCTTAGATGGTAGTTTTCAGCTAGCACAATTTACTCATGGAATAATTTCATGTGAAATGTCGAATACTGTTGCTGTTGAATCTGCAGCGATACAATATACAGGAGCAGCAGATTACTCTTGTATGAATACATTTAAAGTTACTACAGACCAGTGTGACTTAAAAATGAAATTACTTCAACCTATATATTTTTCAAGAAATATAAATTATGAAGTGTGTGATATTGTACCATCAACTTCTGATAGTTTATATACTTCTACAAATTATCAGAACTGTGTTCCTGGAACATTAAATACAAACAATATATTTGAATCAGGATATAAAGGTGGATTATTTACAAGAGACCAAACAGGAGCAGTATATGATTTAAGATTAAGTCTTCCTGCGAATAAAGTCTTCAGAGTAAAGAAAATACAATCTTCAGCACTTTTATCAGGTGAAGATAAATCAGGATTATTCTCGATGTTTATTCAATATAAACCATATGGTATATATAGAACAGATATATTAAATGGTAATGGTTGGATACAAAAAGAAAATTGTATTGCTGTACCAACTGATGTCCAAAAGAATATGGTAATATCAGCAACTGAATCAGGAATATATACTAATTTATTTGATAAACAAAACTTTATGTATGCTAATGAAAAGATAGATTATCTTTCACAACCAGTTTTAATACCATTTTCAACATCAAAGCTTAAACAAATTAATGGTGTTTATGGATATTGTCAAGCAAAAACAACAATTGCTGGTAGTGCATACTTTGGCATTGAATCAGTAACTGCATTTAATTTATATAAATATTATTATGTAACAAGTAAAATATTACAAGATAATGTTGAGTGCTGTAACGGAGATGTTACTGTTGGAAAAGTTTGTCAAAATGAAAAATGGGTTTCAGATACAACAGAATTGCAATGTAGTGCTGCACAACCATGTCCAATACAATTTGATACAAGATATGGTGACAAACAAGTATATCATCAAACTTGTAGCAATGGTAAATGTATAAATGCTATTACTACTGTTGAATGTACAAGTAGTGCTGATTGTTTACAAAAAACAGGAGGAATCTGTAGAGCAGACTTTACTTGTTATTATAGAGCAAGTGGATGTTCAGTAAACTCTGATTGCTTAAATGGACAAGAATGTTTAAATGCAGTTTGTACAGACCAAAAAAATAGTTCCTACATGTGGTGGATTGTTGGTGCATTAGTGCTAATAATTGTCATCATAATTGCTGTATTAATAGCAAAGAAAAATGGTGGAAGTACAACATTTTGAGGTGACTAACAATGGGAAACTCTAAAAAAATAGCACTAGGAATAGGAATTGCAATAATACTTGCATTATTTACAGGATTTTTATCTTGGCAAGTAAGCAGTGATGGTGAAAAAGTTTGCCAGAATGCAGAAAAAGTAAATGCAGTATGCTGTGATGGCAATACTCAAATTGTTGGTCCAAAAACATCAGGATATTATTATTGGACAGCAACATCTGCTGAGTGTTCGAGTACTGCTGGTTCAACAGCTGCAGTAGTAGACAAAAGTAATTGCAAAGATTCAACTTATATAAGTGAAAAGTGCAGTGATGGTTTCAAAAAATCTTTTGGAGCTACAGCAATAATTACAGGATTGATTGCACTTGGATTTGGAATTGCAATGAAAAAGAATTTGACAATTGAAGGTGGATTAATCGGTGGAGCAATAATAAACTTTGTTATGGGATTAGTTTCATACTGGGATTGGCTTGAAGGATGGCTTAGAGTTGTCCTTGCTGGATTAATACTTGCTGGATTAATTGTTCTTGCTTGGTATAAATTAAAAGACTGAGGTAAAAACAATGAGCAACAATAAAAAAATAGTTTTTTTTATTTTTATAGCTTTAGCTATATTTTTATCTGGTTGCTCATTAATAAAAGAAACTCCATTAATTGATACTTGTGGAGTAAAATACGACGATGTACTTGTCGTAACAAATAGAGATAGTCCAGATTCTATTGAAATAAGCAAGTATTTTATTGAGAAAAGAAATATTAAATATCAAGTATTCATAGATGTAGGTAGTAAAGAAGTTGTTAATTATGATACCTACAAGACAATAGAAAATACTATTCTTCAATATATGAATAGCAATAACATTAGTGAAAAAATAAATTATATAGTAACTACAAAAGGTGTACCAATAAGATTTGATGAGCTATCAGGATGTACTTCTAATTGTAGAAAATCAATTGATAGTGGTATGACAAATATGGGAAATAAATTAACAAAAAAAGCAGGATTCCCAAGTTATATGGTAACAAGACTTACAGGATATACTGTTGCTGATGCTAAGAAACTTGTTACACCAAGTCCATGCAATTCATTAAAAGGTGTATTCTTAATTGACAGAGCAATGAAAACAACAAGTGGTTATGCATCTTATGATGAAGACATATTAAATGCAAGAAATTATATATTAAGTCAAGGATATCCTGTAATATATAATGATACAAGCAAATTTATTATGAATCAAAAAAATCTCGATGGTTATTATTCTTGGGGAAGTAACGACGGAAATGCACCATCTGATTCAAGTACTTGGAATTTATCATTTAATCCAGGAAGTATTGGTGAAACTTTTGTAAGTACCTCTGCAAGAACATTTGAGCAAGCACCAGTTTATGGACAAAGTTTGATAGCAGACTTAGTTCATATGGGTATTTCTGGTGTAAGTGGTTATACTGATGAACCATATTTGTCTGCAACAACAGGAGCAGATATGTTTGATTATTATTTAAGAGGAAATTATTTAGCAGATAGTTTCTATTATGCAAGTGGAAGACCAACAGATTGGATGCTTGTTGTAGTTGGTGACCCAAAATTAAAAATTATAACAAAAGATACTTGTGTGCCACCACAAACAAAATGTGGAGCATTAAATACTGACTTATTAACTTGTATTGCAGGTGAAAACAATTGGCAAAAAACATCTTGTAGTCAAAATAATGGACCTGCTATATGTGTAATGGGTAAATGTGAAAATGTATTATGCACTCCTGGACAATTAAGATGTGATTCAACAGGATTAATTTCACAAATATGTGCAACAAATGGTACAGCTTGGATTAAAAATGATGATTGTCCATATGGATGCTCAATGTATAATAGTAAAACTCAAATATGTTGGAAATGTCCATCACCAGGAAGTCAAAAGGAATGTACTGGTAGAGATACTTTTAGAACTTGTGACTCAAATAGTAAAACTTGGAAATCAGATACTTGTACATATGGAGGATGTTCAGCTACAGGAGTTGGAACAATTGGATGTAAACCAGGATTTTGGTCAAATACAAATGTTATACCTAAAGTAACTGCAACAGGAAACTTTGACAATTTAGCTTATGCATCAGATAATAATTATAACACAGCGACTACACCAACATCTTATCCATCAACATTATATTTTAATGTTACAAAACCTGTCAATGCTGCATATTGCTTATGGAGATATAAGATGGTTACTGATTTAAGAGATTTTTGGGGTAATGATGACTGTTGGGCAAATAATAATAAAAATTATATGACTTATAGAGTTGTATTCAATAGCAAAGGTTCAACATCCATACAATGTCAAACATCAACAGGTAGCTGGATGAACATACAATGGATTATGTCTCCACCACCAGAGATGTCAGCAAATCAATTTTATGACTCAGAGTTCGTCTGTGAGGTGATTTAGATGAGTAAAAATGAATCAGGAAAATGGATTGCAGGAATTGTAATGCTTGCTCTTGCTGTTATAATATACTTTTTAGGAAAAAATATAATACCAACACCATCAATGTGCTCAGGAAGTTGGGCAATTATTAATCCAATATGCTGGGGAGTATCAGCAGGAAACTTTTTGTTCGGAATGTTATTTACAGTATTAGCAATATGGACTGCATTGTTTGGAATAATGATATTTGCACTTCCTGCAGAAAAAGCAATTTGGGCAATAATATTTTATATAGCATTTACATTTGCAGTAGTAAATATATTCGTACCAGACCCAATACCATTTGTTGATGAATTTATATCATTTGCATTCAGTGGATTTGCAGCAATAAAAACTTTTAGTGATAAAGAAGTAAAAGAAGTTGTAACATTTTGAGAATAAAATGGGATATATCAAAACAATTAAATATGATGGAAAAGAATTAAAATTTATTAGGAAACCACATTATGTTGAATTGCTAGTTGATGGAGTCTCATTTGGTAATCATGAATCAAAAAGAAAAGCTTATGAAACTTTTAAAATATTAAATGCTGAAGGAATAATGCTTGGAGGAAATTAAAATGATAATTGTAAATAATCTTCGTAGACCAGGATTGATGTATGATTCAAGTAAGCTTGCAATTTTATTAAATAAGATTACAGGTGATATTAATAATAGGACTAAAGGAGCATATCTTGCGAAAGGAAAAATATCTGGACAGACACTTCAAATTACTGTATTGCAATTAAATCCAGAGACACAAAAGTATTCACCAGTACAAAAAAATGAACAAGAGATTTTGGCTGGTAGAATTAGTGGTTTCCTAAACGGAAACGGCATCAGTCATGATATAAAGGTGAAGTAAATGTTTCAGAAATCTTGTAGAAGCTGTGGATACATTTGCTATGGTGGCAAATGTGAAAATTGTGGTTTTGTAAATGGTGATACAAATGGGTTTATCAGATAAACAATTTTATACTTTGCTTGGAATGTTATTCCTTGTTATGGTATTTGGAGGATTTGTATTTTGGATTGCAGATGTATTTGGAAAAGTTTGGGGTGCAATATCACTAAGTTTGGTAAATGTCATGTTTTTAGTATATATAGTATTAAAAGTTGATAGAAAAAAGGATAATCAAGAAGAAAAGAAAGATTCGGAGGAGAGTTAAAATGTTGTGGAAGAAAAAATTAACTGTAATATTTACTATTTTAGCATCAATATCATTAGTATTATTTGTAATGATATTGTATCAAAAAATTCAGTCATGGTTTAGTGATGCAATAGGTGATAGTAATTGGTCACTTATAATATTGGCAGTATTGATAGTAATTTTCGTACTTGCTGGATTCATTAGTGCAGGTAAGATTAAGAAAAAATTTTTTACATGAGGTATAAAGATGAAGAAATTATTTGATTCACAAGAAAAAATATACTTTGGATTATTAGTATTCTTTGTAGCTACAATGCTAATAGTATTCAACTTTTTCCAAGGTTTCATAAATAGTTTGCATCCATTAATGCAATTCCTTTTTATGAATATAGGAGTATATTTAATAATAACATTTTTATTCAAAAGTATTGCTGTTGACAAGAAAGTTAGTTTTACTTCTTGGGAAGGAGGTGTTGGTGCATTACTTGCTATTCTGGCAATAGATGTATTATTACCAGAATATCATGTATTGTTCGACGGACAATTAATATCAGGAGGATTATTTGGTATGGGTGCAACTGATTATGTCCTTGGATTCTTAGGACAAACAATTGGAATTCATGGAATGTTAAACTTTTTTACAATACATGTATCATGGTTATGGTTATGGACATATGGTCTTTGTGTAATAACTTTATTCATGGGTGCAGCATTGATGACTAAGCATTTAATAAAAAAAATTTGAGGTGAAACAATGGCAGGAGAAGATTTGAGACCAGAGACATATATGGGATTTTGGATAACTTTTAAAAAACAAATATTTGGAAATGGTGTTCAAGCAACAGCATGGAAAAATAAAAAACCTGCAGCATCAGCAGGTGGAATGAGCAAGGCAGAAGCATTTGAAAAAATTAAAGGAATTATAAGATTAAATAATAAGTGAGGTGAATAAAATGACTGATTACAATAAAAATTATGATGTTCAGTGGATGGATTATAATAATTTTATTCATCACACTATTGTTCGTGCAGAAGATAAAGCTGAAGCAAAAAAGAAAATTATTGCAAACAGAAAGAGTCTTGCACATATAGGATTTATTAAAGAAATAAAAAATACTGCAGCAGGATTTGATTTATACTGAGTGATAAAATGTCAATAAAACCTACTATTCGACAAAAACTTTATTTATTTATTAAAAGTTATAGTGAAACTCACAAAGTAACATTAACAAATATTCATTTATGGGCAGACCATAATCATATATCAAGAGGAGAAATGGGATATGAATTGCAATTATTAAAAGAGATAGGAGCAATATATTATGATAAAAAATATGGATGGAGAGCAAAATAACATTTTGAGGTGGAATAATGGCAAAAAAGAATTATATGAATATTTTTTGGGCAATCTTAGCATTAATAATTATAGCAGGAGGAATTTATTTTATATATGAAAAAGTAAATCAAAATAATGCTGGTGCAATAATATTATCCTCTGCAACACCAATTGCAACACCAACACCAACTCCAGAAACAATTATTGTTCAAGCCAATAATTATAATGTCGGATTATACTTTTCAATGACTGAACTTTGTTCTGGACAATCAACACAAGGACACATAGATTCAAATATAAATAATGGAATGTGTACAATATATGTAAAGAATGCTGAGAGTTGGGACATAGTAGGAACATTAAATTTAAATCCTGCAGGAGATTTTGTAGAGACAATAAATTTTGACAATATAGGAACATTTATTTACAAGACTGTATGCTGTGATGCAAATCAAAATTGTAAAATGTCTGGAGAAGCAAATATTTTAGTAAAAGATTGTCAACAACAGCCTGTAGAACAATCTGGATATTATACTTGCTGTGAATCATCTGGAGTTGCAGGCTGTTATGAAGGAGCATGCCCAGCAGGAACAACTTTGAATGGTGGTTATGAAATATTAAGTCAGTGTATGAATTCATGTGCTGCAAGTCAACCAGAAATTCCTCAAGTAGGATGTTATGATACAGATTGGGATATGGGATATCCTGATTATTGGACAAATGCTGGAACATGTTATATGAATGGTGTTGCTCATGCAGATGTTTGTGATGGAAATATGTTAAGAGAATATAATTGTGAACCATTAAATAGTCCAACACAGTGTGGATATACATCAGTAAATTGTGATGCAAATATTCCTGGTTCAGCATGTGTTGATGGAAGATGTATGGTACCGTAAGTGAGGTAAAACAAAATGTATGAAAACTTTGTAATTATAATATCTCTTGTTATAGTACTTGGGATGTATGCACTTTTTAGAAAGAAAGTATTAAATCAAATAATACTTGCTGCTTTAATAAGTGCTGTTTGGGTATTAATATCGGGATTATATAGTTACAGAGATTCAAACTTTTTTATTGGTGGTCTTAATATGTTTTCATTTAGTGCATGGACAGCAGGACTTGTAGTATTCAAAGAAATATATGATTATTTTGCAGATAGAAAGAATGAATTAAAAGTATTTGCAATAATGTCTGTATCATGGATATTTTTTATGATGATAATAGAATATATTGGATACAACATATTAAGTATAAAACTTGCAACAGATTATGCAGGATTTTTAGGATTACCAATTATGCACATGCCATGGTGGGGAATTACTTATTATTTTGCAGCAGCACCAATATTTTTATTAATATGTAAACAGATGAATGTGAGGTGAATCGAATGTATACTAAGTTAAAATCAGAAAAGTATAAAAATTGGACTATACAGTTTGAAAAGAATGATGCTTTAATACCGACAGTTTTTGCATTTGTTGTGCATGGAGTAAATAACAAAGATAAAAGTTGGGTTGGTAAAGGAAGAACAAAAGATGAAGCATTTGCTGATGCTAAAAGATTTTTAAACAAATAAGAACTGAGGTGTAAAATGACTGATAATTATTTCAAGAGATTTGTTGAATGGCAAAATTATGTACACTATATATTACTTACTATAGGATTATTTATATGGCATGCATTAGTAATGACATCAAAGCTTGAACAAAATTATATGAATACACTACTTGGTTTTGATAAGTGGGTAGCATTTGGAGAAATGTTCCTATGGTATTTACTTGGATTATTTGTAGTTGATAGTATCGTACACTTAATATTTTGGATGCTACCAGAGCCTATGAGGTGGAGAGATTGAGAGGACAAATAAAAGGTTTTAAACATAGTGAAGAAACAAAAAGAACTCTTAGAGAAAAGATGCCAGAAATAATGAAAGATGTAATGAATAAATCTGAAGTAAAGGAAAAAATAAGAGCTAAACTTATTGGACATCCTGTATCAAGCAAAATGATGCATAAGCTAAAAATAAATAATGAAAAAAGAACTTTAAAATCAAAACTAAAGAAGTGTAGTATTGAAAGTAACAAGCTTATGAATTATCTGGCTGGTAATTTAAAGGCAAAAAGTAAAATAATAAGGAGTGATTCATATAAAGAAGTAATGAGCAAAATAAAGACTGGACATTTTGTATCAGAGCAAACAAAAGATAAACTTAGAGGAAAAAAGAGAGACAATGATACTATACAAAAAATAAAGATAGCAAGGTCTAAACAAATATTACCAATAAAGGATTCATCAATTGAATTAAAAATACAAAATTATTTAGATAAACTACATATTGAATTTGAAAAACATAAATATATGCATATAGCTCATGGTTATCAGTGTGATATATTTATTCCAAGTATGAATCTTGTTATTGAGTGTGATGGAAACTATTGGCATAAATATCCTGATGGCAATGAGATAGACTGTGAGAGAACCACTCAACTTGAACAAAGTGGATTAAGAGTATTAAGAATGTGGGAAACAGAGATAAATAAAATGGAAATTAATGATTTTGTAAATAAAATTGATAAATATAACTACTGTTTGGAGGTATAAAAATGAAAAAGATACTAATTATTGTTGTCATGCTATTTGGAATGATGTTACTATCTGTTTCAGTAAATGCTGTATCAAAAGGAACTCCAGGAACATTCTGTATACAAGTTGTTAAGATGTGTCCAGATGGTTCATATGCTACAAGAAATGCAGATTGTTCATTTAATGCATGTCCGAATACAACAAATACAAATTATAAAGATACAAATGCACCTTGTAGTAGTGTTTCATTAATTGACAAGGGAAAATGCTGTGTTGACAAAGGATATACTACATATAGTGAAGAATTAAATACTTGTATAATAAGACCTTTGCAATCTGATGGAACAATTGTGTTATTTAATAAGACATATAATGCAAGTCAATTTAAACATGAAGTAGAAGAAATGAAATATTCATTAAAGTTTAATCAGACGATAGTTATTAAAGCATTAAATAATACAGAGATGAGAAATCGTATTGAACAAATAGCAAATAAGACACAAGAAAAATATAGAGTAAGAATGGCACAACTTGAAAACTTAACATTTACAATAACAAGTGATGGAATAGTTGTTGCTTCTGGTAAATTTGATGCAAAATTGTTTGGCTTTATGAAATTTAAACACAAATATTTTTGTAAAATATCTGAGGATGGAAGTGCAACAAGAAAACATGCAATGTGGGATATTTTTATAAAAGATACAAATGTAAATCCTTGTGGTGACAAAGTTGTAAATAATACAACAATTACAAATAGTACAGTTGTATAAAGGTGAAACATGAAAATAAAAACAATACTGCTAATAATTTTTTTATTGATTATATTAGCAGTAGCTATTTATTTTTTAATACACAATGGTCAAGTATCATCAATAATTACTGCACCAACTGCAAATACAGTTAGTGGTGGTGGACAATGAATTTGAATAAACTTATATTAGCAATGATAGCAATTTCATTTTTTGTATTTATTTCAGAAAATGTTATTGCTGGCTCTGGAGAGTGTACACAATCTGGATATGATTATTGCTATTATTCAAGATATACTTATTATTCCGCAGAAGCATTTGCAAAAGTTTATTGGAAATTTATTGATGGAAATGGTAATACTTATAAAAATGGATTTCCTGGAGGATATGCAGTAAAATATTTAAATGTTGATGTCGGATACTCTGGTGATTATTTATATGAAATGAAAAATTATGCATCTTGGGATAGTTTAGATGATACTTGTAGCGAATATGGCTGTGCAGGAAATGAAGCAAGTGCAGGAATAAAAAGAATTGCATCTGCTGGTCAAACATATAATACATGTCTTGCATATGAAGCTTATGATAGAAATGACAACAATGGTTATTGGGCATGGACAACTGCAGGATATGGATTTTTAAATAATTGTGGACTGTCAATAAAAGTTGTAAATTGTTATGCAAATACTGATTGCTCATCGAATTATTATTGTGATAAATTAGGAACTTGGAATCAATGGTCATGTCAATTAAAAGATTGTGAACTTGGTCAAACAAGGTGTTCAGGAATGAATTATCAAATTTGTGAAAACTATAAATGGAAAGATAATGGTCTTACTGTTGGACAGTGTAATGTAAATTGTTTACAAGGACAAACAAAGTGTGATTCAACAAATTATAATACTTGCTCATTATCATATACTTGGTCAAATCTTGGACCGACAATTAATCAGTGTGGTGTTACTTGCATTTCAGGAGACAAATGTGATAATGGAAAATATTTAACTTGTGAATCATTTAAATATAAAGATAATGGATATATAGTGGGAAAGTGTGGTATTGAATGTATAAATGAATCATTTTGTGATGGACAATTATTAAGTGAATGTATGAATTATAAACTTATTGACAAGGGAAGGACAGTTGGTCAATGTGGAGTATTTTGTACGCTTGATAGTGAATGCGATTATAAATGCTCAGAAGGATACTGTAAATCATTTATGGAATACAATAAAACTATGATTTTTGTTATAAGTGGAGCTGTTTTCATAATCGCAGTTATATTTTCACTTGTTATACTAAGGAGGAAATAAATGGTAAAAGTAACTGAAGAGTATCATATAACAAGACATGGTACTTATAAAAAGAATCCAAGAAAGGCATCAAGTGGTTCAGTATACTTGACAATTCAAAGAGTTCCATATGCAGCAGAAGATACCAGAGTTGGAGAAAAAGAATATTGGATTAATGGTAGCAATGCTGGGACTATTAGTGAATGGAAAGAATATGCAAAGAAAAAAGGATATTATGGTCTTAGAATTTTTGAAGATGGTGAAGTAAAAATAGAATTAGTATGAGGACAAAATGGATAAAACAGATAAACTAATATGGGGAATTTTTATCATTATGATAGTTGCAGGAATGATTTTTGCATACTATTATATATTAAAAGGTAAAAATGTTGCTACAATAAATAATCCTAGTATAGATTTCAATTCAAATATAAGTCAACAACAAGTAATTGCTGAGTGTGATGTTAGTGTTAATCCAATTGAAATGTGCTCTGGTGATTATGCAACAGGTACAATAAAAACTTTTAGAAAGGAAACACTGTGTAGTATATTTTTGAGTTATAATAATCTCCCAAAAAACCTGTTAGGAAATGTACTAACAGATTTGAATGGAGATTATTCGACAAGTCAGCAATTAACATTTCCAGGAAAATATGAATTGTCAATAAACTGTGGAAAGTGTACAGACTCTGTAATAGCAAATGTTGGATATTGTACAACTCCTGTACAAAATACTACTCAAGAAATATTAAATACAACAGACGATTATGGAGGAAGACCTCCATGTGCAACAATAATTAATCCACAATCACAAACTGATTGTGATGCAGGTTATTGTGTAGGAATACATTATGGATGCCAATATCATTTGGCAGATTTAACACATGCAACAGCATATTGTGCATGCATATAAGGTGAAACAATGGGAGCAGGAAAGTTTTTCGCAGTCATTTTTTTATTAATCTTGTTAGGTGGCATATTATTTTTACTTTTTGGTAATAAGTTTGCACCAACAGCATCAATATATGATAAGGTATTTGGTGAAAAAGCAGAAGAAATAGTTACAGCAGTAAGTAATGTTGATAAAGTTGCTGCAAAAGAAATAGTTGCACCACCAAAAGAAAATGATTGGTGTAAAATGCAAGAGATAGTAGTTCCATCAGATAGAGAAAAATATGCAAGAGATAGAATTATAGGATGGGATGCTATAGAGGAGTGCTGTGTAAGACAGCTTGATGGATGGAATTGCGCATTAAAGAAAGATGGTTTTGTACAATATTGTTATACAGCAAATATAGGTGGATATGTTTCATGGGCAAATGTTGATGGATATTTTATAGATGTTACTAAGTATCGCTCTTTCATTTTAGATTTAATGAAAGAAGAAATACCAAATAAACCTTGCTATATTGATAAATATCCAACATTATTACAACCAATTAGACAAAATGTAACAACATATTGAGGTGAAAAGAATGAGTAAAGGAAATACATGGGATTATATTAAGACAGGATTGAAATTGTTTGTGGTCAATCTTGTTATGGCAATAATTTTTATACCAATAAATATGTTTTTCGCATTATTATTTGGTACATCAATTATTGCATCAATAACTGCTGGTGCATTTGGATTTGCATTAGTAATGGCAATTATACTATTAGTGTTATTTTTAGCAATAACATTATATGTTGGAGGATTTTTAGCTCAAAAGTTTTGGAGATGGGATTGAGGTGGATGAAAATGGATAACAAAAAATTATGCGTATGTGGAATAAATTCCTGCCAGAAGTCGGCAGGGGCTAGACAAAAAAATATGGAGGAGAAACAAATGAAAACAAACAAACTGTATAGCCTGCCTATAGTATTTGCATTGATGATACTAATGCTGGCAGGAGTAGCAATGGCTGGTACATGTGTCTTCGACACACCAGGAGCAAGTGCAGTACTTGCTGGTACAGCAAATGCCATTAAAATCAATGCAACAACTGCACCAATACTGAACTGTACAGTCACTGCAGCAAGCACTGCCAGTGGTGGAAGCTTTACAGTAGGAACATTTAGCAACATAACAAATGTTACTGCTAATGGAAGCTTCAGTACAGCATCAGGAAGAGATGCAAGTGATTGGGTATTTACTGCAACATGTAAGAATAGCACTGGTGCAACTATAGATACTTGTACTAGAACTGGATTAATTATAGACAATACAGTTCCAGTAATTAGTGGATGTACAATAAATGGTGCAGCAGCAGCAAGTGGTACTGTTGGTTCATCTGACCCAACTTTTGCATGTACAATAAAAAATGCAACAACTTGTAATGCATATTGGAAGGACTCAACAGCTCTTACTTATACAACAGGAACTGCAAGTAGAACTGATATGTCATTAAGTGCATTTACAGCAAGTAGCTCATTTGGAGCATCAGGAACAGCAATAAGTGCTTACCTAAAATCTGCAGAAGATACACCAAAGAATGCATATATTGCATGTACTGATGGAAGAAATACAACTACAGGTACAACTTATGCAATTTCAACAGAAGGTTCAACTGTTGCACAGAAACAAATAAAGACTAATATGCAGACAGGAGCAACATACTATGTTGGACAAAGAAAAGACAATGGAATAGCTATAATGATTGCTGGTGGAGCTGCAGTAATCTTCTTATTGGTAGCTGTTTTATTAATAAAGAAAAAGTAAGTGAGGTGAAAAAATGGATACTAAAAAAATAGGAATGTGGTTATTTATTATTGCATTTTTAGGAGCAATAATAACAGGACTGCTAGAGTATGGAAATGTAATGGAGCCAGCAGCATGGATTCCATGGACATTTGTTGCATTAGGTCTTATGATAGGTGTTATGAATATTACACCAGCTGAAGCACCAAGCTTCTTAATAGCAGTAGTTGCTTTAGGAGTTGCATCTGGTGTGTTGGCATTGTTGCCATCAGTTGGTGGTTGGCTTGAAGCAGTATTTATGAGAATTGCTGCATTAAGTTTACCAATTGCAATACCACCTGCAATAAAAATCTTCGTTGAAAAAGCAATGAAGAGATAATTTTTTTCTTTTTTTTATTTTTTTGCTTTGAGGTTAATACTATGGCTAAGAAACAAACAACAATATTAATATTTACACTATTCCTATTCATATTATTCATAAGTACATCAATTGCTGCTCCTGATAGTGAGTATTCTGAAAAAACTTGTACAACAGTCCCTGCTATAACTTCAAAAGTACAAAAATGTTATACAACTTTTGACATTACAGATAAAGGTCTTATTAATTCTACAGTCTGTGCAAATTATTCTAAGATAATAAAGAAATCATATGAAAATTGTATAGTAAATTATTTCTCTTATGATAAATATTTTAATAATGGAATATCATATCAACATACTGATTTAACTGCAAAAAAGAATACTCTTACAAACGATTATGAGGTAAGAAAAGGAGGATACTTTGCTGCATTTAATGATGACAGTGTGTCTGGTGACTTACTTTATTTTGAAAAAGAAGGATACTATTTTAGATTTAATATAGGACAGGGTGAAATATCTTTTAAAGATAGTATAAAAGAAACTAAAGATATAAAAGAAGATAAGGAAATATCAAGTGGACAAGAATTGCCAACAATAAAAGAAAATAAAATAGATTATAAAAATGCTTATCCTTTTAGTACTCTTAATTATGAATATACAGATAGCAAAATAAAAGAAAAGATAATTGTTAGTGATTTTAGAAATACAACTGCTTGGAATGATAAGTATCCATATCTTGAGTTTTCAGGAACTATATATTTCAGCAATGAATTAAAAATATGTGCAAATAGTCAATGTTTTGAAAAAGGTGTAATTGAGAGAAATTTTCAAACAAAAGGAAAAATAGAATTTAGAGATAGGTCAACAGATAAGTTAATATTTTATATTGATGAACCAGAAATTATTGATGCAGCAGGAATACAAACAAAAGGAACATATTATATAAGTGGAATTCCTGGAGCAATGTCATATAATCTTTTAGTTGATACAAGTTTTTTAGTTAATGCAACATATCCTGTAATCGTAGACCCAACAATTACAATAGATACTGCTGATTCAGAAGTTCTTGATGATACATATTTACAAGATTCAAGCATTTCAGATATTATAAGATATTCTTATGAAAATATTAGGATAGGTAATGATAATACTACAGGAGTATCAAGTGATTATAAAGCATTTATAAAATTTAATATTACAGAGATTCCTGATACAGATGTATCTGTAACAGCAGCAACACTTTATTTAAAAAGATATAATTCAACAACTATTGCTACAAATACTTCACAATCTAAAATGAATGTTACTTGGTATTTAATAAATGACAATACATATACAGAAGAAAATATTCAAGGACAGACTTGTTATCAATATGATACATTTGCAAATACTTGTAATAATGGAGGAACAGGACAGAGAGGAACAAATGGTGGAACAAATATGTCAAGTTCATATGATAATAACTTTGATACATTTATGTTAACACCTTCTGGACAGCAAGCATTACAAAGACCATTGTTTAAAATGGTTCCAGATTATGATGCAGTATTACAAATAAAATATGGAAATTCAACTACACAGACAACAGTAAATGTTACAGCAAATCAATCAATATGTTATGTCAATTCAACAGGTCGTTATCAATTTGCTATAAATGCATATTATTTAAGTGGTTTGTGTACAATTGAAATTGGATGTCCTGATACGAATTCATCAGGTTCAATATGGACTTATACAAACAGACCACCAGCATCAAGTAGAATATTCCTTACATCAGGAACATGGGATAGTTGTAGGATATATGAAACTGGATTGTTTTATAACATATCATCAAACAAAATTGCACCAACAATAAATTATTCTATAAATAGTACGGTGGCATCACTTGTATACAATACTACAGAGCAGTGGAGCAATTTTAATATATTAAAATTAATTAATACATCATATGCTTTAGGACAAAATGAAACTGGAATAATGGGAATTAGTTCAGCAAATGGTGGAACAAATACATTAACTTCTTATTTTAAGTCGAAAGAATATTCTGCGAATGCATCAGATAGACCTTATTTATCTGTTACTTATTTACATACAGTGCCACAGACAATAAATAGCTGTACAGAGATTGATAGTCCTGTAGTTTATACACTGTCTGGTGATATAAATGCAACTCAAAGTCAGTGCTTACTAGTATCAACAAGTGGAGCTACAATTGATTGTAATAATAATTGGATTGATGGACAAGGATTGTATCAGGAATTAATATATCTTTATGATGATGTTGGTGGAAAAAGCTTGACAATACAGAATTGTAAAATAAGGAATTACATAAATTCTGGTGACCCAATAAGTATATATATGACAGCAAGTAATATAAAAATAATAAATGTTACAATAAATGATAGTACTGATTTAGAATACACTTGGGGAATATCAACTGTCTCATATGTAGGAACAAGTACATTAAATATTACAAATCTACAACATTATTTTAGTGGTTCTAATAGACCTTCTATATGTCGTGGAATATCTCTGTCTGGAATTATTTCTACAACAAATTTGTATGTTACAAATTCTAAACTGTCCTGTGGTATAGATGCTTGGATTGATTTAGGCAGTACATTTAATATAAATTTAAATAATGTTACTGATTATGATAATAATAGCTTTTATGTTGTACCATCATCAAATAGTATTGTTGCAAATTACAACAATATAAGCCAATTTATAATTATGGACAAAACAAATATAAATTTTAGCAACATTACAATTAATAGAAATACTTATATGGGAAATTCTTTTACTTTGACAACAGCAACAAAGATGAGATTTGATAATATAACTATAAATAATGGTGTAACAGGATTTTATTATCAAGATTCAGCAGGTGACACAACTAATCCTGCATCATCATATATAAGGAATAGTAGATTTATAAATCTTACAGGTGAACCAGTATTTTATGGTTATGAATCTGATGGGCAAGATTTCTATAATAATACAGTAACAGCAAATGCAATACTTGTACCTGCGTTTTCATCTTGTAGTAATAATGCAGTTTATTGCTCTGTATATAATAATGTTTTTAATATAACATTTTCACCAAATTTTACTTCACCATATTTATATTATTTAGACATGACAGCTGGGGCAGAGAAAATATATAATAATTATTTCCACTTAAATACTAATGGTGCTTCTTTCTTTTATGCACCATCAAGTTTTACAAATAGTTCAAAGAAAACTTATTTGAATACTTCATTGCAAAATGGTACAAGAATTTATGGAGCAGGAAGTTTAATTGGTGGAAATTATTATAGTAAAATTGTTACAGGCTCTGTTGGTCCACAAGGTGAGTCTGTAGATTGTGCAGACAAAAATAGAGATGGTATCTGTGACTCTGGTATAACATTTACTCTTACAAATGCAACTCTTATAGATTATTATGCTTTAAGTGATGGATATGATAATATTGTTCCTATATATTATAATGATACTTATACAAATACAGAAATAAAGTGGAACACTACTGTAAATTTCATAATAAATTTGACAGACGATTATATACTTGGTTCTTATATATTTGGATGGAATGATAGTGGCTCATGGGTAAATGATACATCAGTATTAATTGATAGTGGACTTTATTCAAAAATAATAGATACCAATAAAGCAATTACAAGTATTAGAGGAGAACAAGTATGTAGACAGTATTGGTTTAATGATAGTTATGGAAATAGTAATCAGACAAGTATTGCTTGCTTTAATGTAAGTAATACTCCTCCACAATTTAATGCAACATTCATTTCACCAAGTCCATCAACTGTTCTTGATAATCTTACTTGTAATTATACATCACATGACCATGATGGTGATAATATAAGTATTGTTACTACAAATTGGACTATTAGTGGAAATTTAAGTTCAAATCATAATAATACTCTTCCAGGAGGAACACTTCTTGGTACAGATAGTGTTACTTGTTCAGTACTTATTACTGATGGATTTGATAATTCATCTGAATGGGGAGAAGCACCATTAGTTGTAATGGATGATGTCTTGGCACCAATTTTTTCAGATGTTGGTCCACAGCAATCTGATGTTTACACAGATACAACTTATAGAGTAAATGTTACTTGCATAGACCCAGAAGGTTCAGGAATAGCAAATGGTTATCCTAAGATTATATATATAGACCCAGACGGAATTGAGCAAGGAAACTATACTATGTCAGTAGGAAATGAGAGTGCAGGATATTATTATTATGCAACAACTTTTGGTAAAGTTGGAGTATATTCAGACTTTAGATTTTATTGTCAGGATTCACAGAGTCATGATTCAAATTATACAGCAAACTTTACAGTAACTGCATCAATAAGACCAGTAACTTCTGCTCCATCAGGTGGTGGCTCAAATACTTTATTTAGTACAGTTGCTAAGAAGTGTAACTGGAATTTTGACAATCAAGAAATAACATTTTATTCAAATGACAATGCAAAAAGATTAGTAATAATAAATTCAGAAAATTTTAGTATTAGTCCAACATATACTTTGTCAGGAACATACTTTTCACTTGGTGGTGCAAAAGCATTATTATCTGGAGGAAGCCAAACAGAACTTACAATAATAAAGAATGCTGCGGTTGCAAAGAATTATAGTAAGACAGAGAAACTTACAGTATCTTCAAGTGATTGTCTGCCAATTACAGTTACTATAAAATATGTAAGTGAGTCTGGTGAATTTGAATATTCTGCAACAGCAATAGGAAGAAGCATATTTGAAAAATTAAACTCAGACATAAACTTATTTGGAAGTGGATTTATATTCAAATTTTATATACTAACACTATTATCTATGATACTTGTATTTTTTATTGTAAGAAAAGCTGATATTGGTCTTGGAATAAAAATAGCAAGTGGAACAATAATGGTAATATTCATAAATGTTTTATTAATAGCAATAATGGCATCAACAAGCTCTGGTATAAGCATGTCTACAACACCATTTGTTATGTCAAATACTACACAAAATGCATCAGTAACAATAATACCAAATATAAATAATAGTTTAAATTTAACTAATCAGACCATAAATAATACTGAACCAGAGAATACAATGACTGATTATATAAGCGATATATTTAGCAAAGAAGTAGTAAAGACATCATTCTCTGGAAAAGAAATAAGTATAAAGTTTTGGTTTATATTTGCTGCACTTGCTTTAATAATGTCTGCAGGATTATTTTTATTTAATAAATTTGATTGGTGGGCTAACATATTAATAGGATTGCTTAGCTCTCTTGTTGCAACTGTAATAATATACTTAATATTGTGAGGTAAAAATGAATAAGGCAATAAAATTTACAATAGTATTCATAGTTTTAACAGCATTGTTATCAGTTGTAGGAATTGCAGCATTTGGTGGATTAGGAAAAATGTCATTTGATATAATAGGAAATATTACAAGTGGTAATGCTTATTATGAAGAAAGATGTGTTGATGTTACTCAATATTTAACACAAGGATATACTGCATCTGGAACAGATGCATTTGGGTGTGCAATTGCAGTAAAGATACAAATAACAAACATTTTGCCTATGTTTAAGTATTGTGATATACACAATTCAATGGATTATGCTTTTGGTTTTCCAGACGATTTAAGAGCAGTTTGTAAGGCAATGGGTGCAAGAACTACAAAATTTATTAATTGTAGACAATATGGTGCTCCATCTAGTTATCCTAGTTCTTATACTTCTCCATATTGTGAATTAACACAAGTTGTTGATACAAAAGGAGGAATGGAAAGAGTATTAAATTATTGTACATTTGCTCAGAATGACTTGCTTGTAGGAGAATCTTTTGCTGGAGGACAAACAATAAATAAGTTTTCATTAAGATATCCAATAAAAAGTTTTTGTAGAGCACATCCAACAATTATAACTCATGATGCAACAAAAACTTCAGAGACTTCAACTAATGTACCTGAACAACTACTGAATGGCTCTTCTGTTACAATATCTTCAGGAGATACAATGACAATATTTTATGTCATTGAAAACAATTATCAACTACCAACAATATGTGACTCAAATAATAATTTAGCACTTGATGTAAATTCAAATTTAAGTATTGGTACTTGCAAATCAACTCTTGGCTTTGCATATATATGCTCACAAGGACAATATGATGCATTAAGAGGAGTATGCGTTGTACAGCCACAAAGTCAAACAATATGTGCTCAAGGTGTATACGATGTTTTATCAGGAATGTGCATATATAATCCACCAATAAATGTTGACTGTGGAAGTAATTCATGTTTTTATTCTGTAGATAGAAATATTTGTTCGTGCTACACACAAAATGAGTTTGTATGTCCGACAGGTTTTACTTTAAAACAACCAACACAGACACAATGTACTCAAATTGGTGGAACATGGCAAATTTGTCCACAATGTCCAATAGATAAAATATGTCCAAGTGAAATTTGTTCACCTCAGTGTTCAATAGGACAAAAATGTACATGGGATAGTCCATTAATAACAGACTGTCAACATGCAAATGCTACAATAATAAATAATCAGTGTCACATAAATGGTATAACAGTAACTGTATGTCCAACAGGAACAACTTATAATGGAAATTTAGATAGATGCATATCAACACCAGCAACAGTTGATAAATGCTCTGATGGAAGTACACCAACAATAAATAATATAACAGGAGCAAAAGAATGTATAAAACTTGTTCCAACAATAACACTATGCAATACTAATGGAGCAGTAATAGTTGATAATAAATGCTATATTAATGGAACACAGACAATAGTTTGTCCAACAGGAGCAACTATTGTAAATGGACAGTGTTATATAAATGGAGCAGTAATAGTATCTTGTCCAGCAGGATATACTTTGACAAATGGCAAGTGTTATACAAATGGTACAACTATTACAGTATGTCCAAGTGGTTCAGCATTTGATGCATTATTGAATAAATGTGTTTATGCTCCAGCAGTTACTACTGTCTGTTCAGATGGTGCATTAGTTGTAAAAAATCCAACAACAGGAAAAGATGAGTGCATATCTTATCCACAAAGATTTATAAGTTGTCCTGGAAATTATACATATAATCAAGCAATTGATAAGTGTGTACCAAGTGTAGTAGTATATGATGAAAAGAGTGATAAATTTGTTACTTATGTGTCTTATCAAATACCAGAAAATAAAGATACATCTAAAAATGTTGTTGTTGTATTTATATCAGCAATAATGGGTGCAATAGGAGCAACAGCATCAGTAGCAAAAAAGTTTTAAATTAGCAATCGAGGTAGGTCATGAATTATAAAAAAGATAATAAACAAAGTGGTATGGTAAAAAAGATAGTTTTTGCTATATTTATGATACTTATGCTTTTGCTTACCATTCTTTCAGCAATGGCTGTACCGACAACACTTGATTATCAAGGAATATTAAGAAACTCAACAAGTGGTGCTGCTCTTAGTGGTACATACACTTTCATTTTTTCTTTATATAATTCATCAAATGATGCATTGCTGTATAGCGAATCATCAAATCTAAGTGTTGTCAATGGTGTATGGAATAATCATGTTGGATTAATAACACCACTGCAAAAAGATTTCTTTAATGGCAATACTTATGTTATTACGAATATCAATGGAGAAAATTTATCAAGAATAAATCTTACTTCTGTACCATATGCATTTTATTCAGAGCAATCAAACAATTCTAATTTTTTAAATGGTTTTTCATCATCATATTTTTATCAAGCAAGTAATCCAAAAGGTTATGTAAATCAAACTCAAACAGATGCACTATACTATCCTTTAGCTGCCAATCCATCAGGATATTTGACTTCGATGGACATAAATGAAATAGTACATACAGATGATGTTTTGGACAATTCAATTTGTTGGTGGAGAGATGGAACATCGATGATAGAGTGTGATAGCTTTTTAACCTTAACAAATATTACAAATGGTCAGACAGCATATAGCTGGGGTAATCATGCTCTTTCTGGCTACATGCTTGCAAATAATCAAATGTATAATGAAAGTGGTGCTGTTGATGCACTTAATAATTCAAAGTTTGATAAGTCTGGTGGTACAATAAATGGCAATCTTATAGTTAATGGAAATTTTACACTAGTTGGTAGTTATGCAAATCTTACAGTATATAATATATATTCAAATGGCTCTTATATTCCTGATTATGATAATTTATTTGATATTGGTTCAAATTCAAGCAGATATGCTAATGGATATTTTGTAAATTTGTTTGGTAATCTCAATGCTTCTTATATTCAAAATGCTCCATGGATAACAAGTTATATTGATACTGATACGAATAATTATACAACAGCAATATTGTTTAGTAATGACTCAACTACAATGACATTAACACTGTCAAGAAATAGCATGTCTGACTTAACTGCTACTTTTCCACTTATAACTGGTCCACAAGGTCCACAAGGAATTGCAGGAACAAATGGTACTAATGGTATAAATGGAGTCAATGGAACAAATGGAGTCAATGGAACAAATGGAATAAATGGTGTGAATGGTACTAATGGTATTGATGGTGCAAACGGTACATCATTTACAGTTGGAGATGGATATTTTTATAATAATGGTAGCAATGTAATATTTTTGAACGAAACAAAATTAAACTCTACTATAGACAATAGATTTGTTTCTCCTTATCCATCGTCTGCAGCAGGATGGACAAATGATTCTGCAAATACAACAACAAATAAAAATGTAATAATAACTGAACAGGATGGAATAGTTGGCTCTGGTTCAACAAGTCAAGTAATAATAGGTACAGATACTGCTGGAATAAGTTCTTTACAGCTGTTATCTACTGCAGGTGCTGGAAATGTATTAAATATGCAATTTTCAAGAGCTGGTGGTAATCTTACAAGTCCAAGAAATATGAGTGGTGGTGATAGTCTAGGTACAATGTATTTTAATGGATATCAGTCTGATACATGGAATAATGGTGCAGCAATAAGTGTTGACCAAGATTCTACATATAACATTAATGAAGGAGATATTACTGATATGCCAACTATAATAAATTTTGCTGTTGCTGGAGAAAATAGTACCTCTTTAAATTATAGAATGAAAATATCAAGTACAGCTATTACAGGATTTGTTCCAATAACAACTTCTGGAGCAATATCAACAACTGGTTCTACTGCCACAATAAGTAGTGCAAGTGATATTTATACTACAGGTTCAGGAGATGATTTATGGCTTGGTACAGCAACACAATCATCTGCATTATTTAGAGCATATGCAACAGGTCAGGTAAATGCTAAAAATGTTACTGTTACTGATTCATTTTTTGGTAATTTATCAGGATATGTAAATGCATCATATATTACAAATGCTCCATGGCAAACAGGAAGTGAAGTAGATACTACTTGGAATATTACTGGTTCAACATATCTTTATAATAATTCAGGAATATTATCTATCAATGAGACTAAATTAAATTCTACTATAGACAGCAGAGATAATGATACTACTTATACTGCTGATGAAGAGTGGATTAATCTTATTACTACACAATTTAATTTTAATGAAAGCAGATTATCAACAATTTATTATGGTGTGAATTCTTCTTCTGTAGTTGTAGGAGCAGTAGCAGGTACACTTGATTCTACAATTCACAATGATGGTCAGTATGATGGAGTAACACTAAATATAACAGAAGCAACAGGAGCTCCTGCTCTTGATTTAAGAATAAATTTTACTAATATTACCCAATTTACAACTGCAATTATTAGATATTATACATCAAGTCTTTCTGGTGAGTATCCTAAAATTCAATTATGGGATTATGATGAAAATGAGTGGGAAGATTATCCACCATTGTCTGAGACATTAATTTATGCTACTATTACTGAACCAGTATATGATTATAGCAGTCATGTTAGTGGTGGTATTGTTCAGATGAGAATATATAAATCTTCTACAGGAAATATTAATAATAAATACTATATTGATTGGTTTTCTATTACAAGAGGTTTTGGAACACCTGCAGGAGAGGAAGTAGACCCATATGCAATTCATAGAGATGGAACAATTTCATTAACTGCAGATTGGAATGTAGGATTATATAATATTACTGCACTTGGCTTCTTTGGTAATATTAATGCATCATATATAACTAATGCTCCGTGGTTGACTACATTTACAGAAACAGGTGATATATCGGCAGTTGTTGCAGGTACAGGATTAACAGGAGGAGCAGCATCTGGTTCAGCAACAATAAACTTGAATACTACATATACAGATACATTATATCCAAGTATAGCAAGAGCAGATGCAATAAATGCAACTGCTCTTGGTAAAGCATCACCAGGAACTTGTGCTGCTGGCACTGTTGCACAGAATACAACAACCAGTGGAGTACAATGTGTTACTGCTGTACTGTCTGAATCAGACCCAACTGCAATAAAAAATAATACACAAGCAACATTATCAAAATTAGCTGTTACAGGAAATACAACTTTAAATAGAACTGTAATAACTGCATATAGTGATTTTAATGCTTCAGTTACTGGTTCATCAATAAATTTATATAATACATGGATAGGAAATGAAGTTTTAATAACTAAAACAAAAACAGCATTAGGTGTATATAATACTATACAAACAACAGGTGCTACAAATATTACTGCAGCAATTTATGGTATTGATGCAAAAGTATCAGCAATCTCTACAGGAAGAATTACAAGATTGGTTGGAGGTTCATTTACTGTTGAAGGTGGAGCTGATGGTATAACAGCTGGAAATATTACATATGGTTATTCATTGATGACTTATGGTTCTTTAATTGCTGCAAGAACAAATATTGATAATTATTATGGATTATATGTTTCTGGTACTGAAGATAATAGTGGTACTGGATTAGCAACAATAAAAAATAGTACAGGAATTTATATTGCTTCTCCTTTATTGAAAGGCTCGGTAAATGATTATGCAATATATAGTGCAACCACTAGTTTATCATACTTTGCAGGAAATATAACATTTGCTTCTGGTGTTGGTGTAAATGCATCGTCAATATTAAATGCACCATGGCTGACAGCAGAGACAGGAGACATTTCTGCAGTTGTTGCAGGTACAGGATTAACAGGAGGAGCAGCATCTGGTTCAGCAACAATAAATGTAAATGAAACATATTTAAACAATACAATACTTGCTAGAGGTTCAGTGTTCAATGATACTGCTGCAATAGCAGCAAAACTTACTGCAACAGCAACAACTTGCTCTGCAGGTAATTATTCAAGATTTAATGGAACAGGATTTGAATGTAGTCCAGATTTACAAGGTAGCTCTATAGGAAATCCATTTGACCAATCATTAAATACAACTGATACTCCAACATTTAATGGCTTGACAATTGGCCAAACAATGACTATAACAAGGTCTATTGTAACTCCAAATGATAACAGAATATATTTTGATGGTGAAATGGGTGCTGGTGACGATTATAATGCAACATGGTTATTTTATGATTATGCTACAGCAAATCATAAAATAATGCTTGTTAAAGGAGACGGAATTACTTATTTTGGAGTAAATAATACAGGAATATATACAGAAGGAAATGCAACAGCAGTAAACTTCTTTGGTAATATTAATGCATCATATGTATTAAATGCTCCATGGTTGACATCTGTTGCTTATCAAAATTCAGCAGCAGGATGGACAAACACTACAACTACTACTTCAACATCATTAAATATTAATACTACAGGAAACATAACAATACAGCAAAATAGTAAGATATGTTTAAATACAGGATGTTCAAGCTTTATGTATAACAATGGTACAGGAGTAATAATAGTATAATTTTTTTTATTGGTGGACAAGGTATGGCTAAGAAGATATTAATTGGTATTTTATTTTTATTTATAATACAGATAGCTACAGCTATAACAACACAGTCTGCTTCTATGACTACACAATTTACTGCAACAGACCCACCATATGGTTATTGTGTAACAAATGATACAACAAATATGACAATTGGTTTTAATTATACATGGTACAAAAATGGTGTTGCAAATTATTCGTCTGCGACAGCTTATTCAATACTTGCTTCAAGTTCTGCAGCTGGTTCAGTATATAGAATAATGAGAACAAGTGATGGTGCAATTTCACCAGCATTTGCATCTTATGATACAAGCATTGCAGACACTACATACTTAACTACTGGTCCATTTGATATGATTGATACTACTGGCAGTACATATCTTGGAATAAAATCTTCTGATGGTTCATTATTTTATAGTTCCTCAACTTATACATTTGATAGTACTCCATTTAAATATATCTCTGTAGGATTGTCTTCACTTGGATGTGGAATTAGAAAAAATGATTCAAGAGTAATGTGTTGGGGAACATCAAATACTTATGGACAACAAGGTGTTGGGGATACAAGTACAAGTACAGTACCAAGATTAATCAATGATACAAGAGGATATAAAATTGTTAAGGCAGGATATTATAGTACATGTGGTATAACAGTTGATGATAAAGCAGTTTGTTGGGGTAGAGGAACTGAACATCAGATAGGAAATGGTGCCGATTCAAACAAATATAATCCAACCAATGTTTCTGGTACTTATACTTACAGAGATATAGATGTAGCTATTTATTCAGTATGTGCTATTAGTTTAACAGACAATAGAAGCAAATGCTGGGGTTCAAATTTTTATGCTCAATTAGGAACAGGAACAACTAACACAGGTTATAATGTTCCTACTAATACAACAAATACTAACTCATTTATGAAAGTTGAAACAGGATATAGACATACTTGTGGTCTTGCAACAAATGGTTCAATAATGTGTTGGTCTGAAAATACTTATTATCAAGCAGGAGATGGAACAGCAACTACAAGAAGTAGTGGTGTTTGGATAAATTCAACAGATAAATTTAAAGATATTAGGTCTACACATTATGGTATGTGTGCAGTTAGGCAAAATGATTCAGCAGTTTTATGTTGGGGTGGTTCAACATCAGATACTGATGCAAGAACTGTTCATTTGATGACAAGCTCTTATGATGCAATGCCAAAAAATAATGTAAGTGCTTTTACTGCAAGAATGTCTGCAAATAGTTTTGCTGATGGAGACAATATTACCTTTAGCTGTGCAGCATTCAATTATGAATCTGGCTCTGCTTTTGTAAATAGTACAGCATATACTGCTCTTCAAGATACATCATTTTCATATTCTCCTACTTCTGCATCAGTATACCAAAGATATACAAATGTACCAGTTTCTTATAACATATGGAATTTATCTACACCAACATATATAAATTATAATTCTACAAATTTGAATTTTGCACTTTATGATAGCAATTTATTAATGATGCTTGGATTTAATAATGATTCAACTATACTTGAGAATGCAACTTCTGCAAGAGATTCAAGTTTATATAAATGGAATTTAACAATGGGAGCAGAATTTAGTTATATTAATGGTAAATTTGGAAAAGTATTGACAAATAGTATAGGAGGAACAACAATTAGTATACCAACTTCAGTAGAGCAGGGAAAACTTGAATTTTTAAATCAATCATTTACTATTAGTTTATGGTTTAATATGACTACAACAAGTTGGAGAAATTCATATCCTGCTTTAATAAAGAAAGAGGGAAGTAGTGTTGGTAGTAGAACAGGATGGGCATTATATGGCTACAATTCATCAAAGGCATTGACAATGGAAGTATGGAATCTTGGAAATCATACAGGCTCTGATATTGCAATTGCTCAGCCAGCAGGTGGATGGATTGTCAATAGATGGTACCATGTAATATTCATGTATGATGATGTAAATAAGAGAGGATATTCTTTTTTAGATGGTGTTTTAATACAGAATGTTTCTATGACGAGAGGTCCAGGAAATAATACTAATACTGATAATTTCTTAGTAAGTTATTTCTGGTCTGGTGGAATAGACGAAATATTAATTTATAATAAAACTTTATCATCAAGAGAAATTTCTGCAATATATACTGGTGGATTTTATAGAAATAATATAAATGATTGGCAATTTAATTACACTGAATTAAATATAACTCCAGGAACAAAATATCATGAAATGGAAATAAGCAATAGTGGATATAAAGTATATTCAGAGACTTCTTCATCAGATTTTCCAAGTGCATATTTTACTGTTGAAAATATAAGTATATCAGAAACATTTACTCCAATAAATAATAGTTATATACTTATAGCAAACAATAATGTTAGTATAGTATATAATATAACAAATACAGGCTCTTTTGATATCAATATATCTCAATTAAATTATACAATCTCTGGAGTGAATCCAAATACAGATACAAGTCTTGTAATATGGTATCCACTTGATAATAATCATTACTTTTTAGATTTTTCTGGTAAAGGAAATACTGCTTACTGTCTAGCAGGAACAGTATGTCCTGATTTAGTAGATGGACAACAATATAATGCAGTTAATTTTAATGTATCAAATCAGAAAGTAATTATGACTGGGCTGCCAACAGCATATAATTTATCAGGAAATATGACTGTAGCATTTTGGATGTATCCAACTTGTATAGGATGTAATATTTCTGGAAGTAATGGTAGACAGAATCCACTACAGAAAAAATATGCTTCTGAATTTGCATTTACTTTTGAACCAGCAGGAACAACATTAAATTATTATTGTGGAAATGAGACAACTGCAAATACAAATTATAATTCATTCAATGCTATTAATGGAATTACCATGTCAAATAATACTTGGTATCATATAATTGTTGCAAGGCAAGTAAATGGAAACATAACAAATGTTACATCATATGTTAATGGAGTATATAGAACAAAAGCAGGATGGACTACAAAGCCATGTATAGGAATAAGTACAGATGCTATTTGGATTGGTGATGGTTATGCAGGAGATTTTAGAGGATATATTGATGATGTAAGATTTTATAAAAGTATGCTTGATGCAACACAAGCAGGAAATTTATATAATAATAGTCTTGCATTAAATTATAACACAAGAGTTTATATAAATAAAACAATTCCAGTTTATGAACCAAATCTTACAGTAATGTTAAATTTGGATAACGATAGTGATATTGGAGAGAGCTCATCAGTAATTAAAGATATATCACAATCAGTTGCAACTGTTACACCAAGTGGTGGGGCGATAGCTACCACTTCTGGTGTATATAATGGTGCATACAATTTTGATGGAATAAATGACTGGATTAATATTACAGGAAATGGAAGAACTTATAATGATACTCAATTTACTATTTCTTTCTGGGTAAAATATAATAACAATAATTCTGCTACTGCAAATATTGTTGGTGAAAGCCTTGTTGGCCAAAGAGTTGGAGCAAGTAGACAAATGTCTTATATAGTTTCAAATAGTTCATCTTCAAGTTATGGTAAACTTTATTGGGCAGTATATAATAGGACTGGAAGTGCTAATACTGCAATTTCTACTAATTATTTCAATAAGACTGGTCAATGGTATCATGTTACTCTTGTCTGCAATGGAACATATTTATGGATTTATGGGGATAATAAGCAGTTAGCTATTACAACAGTTCCTACAGGAGGAGCAAATACAAATTATTCAAGTTACATGACACTTGGAGGAAATACATATTATGGTGCAGGAACACCATGGTTAAATGGAAGCATTGATGAATTTAAATATTATAATAGAGCATTGAGTGGATGGGAAATTGAGCAAAACTATATTAGTTCATTGAATAAATACACAAATGATACTTATATTTTCAATATAACAGAGGATGATTTAAATATTGGACAATACAATCACTCATTATACTTAAAAGAATTTTTAGAGGAGCAGACAGCAAATGGATATTTTAATATTGTTGCAAATAATTTCTATTATGAAAACTTAAATTATTTTAGAGATTTTGAAAATGCATCAAATATTTTGAATTGGCAAACAAGTTGTGAAGATGGCTGGGGATTATGTGGTACTGCATCTGAATTAGAATGGAGTAGAACTGATGTTGCTTCTGGTTATTATTCAAGTTCAAATTATACATATTATGGTACAGAAAGAAATGGAGAAAATTATATGTATTTAACAACACCAACTTATATTTTAAATAATACAGCTCTTACAATTGATGCAGACTTTTTCTTAAGAGTAAAAACGGAAAATAATTGGGATGGATGCTGGATTGAATCAAGCATAAATAATAGTGGAACTTGGACTAAAGTTACAAATGATACAACAGATGTTTATCTTGCATCATCAAACGATGGTGGAATTGTCTGCCAGAAGTATGGAGGATATATTAATAATAATGCATCACAGTGTGCTTGGTCAAGTGATGATTTAACAATAAACAAAGTAAATGTATCAATAAATCCTGATTTGGTTGGCAGTAATGTAACTTTAAGATTTATATCATATTCTGACTCTGGTGCTGTCTGTTCATCTCCTCCTTGTGGATGCTGGATTGATGATTTAAATATTACATATACTCCTGCAACAATAATTTCAAATTGTCCATATACAATAAATTCAGCAGGTAATTACAGAGTAAATTCTAATTTAAATTTTTCTGGAGGTGGTAGTTGTATAACCATAAATGCCAGTAATGTTTATATTGATGGAAATGGCTATTATATCAATCAGACAGGAGTAAATGTTGATGGGAATGGTATCCTATTGTCTGCATCAAAATCAAATCTTACTATATATGATTTAAATTTTGAACACGTCGGATATGCATTTTTGATGGCATCTGGAAATGCATTGAATTTAAATATAACAAAGTCTATTGCAGTAAGAGGAGGATGGGCATATGCTGGTTTAGCAGATTCACAAAATTTATATGTCAAAGATTTAACAATTGATAATTATGATTCAATAATACAAACATGGGATGTTGCAAATGTATCATATTTAGAAAATATTTATGGAACAAATATAGGTGATGATACTGCAATATATTTAGATACAATGTACGGTTCT
>Ga0172379_10001390_pt1 | contig 48318 bp, 67 predicted proteins | sample GrowelOW334metaG_FD_119756 | JGI IMG/M metagenome (GOLD analysis project Ga0172379, IMG submission 119756) | Groundwater microbial communities from an aquifer near a municipal landfill in Southern Ontario, Canada - Groundwater well OW334 metaG | ecosystem: Environmental > Aquatic > Deep...
AAAAGAAATACCTACTTTAGACTATAGTGCAAGAGTGGAGATATCTTCTTTGGATTTGATTTCGGCAATTGAAGATTGTTCTGTTGTTTCTGATGCTTGTTCTTTTGGAATTAACAATGGCGAGTTTATAGTTGAATCAAAAGGATTAAATTCAGCACGTTCTGCATATTCAAAAGATGAGGCGAAAATAGAAGCAGAAAATTGCAAATCAAAATATAGTTTAGAATATTTACAAAAATTTATGAAAGGTGCAAAGATTTGCGACAAAACAATTTTGAATTTTGCAAATGACCATCCATTAAAAATAGATTTGAGAACAGAACATATGGAACTTAATTTTCTTTTAGCACCTCGCGTCGAGACAGATGACTGACATCAGATTAATTTTCTTTTTTCTTAAGATTTATAAATAAGGCTATCTTAAAAATAAGATGGGTGAAAGGAGGAGGATTAACAAAGGGGGGCAGGTTACTATTTTTATAATTATCGCTATAATAATCGTTGCTGCGGGAATTTTAATTTATAGTTTTTATCCGCAAATTAAAACTACCCTTGGGGGTGGAGAGAAAAACCCAGAAGCGTATATTCAAACTTGTATTGAACAAGATATAAAAGATGCTGTGGAGAAAGTATCAATCCAAGGGGGGAGTGTCAATCCATTGAATTCTATTGTTTATGAAGATACAAAGATAGAATATTTATGCTACACCGAAGAGGATTATCTTCCATGTGTTGTTCAGCAACCAATGTTAAAACAACATACTGAATCAGAAATTAAAAAAGAAATTGAAAACAATGTTGATTCGTGCTTCACTTTAATGAAGGAGAGTTATCAAAAAGGAGGTTATGAGGTAGATTTAAAAAAAGGGGAAAAGAAAATTGAGTTGCTTCCAAGTAAAATTGTTTCTACATTTAATTATTCTTTAACATTGACTAAGGGGGGCACACAGAGATATGACTCATTCGTAGTTGTGTTGAACAATAATCTTTATGAATTAGAAGCAATAGCTAATAGTATAATTGAATGGGAAGCTACATACGGAGAAGCTGAACCGACAACTTATATGGCTTATTATCACAATTTGAAAGTTGAAAAGATAACAAAAGGGAGTGGGGAAAAGATTTATATTTTAACAGACAGAAGAACAGGGAATAAATTTCAATTTGCAATAAAGGGGCAGATATGGGTTGATTGAATAATAAGACAAAATGAAAAAGAGTTTGAAAATATTTTCGTTGATTGCTTTGGGAATTTTTTTAATCGGAGTTGTAAATGCTGCAGGTTATTGCTGTGAAAAAACAATAGGAAACAATCCTGCTTGGTGCCAATATCGCTCTTTACAAACAGATTGCAACCCAGCATTTCAAAAAACTTCTGCTTTTTGTGAAGCAACTTCATATTGTAAAACTGGGACTTGCGTTAATCAACAAGAAGGAACTTGTATCCCGTCTACAAAAAGCGTTTGTACAGAAAATGGGGGATTTTGGAGCGAGAAATCAAAGGGTGAACTTCTTCAATGTAAAAATGGATGTTGTTTAATTGGGAATAGTGCCTCATTTACAACACAAGTATCTTGTGGTAGAATGTCTGATGTATACGGAGTAGAAGTGAATTTTCAGCCAAATATAAACACAGAATTAAGTTGTTTAGCAAACGCCAATCCTAGTGTTAAAGGAGCGTGTGTATTCACAGAAAATTATGTAAGAAATTGTAAGCTAATAACCAAGAAAGAATGTAATGATAAAACAAAAAGTACTGCCTTTTCCGGAGTTGAATTTAAAGAAGGATTTTTGTGTAGTGCACCAGAATTAGAAACCATCTGTTCTAAGAGCGAGAACACTAAATGTGGAGAAGATGATAAAGTTTATTTTGTTGATACCTGTGAAAACTTAGCTAATGTTTATGATTATTCAAAAGTTAACGATGAGAATTATTGGACAAAAATACAAGAGCCAACATGTACTACCACAAATGATGCAGGAAATAAGGATTCTGCGAGTTGCGGTAATTGCGATTATTTTTTAGGAAGCATGTGTAAACAAAAGAAAATAGGGGATACTACTGACTCTGGAGGGTTTTTATGCAAAGATTTAGACTGCAAAGATTATCGTGGATTGTATAGTAATTCAACTACTCGTATGGCAACAGCAACAAATTATCCAAAACACGGAGAATCTTGGTGCGTTACTGACGAGAGAAGTGGAGGAACTGCATTTTTTTCTCCTGGATCAACTTCCTTTGTATTAACTTGTTATGATGGAGAAGTCAATAAGCCTTCTGAATGTGATGCTACTAACAAAGAAGTTTGCAAGGAGACAGTCCTAAATGAAGAAACTGGATTTAGAACAGCAAATTGTAAATCAAATGTAGCTGGAAGTTGTATAATCCAAAATAATAGTGCGGATTGTTTAAATGAAGACATTCTTGATTGTCAATGGATTACTGGAACAAATTGGAATGGATATTATTATTCCACTGATGGATATTTAAAAAATAGTAGAGATAGTTCTACTCCAGATGGAATTTGTGTTCCAAAATATCAATCGGGAAGCACAAGTAGTTGTTTAGCAGCTAGTGCAACATGCCAAGTAAAGATGAAAAAATGGTGGCTAAATGGACTTGTAAACAAGGCAAATGAAAAATGGGAGTGCGACAAATCAAAACCAAGCAGTAATTGCTCTTGTTTGGATGATTATGATAATTCAAGTATTTATGTTTGGGAAAATAGCATGAATAATGTTTGTACTTTAATGGGAGATTGTGGAATTAAAAAGAATTACATTGGAGAATTTGGATACCCCACAAAATTAACAATAATAACAGAAGGAACTGCAAAATAAAATGAATAAAAATAATATAAAAGAGATAAAGGGAAAAACAATTGCATTATCTCAAATTTTTATATTAATGGTAAGCATTTTTACATTTGCTTATTTTGTGGGGGATGAATTTAAATTTGTCGAGGCGGTGGAAGAAGAAGAAGAGATTATGGGGATAGTTCCTGCTCCTTCAGCTCCTTCAGCAACTTCAATCCCAGTTAGTCCTTCTGCTACAACATTAGCAAAAGAGGCGCTCCTTGCCCCGCAAATTCCTGTTACAACCGGAGCAGAATATCAACAGGCAACATTTGCGGAGAAAGCAGCATACTTAGCAGAGCAAGATGCAATATTAGCAAAAAAAGCAGAAATATTAACCGGCCTCGGAACACATGTTGTTGTGGCAGTTGCAAATGCTGGAATTGCAATAGCATTTTATTTCGGAGGGAAAGCATTAGGAGAAGTATTTTTTGGAACTGGTTCTCCTGTTGCTGAACAATTAGGTCAAGCTCTCGCATGGGGATACGGAATTGGTGCTGGAATTGGAATGCTTATTGAACTTATTCCGGGGGGGGCAGCAAGTAGTATTGGATTTCTCTCTTCAAGTTTAGGGTTTAGCGTACCATTATTAGGAACTCCAATTATTGGTCTTGCGGGAGGATTAATTGGATTAGGAGTTGCGGGAGTAATTTGGTTTTTTACTGCAACAAATGAAAGAATAGATACTGTTCAATTCACATGTTCTCCTTGGCAACCGAAAACAAAAGGAGAAGATTGTGGGAAATGTAACAATGGGCAACTTCCTTGTACAGAATACAAATGTAAAAGTTTAGGAAATTGTGAATTTATAGTAAATGAAAAGACAGGGGAAGATGTTTGTGTATGGGATGATAGAAATGATATTGCTGCTCCAATTATATCTTCGTGGGCTGAACCATTAAAAGAAAATTTCTCATATACCCCAGCAACCGCAAGTTTACCTGCTGAAAGCACAGGAACAAGCGGAGTCACGCTCAGGTATACTGGAGAAGGTAGCGACGTAAATGGATGTCTCTCCCCATTCAAAATAGTTCCTTTTGGAATTAGCTTAAACAAACCAGGAAAATGTAAGATGGATCTTGTTAGAAAAGATAAATTTACTGATATGAGCAAATATATTAGTTTTGGAGAATCAATTTATAATCACACTCTTTATGCATTTTCTCCGGGATTGGATGCGGCAGAAAAAGAGGGAATAACTATTCCAAATGGAGGAAATTATGAAGTATATGTAAGATGTGAAAGTAGAAATGAAGTTTCAAATGTTGGGACATTTGTTTTTAAATTCTGTGCGCAAGAACATGATGGCACTGCTCCGATAATACCTTTAACTGAACCATTAAATGGCATGCCAATTAGCATGGGAACAAATTCCCAAGAAGTAAAATTCTATACCGATAAACCTGCGGATTGTAAATGGAGCCATAGTGACGAGAGTTATGATCGTATGACCGGAACAATGATTGCAGAAACGGACAATTCCGAGGGATTGCAAAGTATTGCTGATATGGGTTCAAATATGCTTTACAAACACACTACAACTCTTGATGGATTAAAAGATGAAGTTGAAAATAAGTTTTATGTTAAGTGTAAAAGTTATCCATTAAATGACGAGGCGGACAGGGTAACAAATGAAGAATCTTATATTTACAAATTGTTGGGAACAAGAGCGTTAATTATTGATAGTGTAGAACCATTAAAAGATTCAACAATAAAAGACTCTACTGAAATAGTAAAAGTAACATTGGGAGCACGAACCTCTGCTGGCCACAAAGATGGAGAGTCTTGGTGTAAATATAATGAAACTTCTAATCCCACAAGCGGAGATTATGTATTATTCGCATCAGATACTTCTTCCACTTATCAACATTCTCAAGATTTATGGTTAGAACCTGGAAATTACCAATATTCAATAAAATGCTGCGATTTAGGTGGAAACTGCAAAACAGATTCGACTAAATTTGATGTTGAAACAGACAGTACTGCTCCTATTGTTACAAGAGTTTACAAGAGTGTTGACGGATTGAATATAGCAACAAATGAAAAATCAGAATGCGTTTATAGTATTTCAAGCCAGTTTGAATGTAGTTACACATTTGAAGACGGAATAAAATTAACAACAACAGATAACATAAATCATTACACTGAATGGAGTACTGACAGCATTTTCTTTGTTAAATGTAAAGACGAATTTGGAAGAGGTCCTGTTTCTGGTAAATGTAGTGTGATAGCACGCCCTTTTAGCTCCATTTAACCTGGGAGAAACCTTCTATTCTTCTTAAAAAAGTTAATGTTAAAACCTCGGTAATTGTTCAACTTAAATGATAATAGTAAAAAAGAGGGGATAAAAAGCCTTATACCTTAAGTATATTTGAAATTTCTTTGTGAACTTCTTCAATTGATTTATCCGCGTCAATTGTAAAATACCTAAGTGAAGAATGATAATGCTGTAACATTAAAAAAGAAATGGTGGGAGAAGTTTTTTCATAATATTCTTTTAGCCTTATTTTAACCGCCTCTGGAGAATCTTCTTTCCTATGTTCTTTTTCTCTCCTTAATCCAATTCTTCTTATGGCTTCTTTTTCTGAACAACGAAATTCAAAAACAGCATCTATCAGTTCTTGATTTAACACGAATTCGGCTTGAGGGATTGTTCTTACGGCTCCGTCGAGGATATACCCTTTTGAATTTAATGGGAGATTTTGTATATGCTGTTCTATCAATTTAAATAAAGGTTCGTCTGGAAGAAGTTCGCCCTTGTTAATTGATTCTTGGTATGGCAGAAGAAGTGTATCTTTATTTGCAAAGGCGTTTCTTATCACATCACCAGTACTTATATGAGTCAAATCAAGCAATTTTGCTTGAGTACCTTTTCCTGCTCCAGGAAGTCCAATAAAAAGAAGTCTTGTTAAACTCATAGTTTATAAAATGAAGTTCAATTTAAAAGATTTTATGTAAAATAATATACTAATTGAGAAGGTTAAGCAAAAATTTATAAGTTTGTTTAAACAATTTCTTTAATGCAAAAAAACAAAAGAGGGCAATTAGATATATCTTTTGGAATGATTTTTTCTATTATACTGATAATCATTTTTTTAGCATTTGGATTTTATGCAATTAAGAAATTTATGGATTTGCAAAGTGAGGTTCAAATAAAACAATTCTTAGATGATTTTCAAACTTTTGTTGACAAAATACGGAAAAGTAATGGAGAATATAGTCAATATAAAGATTATTCTCTTCCAACAAAAATAACTTCAATTTGTTTTCAAGATGGTGAATTTGAAAATCTTAAATTTAATTCAAAAGGCATAATTCGTGGAAAAATGATTGAATATTTAGATATTGAATCAACTCTTTCTGGAAAAGATGAATTATGCATCCCCAATACAAATGGAAAAGTAAAGTTCAGATTAGTAAAAGATTACGGAGAAACATTAGTCACAATTACAAAGTAAAATGATAAAGAAAAGAGGGAATAAGGGAGCAATTGAGATATCTTTCGGGTGGCTTTTTGCTATTGTTGCTGGAATTGCAATAATTTTTGCTGCAATTTATTTAAGTTCAAAATTTATACAAGTTGGGCAGGAAAGTATCGGTGCTCAAACTGGAAAAGAAATAGGAATTTTGCTTGACCCTTTAGAAACAAGCTTTGAATCCAGCCAGACCACTTCTATAACAATTCCAAGTGAAACCAGAATACATAACAAATGCGAAGAGACTGGAAAATTTGGGAGGCAATTTATCCAATTAGACCAAAAAAACTTTAATAAATGGGTTAAGACAGATGTAGACGTCGGATTTAACAACAAGTATATATTTTCTGGAAAAGAAGTTGAAGGAAAGAAATTTTATATTTTTTCCAAACCATTTAATTTTCCTTTTAAGATAGCAGATTTATTCTATATAACTTCGGAAAAAGAAATTTATTGCTTTGACACTGCACCAGAAGAAATAAAAGAAGAAATTTTCAAATTAAATCAAAGCAATTTATTTTCTAAAAATTGTCCTGAAAATAAGATGGATGTTTGTTTTGGAGTAAGCAAATGTGATATTAATGTTAATTATGCACGAGGATATGTTGAAAAGGGGGAAGATAGGATGTATTTTTCTGGATTGGGAGAAGATTCTACTAGTCTTATGTATGCAGCTATTTTTTCTGAAGAGGCGGTTTATGAATGCCAAGTGAGCAGACTATTAATGAGATTAAAAGAAACTTCTATTTTATACAAAGATAAAGAATTACTTACGGCAAAAAAAGGCTGTGAAACAAATCTCGAAGGGGATTTAATCGCTTTAAGTAAAATTGATTCTTCTAGTGGTTCAAATGGGCTCGTAACCTTAAAGATGACTGTGGATGGTGCTGAAGAAAAAAATAATGCAAGGAGTTGTTTATTATGGTAAGAAAAATTTTAACAAACAAAGGGGCTCAGATAAAAATTCAGCAAATGATATTTATGATTCTCGTTGTTTTCTTCTTCTTTATCTTAGTTGGATTATTTTTTCTTTCTATTGCAATGAACAATCTAAAAAAGTCATCAATAGATTTAGGAGAAAAAGGCTCTATGCTTCTTGTCTCAAAACTTGCAAATTCTCCAGAATTTTCATGTGGAAATGCATTTGGAACAAGCAGAATTAATTGTATTGACTTTGATAAATTAATGGCTTTGAAAAAGAATGCTGGAACATATTCTGAATTTTGGGGAGTTGTCAAGATAGAATTAAGAAAGATTTATCCCGAAAGCAATATAGAATGCCAAAGTGCTAACTATCCAACTTGTGGGATTATAAAAATATTGGATAAAAACGTCAAAACTCTTCCTTATTCTTCAAATTTTGTTTCATTATGTAGGAAAGAAACAAGTGAAGCGGGAATTTATGATAAATGTGAATTAGCAAGATTGATGATTGCTTCACAGGATAGAACATGAAAGAGGAACTAATCTTGGGAAAAAGGGGGCAAGAAGAAATGGTCGGATTTGCAGTGATTATTGTGCTTGTTTCTGTAATCCTATTGGTTTTGCTTGGATTTATGTTTAGCAATTCAAAAGAGACAGGAGCAGTTGAGAGCTATGAAGTTGAAAGTCTTATACAATCCAGTCTTCAGTATACTACTGATTGTGAAACTTATATTGGATTCTTGTCTATTGAGGATTTAATCATAGACTGCGAGTCAGATGGGAAATGCATAGATGAAAGGGATAGCTGTAAAGTTTTAAATTCCACATTAAATGACTTGATAACTAAGAGTTGGAATATTGGAGAGAAAAGTGCGGTTAAGGGGTATAAATTAAAAATAATTGTGAATGAAGCAGAAAGATTGACGCTTAAAGAAGGAAACGAAACTATGAATTATAAAGGAGGATTTCAAGACTTTTCTAGGAGAAGCAAGAATTATGAAGTTTTTCTAAACATTTATAGCTAAATTTTGATATGGATAGTTATAGTGTCTGTTGCTATCCTTGGCTTGTATCTTGTCCTATTCTTTGACTTTTCGGCTATCAGTTCTATAAACCCAAATCTTTCAAGGAGTTTTGAATCGTCATAAACTGATTTAAAATTTCTTCCTAATTTCTTGGCTAAAGAATATATGGAGTCAGGTTTCTCTGTTTTGATAGTATTAAGGATTCTAGCCTTCTCATTACCCAAAACCTGCCTTAAAGCAGAAAGTCCTGAAAAATCATACTCCTCTTTGCCTTTGATTGACTTTTTAAATATAGAAAACGCTCCTTTTGATTCTTTTATAGTAATCTCCCTCGTTGTCATATTCTTTTTTCATAGACATATGGTTTTTTTGAATATATGTCTATAAGATATATATTCAAGGTATATGTTATTTTCCCCATTATAATAGGAAGAGAACATATACGTTAATAAAACTTTCTTTTAGAAGGCTCTAAATGTGTAATCATGACATAGTGATACCACTAACTTTATAAATAAATATAGGAAAACTACATAGTTTTAATAGGTAAAGCAAAAACTTCACGGCAAGCTTTTTAAAGAGAATTCAATTTTGTATCTTAACACTCATTAAGAGTGTTCTATGGGGCGTTTCATATTCATCTCGATTGATAGATTACCCTATGCTATCAAGTTGAGAGGAGGTTGTCGTAGACAACATAGTATATAGAGTTGAAAGGAGGTTAAAAAATAAATGAGATTAAATTTTAAAAAAGTATCGGCAATTGCGGCTAGTGCATTGATGGTAGGAATGACTATGGGGACTGCTGTTGCAGCTTACCCAAATCCTTTCGTTAGTGGCGGAGCTTCAAGTGTTGCTATTGTTTATGGTACACAACAAGGATTTGCTGATGGCTCACCTTTAGATGTTGCTCAAGCCGGAACTATTAACAGCGACTTATCAGGTCGTGCTGGTAGTACAAGCGGAAGTGCATCAGTAGTTGGTGGAGATAGCTGGAGAGTTGGAACTAGTTCTGATTATTTAGAATTAGGAGAATCAATTAGAGACACTAATTCTTATATTGGAAAAAGTGATCTTGGATTGTTATCAACAGAAAGCATTTCCAATGAAAAGGGAGATTCTGCTTATGAACAATTCTTTTATTTTGAAGATGTAACTTCTTCAATGGTTAATTATTATGAAGATGATGATGACAATATAGGATTGTTTTATAAAATGACTTCAGGGCAAGTAATCGCAAGATATGTTATGGATTTTACAACAGATTTAAAATCTGATATTGAAACAGATAATGAAATATCCGATGTAGAAGACAAGACAATAACTTTCTTGGGAAAAACTTACACTATCACTGATGCAACAAACGGAACATCAGGAGTAGAATTAACTATGATGAGTGGAGCTTTAGGTGGAACCATTAAAGAGGGGACACCTTTAACTGTTGGAGGATATACAGTTAATGCTGTTGTTTCTAGCAGTTCTGCAGTACAATTCACAATTACTTCGGCAAGTGGTACTGAAACAACTGATAAAATGTCTAAAGGAGAGACAGAAAAACTTTCTGATGGAAATTATATTGGGGTTACAGACATAACGTATGAAGGTTATGCAGAAGGAGACCAATCTGCTACATTCTACATCGGTGGAGATAAAATTGAATGGAAGAATGGTACAAGCATGACTGTGAATGGTGAAACAATAAATGATGCAGCTGTTAAGATAGTTCAAACTTTATCTGGAGGGGACATTTCAATTAGCGAAATTTCAATTAATATGACTGCAGAGGATGATTTATACGTCCCTGTAGGAAAAAAATTAAGTGAAGCAACTGATTTAAGTGAACCTCAAGTTTTAGTAAGTCAGAATTGGGATATCCAATTCGCAGGACTAGACACTGTAAACTATGAAGATCTTAGTTTGAAAGTATCTGGAAGCGATAGAAAATACACTTTAAGTTATGAGAATTACCTCGGAGATACTGTAGATTTACCATTAGTTTGGACAAATGCTTCTGGTATATTCGGTGGTGATGATACAGATAAAAGATTTGTATTAGACCCAGCTGGACTTGGTAATATTAACGTAACAAAAAATGATTATTTCTTGTTACACACTGCTGACCCTAAAGATGCAACTGCTAATGACAAGACACTTTTAGTTCAATACAAAAATGCTGATAAAGTAACACAAACAAATCCAAAAGTTTATTTCGAAATAGATGGAGTAGATGTTGATTCTGTAACATTATCTTCAACAGGAACTTTCACATTGAAAGCTGCTGGAGGAACATTCAACTTCAGGAACGCTTCATCTGCAGATAGCGATGACTTTGACATCCAATTAACTGCAAACAACTATGCAAGTGCAGAAGAAGGAATGGATGCAGGAGTAAGTAACTATATTAGAACTAGATACAATACTTTCATTAACATTACTGATGTTAATGGTAGCGACGGATATAGTAATACTTTCGGTGGACATAATGCAAATTGGAAAATGAATGTATCAACAGATGATACCAATAGAGATGGGGATGATTTCTCTGTCCCAAGTCAGATCTTTTTTGCTACTATGGGAAACACATCTACTGATGTATCATTTACTTACACTGGAACAGCTGCTTGGTTAACAGATCCAGCTGACACAAATGTACAAAAGTACATTTCAGGATATGGAACTGAAATAGTAAGCACAGATCCAGCAGATTCCCCAGCAAGTATTGAAGTTAAGGTACCAGAAACTATTGTAAAACCATTAGTTTATGTTACTACAAAAGACGGAGTTACTGTCACAACAACAACTGGAACAGCAAGTTCACTTGGATACATCCTTGTAAAGGACTCAGAGGTAAGCTCTGTAAGTTCTAAGAACTTGATTGTTGTGGGTGGAAGTTGCGTTAACTCTGTTGCTGCTAAATTAGTAGGAAGTGCTGCATGTGGTGCTGACTTCACAACAAAGACTGGCATTGGTTCAGGACAATTCTTGATCCAAAGTTATGCTAACCCGTACACAACTGGAAAGGTTGCATTGCTTGTTGCTGGTTATGATGCTGTCGACACAAAGAATGCTGCTACTTACTTAACAACAAAAGAGGTAGATACAACAGTGGGTAAGAAGTACAAAGGTACATCTGCCACAACTGCTGAACTTGTCGTAGCTTAAGAACACAAATTTTTTTATTTTTTTTCTTTTTCTTTTTTTTTTAATACCTTAGTCGGAACTATGAATGACATATAACTCATCTTCTTAGATAAGTTTTTTATAGTATAATCAATAACTTATTTATGAAAATGAGAAGAATAGTTTCAAAACAAATAGAAGAGAGAAAAAGAAAAAGGGGGAGATTGATTGCTGGAATTGTGATGGTTGCTGTTATGTTTTTTAGTGTTGTAGGATATTCCTTTATGGGAAGGGATGGAGAAAGTAATGGAGAAGGTTTAAAATTAACTTATAACAATTTAGAGTTCATCAAAGAGAATGGATTATGGATTACAACTCTTGGAAATTTTAAGTTTTCTTTTAGGTATAGCCCAACTGAAGTAGATAAAGTTAGTTCACTACTAAATCTGTTAAATACCTATTCTGGAAAACCATTATATTTTTCAGCAAATGGTCCAGAAGCAGAGATAGCTAGAAATCTTTTTTATCAGAATCAAATAGCCCAAAGAGTTCAATATGCTTGCATTGAAGGGGAGAAATGTGTGAATACAGATTATCCTATGAAAACATGTCAAGATAATTTTTTTATCATTAAAGAAAGTGATAGCAATAGTACCAAAGTAGAACAACGACAAAATTGTGTGTTCATTGAAGGGAAAAAAGAGGATTTAATCAAATTAACCGATAGTGTTCTGTTTAAGATAATTGGAATACAATAAAGCTTATAAAGAAAAATAGAAATCTAACAATATGCCAAAGACGACAAAAAAAGAAAATTCCAAAAAAGAAGTGAAAGTTATAGAGGATGAAATTTTTAAGGTGAGGAAAGATGGTGAAGAGAAAATAATAAGAACAGAAATTCCTGAAGAGGATAAACCTGCTCCAAAAGAACAGATTAAAAAAGAAAGCAAAGTTTTCGTTGGAGTCGTTATTGCTATGGCTTCTTTTATTCTTATGTTTCTTGTAGTATATATAATAATGAATTCAGTTAATCATTTTAAACAAGACGGAGTAAATTTTGAACTTATTAAAGTTGGGCAACTAGCATTTTATCAAACAACCTTGCCGGTGATGTTTAATAATTCAAAAGCAGAATATAATTTTTATTTAAGAACAAATCCGAGAGTTTTAAGTGATGTTCCTTTTAATGGGAAAGTTATTGCTAAAAAAGATCTGGTAATCAACATAGATAGGACAAAAGATTTTGGCTGTGAGGGGGATGGAGTCATTGCGATGGCAAATTTAGTTAAGTTGTATGAATTTATTGGAACAAAGGTGATAAGAAATGAAAGCATTACTTGTGATCCTACTGGAAAATATATGTCTGTTGATATAATTGGAGGAAATGAAACAAAAGTTATTCAATATGGACCTGTTTGCTACAAAATTGAAATAAAAGAATGTGAAATATTAAAAGGAACAGAGAAATTTATGTTTGAAACATTCGCTGAAATTAATAAGAAATTGGCGCAACCCAAACAATAAAAAATTTTTTAATGTTTTTTTAAGCGTTTAATCTTTCTTCTTGAATTTTTTAATAAAGAGATTATATCTGAATAAAAAGGTATTTCTTTTACCTTGAATAATTTAACACTTAAAAACCAAATTCCAACCACAAAAATGGTACTTCCCGCATACCAAAATAATCTGTGGGAGATATCAAATAATGGCTGTTCTGAGATAAACATTATTGAAAGTAAAAAGATTCTCATTATATTGATTACGAATAATAAAACAAAAGAGAATAATAACATTCCTAATCTTTTTTTCAATTCTATCCCTCGCGTAGACAGATTTAATATCAAAAGTAAAAAATATGCAGAACCCGCCACACATGAGCCGATTATTTCAATGGGGAGCTTATTAATTATTATTATATTAGACACTAGAGAGGCATCAAAAAATAATCTTAATAAAAAATAAACAGAATTAAGTGTTAATGAAGTAAAAAGAAGATAAAAAACAGCATTATTTAAAATTCCCACTATAAATAAGATTGCGTATCTGATAGTCATATCTAAAAAAGAACTTATCTCCCTCTTCATTTAAGTTGAAATCAGGATACATTTAAATAATTTGGCATTTACCATAATATAAAATGAAAAAGAATAGAGGTGTGCTTCTTTGTGCGTTAATGATAGGGATGATAATTATTAGTTTATATTTTGATAATTATCTTGCAGAAAAAGTTTTATTTTTAAGAGGCGATGCTTTGAATAATTTTTTTCTCTCTGTTGCATCTATTAGTTCTGGAGCAATAATTTTCTTTGTTCTTACTGCTCTTTTTTTGTGGAGAGAAAACAAAAGAAGATGGATTCTTCCCTTGTGGATGAGCTTTGGAATTTCTGCCTTTGTGGGGTTTATACTTAAAGTATCAATTCAGAGAGACCGTCCTTATCAAGTAGGACTTATCAGCACTCTTCCAGTGTTAGAAGAAGCAAGTCATTTAATATGGAACTTTTCATTTCCTTCTTTTCATACTATGTTTGCCTTTTGTGCTATTCCAATTTTAGCTGAACAATTTCCAAAATTAAAAAAAATATTCATTACATTTGCAATATTAGTAGCTTTCTCAAGAGTTTATCTTGGACTTCACTTTGTTAGCGATGTCATAGTTGGCGGGTTAATAGGATATCTAATAGGAATTATAATTGTCAAGTTTGAAAAAGACAATGGATTTGGAAAAAATATTTACAATAGGATTTTTGGGAGATAAGAATAATTAGTTAATGAATAAGAATTAATGTGTTCTTTTAAGATACCTGCCCAAGAAGGATACAATAAGTTTAGAAAAAGAAGTGATAATTACAAAGTAGAATTATTAATTAGATTAGTAAAAGTTAAATAAGAAACTTTACTTTTTCTTTTTAACAACCTTAATTGCGACAAAGATTATCACAAGCACTAATACTAGATTCAATGCTCCAATTCCCCACAAGTATAAGTTATCCCCTGCCCCTGTAACTAATCCTGTAAGTGTTGAAAGTATTGATGACTTTTCAAATGTAGCGGTAACTGGTTGAGATAAAATTTTAACTCCATCTTTTACTAATAAATTAAATGATTTTTCTCCTGAAACGTCTTTGTTAACTTTTAATGTTACTAGAACATCTCCAGTTGCTTTTGACTTTAAATCAAGAGTAGTTTTATCTACACTTACTAATGTAGCCCAGTCTTCATAACCGGTTAATTCTATTCCGAATGTTTTCTGGACAGAACCCGTGTTTGCAACTGTTGCTTTAACAATTAATTCCTGTCCTGCTTTAGCTTCAGATTGTAAATTTGCGGCAACAGAAGCTAATGGAAGATTTGAACAACTTCCAAATACTTTTAATGTGTATTCCGCTTTTGAATAATCATCGTTGCTATTTTGGAAAACTTGACTATCTTCATTGTAGACAGACATAGTCAAAGCGTAAGATTTTTCTTCTACATTTTGAGGAACATTAACAAGAACGTCTAATTTTACATTGTCAAATTTATCTACATCACCGATAGTAACTTTTTGATTTATTCCAAGTTCTTTATTGTATAAGACAACATAAACATCTGTTTGGTCTGAATCTCCAATATTCCAAACATCTGCTGTTACTTGAGTTTGACTTCCACAAGCATTTGTTTCTGGTAATTGAACATCACTTAATATTACAAAATCACTTTCAATAGCAATTGTTGTAGTATCTGAAGCACTTGAACAAACGGCACGATCTCCGGCATCTTCATCAACATCACCTTTTGCTCTTGCATAGAATACGAAATCTCCATTATCTAAATCTGATAAGTCTTCATCCATATTGTCTAATTTGAATTTTAAAGTTACAATTTTTTCATCTCCATCTTTTAAGTCGAAATCTTTTTCATCTGAAACTTCAATTGTCCATTTTCCTGTTTTCTTGTTGAATAATCCCCATTCAAGAACTATATTTCTAATTTTATCATTATTATTGTTATTTTCTACTCTAACATCAACTTCAATATCATCTTGCGGATACCATTCATTATCACTACCGAACCCATTTGCCACTCTAATATCTTTTACTATAACTTTCAAGTCGGCAGTGGTGCTTGTAAGACCATTTGCATCCCAAGCACAAAAGTCTGTTTGAGCGAATGTTAATGTTGAAGTAGCGTTTGCAGAAACAGTCCCATCAGCAGTTAACGTTGTTGCATATTGTTTCATTTCAAAGTTGAATCCTAGCGCGATAGTGTAAGCCATCGTAACAGTACTTGTTCCTGCAGCTCCAAAAATCTGAGAGGTTGGAGTAAAAGTAAGTGTCTTTCCGTACCCATCTGTTATTGTTGTTGCAGTTAAAGCAACAGTTTCTGCAGTATCAGTTGTTACATCAATTGTAAAAGAACCACTTGATTGTGATAATGTTGCTGGAGTTGTAGCAGATAAAGTTACTGTAGCACTTGCGAAGCTTGTCAAAACTAAAAGTGTAAGAACTGCTAAACCAAACAAACTGAATATTTTGTTTTTCATGTGTAATCATTTTGCAGTTACTATGGTTTATAAATTTTTGTATTTTGAGAAATATAGGTTATTTAAGACAATTATGAGGATTTATTCCGACGTGGAAATGTCAAGGAAAAACCTTATATATTTTAGATACAATGAAATATGATGATAAAGTCTAGCGAGAATTCTATTGGTGCAAAAGCATTCTTGCTTGGAGTAATTCTTGCAATAATTATAGGGGTTTTAGCAAGCATTATCCCGTTATTCTCTACTACTCAATATAGCAAGATAGTTTATTTTATTCTTATTGTATTGGGGATAATTGTTGGAGCTTCAATAAACACTAGTGGGAGAGATTCTCAAACATTCTTGATAACAGGAGCAGTAATTGTGATAGTGAGCAAATTTGGGATGGAAAGTGTTATTAGTTCTTTGATAGGAATTGGGGCGTGGAATATGGCTTCTTCAATATTTGGGGCATTACTTACTTTATTTGTACCTGCAACAATTATGGTTGCAATAAAAACAGTATTTGGACTTTCTAGGGTTTAAGTGGATTCTTTGTATATTTAATAAAGTTAATGAATAAGAACTTAAGCGTTTGTTCAATTGATGAGACGTATTAAGTTTCTGTTTAAAACACTAAGGGGAGATTTTCAAAAAAGTTGTTAATTTATCACCATTAATTTTTTAAATGAAAGATAGTCTTTTCATAATAAGAAAAAAATGAAAATTACTTTAATTTCAGTTTCTCCAAGCCCCGCGGACCAAGGAATAAGAACAATCTCTTCTGTTTTAAAAAAAGCGGGATATGAAGTAAAATTAGTCTTTATGAGGTTAGACACAGATTACTCTAAACTTTATGACGAAAAAGAGCTATCCCAATTATCGAAGTTATGTTCAGATTCTTCACTTATCGGGATAAATGCTTTTGCCTCTAATTCAAAAAGAACTATTCAAATAATTAAATTTTTAAGAAAAAAATTGAATATCCCTATATGTTGGGGAGGGGTTCATGCTACCATTTCTCCTGAAGATTGTATCAAATACTCTGATATTGTTTGTGTTGGAGAAGGGGAAGGGGCAATAATTGATTTGTCAAAAGCCATTGAAGGAAAAAAACCAATTGAGAATATAAAAAATTTATGGATTAGAAAGGGAGATAAAATAATAAAGAATCCCGTAAGAGATTTGATTGACAATCTGGACATTATACCCTTTCCGGACTATGATTTGAAAAATCATTATATTTTAAAAGAAAATCAAATAAAAAAAATGGTAAATAAAGATTTATTTCAAAATATTATGTTTCTTACAGGAAGGGGGTGCCCTTATGGCTGCGATTATTGTAGCAACTCTACCCTTAATGAATTATACAAAAATAAAAGGAAAAAAATTGTTAGATCCCATAGCATTGATTATATCATCAAGTTTCTTCGTTTTTTAAAAGAAAAATTCCCCGAGGAATTTAATTATGCTGATTTAAGAGATGATGTTTTTTTATTGAGACCAATAGAAGAGATAAAAAAATTTACTGAACGTTATAAAAAAGAAATAAATCTTCCTTTAAGATGCTTAACCTCTCCTGAAGCAACTAATGATGAAAAAATAAAATTATTGATTGATGCAGGATGCATTGAGATAAGCATGGGAATAGAATCTTCTGAAAGAGTCAATAAAGAGATCTATCATAGAAATTCAACAGATAACTCTGTACTTAATGCCGCTAAAATTCTAAATAAATACAAAGAGAGATTAGTTATAACTTATGACATTTTAGCTTGTAATCCTTATGAAAAATTAGAAGATACCTTGAATACTATTAATTTATTAAAAAAAGTTCCAAAACCATATTATCTTAATGTTTGCAATTTGGTTTTCTTCCCAGGGTCAAAACTCTATGATCGAGCAAAGAATGATGGAATAATAAAAACAGAAAAAGATACTTCTATTCATTTAAATTATGCGGATAGGTGCGGGCATATACTTTCTAGAAGGAAGAACATAAATGTTTATTTGAATTTGATTTTAAATTTGATGAGAGGAAATGTAACCGATAGAAAGTATGGAATTTTATCAAATTCTTTACTAAATTTTTTAACTGAAGAAAAAAGGGTAAAAAATTATTCAAAGAAGCCGTTTTTAGCAATTATGTTTATTTATTCACTAAAAAGATATGAAATGTTAAAAAATGTATTAATAAAAGTATATTTATCTTTACCTCGCTTTGTTAGAATGATGTATATTCGATTAAGACATGGTAATGATTTACATTATCTTAATTTGGAAAAATTTCGCTGATTTTTAAGAAAAATTCAGGGGGATTTTTAATAAAGAAACTTATAACACTAGTTTCTTCTATAAAAGAGGTGATGACAAAATCCCCTTACTTCTTCTCCAAGTCCCCAATATTCATTACAGAACTATCAAAGTCAAGTCTTGGGCAGGCAGTATTTACCCAAGTTTTTATCCTAAAGTTTTCAAATTCTCTTATGTCTATATTATTACATATAAATAGGTAGGATTTCTTTTTCTTTTGATTTGCTTTAAAAGAAAGAGCTTTTTTTAGATTTTCTTGGCCTGGCTTTGTAGAAACTAATATTCCTACTTTTTCGGCATTCAAAAATCTAGTATAAGCCGCTAACTTTTTTTTGTTTAATGAATTAGTTTCCTCTTTTGAAACCTGTTTTAGTTCATTAGATTCTAATATATAAATAGGAAGCCCTGTTTCTGCAGCTAAAGATACAGCATGAAATCTTCCAGAAGAAATTAGGAGAATTGCTTTTGTTTCCTTTGAAAATTTTGGTTTACTGCACCCCAAAACTTGAATCATTTCTGTTATATTGTGCTGTTTTGTTAAAATTTCTTTAATTTTAAGAGCAGTATCTTGATATTGAATTGAATAAGCAATTGCAATGTTTTTAGGCAATTTTAAAGAAAGAATCTTATTTAGATTAATATTTGAGTTAATCTTTGCTGGAATGAATAATTGCTTCATGCTAAAATAAAATATTGAGAAGTTATAAAGTTTTAGAAATTACTTCTTCTCTTTCTAAACTTCCCAATCTGTAAGATTCCATAGAAATCTTAGGGAATTCTATCGGATAATTAGAGAGGTGAGGGTCAAATGGACCATTTTTTGGAGATAAAATTAATTTTGTTTTAGAAACTGGTCTTCCATTTATCTCCATTTCATGTGTTCCATCACGATAAATAGTTCTTTCAATAGAATTCATTTTACTCAAACTTGTTAGGTTTCCTTTCTGGTTCTGTGCTTATTGTTGTGTCTCTTTCAATTCTTGCGAAAGGAGGAGTTACAATCAATAGATTTTCTCCAAAACCAGCAATATTCCCTTCAAGAGCATCTGCGGTTTTCTTCACTTTTGAAACAGCTCTCTTTAATTCAATTGGGTCTTTGCTTTTCAGAACCTTTATGTCTACAATAGCAATAGTGTAGCCCTCTCTTAAAGTAGCTAGAATTGCATTAACATCATCATATTTTTTCAAAACAAACAGCTTAACTAAAATCTTATTCTCTTTTTCTTCTTTGTTTAAATCAATCTCTAAATAATCTTCTTTGGCGCCTTCACTTTTTGAAGATCCAGAGAATGCTTTTTTTAATTTATTAAACACCATATTAAAGTATAATTTGAGTTATTTATAAAGATTTCGTAACTTTATTTTATATATTGCACTTTTTCACTTGTGCATAGATTGAGTGATTTCTCCTTGTAATTTTTCTAATTGTTCGCTTAAAGAAACTTCTTGTTTCTCAAATGCTTTAATTCTTAATTCTAAAATTTTAAGTTTGTTTAATAATTCTTCATTTATTTTTGATTTTTCTGATTTAATCATTAATTGTCCAATTATTTTGAAAACTTCGTCTCCTGATTTTTTTATTTCTTCTAAGGCAGAATTAGTTTCGGCTAATTCCATTTCGAATGATTGTCTTTGCATCATAGAATTCTGCAATCTCTGTTCTAGAATTTGCATCTCTTGGATTTTTGTCTTATCTAGTTCTTTCATTTTCTTATTCTGCTTTGATTGTCTTTATTTTTGTTCTTGGTTTGTAGAAAATCTTACTTCCACAAAAAGGACAAACAAATCTTTTATCCAAGTTAGTACTAAGTACTTTCTTTTCACATTTGAAACATTTGTAAGTAACCATTTTATTTATTTTATTTCTCCAAATAATATGTATCTGATGCGAATTTTTTTTCACACTTTGAACATTTCCATATCCCCTTTGATAATCTTTTAACTCCCAATTTTCCGCAATAAGGACATTTTTGTTTTACTCTTTGCTTTACTTCTACACTAACTAGTTTAGTTCTTACTGAACGTCCGTATCTTGCTCCGAATCTTCCTGCTGATTTTGTTTTTTTTGATTTTGATGGCATTTTGTTTTTTATTATTTGTCGTCTTTATATGGGGCTGCCCGGATTTGAACCGGGGTCGTCAGGTCCCAAACCTGAAAGGTTACCAGGCTACCCCACAGCCCCATTAAAAAATTTAACGAATATTAATTTATAAATTGTCTTATTTCTTTGCCGGGGCTTTTGCTGGAGCCTTTGCTGGTGTTTTTTCTGTAGTAGGAGTTGCTGCTGCTGGAGCAGTTTCTGCAGTAGACTTAGCAGCTGTTTCTTCAGCTGCTTTAGCAGCTTGTTCTTGTTGCAATATCTTATCTTGCTCTTTCTTTATTTTTGCAAAAGATTCTGCAAGTTTTTTCTTTTTTTCTGGAGAAGTTTCTGTTTTCATTGTATTAATCTCTTTATCATATTTTCCTGCTTTAATTTCTTCTTCAATTTCAACTGCGGGTTTATCTTCAATTAACACACCCAAACTAACGCAAGTTCCAACAATTGTTTTTACTGCTGATTTCATATCTTTACATAAAAGATTAGGCAATTTTGTTTGAGCTAAAGAAATTACTTGCTCAATAGAAAGATTTCCAACTTTTACCTTTTTCTGTACACCTGATGCTTTTTCTATTCCTAATTCTCTTTTTAATAATCCAGAAACTGGTGGAGAGAAAACCTTTACTTCAAAATTTCTTGTAGTTGCATCAACATTTAATTCAACTGGAACTTGAATTCCTTCAAAAGATTTTGTTGATTCATTTACTTTTTGAATAACTTGATTAACTGGAATTCCTAATGGACCAAGCTTCTGGCTAAGAGCAGGACCTGGTTTCATACTTCCGCCGTCGACTAAAAGTTTTATTATCATATTAATTATTTTCTGAGCCCCCTTCTTCTCTCCTTATTACTTTAACATTATCAAGTTTAACAGTAACAGGCAATGGAACGACTGCTCCAAGCAAGCTCACTACAACTTCTTCTTTTTGCTTGTCTATTCTTATAACTTTCGCTTTTTCTTTTTTGAATGGTTCTGAAATCATTTCAACTATATCCCCTTCTTTTATTGAGATGGTGGTTGCGGAAGGTTCAACCATATTTTTTATTTCTTCATAGTTGATTGTTTTTCCAATAATTCCTTTTACATAAGGCAAATCAAAAGCGGATTCTTCTGCAGATTCTCTATCTTCTGCTTCTAATAGAATATATCCTCTTAATCCATGTGGGCGGAGAATAGAAAAAACATTTAGATTTTTCTTGTTGACTCTGTCTGCAATCATATCTAAAACTCTTTCTTCTTTATTTGTTGTTACTTTTATGATGAAAATCATTTTTTATTTTGTTTTATTTGTTATCTATTTAGCTCCGTCTAAGTTCTAATATCTTAGAAGGATATAATTTAGTTGAGAATAGGGTTTATAAATTTTATCCTGTAAACATCTTGATAGTTATTGATATTAAAAATCCAATAACTCCAATTACTAAAATTCCTACAGCAGAAACCATTGCAATTTTTGTAAATTCTTCTTTAGTTGGTTTTTTTAAAACCATCCAAACTCTTTTGCACTTTTCAATAAACGATTTTAGATTAGTTAGTATTTTCATATCTTAATTAGAAAACTAGGGTTTTTAAGATTTTTGAGAAAAATTAGAATGGAATATCATCAATAAATTCATCCCTACCTTTTGAAGAAGGAGTTTCTTCTGGAATATTAAGTTCCTCCTCTATAATTTCTGCATGTAATAAAACGTTTTCCAATCCTGCTTTAATTTCTTCTAAAGAAGCTATTGTTTTTGAATATAATCGGGAATAAGGACTGGTTTTTAATTTATCTAATAATTCATAAATTTTAGAATAGTCTGAAGGATGGATTTCTTTATTGTCTGGAAGAAAAGATAAATATTTTCTGAAATAAGTTACTTCTCTATCTAATTCTACTACCCCTTTAACTTGTCTCCAATTTAGATTACTATTTTCTTCTCCCATTTTATTTTATTTAGTTAAGATTTATTCGTAGAATTCAATTCCTAATTCTTCTTCAATCTCTTTATGTTTTAATTCGTCTAATGAATTTTCGTGTCCAAGAATTTGTGAGCTTTTAACTCCTGTAACTACAAGTAGAACACGAATTGATTTTTCCATATCATCTGAAATTTGAGCTCCCCAAATTAACTTTGCATCTGTGCTTAATTTGTTTCCAATAGTTTCAATTATTTTTTTACATTCATCTAAAGTCATGTCAGGACCTCCGACAATATTTACCAATGCTCCTGTTGCTCCAGAAATATCAACATCAAGAAGAGGATTTTGAATTGCTTTTTCTACTGCTTCTACTGCTCTTTGTCCAGAGTCTGCTTCTCCTAATCCGATTAACGAAACTCCTCCGTCTACCATTACTGCCTTAATATCTGCAAAATCTAAGTTTACTAATCCTGTTGTAGTAACCAACTCTGTAATTCCTTTTACTGCATTTGTTAAAATTTCGTCTGCTATTTTAAATGCTGTATGAAGAGGAAGTTCTGGGGCTAATTCAAGAAGCTTGTCATTTGGAATTACAATTAATGTATCAACAACTGCCTGCATTCTGTCTAATCCTTCCATTGCATTTTCTATTCTCTTTTTTCCTTCAATTGTGAAAGGAAGAGTTACAACTCCAATTGTTAATGCTCCTTGTTTTTTTGCCAATCCTGCAATAAATGGAGCCGCACCTGTTCCTGTTCCTCCACCCATCCCGCAAGTTATGAAAATCATATCACTTCCAGCAATTTTTTTCTTTATTTCTGATTCTGATTCTTTTGCTGCCTGCTCTCCTATTTTAGGATTGCTTCCTGCCCCTAACCCTTGGGTTAATTCTTTTCCTATTAACACTTTTTGATCTGCATTAGCATATAATAAATCTTGAGCATCTGTGTTTACTGCAATTAATTCTCCTCCTTTAATTCCAATTTCCCTCATTCTGCTTAAAGAATTATTTCCTGCTCCACCAACACCAATTACTTTAATTTTTGCAGATTGCTTTTTTATCAATTCCTCTAATTCTCTATCAATTTCCCTAACTTCTTCAGATACGCTAGACGGCATTCCTGGCGCCCCTTTTTTATAAATCTCAGCCATGCGACGACACCTCCGGTTTCTTCCGCACGAATTTCCCTCTAAATTTGTGCATGTCCATGCAGATTAAAACAAATTTACGTTTATAAGAATTATTGTGCTTCTTTTGGTAGGTTTTCTATTTCCTTAACCTCTAAATCCAAATCAAGGATGTCTTTGAATTTATCTTGAAACATTTCTACAAATTTAGACATATTTTTCTCTACTTCAATTATTACTTTCTTTTCATTCACAGAAAACTTCATTTCTCTTCTAAATAAGAACTCTATGAATGACTTTACTTTTTCATTTAAGTCCTCAACTTTTCTTAGAATTTTAACATCATAAATAACTATTTTTCCTGCAAGGGGGTGATTAAAATCTATCATTATTCTTCCTCCTGAAACAGAGAGAACTTTTGCAATTCTTCCATCAAAGTTGAATACTGCTCCTGGAACAGGATTTAAGTTTTGTTCTCTGAATATTTTGCTTGGAATCATTTGAACAAACTCTGAAACTCTCGGACCAAATGCTTTTTCTGGAGTAAGTTCTATTGTATAGGTTCCAATTTCTTTTCCAATCAAGAAATCATCTATCCCCTTAAGGAACATTCCTTCTCCTAAACAGAATATTAATGGTTTAGGATTTTCATTTGGATTTAAATTTTTCAAATCTTCCTTCACATTTGAATCAAAAATTCCTCCGTCTTTGACTTTTCCTGTAAATTCAATCTCAATAAAATCCTTTTTTTGCAATGTCATTTTATTTGTGTGAGTAAAAATGTTTATAAATGTATTTTTTTTAGTCTCATTATGAAAAACAAAGTATTTTTCAATGTCCTCGAAGGGAATTCTGCGGAGTCAAAACAGAAAGGACAAAAACATCAAAATGTTTTAAAGGAGGATTTTGCCTAATGGTTTTAAAGATAATCAATGCTACTGAAGCAAAGGTCGGAACAAGCATTATAGTTGATGGTGAACCCTGTGCAGTAAAAAAAATGGATATTAGCAAGACAGGAAAACATGGACACGCTAAGTGCAGAATAGAAGCTGTAGGAATGATTTCTGATCAAAAGAAAGTTTTTGTTATCCCTGGACATGATAGACTTGAAGTTCCTTTAGTAGAAAAAAGAAAAGGGCAAGTTCTTTCAATTGGTGATAAAGTAAGTATAATGGACTTGGAAAATTTTGAAACTTTAGAATTATCCTGCCCTGAAGAAATTAAATCAGAACTTGAAACTAATTCCAATGTTGAATATTGGGATATTGAAGGGGTAAAAGTTATCAAGAGGAAAGTATAATGGTTAAGATACCTGAAGCAACAAACAGAATTTTCAAAAATATTTTTGTCTGCAAGGACTGCCGTACAAAGGCAAGAGCAGACCCTCAAAAGATTTTGAAAGGAAAAGTCAAATGCAGGAAATGCAAAAAGAAAGCATTTAGGCCCTTAAGGAAAAAGTAAATTTTTCCATTATATAAAATAAGGAAATTTTACATAGAGAAAAAAATAAAATAACAGTTAAATAAAAAAGAGATGAATTTTATCATATACGATGTCGCATTATTGTTAATCTTCTTAGTTTTCACTTCTGTTTTTTTATACAGACATAAGGCGAATTTGAAAAAAGAGGGGCTTTTATTCTTGTATAAGACGAGCAGGGGAATAAAAATTATAAACAAGATAGGAACAAAATACAAAAAATTGCTTGATGTTCTTAGTTATGTTTCAATAGTTTTGGGATTTTTGTTAATGGGAGTTATGATTTACTTTTTTGGAAAAATAGTTTGGCTTTATGTTTTTCATAATGAAATAGTCAGCTTAATCAAAGTTCCACCGATAATGCCCTTGCTTCCTTATCTTCCGCAAGTATTCAAAATGGATTATCTTCCACCATTTTATTTTATATATTGGATAGTCATACTTGCTATAGTTGCAATCAGCCATGAGTTCAGCCACGGAATTTTTGCAGTGAATAAAAAAGTAAAAGTAAAAAGCACTGGTTTTGGTTTTTTTCCATTCTTCTTGCCTGTTTTTTTAGCAGCATTTGTTGAACTTGATGAAAAAAAGATGGAGAAAAAGAAAATTTCTCATCAAATGGCAATTTTATCTGCAGGAACATTCGCTAATACTTTAACTGCAATTTTCTTTTTTGGAATTTTAATTTTGTTCTTTTCTCTTGCATTCACCCCTTCAGGAGTCATATATGATGTCTACACATATTCTGCTGTTGGACTTTCTGCGATTACTTCTATCAATAATCTTCCGGTGAATAATGTAAGTTATGACAAGCTGTTAAGTTTAGTTAATGAAAAGGGAATCAACGAGGTAAAAACAGGAAATAAAGTTTATTTGGCAACTAAAAATTTTCTGGCAACCCAGCAGAATAGCATACAATATGTATTCTTATACGAAGATGCCCCTGCAATAAAGGCAAATCTTAGTAAGACAATAATAAAAGTGAATGAAGTCCCAGTGAACAGCAAAGAAAAACTTGGAGAAGAAATTCAAAAATACTCTCCCGGGACAAAAATAATAATTACTACACTAGAAGACGATTATTATAGAGACTATCAAATTACTTTAATGGAGAATCCTGAAGATAAAACAAAATCTTATCTTGGAATTGGATTTATGAATAAAGAAAGTTCTGGAATCATTGGGAAAGTAATGAATTTACTTTATTCTTTTAGAGATTCAAATGTATATTATACAACAAAATTTAATTTTGCTGAATTTATTTATAACTTATTATGGTGGCTTGTTATGATTAGCTTAAGTGTGGCTTTGGTTAATATGCTTCCTGTTGGAATTTTTGATGGGGGAAGATTCTTTTATCTCACTGTTCTTGCCATCACAAAGAGCAAAGAAATTGCTAAGAAAGCATTTGGATTCTTGACCTACTTATTCTTATTATTAGTAGGAGTCATTATGATTTTCTGGGCAATTGGATTATTTAAGTAAATTTAAAAATAGATTCCTTATTCTTATTTTATGATTCCAGAAAAAGTTAAAGAAATCTTAAAAAAACAGCATTATGCAATTGTTGGAAAGCACTCTGGAGTTCAAGTTTGCAGATGGACAAAAAAATCAATTCTTGACGAGGGAGTTTGCTATAAAGAACAATTCTATGGGATAAAATCTCATTTATGCGTTCAAATGTCGCCTGCAATTATGTGGTGCCCGAATAGATGTTTGCATTGCTGGAGAGCAACCGAATTGACTATTGATAGTGAATTGAATGGGAAAGTAAATACCCCCAAGGAAATAATTGATGGATGCATAGAAGCACAAAAAAAATTATTAATTGGATTTAATATTGATAAAAATTCAAAGAAAAAACAATTGAGCAGAGCAAATCAAAAAAAATATGCTGAAGCATTAGAGCCGATGCAATTTGCTATTTCTCTTTCTGGAGAGCCAATGGTTTATGAACATATTGGAGGATTGATTGAAGAATTAAGAAAAAGAGGCAAAACTAGCTTTTTAGTTACTAATGGACTTTACCCTGAAAAACTTGAAGAATTGGAAAAGAAAAAACAGCTTCCCACACAATTGTATATTTCTGTAAATACTCCCAATAAAGAAATGTATACTAAATTCCATAGAAGTTCAAAAAAAGATGCGTGGGAAAGATTGAATAAAAGTTTGAAGATTATGTCTGAATTGAAAGGAAAAACAAGAACTGTTTTTAGAATGAATCTTGTAAAAAATTTGAATATGATTGAACCAGAAAAATACGCCGATATGATTAAGAAAACAAATCCAATGTTTATTGAGATTAAGGGGTTTATGAGTGTTGGATTTGCAAGACAAAGATTAGGATATGAAAGGATGCCTTATCACAAGGATATTGTAGATTTCTCCAAAGAGCTTTTGAGATTTCTGCCAGAATACAAGTTCCTTGATGAAAAAAAAGAAAGCAGAGTTGTTCTTTTAGGGAAAGATAAAAAAGATATGAAGATTAAAAAAAGTGAATATTAAAATTTTAAACCAGCTTTGTTTAACGCACTAACTAATCTTGAAAAGTCTTCTTGTGTAGGATTTCTAGGGAATGAATTTCCACTTCCAATTTTATGCCCAATTAAATAAGCTACACCAAAAGCGTATCTGCTAGTAGAAAATCTTGGTTCATTGGGGTGTAAACTATCTGGAACAGACTTATTTATATCATAAATTCCTTTTGAATTCATTTTTATCATAAACTCATCAAAAATTAAGGTATTATAAAGGTTTCCTTTATGGAGGATTTGTAAATTAAGAGAAAAAACTAGGGTCTGATGCAAAATCTCCTTGTAATTGTCCATATAAAGTTTTTGCTAAATCATAATGTGTCCTTGTTGGATTTTCAGAGGGCAAATCTGGACTCTCTCTAGTTGGGGAATGACGAAGAATAAAAGCTCTTGTTTCTAGATAATCTCTAAATTCTCTAGTTCCTAACTCTTGAGAACTAGCCATTAATTTATATTGTACTTTTCTTTTCTGATTGTAAGTATCGGGAGTTTCTTTTTCTGGTCCTAATTTTTCTCTTTTAGCTTCCTTTTGTTTTTTACGAAGCGAAAATTTTTTTCTTTGTAATCCCATGAAATTTATTTAGAAAATTAGGTATTATAAATATTTCCTTTTTTATTTTTGAGAATTTTATAAATCAATAACCCCGTCTTTTGTCAATGCAGCAAATCTTATTCCAACTGGCAAATTGATTAAGGCAGAAATCAAAGCCATATGCTCTTTTCCGTCTCCACTTGCAATTGAAAGGGCAACTTCTGTTCCATCAATTTTTCCCTTCAATTTTTGAGAGAATTCTTCTTTCAAATCTTTTAATTTTTTTGTTAAATCTACTCTAATAAATTCAAATGGCTTTTCACAAGTGAATTGTTTTGCAAAGTCATCTCCTAATAAAATTACCTTTTCCCATTCCCCATACTTGATTAGTCCTGAAACTTGTGCCCATGTGTCTTTTCCTGAAGATAATAATGCAATAAATTCCATTGGCTAAGACACCTCCGGTTTCTTGTGCATCAACTTCCCACTAAAATGGTGCATATTCATGCAATAGAAAAAATGTTTTTGTTTATAAGAATTATGGCGATAGTTTTTGTAATAAGATAAGATTTATAAATCACCAATATCTCAAGATTTTACCGATTGTACAACTTCGTTGGCACATAGATTCTATGGTGTTGGCGTATTAAGTTGGAGGTATTTAACATGGTAGAACTGAAGGAACAATTACAACAAGCATTAGTAGAGCTTAGAAAAAATAAAGAAAGAAAATTTGACCAGTCAGTAGACTTAATGATTAATCTGCAAAAATTTGATGTAAAGAAAAATCAGTTGAATTTTTTTATTTCTGTTCCTCATAAAATAAAAGACAAGAAAATATGCGGATTTTTTGAAGTAAAAAACAATAATGTGGATACAATAACAAGATCTGAATTTAAAGGGTATTCATCAAAACAAGAAGTAAAAAAATTAGCAAACAAGTATGACTTTTTTATTGCACAGGCTAGTTTAATGCCTGTTGTTGCTACAACTTTTGGTAGAGCTTTGGGCCCAACTGGAAAAATGCCATCTCCTCAATTAGGGATAGTTATAGACGCTGGTGATAGGACAATCAATGATTTAATAAGCAAAATTAATACGAGTATAAAAATAAAAATAAAAGAAGCAAGTGTAAAAATTTCTGTAGGAAAGCAAAGCATGAAAGATGAAGAACTTATAGAAAATATTCTTGCTGTTTATAATGCTGTTTTCAAGGTTATGACAAAGGGGAAGGAAAATATCAAGAATATAGAAGTAAAATTCACTATGACTAAACCTCAAAAGATAAAGGTAAAATAAAAATGACAGAAATAGGAAATTTCAGCACAAATAAAAATTCAGGAGAATTTTCATAATGACAGACAAAATAAAAGCTCATGTTTCAGAAGGAAAGAAAAGTGTAGTTAAAGAATTAACAGAATTAATTAAGAAAAAAAAGACTTTCTTGATTGTTTCAGTTAAGAATATTCCTGCATCACAACTTCAGGAAATGACAAAGAAATTGAGAGGCAGAGCGATTGTTAAAGTTCCAAGAAAAAATCTTATAATTAGAGCAATAGAAACATCAGGAGAAACTGGGGCAAAAGAAATTGGGATAAAACTCAAAGATAACATAGCTATTTTATTTTCAGACATGGATTGCTTTGAACTTGCTGCAGAGCTTGTAAAGAATAAAAGTCCAGCAAAAGCAAGCCCAGGACAAGAAGCTCCTGAAGACATTGAAATTCCTGCAGGTCCAACAGAATTAATTCCTGGTCCAGCAATAAGTGAACTTGGTGCATTGGGAATTCAAGTGCAAATAGACAAAGGAAAAATAAGTATTAAAGAACCAAAGATAGTTGCAAAGAAAGGACAAAAAATATCTGCAGGAGCAGCTGATATGCTTAGCAAATTAGACATAAAACCATTCTCAATAAGTTTAATCCCCTTAATGGGCTATGATTCACAAGAAAAGAAAGTTTACCTAAACATTGAGATAAATGTTGAAAAGTCACTTGCTGATTTAAAGAATGCATTTGGAAAAGCTCTTCCATTCGCAGTAGAAGTTGGTTATATCTGTGATGATACAATAAGTTTCTTACTGCAAAAAGCTGGAAGACAAAGCAAAGCAATGGAAGTTATTACAAATTCACATACTCCTGAAGTAAATTCTGGAGAAGGAAATTAAAATGGAAAACATATACGCAGCACTTTTGTTGCACAAACTCGGCAAAGAAGTTGACGAGAATAATTTGAAAAGTGTTGTTGCAGCTGCCGGCGGACAAGTTGATGAATCAAAAATCAAATCACTTGTTGCAAGCCTTAAAGGAGTAGACATTGATGCAGAATTGGCAAGCGCGAGCTTAGTCTCAGCAGCACCAGCATCAGCTCCTAAAGAAGAAAAGAAAGAAAGCAAGGTAGAAGAAAAGAAAGAAGCTGCAGCAGAGGGTTTGAGTGCCTTATTTGGATAATTTTAAGTTTATTCAATTCATCTAAGACTCAAACCTTTGCACTTCTAGTTAGAACAAGAAAACTTGAAATATATTTTTAAAGATATAAAAGAATTTAAATGAAAGATTAGATAAAAATGTATGGATAATATTCTTGCAGAAAACGTGGAACAGTTTAAATTGCTTGAAGAAGGATATAAGCAACTTAAGGAAAATTTTCGTATAGATGCTGAAACTGATTTAATTATTAGGAACGGAAGTAGTTTATTAGAGAAAACAGGAAGAATAGATATTGCTCCCTTGAACCATTTAGGAGAAGTGTCCGAAGTAAGAAAATATAGTTCTAATTTACGCTGGAACTTAATGAGCAGTGGAAAAGGTGAGTGGAGAATAGAAGGACCAGAATGTAATTATACAATTCATCAAAAAGTGGCAGACATTTTAACAAATTTAGTTTAATTTTTTTAGATATTTCTTAATTTCTCCCTAACAACATTCTCATCTCCAGGATTAGTAACTCCCATCCATAAATCAGGTGTAGGATATAAATTCATAATAATCTTTTTTTGTTTTATTAATGAAGAGATATTTTCTGGGAGTAATGCTTCTACTCGCCTATCGTCTTTATTTTTCTCCTTGAATTCTTGTAGAACATTAGACAATTCAGTTAGAACTTCTGATTGTAATGCAAAAATATTCATGCTACATAAAGAATTTTCTGTTAGATTTTTTTCTGCGAGACGAGATTTTTCAATTTCAAAATTTTCTTTTATTTCTGTGATGATGTTTCCTTCTGTTTGATAAATTCCCCTATTTGTTTTCCCTTGTTCTGGAATACAAGTTCCCAACTTAAAGCCAAGAGTTGCACAAGTATTAGATTTTTTAAGATGTTCTGCAAGAATTCTGAAAGAATTTTCTCCGTACAAATCATCTCCATTGCAAACTACAAAAGGACAATCTATGATAGATTTGGCTGAGCATATTGCATCTGTTGAACCCCATGGGCGATCTCTTTTAGCTTCATCGTAGAATTGATTAGCGTAATAAACAGGGATTCCTTTGTAGGTATTCCCAAACTTTTCTTTGAATGGGGCTTCTGTTTTGTTTCCAACAATAAATATAATCTTTGTAAATTCTGCTGGGAGAGCTTGTTTTAAGGAATGTTCAATTAATGTTTCTCCATTATCTCCTACTACAGCAAATTGCTTTATCTTGCCCAAAAACCTGCTGGAAATTCCTGCAACCATGTAAACTAGAGCTAAATCACCCATTTCTTTTTTAAGAAATGGGTCTATAAAAAGATTAGGTAGTTATATTATATGCAAAGAAGTAATTACAGCAATGTTTATAATCAATTCTTTAATTTACTATTTTAGGAGTTTTAAATAATGACTGAACAAAGTTCAGCACAAATACAAATAGGAGTGTTGCATAAAGATGTGGAATGCATATGAAGACGGGAAACTTCTCAAACCGTTAAAATTTTCAAATGGAAAGACCCAAGAAGATGTTGTAAATGAAGTTTTGAACTCTATAAAGGAAGGAAATAGAGTAATTTTTATTAAAGGTGTTTGTGGAACTGGCAAGTCGCTAATTGCATTAAATATTGCTAAAGAGATAGGAAAAACCTGCATTGTTGTTCCAGGAAAAACTCTGCAAAATCAGTATAAAGAAGATTATGAAAATAAAAAATATTTGATAAAGGAAAATGGAGAAAAATTAAAAATTAGTGTTATTACTGGAAGAAAAAATCATAAATGCAAATACTTGGAAGAAAAAAATGTTCCAATTTTTAAAGAAGAAAGAAATCTTAAATTAAATGAAATTTTTGACAGAAGGGAAAAAGAAACAAATCTCACTGCAGACAATCCATTTATTCCATGTAAGATAGAAATAAAAGAAAAAAATTCGCATAGAATTTTTGAATATTTAAGAGATAATAAAGCAATAAATCCTAAAAATTTCAAAACTATAAAAGATGTTAAAAGAGCTTCAATTGCTCCGGTTTGTCCGTATTGGTGCCCTGTTTTTCCAGATAAGTTTGAACTGGGAGGGAAAAATTTTGAAGGGGCAAAAAAAAGAAGTTACCTTGGATTGAAGGGGATAAAATATATTGTTTATGAAAGAAAACCCGGATGCAAATTTTATGAGCAGTTTAATTCTTTTGTTGATTCTGACGTTCTTGTTTTTAATTCCTTGAAATATAAATTAGAATCCAGCATGAATCGAAAACCAGAAACAGAAGCCGAAATAATCGATGAATGCGATGAATTTCTAGATAGTTTTTCAAATCAGAGGATTATTAATGTTGACAGACTGCAGAATTCATTAAATCAAATCTTTTCTGAATATGAAGGCTCTGAAAGAATAATAAGAGAGATGAGCTTAACAATTGAGGGGATAAAAAACAATCCTGAGATACAACATGCAGTTTTTTCAAAACAAATAATCCCTCTTAAAAAAACAGAGGTTTATGATTTGCTTAAAATAATTCTTGAAAATATTGAATTTCTTTATGATATTGATGATGAAAGCTATCTTTTTGAAGTTGCTGAAACTGCTAGAATTTTTGATGAATTCTTTGATGAGACCTATTTAACTTTCAGCAAAAAAGAGAATAATTTGATTGTTGAACTTGTCACAACAAATCTTGCAAAAAGAATGAAGGAAATGCTGGATAAAAATAAAGTAATTATCATGATGTCTGGGACAATTCATTCGGAAAATGTTTTGAAAAATATATTTGGGTTAGAGAATTTTAAAATCTTAGATGCAGAAATAGAACAGCAGGGAAGCATTGAAGTAAAAAGGACAGGCATGGAGTTTGACTGCAAATATCCTATTGAAAGCAGAGAGAAATATCTTTTAGCTTTAGATAAATGTATTGAAGTTTCTAAAAAGCCAACATTAATTCACATTAATTCTTTTTTTGATTTGCCAGATGAATCTGAACTAAAAAAATTCAATTTAAAAAATACTATAAGTCGAGAAAAATTAAAGGAAATACAGGAAGGAGAGAATACAGATAAAAATATTCAGAGATTTAAAAAACAGGAAATTGATATTCTCTTTTCAACTAAATGTACTAGGGGGATTGATTTTCCCGGTGAGCAGTGCAACAGCATTGTATTCACAAAGTATCCAAATCCTGATGTCAAATCTCCGTTCTGGAATATTCTTAAAAAAACAAATCCAACTTATTACTGGGATTTTTACAAAGATAAAGCACGCCGCGAACTTTTACAGAGGATATATCGTGGCTTGCGCTTCAAGGAAGACCATGTTTATTTATTAAGTCCTGATGAAAGAGTGCTGAGAGCGATGGAAGGGAAATGAAGATAGTAAGTTTTAAAACCTATTAATTAATTTATATTTCTATAAGCCTCCGTGGCACAATGGTACTGCACCTGCCTTGAGAGCAGGGCCGTAAGGCTTCCAGGTTCGATTCCTGGCGGGGGCGTTTATTGGATTGTAAAAATAATCAAAATGAAATTCAAAAAAAGAGTGTGGATTATAGTCATTATCTCGGTTCTCTTAATTAGTATTTTTTTATTTGTAAATCCATTTAAAACGGGAAAGGCAATCAGCTCTGGAAATCAAGAAGTAAGAGTAATACCTCTTTCACAAGAAGAAAGACAAAAGGTTGCACAAGTATTAATAACAAGTGAGTTCATTAAAGATGTTCCAGAGAATTATCCAATTGCCTTAAGTTTTTTCAGCTTTGAAGGAAACGAAAGAGTATGGAGAGACAGCTTTTTGATTGGAGAAGGAACATTGCTATCACAGGGAACTCCCACTATTTATCTTTCATTGCACGCTAAATATATTTCAGAATTTAATGGAAACAATTTTTGCGAAATTATTCAAACAGCAAGCAAAAATGGGGATTTGGGATTTGATAGCGAATACAACACCGCAAGTTTATTTTTGAGATATGCGGGAATGCTAAAATATAGAGACTGCTTTGGATTTTAACAATTTTTATAATTATTTCTTCCCAAAAAGTTTTTTCCAGAAAGATTTCTTTTCAACAACTGGAACTTCTTCTGGAACTACTTCAACAACTTCATGTTCTATTTGAGGCTTCTCTTTCATAGTGGGAGCTTCTTTTGCCATCTCGTTCATTGCATCTTTAAGTGCTTCATCTATTGTACTTCTTGAATAACCTTGATTGATTAAAGCGATTCTAAGTGTATCAACAGGATAACTCTTTTTGAGGTTTTTCTTCAGGTATTCCACAAGCTTTAATCTATAAGTATTTTCTACCATTAACGAATATATGAAAAGCTGAGTTTAAAAAATTAGCTATTCTGGATTTTAATTGGTTTTTGAGCAGTAAAAAAGGCAAGGGCTTCTTTAATGCGGGCTTTTGATTCTGAATAGATAGTTAAAAGTTTTTCCCCTTTTTCCAGTTTTTCCCCAACATGCTTATATAAATATAATCCAGCAGATTTATCCATTGGACATCCGCAAACTCTCGCAAGAGAGTTTATTTTTTTGTTGTCAATTTCTATTATTCTTCCTTCTTTTTTCATTAAAATGTCCTTCTTGAATTTAGCTGATTTAATTTTATTCAAATTCCCTCTTTGAGCTGTGATTATCTCCTTGAATTTTTCAAATGCTTTCCCAGAAATTAAAAATTGTTCTGCAAATTTTTTCCCTTCTCCTTTTTTAGCTTTTCCAGCCATTTCAAATATTTCTCCTGCTAAAAAGAGGGATTTATTTTCCAAATCTAATGGACGGTCTTCAGTATGCTTTAAAACTTTTATCAAATCTATCATTTCTAAAGCAGGGCCAATTCCATGTCCAATTGGTTCATCTCCGTGTGTTAATACAATTCTCATTTTTTTCTTAAAATGTTTTCCAAGATATTCAAATTTCTTTCCTAGTTTTAATGCTTTTTCTCTGCTCACTTTGGCTGTTTTTCCGTAAGGAATATCAATAAGAATATATTTTGCTCCCAAGGCAAGTTTTTTTGACATAATTGAAGCGAGTAATTGTGATTCGGGGTCTATGTTTAGCATTTTTTCTATAGAGATTATTTTTTCATCTGCAGGAACAATTTCGAGAGAGCCTCCCCAAATTAAACACGCTCCTGTTTTTTCAACTATCTTTTTTAATTCTTTCATAGAAAAATCAACTTCTGCTATTGTTTCTATAACGTCGGCAGTTCCTGCTGCTGTTGTAATTGCCCTTGAAGAAGATTTTGGAACAATCAATCCTGCGGCGGCACAAATTGAAACAACAATAGGAGTTGTTCTATTTCCTGGAATTCCTCCAATAGAATGCTTGTCAACTATAAATTTGCCTTTTAGCTTTAATTTTTCTCCGGAGTTTAAAATTGCATTTATAAGATAAATAACTTCTTGCATATTCATCCCTTTTTCATACATTGCAGAGATAAAAAGAGCAATCTCTGCTTCAGATAAAGAATTGTTTATGACATCATTAATTATTTCGTTTATTTCTTTTTGATTTAAAATGCCATTGTTTACTTTCTTTTTTATAAAAATCATACTTTTTGGAAGGGGGGATAAATCAACATCTACTTTTTGCCCTGCAGTTAAAAATAATCTGTCTCTAAGTTCAGAAGAAATTCCTATTTCATCTTTTTTTACGAGGTTTGCTGAAATATCTACAATAGTAGACATCTCTTTTGAATTTCTTAATAAAGTTTTAACAACGATTCTATCTTTGGTTTTAATCCCCATTAATTCTGCTGTTTTTTCATTTAACATTGCAACTGGAATCCCAGCATACCATTTTAGAAGTTTTACTTTTAGTTCCATCTCTATTTATAAAATTTTTACTTATTCGGCTCTTGGATAAGAACAGAGGGCATCGATTTATTTCTATAAATCTCTACAACAATCATTAGATAAGCTAATATCAATGGTCCGAGGATAAGTCCTAAAATTCCCATGAATAAAAATCCGCCAATCATTCCAATTAAAACTAATGCTGGGTTAAGCTTAGTTCTTTTTGAAACTAGTAATGGTCTAATAAAATGATCAGACATAGAAGAGATAAAAGTGAATATTAAGATTCCTATTGCAGAGAAAGGATTTCCCGCTAAAAGAAAAGAGAGTGCTACTGGGACTCCAATTATAGATGGTCCCAAAATTGGAAGAACCCCTGCAACTACTGCAATCAAAGATAAAAGCAAGGCATTTGGAACCCCTAATACAAAAAGTCCAATACCTAAAATTATCCCTTGAATCATTCCCACGATAAGCTGTCCATAGAGCATAGAGAAAGTTATGTCTTTTGTTGACCGAAATAATTTTGTCTCTACTTCTTTTGAAAATGGTAAGAAACTTTTAATATAGTCATTTATATTTTCTTTATCTCTAAGCACATAAAAGAAAGTAAAGAACACAACAAAGATTTGCATTATTATTGTCGGTAATTCTAAGATAGAGTTAGAAAAATAGGTAACTAGTGAATTAGTCAATTTAATTACGAACGAATGAATTATTGACGCCATCTCTTGGGAGAATTCTGGAGAAGCAAATAATGAGGGAAAAACATTCTTTAAAGGAGTTACTATATCCATCTGTTGTGCAGCCTTGTAAAGTTTTAGAGATTCATCAATTATCTTTGGAGTAAAAGACCAAAGCGAAAAAACAATTAAAAATAGTAAAACTAGACAGATTATAGATGCAGATAGGGTTTTCGATTTGGTTAGTTTGAAAATAAGATTATAAATTGGTGAGAAAATAAATGCTAAGATTATTCCCCAGATCATTGAAGATAATAAAGGTCTTACTAAAAAGAAAGATAAAACTAAAAGAATTGCCAAGATTACTATTGTTGTTGTTTTTCTAAAATAAGCTTCATCCATATTGTCTTGAATAAACGACGTTGGGGAAATTTAAAAACTCTTCTATAGAGAAAATGGGAAGAAGTCAAAATGTAGAAAAGATTTATAAGTAAAACTTGACAAACTTAATTTAGGAGCAAATAAGAAATTTGCCCAAAATAAAAATTAAGAAAAAATTTTCATAATGAATTTTATAAAAAAAATATTTGACAAACAACCTGATGAAGATGTCCATTTACAATTCCAAAAATTTAGCAGAGGAGAATTTAGAAACAGGGCGCTTGTTAAAGTAAAAAATTCTTCTGGGAAATATACAATCACTACAACAGCCGAATTTGCCAATGAACTTGTAAAAACCTTAGCTGAAAAACTTGGAAATGAAAAAGCAAAGATTACGGGAGGGATTATCTCTACTGTCAATTTAAAAGAAATTCCAAAATACCAAACATTACTTGCAAATGCAACTGTAAAACAATTTCAAGGAGTAAAAAATTATGCAATTGAGGTAGAAATGGCTGGAAAAGAAATTATTGAAATAATAAATGCTTTTCCTAAAGCGTTTTTTGCACTCTCATTTAGTGTTGGAGATTCTGCTTTAAAAATAAAGGCAAAGGCTCCAAAATCAGCTAAACCAAAAAATAAAGATGAAGCTCCTGCTCCTGATTTTTGCAAATTAACTACAGAAGATGTAACTCTTGCAAAAAGCTTTTTCTGGGAAAAATCAGATTTCAAACTAGCAGAAATATATCATGATTTCTTTATTGAAGAAATTGTTGTTCCGGATGAAATCAAAAATGAGAAGGATTTTGCGATAGTTAGAGAAAAATCTCATAGAAAGGGAAGAATTGTCCGAAGAGCCATAGTAGATGGCAAAGAGACAAAAGAAGAAGTAAAATTTGAAGCGTAAGAAAGCTAATATTAAGAAGTGAAATCTTCTTTCTCCCTTAAATCATTCCCCTCGCCTTCAAATATTTTCTCGCTTCTGTTTTGAAATCTTTTCCTTTAAACATATTTTGAAAAAAACTTCTGCTTGAATTTATCTGACTGTCAATAAGAATTTTCTGCTGTTTGAAAATTTCTTTTGGATGCTTGTTCAGCTCTTCTGCATAGAGGAGAATATAATCTTTATCTGTTTTTGGAATTTTTTTTAAAGTTAAATTATTCATTGTTTGTATGATTTTAATTCTGTTTTAATTATCTCTCTGCATTCTTTAAATTTGTCTTCTTTAAGGATGTCTTGGAATACTGCTCTTAAATGCGAAGCATCTTCTTTGTCTTTTTTTCCTTTTAAGACAATCTCTTTGTAAATGATTTCAAACTCTAATGGTGGAATTTTAAACTCAAAATCTTTAACTTTAATCTGTTGAGGATGGCTAAATTCATAATATTTTGCTTTTTTTGACTGGTTTATAAAAACAACTTCCATATTTGGAAACATTTGATTTTCTTTTGCAAATCTTATATTCTGCATATTCTTTGCATAATCCCATGTTTCTTCGGCAGTCTTTCCTTGATAACACCAAAACTTATTCTTAATCAAGTCATTAAATAATCTTTCAAATATCTCTTTTTTTGGGATAGGAACTAAGATGTCCACATCTTCTGTTGCTCGTGTCCTGCCTGTTGCAATACTTACAAAACCGCTGACAATTAGATAATCTGAATATTTTTTTAAAACTTCTAGAAAAGATTTTACAAAATAATCTAATTCAGTCAGCTCTCTATCAAAAACCAAAACTTCTTTGTTCAGCTTATAACCTGCCATTATTTTTTTAAGGGAACAGATTATAAATAATTGCTGTTTTCCCATCTTTACCGAATGATTTAAAAACCTGTTTTTTCTCAATATTTTATCCAGGGTTAGTTAAAATGATATCCGCTATTGACAAATATAACAAAAACAACAAATGGCACCACCAAATTCACCAAGAAAAGGAAGCATGCAATACTGGCCAAGAAAAAGGGCTAGAAAGCTTTTGCCTAGTCCAAACTGGGAAGCAATAAAAACAGATTCTTCAAAAAAACTTAAAGGATTTATCTGCTATAAAGCTGGAATGGCTTCTGCTTTTGTAAAAGATGATACTGCTGATTCTATGACAAAAGGGAAAAAGATTATTACTCCTGTAACAATTATTGAATGCCCTGCAATGAAAATATTCTCTGTTAGATTGTATAAAAATGGAAAAGTTGCCAAAGATGTTCTAGCTGAAAACATTGACAAGGAATTAAAGAAAAGAGTAAAGCTTCCAAAGACTGCTAAAAAAGAAGATTTCAGGGGGGATTATGATGATGTTAGAGTTTTATGCTATAGTGTTGTTAAAAAAACAGGAATAAAAAAGACTCCTGATTTAAGCGAACTTGCTATTGGCGGAAGTTTTGAAGATAAGATGAATTTTGTTAAAGAAAATCTTGGAAAAGAAATTTTAATTTCTAGTGTTTTTGAAAAGGGGAATTTAGTTGATTGCAGAGGATTGACAAAAGGAAAAGGATTTCAAGGACCAGTAAAAAGATTTGGTATTACTCTTAAATCTCACAAATCAGAAAAAGGGCAAAGACGTCCTGGAGCTATTGGTTCATTCCACCCAGGAAGAACAACTTTCAAAGCACCAATGGCAGGACAAATCGGAATGTTCACAAGAGTTACATATAATAGTAGAATATTAGATTTAGGAAAAGGCGAAGGCAAATTTAAGAATATATTAAATTATGGAGAAGTTAATTCAGATTATCTTGTTGTTAACGGGAGTGTTCAAGGTCCTGCAAAAAGACAATTAATACTTACTAATTCATTGCGTCCTACTAAAAAACAATTAAAAAAGAATTTTGAATTATTGGAGATAAGATGAATGAATTAGAAGTTAATTTAAAGAACGGCATTGAAGAAAGAGGAATTGATTCTGTACTTAGTGCTATAACCGAGAACTATGGAGAAGGTTTTCAAAAGAATCCAAGGGATTTGATTCTAATTGAGGTTGCAAAAGAAGCATATCAATTTGTAATTGAAGAAGCAAGGAAAGAAGGACTAGACGTTTCAGAATATCCTGCAGAATTAAATCATTTAGATTATTTATTAAGATGAAATCAAAAATATTAGATATTAATGGAAAAGAAAAAGGAAGCATTGAATTGCCTAAATTCTTTTCTGAATTTGTAAGAGAAGATATTGTTGCAAAAGTTTTAGAAGCAAAGAAAATGAAACAACCTTATTCTCCATCTCCTGTTGCAGGAAAGCAAAATTCTGCAAGTGGAAATATTCAGCACACAAGAAATGTTTGGAAAACAATGCAAGGAAAAGGAATTTCAAGAGTTCCTAGAAAAATAATGTCAAGAAGAGGAAGCCAATTCAATTGGGTTGGAGCAGAAATTCCAAATGCTAGAGGCGGAAGAAGAGCCCATCCTCCAAAAATTGAATCTATGATTAATACTAAGAAAATAAATAAGAGAGAACTTGAAGTTGCATTAAAGTCTGCATTAAGCGCTACTGCTAATGAAAAAATTGTGAGTGAGAAATATGAAAGACTTAACGGCAAGAAACTTTCTGGATTGCCTTTTGTTGTAGAACCAAAATTACTTTCTTTAAAAATAAAAGAATTAGTTTTGAGCTTGGAAAAAATCTTAGGAAAAGATTTATTTGAAGTTGCAATAAAGAAAAGAAAAGTAAGAAGCGGGATAGGAAAATTAAGAGGAAGAAAATACAAGAAAAATGCAGGATTGCTTTTAGTAATTGGAGAAAAAGAAAAATTGAAAACAAATATCATCGACGTTAAGGCAGTTAAAAGTTTAAATGTTACAGATTTGGCAGCAGGCGGAGTTGGAAGATTAACTATGTATACTGAACAAGCAGTTAAAGAATTAGGGGAGAGAATAAAATGAAATTATTAGGAAAATTAGGTTTTGATATGGTAGTAAAAAAAACTGAACTTTCACATAAACTATTAGGATTTACACCTGAAAATTTAAGTGTAATTTTCTACGGGACACACGAATTCAATGTTGGAGATTTAGCTACTTCAAGTGTAGAAGACAATTCTGATGTTTATCGAGTTATCTTAGAGGAACAAGATAAGATAAAAGTTAGGAAGGTTGGAAAAGTAAAGTACAATCAGATATTATCAAATTATAGTAACGGAAAGAAAGCAGAGGATATCTTGTCAAATGGTTCGATTCCAAAAGGGAGTGTAGTATCTCTTCAATTAAATCGAGGTATTAAAATAAAATGAATTTCAAACCAATAGTTACAGAAAAAGCAGTAATGCTAATAGAAAGCCAGAATACTTTAGAGTTTGAAACAACAAAAGAAAAAACAAAAACAGAGATTAAACAAGAACTTGAAAATTTGCTTAAAGTAAAAATAAGCAAGATGAGAACATTAGTTCAAGGAAACAAGAAATATGTTTATGTTAAATTAAAAAAAGAATTTCCTGCTATTGATGTAGCAACGAAATTGGGATTAATATAGTATGGTAGAACCAAAAACAATAATTCCTGATAGTGAAAGAGAATTTTCTGAGAAAGTACAAGAAGGAGATTTGGTTAAAGTAAGCTTGTCTTATGAGGGGTATGATTTTTATGTTTATGAAAGAGTTAGAGAAACTACGAATCCGAATAATCCAGTAGACGGATTTTTAAGAAGAGATAGAAAAAATCCACTCAGAATAGAAAGTTGGCAAAGTGAAAGAAAATATTTACAATTTGGTGGAGGAATTGAATTTAACCATTTGTATAAACAGTTAGAAGTGTATACCTTAACAAGTCCAGAATTCGGAAAAAAATTTGACTTATTAGTAAGAGCAGGAAACATTACTTTGAGAGAACTTAGAGAAGTAGAGGAATTAATTAAATTACATTATACAGCAAAATAACATGGGAAAGCGAATAATTGTTCAAGCAAGAGGGCATGGAAGTTTTAGTTATAGAGTTAGAAGAAGTGCTTTCAGAATCAGATTAAAATATCCAAGAGCATTGGTTGGAGAAGGAGAAGTTGTAGAGCTAGTAAATTCTTCAGGACATACTGCTCCATTGGCGAAAATAAAATATAATAATGAATATTTTTACATTCCTGCCTGCAATGGAATGATTGAAGGACAAAAAATAAGTTTTGATACTAAAGAAGTAAAAGACGGAAATATCATGAGACTTAAAGATATTCCATTAAAAACAAAAATGTATGACATAGAATCACGTCCTGGAGATGGGGGAGTTTTCATAAAAACTGCTGGAAGTTATGCAATTATTAGTAAAATAATTGGAGATGATGTCTTTATAGTTATGCCTTCAAAAAAAGAAAAGAAATTCAACAATAAATGCAGAGCGATTATAGGAAGTGTTGCTGGAAGCGGAAGATTAGACAAGCCGATTGTAAAGGCAGGTAAGAGTTTTTATATCAAGAAAACAAGAAATAAATTATGGCCAAGAACATCTGCAGTTAAGATGAATGCAGTTGACCATCCATTCGGTTCTGGTAGAGGAAAAAGAATTAAGAGCAAGATTGCTAAGAGAAACGCACCTCCAGGAGCAAGAGTTGGATTAATAAGACCTGCAAGAACAGGAAGGAGAAAGAGATAAAATGAAAAAAATAATTAAAATAAAGCCAGCCAAGATTGGAGTATACCAAGAAAGGTTAGATGAGATTGTGATAGACCCAGATGTTTTAACAAATGATAGAAGACGTTACGGTATAATTGCACAGATTTTAGGAGAAAATACTGCAAACAAATTAATTCAAGCTTACGTTAATCATTTAGGAAGAGAGGTATATAATTTAGTTTTATTAACTGACGAAGAATTAAATGGACTTGAAGCAAAATCAAAACAATAAAATGATAGAATCAACAAAAAAACAATTCACATACAGAGGAAAATCAATCGAAGAATTGAAAGCTCTAGATGTAAGAGAATTTGCAAAATATTTGAAATCAAAACAGAGAAGGGCTGCTCTTAGACAGTTCCAAGAAATTGAAGACTTTGTAAGCAGAACAAAGAAAAAATCTGAAAAGAATAAACCAATAAAAACTCACAATAGAGCATTAGTTATTGTTCCCCAATTAGTCGGCTTGAAAATTCATATTCACAATGGACACGAATTTGTTCCAATAGAAATAGCAAAAGAAATGATAGGACATAGATTAGGAGAATTTGCTCCTACAAGAACAAAAGTTAAACACGGAGGAGCTGGAGTCGGGGCCACTAAAGGTTCAAAGACTGCTAAAAAATAAATAAAAAATGGAAAAAGATTACAACGTACAACAAAGGGAAAATAAGGCTTTAAGCAAACAGAAGAAAACAGAGCAGAAAGCAGTAGAAGGAAGTCCAATAAAAGAAGAAAAGAAGAAAACAGAAGAGCAAATAGAAAATACAAAAGTTGGAGATAAAAAAACAGAGAAGAAAAAACAAGTTCCAAAAGTGAAGAGAGACGAAGCAACAGTTAATGGAATAAGCTTACCAATCTCAACAAAAGATTCAGTAGCAATTTGCAGATTCATAAAAAGAAAAACAATCCAAAAAGCAATCGCTGATTTGGAAGAAGTTTCAAAATTAAAAAAAGCAATTCCAATGACTGGGGAAATTCCGCACAGAAAAGGAAAAGGAATGATGTCTGGAAGATACATGACAAAACCAGTTGGATTTTTTATTAAAATGCTAAAGAATTTGGAAGCAAATGCAAACATGAATGGAATAGATGAACCTATAATTGTTGACGCTGTTCCAAATAGGGCTGCACGCCCTTATGGAAGATTTGGAAGAGTTAAGAGAAAAAGAACCCATATTTTCATCAAAGCTGTCGAAAAAAATAAATTAAAAATGGAAAAGAAAAAATGAAAACTTCAGAAGATAGAACTGAAATGATTAAAAATTATTTAAGAAATAAGTGCAAGTTTACTTGTTTAGAAGTAACTCCCGGATTAGTTAAGAAATTAATGTTAAGAGATGGATTCGATGTTGGATTAAATGAAATTAAACCAGTAATGCGAGGGGTTTATTATTAAAGTGGAAGAAAGAGCAACTGTAAAATTCAAGAAAGACGAATTTGCTATCAAAGAGCATATCAAAATGCTACTTGGAAAGGGAAAGATTAGCAGAGTTAAAATTGAATATACCCCGATTGGAGAAAAAGTTATCATCTCAACAAATAAACCAGGAATTGTAATCGGCAAGAGAGGAGAAAAAATAGAAGAATTAACTGATATGTTAAAAACAAAATTCAAACTTGAAAATCCAAGAATTGAAATTGATGAAATATTAAAACCAGAATTTGATGCACAAGTTATTGCAGATGAAATTGCTTTAAGTTTAGAAAGATTAGGTCCTCTTAAATTCAAAGTTATTGCATACAAGAATCTTCAGAGAGTAATGAATGCTGGAGCACTTGGAGCAGAAATTGTTTTGGGTGGAAAACTTCCAAGTTCAAGAGCAAAGTCATGGAGATTTTCACAAGGATATTTAAGAAAAGTTGGAGATAGTGCCAAAGTAGTTGACAGGGCAAAAGCTGTTGCACAAACTCGTCCTGGAACAGTTGGAGTAAAAGTAAGTATCTTATCTCCTACTGCAATTTTGACAGACCAATTAAAATTAAATGAAGAAATAATCAACAGATTAAAAATGAATTCAATAACAATCCAAGAAGAAAAAAAGGAAGAAAAGAAAACTAAAACGAGAAAGAAGGTGAAAGAATAATGACAAGATTAAAAACAAAAGATATTAGAAAGATGGACAACCAAGAAAAAATGAAAAGAATAGACGAATTAAAATTAGAAATGATAAAAGCAAAAGTAAGTGCTTCAAAGTCAGGAAATTCAAAAGCAAAAGAAATTAGAAAAACAATTGCAAGAATACTCACACTCAACAAAGAGATAAAAACCTCTAAACAAGTTGAGAAACCATAAACAAACATGGAAATATGTCCAAAATGTGGCTTGCCAAAACAAGCCTGTGTGTGCGAAAATATCGCAAAGGGTTCGCAGAATATCCAAGTGACGACAGAGAAGAAAAGGTACGGAAAGTACGTCACTATTGTCAGCGGACTTAATGAAGTAAATGTGAAAGAAATCGCAAAAGCCCTGAAAAATGAGCTTGCATGCGGTGGAACTTTCAGAGAAAACGAAGTAGAACTTCAAGGAGATCACAGGAAGAAGATAAAAGATATCCTCGTGAAACTTGGATTCAACCCAGAGATGATAGATTGAACACAACAAACAAAACAAGAAAATGGAAAAAACAAAAGAAAAAACAAAAATGGAAAAGAAGACAGAAGTAGCAAGTGCTATTTGCAATGATGTTAGATGCCCTACTCATGGACACTTGAAAGTTAGAGGAAGAATCTTCGAAGGAAGAGTTACAAAGAAATTCCCAACAAGAATAACAATTGAATTTGAGAGAATGATTTACATAAAAAAATATGAAAGATACTTCAAATATAAAACAAAGATTCATGCAAGACTTCCTAAATGCATAGAAAATGAAATTAACGTCGGAGATTTGATTAGGATACAAGAATGCCGTCCGTTAAGCAAGATTATTCATTTCGTTGTAATTAAAAAATTGAAGAATGCAGGAGAAAGATAAAATGGAAAAAGGATTATTCGGAAAAATAGTTATCCTCACTGGCAAAGCAGGGGGAATAGAAAGTTACCAGTTATTACTTACTGGGGAAAAACCTATAGAAGAATATATTCCTTCAGCCTACCATGAAACACCAGAGTATAATAATCGTTTAACAGAGATTAGCACAGAATTTGCTACAAAATTATTAGATCATGGAGAACGAGATGTTCCTGGAATAGCAAATGGATTTAGAGTGACTAAATCTTCTGAAGGTTGGGGGATGACGAAATTAGAAAGAATTGATTATAAAGAGTTTGAATTGATGTTAAGAGGAAGGTTACAGACATTATCAAGAGGAAGAAGCAGACTAGCAATTACTGCTGAACAAACTAACCTTGCAATACAAGGAGGGATTTCACAATGAAAGCAATAAGTGCAAGAGCAACACGGGGATTGAATATCGGAGCAGAAATGATTGCTGCGGATAATAGTGGAGCAAAGATAGTCAGACTTGTTTCAGTTAAACATGGGAAAAGTACAAAGGGAAGACAACAATATGCAAAGATTGCAGATTGGGTTAAAGTCAGCGTCAGAAAAGGAGTTCCTGACATGAAAGGAAAAGTATTTGATGCTGTTTTAATCAGACAAAAAAAATCATACAGGAGATTAAATGGAGAAAGAGTTGCATTTGAAGATAATGCGGTCGCTTTATTAAAAGATGAAAAAGGAAATCCAAAAGGAACACAAATTAAAGGACTAGTTGCAAGAGAAGTTATGGAAAGATGGAGCTCTGTTGCAAAAATAGCACAAGGAGTATATTAATATGAAAACAATAGATAAACAAAAAGGAACATTTGTCTTGGGAATTTGTAAAACTGTATTAGATATGATAGATAATAAAGGTTTATTGGAAAAAAAGATAATCCGAGATTTAACATTATTAGAAAGAGTATCAACGAAGTCAGGAGTTGACTCGGAAAATGCTATTTTTGCTTATGAAGTATATTCTTTGACAAGAGACAGAATGGCACAACTGGAGATGGATGTAGGTTATGATGCATATGTTCAATTATTACTTTCAAAGCAAAAAGGAGAGAGTTGGATACAAAACTAACATGAAAAATAAATTCAGTAAACATTGGAAAGAAAGCAAACAACCAAGAAAACAAAGGAAATACAGAGCGAATGCCCCATTGCACATAAAAAGAAAACTGTTAAGTGCAAACTTATCAAAAGATTTAAGAAAAAAATACAAGAAAAGAAATCTTCCTGTTGTAAAAGGAGATGTTGTTAAAATCATGAGAGGAAAATTCAAGAAAAAAACAGGAAAAGTAACAGAAGTGATTACTGGAATTTCAAAAATAAAGGTTGAAGGAATTATGGTTAAGAAGCAAGATGGAAGCAAAGCAAACATTAAAATGCAGCCATCAAATGTTCAAATTATAGAATTAAATCTAAATGACAAAAAGCGAATGAAAACAAACAAAGAAGATTCAAATAAAAAAACAGAAAGCAAAGAAGATAAGGAGGACAAAAAATGAGCCACTTAACAAGACAAGAAATTCCTAGAAAATGGCCTGTTCAAAGAAAAGGAACAGCTTACATAGTTAAACCTAACTTCAGCGTTAAAGAGGGGCTTCCCTTATTGATTATACTTAGAGAAATAACAAAATTAGCTCAAAATAGAAGAGAAGCAAAAAGAATTATTCATGCTAAGCAAGTTTTGATTAATGAAAAAGTTGCAAAAGATGAAAAAACGAATGTTGTATTATTTGACACTGTGAATATTGTCCCATTAAAAAAATGTTACAGAATGGAATTGGCTGAAACAGGAAAGTTTTATCTTAATGAGATAAAAGAAAATGAATCAAGCAAAAAAATTGCAAAAGTGATTAATAAAAAAATGCTAAAGGGAAAGAAACTTCAATTAAATTTAAGCGATGGAAGAAATTTCTTATCAGATATTAAATGTAGCACAAATGATTCTGTTTTAATCAATCTTAAAGAAGGAAAAATAGAAAAATGCCTTCCATTAAAAGAAAAATCAAAGGCTATTGTCTTTTCTGGAAAACACGTCGGTAAAAAAGGGGAAATTTTAGAATTAAATAGTGAAAGAAAAATGGCTAAGATGAGAGTTCACTTTGTTCCCTCTCACTCGCCTGAAGAGCAAGTGAAAAGCGGAGACAAAGAGATTAATATTTTAATAAATCAATTGATGGTAATTGAATAAAATGAAAACAGAAAATCCAACAAGAAAAATAAGAATAGAAAAAGTTGTTTTAAGCATAGGCGGGACTGCAGAACAGCTTGAAAAGGGATTCAAACTATTGAAATTGCTTACAGGAAGAACTCCTGCAAAGATGAAATCCCACAAAAGAATTCCTGCTTTTGGAGTAAGACCTAAACTAGAAGTTGGGGCAGTTGTTACAGTAAGAAAAGATACAGAAGCTGTTTTGAAAAGAATGTTAACTGCAATAGAAAACAGATTAAGAAAGAAACAAATGAGTGTTAATAATTTTTCATTTGGAATTAAAGAATATATCGAAATACCCGGTATGGATTATCAAAGAGATATTGGAATAATGGGATTGGATGTAACTGTTGTATTCAAAAGAGCCGGCAGAAGAGTGGGCTT
>Ga0172379_10001391_pt1 | contig 48311 bp, 40 predicted proteins | sample GrowelOW334metaG_FD_119756 | JGI IMG/M metagenome (GOLD analysis project Ga0172379, IMG submission 119756) | Groundwater microbial communities from an aquifer near a municipal landfill in Southern Ontario, Canada - Groundwater well OW334 metaG | ecosystem: Environmental > Aquatic > Deep...
GCAGGAATCCCCGTCAATGCAAACCGTCCCGTTCACCTCATCAGGATGAGTACACACGTGATTGACCACAACGTTCGACGTGCACGCCACCCCGTCATCCGGACACGCAACGTCCACGCACGCATGCGACCCATTACACTCCTGCGTCCCCGGACAATCGCTATTCACACAACATAAAGTCGAGGCAATGCAGACGCCGTCGCACGCTCGCTGACCGGCAGGACACATTCTGACGGAGCAAACTCCGCTCGAGCAAATCTCTCCGTCGGCGCACTGGTTATTGGCCGTGCACGCGCTACAAGCTCCTGAGACGCACGCCTGGCCTGTCGAGCACTGAGCGTTCGACGCACACGGAGCGCACGATCCCGACACACAAACATCTCCCGCTGTGCAATCCCCGCTTGTTGTGCACCCCGAACATACACGGTTCAAACAAATCTGCCCACCGGAGCAAGTCGCGCTCGACATACAGCCGCCTCCGGTCGAGCATACCCCGGACACGCACTGAGCGCCCGCGCCACACTGCACATCCAACGTGCACGCCCCGCACACGCCGTTGGCGCAAACCTCCGCGATTCCGCACTGGTTGTTCTCCGTACACGCACGGCAGCTCCCCAACACGCACGCTTGCCCCGTTCCGCACTGACCGTTCGACGAGCACGGAACGCACGCACCGGACACGCACAACTGACTCGTCTCGCAATCTCTGTTTACTGCACACGCCGAGCATACGTTGTTCGAGCAAACCTGGCCCCCGGAACACGTCGCACTTATGGTGCACCCGCCCCCAGCTGAGCATATCCCAGACACGCACTGGGCGCCCGCGCCGCACTGTTCATCCAACGTACAGGATCCGCAAACCCCGCCGGCGCAAATCTGGCCGGTTCCGCATTGGTTATGGGTCGCACACACGCCGCAGATTCCGGACACGCATGCCTGACCTGTCGAGCACTGGCCATTCGATACGCAAGGGCCGCAAGAACCCGATACGCATACCTGACCCGCCGCACAATCTCCGCTCACCGCGCAGGCCGAACAAGCGTTGTTCAAACAAACCTGCCCCCCGGAACACGTCGCGCTCGACGCGCAGGCCCCGCCGCTCGAGCACACTCCCGAAACGCACTGAGCACCCGCGCCGCACTGCGTATCCACCGTACACGATCCGCACACTCCGCTATCGCAAATCTCGCCGCTCCGGCACTGGTTACTCCCCGCGCAGCTACTGCAGTTCCCCGACACGCACGCCTCGCCGCGCTCGCAGTCGTAGACAGTTTTACATTCATAGTCATCAAACTCGTAAATCATGCATGTGTCGCCACCTTCGTCGCACTCGTTCGTCCTACACGGATCGGCCTGATCCACACAAACACCGCCCAAACAAGTCTCGGCACCATCACAGTAATTCGCGTTCGGGCAAGCCGTCCCATCCGGTTCGTGCCGGGACTCGCATACGCCGCTTCCGTTGCAGGCGTCAGGGTTCGTACACGCGGTATCAGTACCATCGCCGCACAACGCCCCGGACGGCTTCATGCCGGCAACCGGACACTGCGCCGCACTACCCGTGCAGTAGGCATCCAAATAACATTCGCCGGGAGCATCCTCACACTTTGTCGATGATGTCGCATAGGTTGGCACACAGGCATGACCCACACAGGCCCATGTTGCGCAAACCGTGTCCGCCGCGCAATTCTCTCTGCTTTGGCAGTCACACGCCGTGCCGTTCGGAACGCATTGTCCGAAGCATTCTTTCTGGCCGATGCGGCAAACGCACTTTCCGGGCTCCTGACATTGCGAGCCGCCGGGATCATCCGCCGCGATGGGACAACTAAGTGCAGTCCCCGCAACACACCCGCTTGCATTCGCGGAAGGTTTTTGAGGATCGCATACCTCGCCGCCGTCGCAGGTACTCGTGTTTTGACAAGCACCGTGGTTGAGGTTCCCGCCTACGCAACTGCCGGACCCGTCGCAATGATCCTGTGAGGAGCAGCTTTTGCCGTCATTACAGGTTTGCGTCGCAGGCGCATGGACGGCCGGGCAAATCCCGCTCGTCCCCGTGCAAACGTCCTCGGCATCACAAAGCTTCGACGGATCTTTCGGCAAACAAACATATGTGTTCGGCTCAAAGCTTTGCTGTTGATTGCAGCGGCCCTGGCCGTCGCACTGCGCAACGTAACAGTCGCCCGAGTTGGTGTCTGCGCAGGCCGTCCCCGCGCCCTTCGCGCCATTGGCCGGACACTCCGCGGAGTTCCCGGCACAATAAGAATCCAAATAACATTCTCCGGAGGCGGCCGCACACTTGGTGGAGGCATTTTTATAGGCAGATACGCAAGCATTGTTCGTGCAACTCCATGTCGCGCAGGCCGTATCGGCCGGACAATTGGACCTCTGCTCGCAATCACACACCGTTCCTGCCGCGACACAGCGTCCAAAGCAAGTGTCTTGTCCCGCCGGGCACACGCAATTCCCAGGCTCCTCGCACACAGAGCCGGGCGGATCCCCCGCGCCCACGGGGCAACTGATCGCCGTTCCCCCAACACATCCGCTCGCCGCATTCGCAGCGGGATCCTGCGGCGAGCAGATTTCGAGACCATCGCACCGCAAGCCGTTTTGACAAGTTTTACTTCTCAATGTGCCGCCGACGCATTGACCGCTGCCGTTGCAATGATCGCCGGTCGAGCAGCTCTTAGCGTCATCACATCCCTTGGTCACCGGCTCGTCGCCATAGATCTGGCTGCAGGTCCCACGGCCGTCGCAGGCCGCAGTCTTGCAATCGCCGGAGGTCGTATCGAGGCATGATGTCCCGGCATCTTTCGCGCCATTCGCGGGACATGCCGCGTTAGCGCCCGTGCAGTAGGCGTCCAGGTCACATTCCCCGGCCGCATTCCGGCACCGGGTCGATGCAGACACATAGGTCGGCGTGCATTGATTGTCAAGACAAGCCCACGTCGCGCAAGCCGTGTCCGCCGGGCAGTTCTCCCGGCTTTCACAGTCACAGGCCGTCCCGTCAGAAACGCACCGGCCGTGGCATTCAATTTGACCATCGGGGCACACGCATTCGCCGGGCTCCTGACACACGGATCCTCCGGGGTCCCCCTCACCCGGACAAACGATCCTCTCTGCGGAAGCACACCCGCTCGCCGCGTCCGCCGCCGAATCTTGCGGTGCACAAACCTCGTTACCGTCGCAAGCATTCCCGTTTTGGCAGGCACCGTGGTTTAACTCACCGCTGACACAGCTCCCGCTTCCGTCGCAATGATCACCTGTCGAGCACGTCTTCCCGTCTTCGCACGAGGCCGTCACCGGCGCATAGCCGTTTGCAGGGCAGTCGGCGCCGGTCCCGGTGCAATAGGAGTCCAAATAACACCCCCCGGACGCAGCCGCACACTTGGTCGAAGTATCCTTATAGGCCTGCACACAGGCATTGCTTGCACAACTCCACGTGGAGCAAGCCGTATCGGCCGGACAATCCCCTCGTACCCCGCATTCGCATACCGCGTCGGACGGAACGCACCGCCCGTAGCACTCGACTCCCCCGGAAGGACAAACGCAATTCCCGGGCTCCTCGCACACCGATCCGGCCGCATCCCCCGCATCAAGGGGACAAATGAGCGCCGCCCCGCCGGCACATCCGCTGCTCGCATCCGCGGCGGGGTTCTGAGGAGCACAAACTTCGCTCCCGTCGCATTCCACACCGTTTTGGCACGCCTCGTCATCCAGGGTTCCGCCCGCACATTGCCCGCTCCCGTCGCAATGATCGTTCGTCGAGCAGGTTTTCCCGTCCTCGCAGCTTTTTGCGGTGCCCTCATCTCCGTAGATCTGATTGCAACCTCCCCGCCCGTCGCACCCGGCCGTCTTACAATCCGGGGTCGTATCTGTACAAACCGCCCCAGCATCTTTAGCGGCACTCGCGGGACAGTCGGTTCCTGTGCCCGTGCAATAAGCGTCCTGGTAACATTCCCCAGGTGCGTCCGCGCACTTGGTCGAACTATTCCTATACGCGGGCACACAGGCATTGTTCGTACAACTCCACGTCGCGCAAGGGGTATCCGCGGGGCATTTCTCACGAGCATCGCACTCACAGGGGGACCCGTCGGGAACGCACTGCCCGAAGCAGATTGATTTATTTTCGGGGCAAACACACAGTCCGGGCTCCTGACAAACGGCGCCTACGGGATCACTAGACGCTGCGGGACAGCTGATCCGCGTTCCATGCACGCAACCGCTCGTCGCGTTCGCATCAGAGCTCTGCGGAGCGCACGCTTCCCGACCGTCGCACCCAACGTTGTTCTGGCAAGCACTATGATTTAAATCGCCGCCCACGCAGCTTCCCTCACCGTCGCAGTGGTCATGGGTCGAACACGTTTTCCCGTCTTCACAACCCTTCGTCGCCGGCTCATCGGCATAAGCCTGATTGCAACCGCCTCTCCCGTCACAAGCAGCCGCCTTGCAATCCGCCGCCGTCGTATCCAAACATGACTGCCCGGCATCTTTCACGGCGGTCGCCGGGCACTCCACGCTTTCACCCGAACAGTACGCTTCCAGATAACATTCCCCGGGTGCGTCCCCGCACTTGGTCACATTGTCGGCATAGGCCGCGGGGCAATCCCCGCTCTTTCCGGTGCACCGATCGTCGGCATCACAAATTTTCGTCTTATCTTTCTCCCTACATATATAGGTGTTCGCCGCGAACCCCTGCGTTTGGCTGCAAGCCCCGGAGCCGTCGCACTGCGCGTCATAGCAATCACCGAGATTGGTGTCTGCGCAGGACATCCCGGCCGCTTTTGCCCCGTTCACCGGGCAAGTCGCGGTATCTCCGGTGCAGTACGCGGCCAAGTCGCATTCGCCGGCCGCGTCGCGGCACTTGGTTTCCACAGGCGAATAGGCTGCCGTACACTTATTGGCCTCGCACTTCCACGCTGCGCAGATCGTATCCTCCGGACAGTTTTCCCTCGTCTGACAATTGCACACGGTCCCGTCCGCGACGCACCGGCCAAAGCACGCAAACTGCCCTGTCGGACATACGCACTCACCGTCCCCTTGGCAAACCGAACCGCTGGGATCATTCTCATCGGCAGGACAGCTGACCGGCGTTCCGCCGATACATCCGCTGCTGGTATTCGCAGCAGAATTCTGCGGGGCGCAAACTTCCGTACCGTTACAAACCCCGCCCGTTTGGCAGGCATCGCTGTTCAAATTCCCGCCGGCGCAGCTGCCCGCGCCGTTGCAGTGGTCCTGAGAGGAGCAGCTCTTACCGTCCTCGCAACTTTTCGTCACCGGCTCGTTTCCATAGGTTTGGCTGCAGCCGCCTCTGCCGTCGCATGCGGACGCCTTACAGTCGGTCGGCGTGGAATCCTGACAGGTTTGCCCCGCCTCTTTGGGCGCAATCACCGGACATTCCACACCCCTGCCCGAGCAATATGCGTCCGCATAACAGGCCCCGGACGCATTTGAGCACTTCGTGGTCGTACCGGCATAGGTCGCCGGACAGACTCCGCTCGTCCCCGAACAAACGTCATCGAGATCGCAAACTTTCAGGGAATCCTTCGCCAAACAGACGGTCGAGCTGTTCTCAAAACCCTTCGTTTGACTGCAAACGCCAGCGCCGTCGCACTGGGCTTTGTAACAATCGCGGGCGTTCGTGTCCGTGCAAGCCGTGCCGGCCGCCTTGGCCCCGTTGGAGGGACAAGCCGACGTACTCCCCGTACAAAACGCGTCTGAATCGCACTCTCCCAGGGCTTCTCGGCACATCGTCGACACACTCATGTACGTAGGAACGCAGGCGGCATCGACGCAGGCCCATGTCGCGCAAATCGTGTTCCCGGGGCAATCCCCCCTGCTGGCGCAGTCGCATCTTGTAGCGTCCGGCACGCACTGCCCATGGCAGTTGTACTGGCCTGCGGGGCACACGCACTCCCCGGGCTCCTCGCACATCGATCCGCCAGGATCGCGCCCGCTGACAGGACAGCGGACCGGCGGGCCCTCGAGACAGCCGCTGCTTGGGTTCGATCTCGAGTCCTGCGGCGCGCAAACTTCCGTCCCGTTGCAAACTCCGCCGAATTGACATGCATTGTCATTCAAAGTCCCGACAGCGCAGCGCCCGGCCCCGTCGCAGTGATCGTTCGTCGAACAGCTTTTTCCGTCTTCGCAAGGCCGCGACGCGGCCGCGTAGTTGGACCGGCACGCCCCGTTAGAATCGCAGGTGTCCGGCTTGTCGCAAACCGTATCGGTCACCTTGTCGCCGCAGGGCTCTCCGGCTTTCCCGGAATCCGCCACCTCTTCGCATTTCTGATTCCCGTTACAAATGAGTTTTCTGCACTCTCCGGGCCTCGCGGAGCAATCCCCGGCATCGCAACACTCCGCCCCTCCGCTCACGCACACCCCGTTGCAGCGGCCTTGCCCGGCCGTGCAGGGTTCCCACCGGCAAATGGAGCTGCAACCGTCGCCGTTCGCGGTGTTGCCGTCATCGCATTGTTCATCGGGATCCACAAAGAAATTTCCGCATTTCTCGCCGAGAGCCGTGACCGTCACAAGAACATTGGCGGTCGCGCACGCGCCGGCCGCATCGCATATTTCATAGGAAAAGATATCCGTTCCGGTGTGTCCGGCAGCCGGCGTATACCGGATATTGCCGCCCCCGGAAGCCACCGCGCTGCCGTTCGCCGGGGCATCAACGATGCGAACGCTTTGCAAATTCTGGTTATTGTCCGGATCCGTATCGTTGGCGGCCACGTTCACGGTCCGCGCCGTATTGCGGGGCGTCTCGAACGTGTCTGCCGTTGCCAGCGGAGGCTGGTTACACTGGGCGGCTTCGCAGGCAACTGTATCCCAGACGACTTCGCAGCGATTGGCCGCACACACACTTTGGGGGCATTGCTTACCGCACAGGTTTGCGCCGAGAAGCCGGCAGCTCGTGCACGATTGGACCGGCGGCGCACAATCCGTCGTGGCGCAGCAGTTGCCCGACACGCACACGCCGTTGCACCGGACCTGCCCGGACGGGCACTTGTCGACGCAAACGTTATTGACGCACTCCTGAATCGATTCGCAGTTTTCGTTGCTCGTGCAAGGCTCCTGGCACCCGAGCTTTGCCCGGCGGACGCACCCCATCGCGGCATCGCAAATTTCTTCCGTGCAAAATTTTCCGTCGTCCGGACACCGTCCGTTGACCGGCGTGTAGCGGCAGCCCATGTTGGGGTCACAGGTGTCTTCCGTACAAGAGATGCCGTCATTGCAGGAAACCGCGCTGCCCGCGCATTTTCCATTCGAACATTTGTCGTTCTCGGTGCACAAGCTGCCGTCGTCGCAACTGGCCGTATTGGCTTTCAACACGCAGCTGCCCGTTTGCGGGTTGCAGGACGCATCGTAACAAACATTGTCGCTTGCGCAGGCCTTCGGGGTTCCGGTGCAGCTGCCCTCGGCACATTGATCCTCGCTCGTGCATTTGTTCTTGTCATCGCACGAAGCGGTATTGTTGACGAGCTCACAGTGGCCGTCTTGACAAACGGAATTCTGACACGCATTGCCTGCAGAGGGACAGTCGCGGACGGTCCGGCAGTTCCCGGGGCAATAGTCGGCGGCAGGTCCGCAAGGTTTTTGAACGGGCGACGTCGCGCATTGCCCCTCCTTGCAGACCGCGGCGTCGCAGGTTTTGGAACAAGCGCCGTTGGCATCCAGCTGACAAGCGGAATCTTCGCACGCAGGGGTTGGACAATCCTTCTCCGTAGCACAGGCCCCGCCGCCGACACACATGACGCAGTTCCCGGGACAACTCGTGTTGCCGCAGGTGCCGGTGACCTTGGCCAATTCGGGCAAACAACTCAAAGTCGCCGCCGTGCACAAGCCGTTCTTATCGACAACCGTGCAGTCGGCATTTCCGGAACACCCCTGGAAAGGTTCATCCCTGGAAATGGGGCCACGCCGCAAAGCGGCTTCGTCGATCAGTTGGAGCATCCTCAGCGCGCTAAAATTGCTCAAGTCCGGAGATTCGGGAAGAGGAATGAGATCCGAGGAATTACTCATGATCACTTCAATGTTTGGCTGAGATTGCTCTCCGTGGTCGTTCGAGGGCTTTGAAGATAGAAGATGCTGACCGGAAATAAAAAATATTCCCGTCAACAAAGCGAAGGTAAAAAACCTTCGCATATGTGTGCTGACACACGGCTTCATCATATGCAGTTACAACCTCTCGATCGAGATTAGCGATTTCCTAGCTAACCCAAGTGTAACTGATGATTTTCGGAGAGTCAAAAAATCGCAAACCTTTTTATAATAATTTTCGGAGTATTTCAGATTTACTTAATGCTATAAAAAATAGCATCGCTAGCTATTCTTGATATATATGATAGTCTTGTATCTAATGTAGTTTTTAAAATATTAATATTGTGCCATTCAGATACACAGCAAATCAGGATGTGCCTATTTATCGGTGTGGATCATCGATCCGGGAGGAAGGAGAGGCTGGCTCTAACTAAGGCAGGATTTCCGCGTTAAAAACAAGTGTTCGCTTGGTCTTTTCGTCCACTGTAATATCGAAGGTCACAACGATGTCTCTCAAGAGAAAGGTTGCGACTCCCAGGTCCATCGAAGTAATGTTCCATCCCGGCTTGTTCGGAACCGCAATACGGGCAAGCAGATGGCGACCGGCCCACACGGCCAGATAAACATTGGCCGGGAGCGCATTCTTATCCTCCGGGGTATCCTGGAATCCGTAATAGACCAGCATTTTGGACCCGGGAGTCACACGGGCGAAGCGGAGTCTCCTGGTCGCCTCCGGAACCGGAAGGATGGAAATTCCGGGGCGCATCTCGCCGTTGAAGGATTGCGTGGTTGGCTGGACGTTGAAAAGCGGCGAAAGATTGGCAAAGGCAAATTGGCTGCCGTCCCACTGGGCCATGCGTTCTTCCCGGGCAGGAATCACAATGGAGGCTTCGCTTTCGGCAAGGTGCTCGCTGAATTGATAAACGTACGAGGGCCCTTGTCGGGAGGAAGGTGGGGACGAGGACGGAGCAAAGGCCGTAGAAAGCACGATGGCTAAAACGAGCACAGAACGCATCATTCGATTCATAGGATCTCTTTTTTGTATCGACTCACTGAATTTCCGATCAAGACGCCCACCAAAATCAGCACGCCCCATCCGGCGACTCCATCATACAACTTGGAACTACCGAATAGAAGCGTTGATTTGTTGAAAAAATCGGCGAAAGCGCCGTCTAACTTGATAAAAAAAACGCATCCGGCGTGGAGACCAATCGCGGGATACAGCGAGCCGGTCCGAAGAACCAGGGCATTGAGGACAACTCCGAAAATGAAAAGGCCCGCCACCGCCGGCCACAGGTTTTCCCAGTGTGTATAGGACGCAAACGGTGCCGCCATCAGCCGAAAGCTGTCGAAAACCGTAGGCTCCGGGCCGATCAACGGCTTCTCGGAGCTCGTAAAGTGGAGAAGCGAGTAAAAGAGGCTCGTGCATCCGACAGCGGCCCAAATCACCGGGCGCAGAGAAAGCCCCGTTCCGCTTTTCCCGGCAAAAGACTTCCGGAGGCTCTGATAGATAAACCCGCGGAAGAAAAATTCCTCGAGGACGCCGACCACCACGGCGGCAAGCAGCGCGTTGGCAATCTTGAGGATCCATTGGAGAGCGGAAAGGTCATGCAAACGGAGCGCCGCATATCCGGACCCGATCAGGCATCCGACGTACGCCGTCAGCACGACGACGGAGGTTTCAAAAGCAGCAAGAAATCCTGAAAGGCTTGCGTCCGTCCAGCGCAAGCCGTAATCGCCGAACATTCCGCGACGGAACCGCACAAAGACCAGGACCGCCGCCAGGGTCTGGATCATGACGAGCCGGTTGAAAATTTTTTCGAACTTGAAGGGCAGGATTTTAAAAAGGAGCGGGGCCAAAACCGCGCTCGCGAGCAAAATCACGGCAAGAACCGCCAGAAATTTGAGGCCTTTTCGGATCATGGTTTACTCCCGAATGCGAAGGGTGACTTCCAGTAGAACGGCGCTGTTCATGGGCAAGTCCTGAACCCCCACGGCGGACCGGGCATGAATCCCCGCGTCGCCGAAGACCTCGAGAAAAAGTTCCGAGGCGCCGTTAAGAACCCGGGGGATCTCCGTAAATCCGGGAGCCGTCTGAATATATCCCGTGATCCGGAGGATGCGGTCAAAGCGCGCCCATCCGATATCGTGGCGGATGACGCTCAGGGCATTGAGGGCCGCCGAACGCGCAGCTTCGGCGCCACGCTCGGCAGTCAGGTCTAAGCCCACGCGCCCCGTCATAACGCTTCCGTCGACGAGCCTCGAGAGCTGGCCGCTTAAATAAGCGATGCCTGCGCACAAGACCGCAGGGCGGTAGGCCCCGGCCGGTTTGGGCGGAGGCGGCAGCACCAGGTTCAGGGACTGAATACGGTCATCGATATCCATCAAGCTTTCTCTCCTATCAAAAGAGTCGCAAGGCCGCCCGAAAAAGATTTCTGACCGGTCTTTTGAAATCCCGCCGTTCGCATCATGGCCAGCGTTTCGTACGGCTCCTGGAAGCGCAGAACGGAGTCGGACAAAAACCGGTAAGCGTCCTCGTCCCGGGAAAACAATTTCCCGGCGGCAGGAAGATAAATCTTCATGTAGGGCTCGTACAACAGTCGTACCCACCGGTCAACGGGCCGGGTCAAACATAAAAACGCGGCCTTACCGCCTCGGTCCAGAAGGCCGTAGACCGCGCGAAAAAAGACGCCCAGATCGGCGACGCTGCGGAGAGTAAACGCCGAAACGATCAGGTCAAAAGACGCCGCCTTAAACGGCATGGCCCCAAAATCTCCCTGGATCCACCGGACTTCGCCGTCCATTCGCTTTTGAGCCACTTGCAGCATGGCTCCCGAAAAATCCATCCCCGCGGAAAGATCCCAAGCCCTGCGTTTCAAAAAAGGCTCCAGGAATTTTCCGGTCCCTGTCCCGAGATCAAGGATCCGCCTTGCCCCGGTCCCCGCGACTTCGATCGAGGCACGGTTCCGCCATGAGAGGTCGAGGCGGAAACTCAGGAGCGAATTGAGAAAGTCATACCGGACCGCAATACGGTCAAAAAGCTTCCTGATCTTGGCGCTTTCGAGAATCGCCATCGTCGGGCCCCTCGCAGGTCTTTAAGATTTCATAATCGGTATTGCGTTCAGCGGGAACGAATCCCGCCTCGCGGATGAGACGGACCAAATCCTCCCGCCGGGTCCGGACCTTGATCCCGGTGGGCTCAAGCACCTTGTCCTCGAGGAGGGTTCCCCCCATATCGTCACAGCCGAACGCGAGAGCGACCTGGCCCAGCTTCAGCCCTTCGGTGAGCCACCCGCTCTGGATATGGTCGACATTATCCAGCATCAACCGGGAAATGGCCACCGTTTTTAAATAGTCCTCTCCGAGCGCTTCCTCCCATCCGCTCATTCGCGGGGTCCCGCGCGGCGAAAGGCTCCAGGGAATAAACGCCCGGAAGCCGCCCGTGCGGTCCTGGAGCTCGCGGATCCTGACCAGATGCTCGATCCGCTCCGCGGGAGTCTCGACGTGCCCGAAGACCATCGTCGCCGTGCTCCGAAGACCGCACTCGTGCGCCGTCTGCATGATTTCAAGCCACCTGTCGGAGGAAATTTTCTTGGGGCTGATCCGGCGCCGTACCCGCTCAACGAGGATTTCGGCGCCTCCGCCCGGAAGCGAGTTCAGGCCCGCCTCCTTGAACCGGCGGAAGATCTCCGGAAGACTCAGGCGGTTTTTTCTGGACAGCATGTCCATCTCGATCGCCGAAAAAGAATGGATGCGGATGGCGGGAAAGCGCTCGCGGATGCCCCGAACAAGTCCCAGGTAATACTCGAGCGGCAGGTCCGGATTCAAACCTCCCTGGATCAGGACCTGGGTCCCGCCGAGTTCGGCCAGTTCGCGGACCTTTTCAAAAATTTGCTCGTGCGTCAGCGTGTAGATTTCCCGGTGGCCGGGCCGCCGGTAAAACGCGCAAAAATCGCAGTCGATCACGCAGGCGTTGGTGTAGCTGATGTTGCGGTCTACGAGGAACGTCACGCGACGGTCCGGATGCAGCCGGCGCACAAGGCAGGCGGCCGCGCGCCCCAGGCTCAAAAGGTCGCAGTCCCAAAGCCGGGCCCCCTCTTCGGGAGTCAGGCGAGCGCCTTCCAGACGTTTTTCGAGAATCCCGGGCAATCCGCCGGCCATAGCGTCAGCCGACCTCGAAGAATTCCAACTTCCGCGGGTCCGGTGAGAGATTCATACGGCGGGCCAGGCGGTAGAACAAGTCGAGGCCGTCGAGCATGGAAGGGTCCAGCCGGTAACTGAGGTTGAAGAGGTAGCCGAAGAGCTTGGAAAACCGGGGGTGGAGAAAATCCATTCCCAGCGCGTCCTTGATCAAGGTCTCGATGTCGACTAAATTCCGTTCGAGGTTCTCGCGGAGCCTCCGGCAAAAGTTCTCGACGAAGTCCGGGTTCTCGTCGGCAAAGGTCTTGCGAACAGCCCACACCGAAAAACAAAAAGGCTTGCCGGTCCAGTTCCACCAAAGCTCGCTCAAATCATATTTGTAAACGAATTCCTTCGGCTGGAAGAAAAGCGCTTCGTCCCCGATCACCAGCGTCGCCTTGTGGCGCTCCAGCGTCGTCTCCGGATCGTCATGAGTCACTTGAAACCGGTTGCGGAAATGGTATTTGAACCTGAAGAGGATTTTAAGCAGGGCCACGGAACTGAGGCTCTGGCGAGTCAGGGCAATCGTGGCCTTGTCGAGCCCCTCGATCCTTTCACGCGACAGAAGCAGGACACTGCCTGAGAAATCTCTGGAGCCGATGGCGAAATCAGGAAGGAGATAATAATTTTTCTGGTGATTGAGGTACTCCAGCGAAGAGATCGGCCCGAGGTCGATCTTGGCGCACCGAAGAGCGAGATTGAGCTTGGACGGATACGTTTCATGATAGACGAGCTCGACACCTTCCTGAGCCTTCAGCCGGTGATAATACGGAAGGCAGTTCACGTAACAGATTTTACCGATCTTGACCTGGGTCTTCAAAGCCTCTCCCGTCATGCAGTTTCCCCCGCCAAACGGTGCTCGGTGTTTTGCCCGGTCCACCGGGGGTACAAGCCGTGCGCGATCCCCATCTGATCGAGGACCTTCCCCACCACAAAATCAATCATCCCCTCGAGATCCTTCGCGCCGGTGTAGAAGGCCGGCATCGCGGGAACGATCGCGACTCCGAGACGTGCAAGCTTCAGCATATTTTCGAGATGAATGGCATGAAGAGGTGTCTCGCGGGGAACCAGGACCAGCTTGCGGCCTTCCTTGAGAGTGCAGGCTGCAGCGCGGTGAATGAGATTGGCCGAAAGGCCGGAAGCGATTGCCCCAAGAGACCCCATGCTGCAGGGCACCACCATCATGCCGCGAGTCGGATACGAGCCGCTTGCGATGGGTGCTGTGAAATCTTCGGGAGCATAAAGGGCCGTGTGCTTCGGGACTTCGGGGCCAAATAGCGCGCGGAAGTCCTCAGAGGAGGAACCCGAAAGCGCTACCCCGGTTTCTTCGCGGATTACAAGCCGGGCAGAAGCGGAAAGAACCAGCGCGAAGGGATGTCCCAATTCCACGAGTACCCGGATGAGACGAATCCCGTAGGCTGCACCGCTTGCCCCTGTCATCGCCACCACGTATGGGACCATACGTCACCTGCACCTAAAACGACAAATCCACCGCCGCGGCCAGAAAAACCCCAACGCTCACGGCGGCATTCATCGTAAAAAAAGCTTCGTCCATTTTTGCAAGACCGCACGAGCGGATCAGCCAATGCTGGCGAACGATAAAAACTGCGGCGGCGATCAAACCGCCGGAATAGATCCACCCGAGCCCCGCAAGTTGCCCGGCCGCAAACCAGGCGGCAAGGCAGAAACCCTGCAAAACCAGCGCAGCTTTCAGCGCCGGCGTTACACCGAACCTGGCAGGAAAAGAAAAGAGCCCGTGTTGCCTATCAAACCCAACATCCTGCAGGGCATAAATCATGTCAAAACCCGCCGCCCAGGCCATCACTCCTGCCGAAAGAAAGGCCGGAACCCACGAAAAGCGGCCGCAACTTGCAATCCAAGCCCCGTAAGGAGCGATGGCTAGTATCATACCCAAAATGAAATGGGATAGCCAAGTAAATCTTTTGGCCCAAGGGTAAAACCAGGCTAAAAGGACGGGAAACGGTGATAAGGCGAGGCACAAGGGCCCCAAGACGGCGGCGGATCCAAAAAAAAACGCTCCCGATAAAACGGCGGCAAAAACGGCAAATGGCCTCCCCAGAAGGCCGGCAGGGATCGCGCGGCCGCGGGTTCTCGGGTTTTCGGCATCGATGCGGGCATCGACGAGCCGGTTCGCGGCCATCGCCATGGTCCGGAAAGAAACCATGGCCGCCGTCACCCAGAGAAAAACGCTTAATCGGGGACGGCCGTGTTCGGCAAGAAAGAGTCCGAGGTACGCAAAGGGCAGAGCAAAAACCGAATGCTCCCACTTGATCATTTCCAGGAACACCGCGAACTTACGGGCGATATTTTTCATCCAGACCATAATCGTTCCACCGGCCGCTCACGAGCCTTCGGACCGTATCCGTCATCGCGATTTCCTCGGGCCACGGGCGCTTCATCCCCTCCGCCTCGCTTTTTCGGGTCGCGTCGATCCCGACCTTGGATCCGAAAAAATCGCGTTCAGCCGCGTGGTCCAGCTCATCGAGAGGGCCTACGGCAAAAGAGAAATCCCGCTGGGGATCGACGTTGTTCAAGACCCGCCAAGCCACTTCCCGCAGGTTCTGGATATCCGCGTCATGATCGAGGACCACGATGCATTTGGAAAACATCATCTGCCCGAGGCCCCAAAGGGCCGACATGACTTTGCGGGCTTGTTCGGGATAGCTCTTGCGAATCGAGACAACGGCAAGATTATGGAAGCAGCCCTCCCACGGCAGATGGAGATCGGCGATTTCCGGAAGCTGCCGCTTGAGCAGGGGCAGAAAAATCCGCTCGATGGCCTTGCCCATGTAGCAGTCTTCCATCGGAGGCTTCCCCACCACGGTCGTCACATAAACGGGGTCGCGCCGGTGAGTCATCGCGGTCAAATGAAAGACCGGAAATTCCTTGGCCCGGGAATAAAAACCGGTATGGTCCCCGAACGGCCCCTCCATGCGCGTCTCGCCTTCCTCCACATACCCTTCGAGCACGATCTCGGCATGGGCGGGCACTTCCAGATCGATCGTCCGGCACCGGACAGTCTCGACCGGACGGCCGCGCAGGAATCCGGCAAGCGAAAGCTCGTCCACGCCGTAAGGCAGCGGGCACGCGGCGGCAAACATCGTCGCCGGATCGCATCCGATCACGGCGGCCACCTCCAGCCTTTTCTTGCCGTTTGCGCCGAGCCGCCGGAAATGTTCGGCCCCATCTTTATGAATCTGCCAATGCATCCCGGTCGTCTCGTTGTCGTAGACGTGCATGCGGTAAAGTCCGCAGTTGCGCCGCCCGGTCGCGGGGTCCTTCGTAAAAACCAGCGGAAACGTGATGAACTTCCCGCCGTCGGACGGCCAGCACTTCAGGATGGGAAGCTTGTCGAGCATGGGCCCCTCGCCACGGAGGATGACGACTTCCTGGCAGGGCCCTTGCCGGACGGTCTTCGGCACGAGCGTATCGAGGGCGGCAAGCTTCGGAAGATGGCTGAGCTTCTCGATGAAATTTTTTGGCATTTCGGGATTCACAAAAGCTTCGATTTTTGCCGCAAGGTCCTCGGCGTCTTGCACCCCGAGGGCGCGGTTCATCCGTGCGGAAGACCCGAAAAGATTGATGGCGAGCGGAATCGAAGACCCCCGGACCCGCCGGAAGAAAAGAGCGGGGCCTTCCTTCTTGACCATCCGGTCGGCGATCTCCGTGATCTCGAGCTGGGGATCGACCTCGGCCGCAACCTCGCACAGTTCGCCGGATTGCCGCAAAGCGTCGAGGAACTCCCCGAGGTTCTGATAGGCCATGTCAGCGCTCCGCCTCGAGGCGGGCGATCAATTGTTTCATGTCCTCGGGCAGCGGGGCCTCGACGTGAATCTCGCGGCCGTCCGCCGGATGGGCGAAGGTGAGGGAAAAGGCGTGCAGAGCCTGCCGGCAGATCCAGGGAGAGCGGACTCCGTAGAGCTCGTCGCCGAGCACCGGATGCCCGATATGGGCCATGTGGACCCGGATCTGGTGCGTCCGCCCGGTCCGCGGCCGGACCTCCACCAGGCTTGTGCGGTTGAAGCGCTTGAGCACGCGAAAATAAGTCGCCGCATCTCGGCCCCCGGAAGGCTTGATGACGACCTTTTTCCGGTTAAGAAACGCACGGCCCACCGGCTCTTCGCAAAGGCCCTCGTCGCGCTGGACGACGCCCTTCACGGCGGCATAATAGACTTTGCGAATCGTGTGCTGCTTAAACTGCCGGGCGAGCTTCTCGTGCGCGCGGTCGTTTTTCGCGACGATCAAAATCCCCGAGGTATCTTTGTCGAGCCGATGGACGATTCCCGGCCGGATCCTGTCTTCGCATTGCCGGAGGCTCTGCACATGATACAGAAGGGCGTTGACCAGCGTGTGGGACTGATTTCCGCACGCCGGGTGCACCACCATTCCCGCGGGCTTGTCGACCGCGATCAGGTCGTCGTCCTCGTAGAGGATGACCAAGGGAATCGCTTCGGCCTGCGTGGAGTCGTCGCTGTCGTCCTTCCAATCCACGCGAATGGTTTCGCCTTCCTTGAGATGGTAATGCGGCGAGACCGCGCGCCCGTCGACGACAATCGAACCTCCCAAGATCAGCTTCTTGATTTTTGAGCGCGACAGAACATCGACGAGGACGCCGCCAAGATAGGCGTCGAGCCTCGGTGTTTTGAGCGGGCCGTCGACCCGAATTTCCCTCGCGAAATCTTCCGGAAGGCCGTGCCTCATGTCAGATCCCCTCCTGCCCGAGTCCGGCGGTTCTTTTCGGCCCGGGATAAAAATCCGTAACAAAGCGCCGCCAGGAGGAAGATCCCCGCGCTCGTCCATTGATTCGAGGTCAAAGGCCCCCAAGCCGTCATCCCGTCCCTCGTCATCTCCAACAAGCCCCGCCCAATCGGATAAATCAGGAAGTAGAGGCAGAGGATTTCTCCCGGAAATCGCTGGGAGCGGTAGCGGCGCCGAAGCAGAAAGAAAATGGCGAAATTGAAGGCCGCTTCATAAAGCTGGGACGGATGAACGCTCACGCCTGGGCTGCCGCTCAGAGGAACCGCCCACGGAAGATGACATTCCTTTCCGTAACAGCACCCGTTCAAGAAACACCCGATCCGGCCGAAGGCGTGCGTCAGAACGCCGTAGGGAAGCAGGAAATCTAAACCCCGCAGGAAAGGAATGCCCCGCCGCTTCATGAAAACAACAAGGCTGACAAGAACCGTCGGCACCCCGCCGTAAAAAATCAAACCGCCCTGCCATACCGCCAGCGCCTCGAGCGGATGGCCCTGATACCACGCGAACTCCTGAATCACGTAAAAAGCCCGGGCGCCGATGAAACCGGCGGCCACGGCCACGAACGCGAGATCAAAGACGTCGCGGACATTCGGAGGGAACCCGTCGCGGCGGGCCGAGTGTTCCATCAGGGCAAGCGAAACGACGATTCCCGAAGCCACTAGCAGGCCGAAGGAATAAATGTGAAACGGACCGAAGGAAAACAGGACGGGCATCATGATTTTTTTTACGGCGCCTTTTTTTTGAAGCAGAGCACCCACAGATAAAGGATCACCCCGGCCGAGATCGCGGTGTCGGCCACGTTAAAGACCGGCCAGACTCGAAAATCCAGGAAGTCGATCACCGCCCCGAACCGCATGCGGTCGATCCAGTTGCCGACGGCGCCCCCCAGGATCAGGGCCGTTCCCAAACGGGCGCTTCGGGGAGCCTCCCGGAGCCCAAGCCCCCAAAGAAACAAAACGACAAGGCTCAGGCTGATGAGTCCGAACAGAAGGGCGCTGTGCTCCCTGAAAAAACCGAAGGCGATCCCCGTGTTCCGGACGAGCGTCAGGTGAAAAATATCCGGCACAAGGGCGAGGGAACCGCGCTCGTCGAGGAATCGGAGGGCAAGCTCCTTAGAGGCCTGATCGCTTAGCACGACCAGTAAAACGGCAATGATCCAAAACGCTAACTTCTTCGTTTTTCCTTCTCCTCAAGCTCTTGGGCTTCCAAGCACAGCGGGGCGTAAGGGACTGCCATCAGGCGCTTCTTGCTGATCGGCTTTCCTGTCTTTTCGCAGATACCGAAGGTCCCGTCGTTGATTTTCCGGAGCGCGGTATCGATGAGGTTCAGGAAGTTCTGTTCGTTGGTGGCAAGCCCCAGGTTGAATTCCCGGTCGAAATTGTCGGTCGCCATGTCGGCCATGTGAAACGAGTAGCCCGACAAGTCACCGGAGGAGTCTTTCTGATTGGTTTTGAGGGTGTCTTTCTCGATGGATTCGAGGTCCCCGGCGATTTTTCGGCGCAGGGTGTGGAGAAGCACGCGGAAGAACTCGAGCTCCTTTTTATCGAAACGCGTCTTGACGACTTTACTTTTCGCGGCCGGTGCCGCTTTTTTCGTTTTTTTCAAGGTAGGACTCCCCCAAATGAGGCGTCATTATACTGACTGCCCCCGGGATAAGCAAGCGCTAAAAACCCTTAAAGGGCGCCGGTATGGGAGGGCTTTCCCATAAAATCGACCATCGAAAACCGGTCCCCCGCCTTGCGCAGCTCCTTCTTGAGCCCCCGGATAAAGGCCTCCACCACCTCAGGGTCAAACTGCGTCCCCGAACACCTCTTCAGCTCCTCGAAAGCAAATGCGACCGACTGGCTGGGCCGGTACACCCGCGTCGAAATAATCGCGTGGAAGGCATCGACCACGGAAACAATCCGCGCCTCGATGGGGATTTCCACGCCCTTCAGTCCCCGGGGATATCCGGTGCCGTTAAAATTTTCATGATGGGCCCTGACGATACCGGCAGCCTCCCGGAAATCCGACAAGTGGGCCAAAATCCCGGCGCCTTTCTCAACGTGCTCTTTCATGATCTGCCATTCGCCTTCGTCGAGGCCCCCCGGCTTTTGCAGGATGTGGTCCGGAACGCCAATCTTTCCGACGTCGTGGAGGATCAGGCTGGCCGACAAAATGTCCCGGCGGTGCTCATCGAGGGCAAGCCCCATTTCCCGGGCTGTCATAAGCCCGAGCTTTTCGACCTGGCTGATATGGCCGAAGGTGCTCGGGTCCTTGGCATAGATCTCCTGGGCCAGGGACCTCATGACTTCATAGAAAGTGGCGCGCTCCTTTCGCCGAAGCTCTTCAACCTCCGCGACTTTCCGGTTGAGCTCCTGGTTGCGCCGAACCAGATTTTCATGGTACTCGGCGGTCTTGATGGCCATCGAACAGTCCTGGGCCAAAACCTGGAAAAAATTGATTTGCGAGGCCGTAAAGGGCCTGCCGTTTTTTTTCCGGCCGAACAGCAGGAGGGCTTCGAGCGTCCTCTTGTAATAGCCGGGGATGGCGAGTTCGGCGTTCAGGTGTTCCATCGTTTTTTTGAGCCGCATCAGCACCGCGTCCGATTTCCGGGACGTAAGCTCCTTTCTGACTGAGGCCAAGCGAAGGAAATCCCTTCCCTTTTCGGCGCCCTTTCGGTCGCGAAACCACGCGATCAACGGATTATCCAGATCGATCCGGACGAGCCCGACCGGAACCTTCCGGCTGCCCCGGGAGTTCGCAAAAATAAACCGGTCCCGCAGGTCGTCATGGACGAGCAGCGACATATGGACGAGCGCGAGGTCGCGCTCGAGAAAGCGGGTAATCATTTTAAGCAGGCGCTCGGGGCGGCGTAGGTGCACCATGCTTTGGGCAAAGTCCCGGAGAGCCTTTTGATAATCGATTTTCTTCTTCGGGTCCGAGGTTCGAATCGGCATGAAATTCGGGTTCTGCAACTTTAGGCGGGCGATGTCAGGTGAGAGATCTTCTCCTGCACGTCCTTTTCGAGGTACTCGAGGCTGAGGGGTTTGGTGATGTAATTGTCGGCCCCGAGGCGGATCGCCTCTTCGATTTTTTCGCGCGTTTCGACGGCTGTCACCATAATAACCTTCACCCCGGGGAAGTCCTGCTTGATCTTCTTCAGGACCGCCATCCCGTCCATCACAGGCATCTGGATGTCGAGCAATACAACGTTGGGGCGAGACTCGGCGATCTCCCGCAGGGCCGCCTGTCCGGACGTCGCCGTGCGGACCTGGTATTCCCTTTCCTCGAAAAAGGTCTTCAAAAAATCGCAGATTTCGAACTCGTCATCGACGATCAAAAGCGTTTTCATAGCCCGTCCTCCCCCTTTATTCATCACCTCAAAAATCGCCTAACTCCGGTTCTTCCCGCGGCAAGGGCTCCTCTTTGAGGAGCGGCCAGGCAAAACTCTTTTGCGCCGAAACGGTCGAAGCCGGGACCTCTTCGCGGGGCAGGCGTACGAGAAAAAGACTTCCCTGACCCGGCCGGCTTTCCACCCGGATGGACCCGCCGTAGCGGTGCACGATTTGTTTCGTCACAAAGAGCCCCAGCCCCACGCCGTCGGAGCGGGTCGTGTAAAAAGGATTAAAGACTTTGTCGAGCCTGTCCTCCGGGATGCCGCACCCGGTGTCCGAAATCAGGATCTCAATGACCTGGTTCTGCGGCTGATAGTGGATCTCGCAGTGGATCTTGCCCTTCGATCCGACCGACTGAACCGCATTCAAAATCAAGTTGAGAAAGACCTCGCGCATTTCGTGCACATTCGCGTAGACCGGCGGAATGGCATTGACGATCTTGCGGGTCATTTCAATGCCGTCCAGAGAGGTCTGATACGACACCAGCGCGATCGTGTCCTCGAGCACCTGTTCGAGCTTGAGCGACTCCTTGGGCGCGCCGGACCCCTGAGAAAACATGAGCAGCTTTCTGGTAATATCGGCCGCCCGCTTCGTTTGCTTCACAATCGTTTTCAGGACCTCTTCGATCCTCTGGTCGAGCCGGTTGCGGTCCTTTTGGAGGAGAAGGACCTGGGCCTTGCCTGAAATGATCGTCAGGGGGTTGTGGATTTCGTGGGCCAGCCCCGTCGCAAGCTGTTCGATGGCTGCCAGTTTCGTGGACTGAAGGAGGTGGGATTGGACGTCCTGCAGTTCCTCGTTGGCGACCTTGAGTTCGGAGACGAACAGGGCGTTTCGGACGCATTTGGCCGTGGCATCGGCGAATTCCCGGAAAAAGTGGAAATCCCCTTCGTCGAAGGAAGCCTCCGGCCGGGCAGCCGAAAAGGCCATCGCGCCGACGAATTCGCTTTTCACAAAGAGCGGAATGAGCCACCCCGCGCGAAGGCTGTCAAAATCATGGGCAAGCCGGTTGGCGTCCTGCCAGGCAAGCGTCCTCACGGCGCGGTCCCGCACGAGAGTATGCGCCCCTTCGGAGCGGATGAGGCCGATCAGAGGCGAGTCCTCCCTCAGGCGGATCCTCTTCGCATCCGAAACGCTCCAGCCGTAGGCCGAGGCGATTTCATAATCGTTACGGACCCGGTTTGGAACAAGCAGGGCGACCGTTTTGAGACAAAGGACTTCGCCAAACGTGTTGACCACGAGGTTCGCAAGCTCCCCCAAATCCAGGATGAGCGCCAGGTCCGAAGCAAAGTTCATGAGCGTCATATGCGCGTAGCTTTTCTTTTTGAAGAAGTAATCCTTGAACAAGCGGGTAAAAAGCAAATCGAGCGGCTTATAAACGAGGAGGCAGACAACCGTCATGATCAGGACGGGCGCGAACGGAAGCGCGCCCCACGACGCGTGCTTCCAGCGGGCCGCCGCGGCCGCGAACAGGACCGAGGCGAGAGAGCCGGCGGCGAACAAACACACGCCCACCATGATTTTCTTCACGACCCGCCGGCGCTTCTTAAGAAATAAATTCATGAATCCAGGGGCGAAACGGCCTCGACACATTTTCCGCACAGCGCCGGATGGGCCGTGCCGGAGCCGACCGTGCGCGAATAGCTCCAGCAGCGGACGCACTTTTCCCCTTCGGCCTTTTCGACCGAGACGAAAATCTTGACCTTCTCCGAAAGAGACTCGAACGCGACTTCGGTCTCCTCGCTCCCCCGGCGCACCTCTTCCATCCAGGCGACCTGGTCGTACGAAGCGATAAAAATCCGCCCGAGCGAGCCCATGTGATTTTCGAGGATGCGGCGGGCCCCCGCGTGCTCCGTGTGCAAAAAGATCCGGGCGTCCAGGCTCGACCCGATCACCTTGGCCTCCCGCTGCTTTTCCAGAAATGGCGTCAGCGCATCGCGCAGGGCTCTTAAGTCGCACCACTCCCGGTACAGGCCGGGATCCACGACCCAGGATTCGCGCTCCCACAAGCTCGCGTGAACCGAAGCAACGCCCGGTTCGACCGGATAAGCCTTCCAGACCTCGTCCATCGTAAACGGGAGGATGGGCGCGAGGACCTTCACAAGCCTCGAGAGAATGTAGAAGAGAGCTGTTTGCGCCGACCGGCGGATCCGAGAATTCTTTCCGGACGTGTAGAGGATGTCTTTGAGGATGTCAAAATAATAGGCGCTCAGCTGAACCGCGCAAAAATGATGCGCCAGCTGATAAATCTCATGGAAAGCAAAAGCATCGTATTTGGCGGTAATGGCCCGAACCACTTCGTTGGTGGCCTCGACCGCCCACTGGTCCCACGGCTCCAGTTCGCCGACCGGCGCGAGCGCGTCGGCCGCCGGATCAAAATCGTAAAGGTTGCCCAAGACATAACGGAAGGTATTCCGGATCTTCCGGTAGGAATCCGCCATCTGGTTCAGGATTTCTTTGGAAAGCCGGACATCGAACTGATAATCGCAGGACGACACCCAAAGCCTCAAGATGTCGGCCCCGAATTCCTTCATAACCTCCTGGGGGCTGACGACATTGCCCGCCGACTTGGACATTTTCCGTCCCTCTCCGTCGACGACGAACCCGTGCGTGAGCACGCCCTCAAAGGGCGGACGGCCTTCGAGCGCCATCGCGGTCGTCAGCGAGCTTTGGAACCATCCACGGTGCTGGTCCGAACCCTCCAGGTACAGCGCCGCCGGGTACGTCAAGCCGAAGGGGCCCTTCAAAACCGCCTGGTGGCTCGCGCCCGAATCGAACCAAACGTCGATGATGTCGTCGGCCTTTTCGAATTCCCGCGAGCCGCAGCGGCACGCAAAATCCGCCGGCAGAAACGCCGAGGCCGGCAGGGAGAACCAGGCGTCCGCGTTTTCCCGCGCAAAAATGCCGGTGACTTTGGCCCGGACCTCTTCGAGGACCGCGGCGTCCACCGGGGACGGACGGCCGAACGGAAGGCCGCACTTGCGGCAGGACAGTACGGGAATCGGCACCCCCCAGTACCGCTGGCGCGACAAGCACCAGTCGGGGCGGCTTTCGACCATGGCCCCGATGCGGTTTTTGCCCCAGTCCGGCGTAAAGCGAATTTTATCGCGTATCACCCCGGCCATGCGCTCCCGGAGGTTTTCGTGATCGATCTTCATGAACCACTGTTTGGTCGCGCGGAAAATAATGGGCTTTTTGCACCGCCAGCAGTGGGGATACGAATGGGCGTGAGGCTCTTCGGCGAGGAGCAGCTTTTTTTCCCGCAGCATTTCCGTGATTTGTACATTGGCCTTGAAAACGTGGATTCCTTCGCAGGGCGAAAACTCTTTCGTGAACCGTCCCTTCTCGTCCACCGGCGACAAAATGTCCAGACGGTAATCGAGGTGACCGAACCGGTAGTCTTCCTCGCCGTGCCCGGGAGCGATGTGCACGATGCCCGTTCCGTCGGTGGCCGAAACATAATCGGCCAGGATGGTTCGCCCCTCGCGATCGAGGAAGGGATGGCGGTAGAGGAGGCCTTCGAGCTCCCTTCCCTTGCAGGAAGAGGAAGAAACAGGCGCCTCGTTCATGACATTGAGCGACTGCAAGTGAGCAACCAGATCTTCTGCCAGAAGCCATGATTCCCCGGGCAATTCCAGCACGGTGTACTGCAAATCCGGATGAACGGCCACGCCTACGTTCGCCGGAAGAGTCCAGGGTGTCGTGGTCCAAACCAGCAGATAGACCGGCTTTGTGCCGAGCGCGGCGGGCAGATGCATTTTGGTCTTCAGGCTTTCGAAGAGAACCGGGAACTTGACGGTGACGGTCTGGGAGGTCTTATCTTCGTACTCGAGTTCGGCATCGGCCAGAGCTGTTTCGCAGTCGAAACACCAGGGCACCGGCTTGAGCCGCTGCTCGATGAAGCCCTTCGCGAAAAGCTTCAGGAAGGTGTCGGCGATCACCGCCTGATAGCCGCTCGTCATCGTCAAATAAGGGTTCTCCCACTCGCCGAAAATCCCGAGCCGTTTGAATTCTTCTTTTTGGATCGCGACATATTTTTCCGCGTACTTCCTCGCCTGACGGCGGAACTCGACGCGCTCGACCTGGTCCTTGCGCTTGCCCATGTCCTTCAAGCACTGGTGCTCAATCGGAAGGCCGTGGCAGTCCCAACCCGGAATGTAGAGGGCGTCATAGCCCTGCATCGTACGGAACTTGACGATGACGTCCTTCAGAATCTTGTTCAGGGCGTGTCCGATGTGAATGTGCCCGTTCGCGTACGGAGGCCCGTCGTGGAGAATAGACTTCGGTCTAGCGGACGACGCTTTCCGAATCTCGCCGTAAAGTCCCTCTGAGGCCCAGCGTGCGAGCGTTTCAGGCTCGCGCTGGACCAGATTGGCCTTCATCGCAAACAGAGTCTGCGGCAGGTTCAGCGTATCTTTGTAGTTCGTCTGTTCAGTCATCGAATCATCCGGCCTTTGAGGTGACAGTCACCTGAATATGCGTCACAGAAATAATCCGCGATTTTTAAACATTTTAACGGGTGAATGTTGTCATTTCAAAATTTTTTCACCGCCGCAGCGAGAAGGCGGTCGAGTTTTACGCCCGCTTCGTTGGCCGTGCGGATAATCTCCTGGATATTGACTGGCTCGAGATGGTCCGGATCGCAAGCATCGGTGACGATGCTGATCCCGAGAACTTCCATGCGGCACTGCACCCCGACAATCACCTCGGGTACGGTGGACATCCCAACGAGGTCGGCCCCCATCATGCGCATCATCCGGTACTCGGCGCGCGTCTCCAGGTTCGGGCCCGTGACCGCCATGTAGACGCCCCGGCGGACCTGCAGGTTTTCCCGCGCGGCGGTCTCTTCGGCGAGCTTGATCAGCCGCTCCGAGTAAGGCGCGCACATATCGGGAAAGCGGTCGCCGAGCCGCTCGTCGTGCGGACCGATCAGGGGATTGATGCCCATGAAATTGATGTGGTCTTCGAGCAGAATGATCTCCCCCTTCGCGTAAACGGGATTGAGGCCCCCGGCCGCGTTCGAGACAATCAGGATCTTGGCCCCAAGCTCGTGAAGAACCCTCACCGGAAAGGTCAGCGCCTTGGCCGCATAGCCTTCATAGTGGTGAAAGCGCCCCTCCATCACCGCCACGCGCCGCCCCGAAAGCTTTCCCAGCACAAGCTGTCCCGCGTGGGATTCAACGGTCGACTCCGGAAAGTGAGGGATCTCGCCGTAGGGAATGGACGCTTCGGCTTCGACGCGCTTGGCGAGGTTCCCGAGCCCGGTCCCGAGGATCAAGGCGATTTCGGGAACAAAATCCGTCTGCTTGCGGATCTTTTCGGCAGACTCCCGGGTTTGATCGACGAGTTCACATTTTGTTTTCGCGATTCTTTTCATCGGCATAAAGAGCTGTCTCCTTGTTTAAAAAGCGGCGCCGCATCGCGCGGCTAAACTGACCAGGATCGCTACGAGGACGTTCCTCAAAAAAAACAGAATCACAAAGGCCACGAGCGGCGTCAGGTCGATCATCCCGATCTGGAGAGGAAGCCGCCTGAGCGGCGCGAGGAGGGGTTCGGTCACCTGCATCAGAAACTGGACGATCGAGTGGTAAGGGTCCACCGGAAGCCACGAAATCACGATCCTCGCAAACAAGAGCCAGTAGAGGATCTGAAAAACCCCGTTGACCAGAATTGCAAGCGCCCGAAACAGTTCTCCGAAAATCACCATGATGCCCCTCCCCTTTTAGCGGCCCCGGCTCAACTCGCGGCCGCGCCGGCGCGCCGCGCGTACGGCGCGGCGGAAAATACCTTCGAAATCGTTCCGGGCCAGGACTTCCAGGGCCGCGGCTGTGGTGCCGCCTTTTGAGGTGACGCGCTCCCTCAGCTCACCGGGCAAGGCCGCCGAAGATCCGGCGATCTTGGCCGAACCCACGGCCGTTTGGATCACCAGGGCCCTGGCTTGCGCAGCGCTGAGCCCTCCGGCGGCGCATTCTTTCATCAGCACTTCCATCAACAAAAAGAAATAGGCCGGCCCGCTGCCGCTCACCGCCGTCACGAGATCCATAAACTTCTCGCGCACAAAAAGGGCCGTGCCGCACCCCGAAAAGATTTTCCGGGCGAGCCCCAACGCTCCGGCATCCGTCCCGCAAAGCGCCGTCACCGACTCCCCGACCGTCGCGCCAAGGTTCGGCATCGCGCGCACGAGGCGCGCCCCGGAGCCCGTCATCTTCCGGATGTTCGCAATCGGGGTTCCGGCAAGAATCGATATGACGCAATGCCGTTTTCCGAACATCCCCTTCGCTTCCGGGGATATTTCCCGCAGGTCCTGCGGCTTGAAGGCCAGCACGACGATCCGCGAATCCCGGGCGAGCTCGCGCAAAGACCCGGACTGCGCAACCTTCCATTTCCGTCCGAAAGCCCCCGAGCGGGCGGTTATTTTATCATAAACGCGGACTTGCGAGGGACAGACAATCTTTTTTGCGAGAAGCCCTTCCAGAATCGCCCGCCCCATATTCCCCACGCCGGCCAAACCAATGGTGTCTCGGATTTTCATGGTTTTCTCTCCGTTAGCTGCGGGCGCCGAACACAAGCGAACCGATCCGAAGCAGCGTCGCGCCTTCTTCGATGGCAATTTCGAAATCCTGGGACATGCCCATCGAAAGGATGCCCCAGGATTTGTCCGGAAATTTCATCCGGAAATCTTCTCCCATTTTTCTGAGCCCGCGGAACGCCTCCCGAATCCGTGCCTCGTCGTCGGTGAGCGGGCCGATCGTCATGAGCCCCCGGATTTTGAGCGGCGAATCTGCCGCAATCCCGGCCGCCAGCGCTTCGGCCTCCTCGGGCAAGACCCCCGACTTGGAAGCTTCCCTGGACATATTAACCTGAATCAGAGCCTCCACGGCCGCAATGCCTTTTTTCTCGGCCTGCTTTTCGATTTCGCGGACAACCTCGATCCGGTCCACCGAATGGATCAGAACTGTCCGGCCCAGCACTTGCCGGACCTTGTTGGTCTGCAGATGTCCGATGAGGTGCCACCGAGCCTCCTCCGGGAAGCCGGCCTGTTTCTCCAAAAGTTCCTGCACCCGGTTTTCCCCAAACTCCCGAGCCCCAAGGTCCCATGCCTCGCGAATCCTTGCAGCGGGCACCGTCTTGGTCACCAGGACCCATTGAACGCCGCCCGGATCTCTTCCGCAACGGGCGGCAGCCCGAGAGATCGACTCTGCGAGCCGCCCGAGGCGCTCGCGCAATTCTTCGGTCATGGCGCCGCCGCGACGGCCGCGGCCTGCCGCGTCAACGAACTGCGCACCATTCCGCTCATTTCCTGAAAAAAATTGTCCAGGTTGCTTTTGGACACGAGGAAGACCTCGGCAGCGCCCGAGCGCACGGCATAGTAAGCGTCCCGGGGAGGAAGGGCACGCCCGAGCCTCAAGAGTTCTTCTTTGGACCGTCCCGAACGGATCTTGAGATAGGCCTCTACCGCCGAAAATCCGGGATCGGTGCGGGCCTGATCCATTCCGTCGAGAAAATCTTTGACGTTCATCCGCTCGATCTGCGAAAAAACATAGTCGACGTCTTTCTTGTCGACGGCTTCACCCAAAAGCGACAGCGGCTCGACCCAATACCACCCCTCTCCCACCTTGGACAGCTCATAAGCGGCCGAGAGATTGCGGATGACGATCTTGTCCAGGTCCTTCAGGGGAATCCGGAACACCCTTTTCATCCTCAGACCGTAAAGCGTCTGGTCGAACACATTCTTCAGATCCGCCTGAAGCAGAAAATATTCATTCTCGCCCTCCCAGCGGGCATAAATGAAGTTGCCGGTCGGGGCGACATCTCCCAGACACAGGTACTTGCGCTTCGAATGTTTACGAGTCTCGATCCCGACCTTGATCGTCGGCTTGAGGAGCCCGTACTCTTCCCAATCCTTTTCGGCCGTGAACCTGCGCGCCTTCGTCGAAAGTTTGAGGGCCGTCACGAGCCCCTCGACCACGAGCGCATCGGCTTCGGAGGCAACCGGATACCTGACCTTCCAAACCCCTTCCTCGGACTCCAGGGTGACGGTCAGGTTCTTCGCGGCATTCTGGATCTGAATCCAGCGGATGACGTCCCCGTCCTTCAAGGGGAGAAGCTGCATCGACTGGACCGTTCGCGGCGACCGGACCTCGGACTGCCAGTCATCGAGAGACAACAGGACATAACATCCCAGGACCGCAATGAACAGCAGAAGGAAGACGGCGGAAACAGTAATCTTCATAGGGCCCTCCGGCGCAGGAGGACACGCACGGCTCCCGGGATCAAAAACACCCCGGGCAGAAAGCCGAGAAGGACGGCCAAAAAGACCCATCTTTGCTTTTCGGTGAGGAACAGGGGCTTGAATTCCGGCTGGCGGGTTCGGACCGCAATGAAGCGGTCATCCTTGGCCAGCCACTGGATCATGTTCATGACGAACGCTCCGTTGCCGGACAGTTCGAAATAACCGTTGGTCACGAAGTCGCTGTCGCCCACGATCACGATCCTCCCGGCCGCGGGCCCGGCGGGTTTAGCCTCCGCCGCCACCGCGACGCACATCGGGCCGGGGGTGTCGCTTTCGGGCTCGAAGGAGGCGTCGCCATTTTCGAGGCTCTGGAGGTTCGTTTCGGCCCAGCTGCCCGAACTGCTCAGGGCGAGGGGAACCACCTCATATTTGCCCGACGGATTCGACGACGGATTGACGCTGCGGGTGACCGGGAAAAAGGTCGGCTTGTTGAACCGCGCCGTAATCGGGTGATCCTCGACGTACTGGCTCACGAGCGGCACAAGAAAATCCCCGCCCACGAGCTTGCTCATCTTGTCGATAATGACGTTTCCGCCGACCACGGCGTCAAAGCCGTTTAAAAAATCAATGAAGGCCTTTCCCTGCCCGGGGTCCATCGGATCCAAAAGGAAAAGAATGCCTTTGCCGGCCTCAAAGGCCTTGTTCAAAAATTCGAATTCCGGCGTGTCGAAATCGCGCTTCGGACCCGCGATGACAAAGACATCGCACTGAGCGAGCGGCTCCGGGCCCCCGAGCAAAGTGTCTCGGACCCGGTAGCTATTCTGCTCAAGAGACTGGGAGAGGAAGGAAATGCCGGTTCTGTCTTTTTCAGTCACGGTCGGCTCCCCGTGCGCCGTCGCAAAACAGACCGCGTAGGTTTTGGGCCGGGCGAGGCGAAGCAAGGCATTGGCAAAAACCTCTTCGTTCGGCTGCACGACCTTTTCCTGGAGTCCGGCGTAGCGGACGACCAGCGTGTAAGGCTCCTGGACCTGATACTGCTTGGCCAGGCTCGGGACCCGGTCGGGATCGTAGAAGCGGTAGGAGAACCCGGAGTGGTGAAGCCGGCACTGGCGAAGGAACGTTTCCAGATTGTCGCGCGCCGGGTCGTCGTGAGGATAAAACGCGAGGACCTCGACCGGCTTGCCGGAAAGCTTTTTGAGGAGTTCGACGGTCGGAGCGGCCAGCGAATAGATTTTTTCCCGGGTCAAATCCCACCGGAGATTGTACCGGGTCACGATGCCCATCATGAGGGCAAACGTGCAGAAAAGGACGAGGGAAGTCAAAACCAGCTGAGAACGGATCAAAAAAGCTTTCATGGCGCCCCGGCGTTTATCCTTTCCAGTTGCGCGTCTCGACGGCGCGCAGAGACAAAAAGAGGAAAAAGAGAGTAAAAAAACAAAAGTACACGATATGGCTCAGGTCCAGGATACCGAGAGGGAATTCCCGGTAATGGCGGATCGGGGCGAGCGCCGAGACAAACGCGGCCCAAGGGCCCGTCATGACGCCGGCGACCCAATCCAGGGCCCAGAGGAAAATCAGGGTCGCAAAAGTAAGCATAGCGCTAACGACCTGGTTTTCTGAAATGGAGGAAACGAAAAGGCCCAGGGAAAGATACGCCGTCCCGAGCAGCCAGAACCCGAGATAGCCGACCACCACGGGCCCCCAGTCGATGGAGCCTCCCGCCCAAATCACAAGCGGGATGGTCACCGCCGTCGGCAGGAGCATGAGTTCGAAAAACCAGACCATCCCCAGGTATTTTCCCCACACGATTTCAAAATCGCTCAAGGGGTAGGTAAAAAGGAGCTCAAGGGTCTGGTGCCGCTTCTCTTCCGCAAAGGAGCGCATGGTCAGGAGCGGTACGAAGAACAGGAGAACAACGCTCAGGTTGAGAAAATACGAGCTATAGACAAAACGGGTCAGGCCGAGCCCTTCGACGCTCGGGTAAAGGCTCTGCGATGCGTTCATCGAGATCCGCACATAGGTCATCACGAGCAGATAGAAGAAAAGCCCGGCCATAAGGAAGAAAAAGCCCAGGACGAACACGCCGATCCAGGAATTCAGATAGGACAGGAAATCCTTGCGGGCCACGGTGAACGCGTGCTTCATGACGCAGCATCCTCCCGGATCACGATTTTCATGAAAATCTCCTCGAGGCTCAAGCGGACCGAACGTATTTCCAAAAGCGGCAAATTGCGCTCGACGAACGCGCGGCTGATCTCGGACCGAAGGTCCCGGCCCTTCGAAACGAACAACGAAAAATAGACTTGATCGTTCTTTTCCTGGACGATCCTCACCTGTTCGGCGCCCGGGAAACCGCTCAAGACCGCAAGGCCTTCTTCGGCGCGGTGCCGGTCGCCCATGGTCACGTAAATCTCCTGCTGTTCGCGAAGGGTCGCTTCGAGCTCCTCGGTCGTGCCGCTCGCTACGAGCTTGCCGCCGTTTAAGATCAGAACACGGTCGCAAACCATGCTGACCTCGGGAAGAATGTGCGTGCAAAGAATCAGCGTCGATTCCTTCCCCAGCTCGCGAATGAGCGTCCGGATCTCGATGATCTGCTGCGGATCGAGACCGTTCGTGGGCTCGTCGAGGAACAGGACGTCAGGGTCCCCGATCAAGCTCTGGGCAAGGCCGACGCGCTGACGGAACCCCTTGGAAAGCTGGCCGATCAGCCGGTTGCGGACCGAGTCGAGGCCGCACCGCGCGGTCTTCTCCCGAACATGGACCGCCCTCGTTTTGCGCGGCACGGACTTGATGCATGCGGAAAAATCCAAAAACTCCGAGACCTTCATGTCGTCATATAAGCTAACGGACTCGGGCATATAACCGATGTGCCGCTTGCCGCCCCGCGGGTCCTTGAACAAATCCTGCCCCGCGATCCAAACTTTCCCATCCCCGGGAGGGAAAAACCCGGTCAGGATCCTGATCGCGGTCGTCTTGCCGGCACCGTTGGGGCCCAAAAACCCGAGAATCTCCCCTTGCCGGATCTCGAACGAAATGCTGTCGAGGGCCGTCAGGCGGCCGAACCGCTTGGAGATATTTTCCACACGAACCATGACCGGCGCTTCGGGAGGCCGGACCAGGGTTTTCGAAACTCTACTGTCCACGAAACCTCACCTTCACGAATTTTCTTTTGCCGCACTGGACCAGAACCGGCGCGTCCAGGGAAATCACCGCGGCCGGATCGGCAACCTTTTGCTGGTCGAGCTTGACGCCGCCCTGCTCCACGAGCCTTCGCCCCTCGCCCTTGCTTGCGACAAGCCCCGCCTCCTTGAGAAGCGAGACGATGTCCATGCTCCGGCTCGCCAGAGCGACCTCCTCGATTTCGCCCGGAAGCCCCTTCTCCTTGAAGATCTGATCGAATTCCTTGCGAGCTTGGGATGCGGCTTCGGGGCCGTGGAAAAAGGACGTGACGATCTCGCCGAGGTTGGCTTTCGCTTCGCGCGGATGAAGGGCTCCGGACTTGACGTCATTCAGAATGGACTGAACTGCTGACAAACTCATGCCGGTCGTGTAACGATAATAGCGCTCCATGAGGGCGTCGGGCACCGACATGACTTTGCCGAACATTTCACGGGGCGAGTCTTTGAGGGCAATGGCATTGTTGTAGCTCTTGCTCATCTTCTGAACGCCGTCGGTCCCCTCCAAAAGCGGAAGGGTCATGACCATTTGGGGCGGCTGCTGCCAGACTTTCTGGAGCTCGCGCCCGACCAGCAGGTTGAATTTCTGGTCCGTGCCCCCGAGTTCGAGGTCGGAGCAGATCATGACCGAGTCATAGCCTTGCAAGAGCGGATATAAAAATTCGACGACGGCGATCGGAAGGCCGCCCTCATAGCGTTTCTTGAAATCATCTCGTTCGATGAGGCGCGCAACGGTGTACTGAGCGGTCAGATGGAGAAAATCGCCCGGGGTCATTCGGTCGAGCCACTCGGAATTGTAGCGAACCTCGGTGCGGCTCCGGTCGAGGATCTTGAAGACCTGGTCCTGATAGGTCAGAGCGTTTTGTTCGACCTGCTCTTTCGAGAGCATAGGGCGGGTTTCATTGCGCTGGGTCGGGTCCCCGATCCTCGCGGTAAAGTCTCCGATGATGAAGACAACCTGATGCCCCAAATCCTGAAACTGCCGGAGCTTGCGAAGCGGCACGGTATGCCCGAGGTGCAAATCCGGCGACGAGGGATCGGCGCCGTATTTGACGCGCAAAGGCTTGCGCTCGGCGATTCGCGCCTCGATCCTCTTTTCGAGTTCCTCGCGGCTGATCAAGTCGACACACCCGTCGGCCAGAATTTCAACCTGCCTCTGAGCTTCGGTCGTCAAGACACCCGTCCTTTCTCTTGGAACTTTGCATTTTAACAGCCTTTACATATCGCGTCAAACCCCCACTCACTCTGTGGAACATCCCACTCCTGACGACCCTATGAAGGCGGGGAAACGGGCTTCATGGACCGCCGCTTGAAGTGCGATGCATTTTTGATTTTGCTTGAGATGGCGAATCGGCAAAGGTTGTGGTAAAATTTGCGGTATGTCGAGCATTCACGCAACCGCCATCATCGGAGAACGGGTCGAGATCGGCCAGGACACAACCGTCGGACCTCACGTCGTCATCGAAGACGACGTCAAGATCGGAGCCCACAACACCCTTCTTGCCGGCGCCTACCTCTGCACGGGGACGGAAATCGGGGATAACAACCGCATTCATATGCATGCCGTGATCGGCCATGCGCCCCAGGACCTCGCCTACCGCAACGAACAGACCTTCACACGGATCGGCAACCACAACGAAATCCGGGAGTTTGTCACGATCCACCGCGGCACGAAAGCCGGCAGCGCGACCGTGATCGGAAATTCGAACTTCATCATGGCGTACTGCCACATCGCTCACAACTGCGAAGTCGGCAACCATGTCATCATGGTCAATCAGGCATCTCTAACGGGGCACATCGTCGTGGAGGACTCGGCGTTTCTTTCGGGCATGACGGGTTTTCACCAATTTACGCGCATCGGCCGCCTGGCCATGGTCAGCGCGCTTTCGGCCTCGAACAAGGACATCCCGCCCTTCATTACCTGCGGGGGCCGTCCGGCGGTCGCTCTAGGAATCAATGTTGTGGGGTTGCGGCGCGCGGGAATTGCCCCCGAGGTGCGCGCCGAAATCAAGCAGGCCTACAAGCTTCTCTACCGCTCGGGCCTCAACGTCTCGCAGGCCCTCACGATCATGAAGAAGGAACTGACAAGCCCCGAAGCCCTCCACATGATCCGCTTCATCGAGGATTCGAAGCGCGGCATCATCGACGGCGCTCATTCCTCCACCGAAGAAGGCTCCGAAGAAACCGAAGACACTCTGAAGCCGCGCAAGTAAAGGAAATGGCCCCTACACTCGTCAGACTTTGCCGAGGATCAGGATGGAGTTTTTCCCGCCGAAGCCGAAGGAGTTTTTCATGGCGTATTTGATTTTGGCGGGCCGCGGCTCATTCGGGCAGTAATCGAGGTCACAGTCCGGATCAGGAGTCGAATAATTGATCGTGGGAGGAATCACGCTGTTCTCCATCGCAAGAAGCGTCGCCACGAGCTCCACGCTCCCAGCCGCACCGATCAGATGGCCAACCATGGACTTGGTCGCGCTGATCGGCGTCTGATACGCTGCCTGGCCGAACACCTTCTTGATGATCAGGGTTTCGGTCTTGTCGTTTAAGGGCGTCGAGGTGCCGTGGGCGTTAATGTAATCGATATCGGCCGGAGCAAGGTCGGCTCCCTCGAGCGCCAAGCGCATCGCGCGGGCCGCTTCCTTTCCTTCCGGATGCGGCGCCGTCATATGATAGGCGTCGCACGTCATTCCGTGACTCAAGATTTCTCCGTAAATATGCGCCCCGCGCTTGCGGGCATGCTCATACTCCTCGAGGACCAGGGTCCCCGCACCTTCGCCCAAAACAAAACCGTCACGGTCCAGGCTGAAAGGCCGCGAGGCCTTCTGAGGTTCGTCATTGCGGGTCGACAGGGCCCGCGCCACGCAAAAGGCCGCCACCGTTCCCGGATAAATCGAAGCCTCCGCGCCCCCCATCAGGATAAAATCCAGCGCCCCGCTCTGGATCGCCTGCATCGCGTACCCGCAGGCGTCGGAGGCCGACGAGCAGGCTGTCGCAAGCGCAAAGCTTGGGCCGGTGATCCCGAGCGCGATCGAAACGTTGCTTGCACAGGCATCAGGGAAAGAAGCTAAGGCCGTAAAGGGGTTGATCCTCATCGGACCTTTTTCGAGGAGGGTCTTATGCTGCTGGAGGATATAGCCGTGGCCAGCCATCGCGGTCCCGAGAATGACGCCCGTCCGGTGAGGCCCGGGCTCGTTCAGATCGACCTGAGCATCTTCCACGGCCATCTTGGCGCACGCGACCGCCAGATGGCTCGTGCGGTCCATGCGGCGGGTCTGCTTGTGATCGATAAAATCGAGCGGATTGAAATCCCGGATTTCGCCGGCGAATTTGGTGGTGAAGGCGGAGGTATCGAAGCTCGTGATGAGAGAGACGCCGGAGCGGCCGGCCATCAGGGCTTCCCAAAACGCCTTCTTTCCGATCCCGATCGACGAAACGACGCCGATCCCAGTGACGACGACCCGGCGTCTAGAAAGAGTCGACACGGGCAGCCGCCGTCATGGTTAGCGGGACTCCGAAGAAGACGTAACCTCCCCTTTACAGGTGAGAGCGATTCTCCGGTTCTCGTGGTCGACGCTGAGCACGCTGACCGCAAGGGCTTGTTGGAGGGCAAAATTTTTCTCGAGGTCCGTCGCGCTCATGCCGGGGATCTCGGAAATGTGGACCAGCCCCTCGAGGCCGTTTTCGAGCTCCACGAACAGCCCGAAATTGACGATCCTCGTCACTTTTCCTTCCATCTGGGTCCCAGTGTACAGCTCCTTGGCAAACTTCTCCCAAGGATCGTCGGTCAGCTGCTTCATCCCGAGGGAAATCTTCTGCATCTGGGAATCGATCGAGAGAATCATCACGTCCACGGCATCCCCTTTTTTGAGGAAGTCGCTCGGGCGGTGGACCTTGTGCGTCCAGGAGATATCGGAAATATGCAGCAGTCCGTCGATCCCCGGCTCGAGCTCCACGAACGCGCCGTAGTCGGTCAGATTGCGAACCGTCCCTTTGACGCGGTCACCGACCGAGTACTTGTCCGCGACGCGGTTCCACGGATTTTCCTGGGTCTGGCGGATGCCAAGCGAAATTTTCTTGTCGTTTTTATCCAGGCTGAGGATCACGACATCGACCTCTTCGGCGATTTTCAGGAACTCGGACGGGTGCGCGACGCGCTTAGTCCAGGAAAGCTCGCTGATATGGACCAGCCCCTCGATCCCGGGCTCGAGTTCGATGAAAGCCCCGTAAGGCAGGATGTTGACGACCTTGCCGTGCGCCAGGGAGCCCACCGAGTACTTCTGCTCGACGGTGGTCCACGGATCTTCGGACTTCTGCTTGAGTCCCAAGGAAACGCGGCCGGCCTCGCGGTCGATCGCAATCACGGCCACCTCGAGCTCATCGCCGAGCTTGACCAGTTCCGAGGGATGGGCCACCCGGCCCCAGCTCATATCCGTAATGTGGAGCAGTCCGTCCAGGTCTCCCAAATCGAGGAAGACGCCGAAATCGGTAATGTTTTTGACCCGGCCGCGGACCCGGTCGCCGATCTTGAGGTCGGCAAGCCGCCGCTTGCGGGCGCTCGACTTTTCCTGATCGAGATAATCCTTCCGGGAAACGACGATGTTCTTGCGCTGCTGATTGATTTTGACGATGACGAACTTACCGGCCACTCCCAAAAATTGGTCGAGGTTGCGGGTGGGCTTGCTGTCGACCAGCGATGCCGGGAGAAAGGCCTCCATGCCGATATCCACCATGAAGCCGCCCCGGACCTTCTTGAAAATCCGGCCTTCCACGATACGGCCCTCTTCCGAATTGGCCAGAATATCGTTCCAGGTGCGGAGCCGGTCGGCCTTGCGCTTCGACAGGACCACCACTCCCTCTTCATCATCGAAGTTCTCGAACAGGACTTCGATTTCCGTCCCCACCTTGATCTGGGAGGGATCCATGAATTCGTCCAGGGAAAGCATCCCCTCGGCCTTGAAGCCGATGTCGACCACGACCTCACGGTCGTGGACCGCCACGACGGTGCCTTTGATGATTTCACCTTCTTGAACGTTCTGGATAGACTTTTCGTACAGCTCGGAAAATTGGGAACTCATAAATCGGTGATCTCCTCGGAAGATAGAATAGGAACCGCCGTTTCTGAACGTTCCGGAGCACCCGCGGACTGACTTAAGACTTTTCGAGGGGCCTTACATCCGGTATCCCAGAACAACGAATTCCGATTCCGGGATTATAACATAGGGTTCAAAATATCAAAACGAAATTTGAGAACGCTTCCGGGCGGCTCCCCCCAGGAGCCGGGCCAGAACCCCTTGTTTACCAAGGGCTAGCGCGGTTTTGAAGGCCCGTATCCGGCCCTCAAATATTTTAAGGGCCCGGAGGATTTCATGCCGGTTGGACTGAAAAATCGGAAGCCAGACGTCCGGATGCCCCATGGCGATCCGGGTGGTGTCCTTGAACCCGGAAGCCGCCCGTAAGAGTGACTTCGGGGCCGCCGAAAGCACGAGACAGGCCGCCATCGCGTGAGGGAGATGGCTGATTTCGGCCACAATCCTATCGTGTTCGCGCGCGGTAACCCCGATCACCCGGGTCCCAAGGCTTTGCCAGAAAGAGCAAACCTTCCTGTACGCAGCCGGCGATTGGGCTTCGCTGCGAATGACAAAAGTCTGGGCCCCTTCATAGAGACGCTCCTGTGCGGCCCCGAAACCCCGGGCGTGGGAGCCGGCCATCGGATGAGCTCCGATGAATCGGATATTCCGGAAACCGGTCTTTGGGGTCCACCTCAAAACATCCCCTTTGACGCTTCCGACATCCGTCACCACCGTCCCTTTTTTGGCCCAGCGGTCGATTTTCGCCAAAGAGGCCCTCAGCGTATCAACCGGCGTACACAAAACCACGAAATCGGCCCTGGGAATGCCCGCTTCGAGGGTTCTCGCCGCTTCGTGAACCCATCCCTTCCGGAGCGCATCACGGAGAGCGGCGCGATTGCGGCTGATGCCGAGCACCCGAACCTTAGGAATTTTCCTCCGGACGGCCGCGGCCAACGATCCTCCCATCAAGCCGAGACCGATGATGGCGACGGTTTGGGGCCGTGCCATCGTCAGATCTCCCGCCCCATCGCCTGCGCGATCGGAGCGAGATCTTTCATGAGGTTTTCAAACTCTTCCAGCCGTAAGGACTGCGGCCCGTCGCTCCAGGCCTCTTCCGGGTTGGGATGAAACTCGATCATGAGCGCATCGCACCCGGCCGCGATCGAAGCCCTCGCGACCGCTCCGACGTAGGCGCGCACGCCGGTCCCGTGCGAAGGATCGGCCAAAACCGGCAGATGAGTCTCTTTTTTTAGAACGGGGATGGCGTTGATGTCGAACGTGTTGCGGGTGGCCGTCTCGAAGGTCCGTATCCCCCGCTCGCCCAAGACGATCTTGAAGTTTCCTTTGGCGAGCAGATACTCCGCCGACAGCAGCAGTTCCTTGACCGTGGCGCTGAGGCCGCGCTTCAGGAGGACAGGCTTTTTCGACATGCCGCACTCTTTGAGGAGATCGAAATTCTGCATGTTCCGGGCGCCGATCTGGAGCATGTCTGCGTATTGCGCGACAAGCTCCACCGTCCGGGTATCCATGACTTCAGTCACGACCAAGAGACCGTAGCGGTCCCCGACTTCGCGCAAGAGCTTGAGACCGTCCTCCCCCATGCCCTGAAAATCATAGGGCGAGGTCCGCGGCTTGAAAGCGCCTCCCCGCAGGAAAGAGACCCCCGCGCGCTTCGCAACCTCCGCCGTCTTCATCAGCATGTCGCGGCCCTCGACCGAACACGGGCCCGCCATGACCACGATTTTCTTCCCGCCAACCTTGACGCCATTGGACATCTCGAACTCCGTCGGCTCGGGACGGAACTCACGACTCGCCAGCTTGTAGGGCTTCTGGACCTCCATGACCGACTCGACGCCCGGGAAGGCCTCGAGCGGCTGGACCCGGAGCTTGTCTTCTTGGCCGATGACGCCGATCACGGTGCGCTCGACCCCGCGCGAAACCTGGGGCGTCAATCCAAGCTCCTTGATCTTTTCACACAGATGGTCAAGCTGTTCCGGGGTCGCGTTCTTGCGCATCACGACGATCATGGCTTGGGACTCCTCAGGATTTTTTTAAGCGTCCGATAAAATTGGGCATTCTGGCTCCTGCGCCCGACCGTCACCCGGAGCCACTCGTCAAAACCGTAGGCTTTCATCGGACGCACGATCACCCCTTCTTCCAGAAGGGCGCGGAAGACGGCGTGGCCGTCGCGGCCCGTATGGACGAGGACAAAATTGGCCTGGCTCTCCAGATACCGGAGCCCGAGCCAGCGGAACCGCCGGTACAGATAACGCCTCCCGGCCATGACGAGGCGCTTCGTGCGCCAGAGAAAAAAACGGTCGTCCAGGGCCGCAGCGGCCGCCGCCTGGGCAAGCGAGTTGACGTTAAACGGCTGGCGAAGCTTGTCGAGATAACCGATGAGCTCCGGCGAACCAACGCCGTATCCGATGCGCAGGCCCGCCAGGCCGTAGGACTTGGAAAAAGTCCGGGTCAGAATGAGATTCTTCCTTCCGGCTTTGACATAGGAAAGCATCCAGGGAAAGTCCGGGGCCTCCACGAAATCCAGATAGGCCTCGTCGAAGCACACGATGACGCGCTCGGGAACCTTCGCCAGAAAGCTCTCGACCTCCTGCGCGGTCACATAGGTTCCGGTCGGATTATTGGGGTTGGCGACAAAAATCAGACGGGTCTTTTCGGTGATCGCCGCGAGAATGCCCTTGAGGTCGTACCGGTGGTCTTTCATGGGCACGCCCACAAACTCGGCCCCGCTGGCCTGGGTCAAGATCGAGTAAATCAGAAAAGACTGGGCGGAGGAAATGACCTGGTCCCCCGGAGAGAGAAAACCGCGGCCTAACAGTTCGAGGATCTCGTCGGAGCCGTTCCCGCACAGGATCTGGTTTTCCGCAACCCCTAGCTCTTGGCACAGCCGCTCGACGAGCTGGGGACACCGGCTCTCCGGATACAAATGCAAGTCGGCGAGCGCGCGGCGCACCGCGCGAAGCGCCTTGCCGGACGGCCCTAGCGGATTTTCATTCGACGCGAGCTTGATGATACGCCGGAGGCCGAGTTCCCTCTCAACTTCCTTGATCGGCTTGCCGGGCTCGTAGGGCTTGACGGCGTCAACAAAACTCTTGAAATGGGTCCGGACGTCCTGCCGCGCAGGGCTCATGGCAATCAAGTTTCCTTTTCAAGCGAAGCGGGATAGGACCCGAGAATTTTCAGAAACTTGACCCGGGCCTCGATCTGGTCGAGCATCTTGCGGACCTTGGGGGTTTCGGCGTGTCCTTCGAAGTCGATGAAAAAATAATAGTCCCAGGCCTTTTTCTTCGAGGGCCGCGATTCGATCTTGGTCATGTTGATCCCCGAGGCCCTGAAAAAGCGCAGGAGCTCGTGGAGGGCCCCAACCTTGTCTTTGATCGACACGAGCACTGACGTCTTGTCGCTGCGCGTGGGAGAAGGCATCTGCCTGGAAATGACGAGAAAACGGGTCATGTTGCCGGCAAAATCCTGGATGTCCCCCTTGACGATCGGAAGGTTGTAGAGCGTCGCCGCGAGCCTGGAGCCGATCGCCGCCGCCTGAACCTCGTTTTGGGCCTTTTGCGCGGCCGCGGCAGTGCTCGAGGTCTCGACCAGCTCGGCGCCCGGGAGGTTGGTCTCGAGCCAGACGCGGCACTGCCCGAACACCTCGGCCTTCGAATAAACGCGGCGGATCTGTTTTCTTTCGGACTGCGACATCAGGTTGTGCGAAATCTTGAACAGGATCTCCGAGCAGATCTTCAGATCGGACTCGAAGAACATGTCGAGCGTATGGTTCACCGCGCCTTCGATCGAATTTTCGATCGGCACGACGCCGTAGTCGGCGCGCTTGTGCTCGACCTCCTGGAAGATCTGGTTGATTCCCGCGGCGGGAAAATACTGGACGCTCGACCCGAACTTGGAAAGCGCCGCCAGGTGCGTGAAGGTCGCCTCCGGCCCGAGGTAGGCGATCATCAGGGGCTTTTCGAGGGCAAGCGAAGCGGACATGATCTCGCGGTAAATGGTCTTGAGGGCGTCTTTGGGCATCGGGCCCTTCGAAATCTCGTCGATCCTGCGGTAAATCTCGCTCTCGCGGTCCGGCGCATAGACTTCCTTGCCGGCCTCGGCTTTGATCTTGCCGACCTCAAGGGCCATGCGCGTGCGCTCGTTCAGGAGGTCGATGACCTTCTTATCCAGTTCGTCGATCTTTTTGCGGATGCCGGGCAGGTCCATGATTTATTCGCGCTCCTCGCTCGCTTCGTCCGGAGCGCCTTCTGGCCCCGCCTGCACGGTTTCGCCCGCGGAATCCTGAACGGTTTCGTCTTCAGGTTCCTGAACGGTTTCGTCTTCAGGTTCCTGAACGGTTTCGCCCGCAGGCTCCGGGGAAAGTTCTGCCCCGGCTTCGGGAGCCGCAGCGGGGTCTTCCTGCGGGATATCGACGATCTTTTGGGTCCCGAGGAGATCCTCTTTCTTGACGGAATTTTCGACCAGGGTCTTGATTTCGTCGATATTCGGGAGGTCTTCGATTGAACGCAGTCCGAAGTGCTCGAGAAACTTTTCGGTCGTCCCGTACAGAAACGGCCTGCCCGGAACTTCTTTCTTGCCGACGATCCGGATAAAATTCCTCTCGGCCAGCGTGTTGAGCACTCCGCTCGCATCCACCCCTCGCAGCTCCTCGATCTCGGCACGCGTAACCGGCTGCTTGTACGCGAGAATCGAGAGCGTCTCGAGCGCCGATTGCGTCACCTGCTTGATCTTGCGCTGGAGTTCGAGACGCATGATCCACGGTGCGAATTCCTTTTTGGTCGCGATTTCATAGCCGTTCGCGATCTCGAGGAGCTCGAAACTCCGGCCCGTACTCGCGTACTCGGCCCGCAGATCCGAAAGGATGCCGCCGATCTGTCCGGGGGTCAGGGACTTGACGACTTTGCGGATATCCGCAACCGCCAAAGGCTTGCTCGAGGCAAAGAGCATGGCTTCGACCACCTGTTTGGCCTGGGCGGGGTCGAGGACCTCGTCGGTATTCAAGGCCTGAGTTTCGACCCGGATCGGTTCGCTCGCGATCATTTCAGGCGGGAGCTGGTCCTCGAGCTTTTCCTCGAGTTCACGGCGCAGGGCCTTCATCCTTTGCGTCTCTTCTTTTTCTTTCGGTGTGGGCATCGTTGCCTTAGCTCTCCTGTTTTTCGGCGATTTCGATGACGATCTCGCCGAACGTTTGTTCCTGCAGGACCCTCGCGAAGCGGTTGCGGACGATCTCGAGGACCGCCAGAAACGTCGCAATCAGCAGGTTGCGCGACCACTGCCGCTCGAAAAGGGTGATGAATGAAATCCGTTTTTGCTCGGTCAAAAGGGCCTTCAGCTCCGACATCTTCTCTTCGATCGAAATCTCCTGCTCGAAGACCTCATGGGGCTGAACCCGCGTGACCTTTGCCAGCACTCCCTGAAAGGCCGTCAGCAGGTCGAAAAGGCTCGCGCTGAAAGTGTCGATCCCGACGTCTTCGGGTTCCAGGTTCGCCAGATAATACTCCGAAATCTGGCGGGTAAACACCCGCCCGCGCTCGCCCTCGAGCATCCCGAGCTCCTTCGCCGCTTCCTTGAAGGCCACGTATTCGAGGAGCTTGCGAACCAGCTCTGAACGCGGGTCCTGGCCTTCGTCCTCCTCCTCGCCTTCCTCTTGGGGCAGCAGCATCTTCGACTTGATGTAAAGAAGGGTCGCGGCAAGCACAAGATACTCTCCGGCGACCTCCAAATCAAGCTGTCTCATCTCGGCCAGCGAATCGAGGTACTGCTGGGTAATCACCGAGATCTGGATATTGTAAATATCCATTTCATTTTTCTTGATCAGCTCGAGCAGAAGCTCGAGCGGCCCGTCATAAACGGGGAGCGACACGTGCAGGACTTCCCGCGTATTCACGGGCAGATCGTTCTCCGAAAAAACTTTCTTTCCGGAGGCGGCCGTTCCCGCTACTTGCGAAGCCCCATCGCCCGCTGAGTTTCCAGGAGAGTCGGACCGGCCGTTGCCGAGGCCCTCTGTCTGCCCTGCTCCAGGATTTCCGTGACTTTGTCCGTTTGGGTCATCCACGACTCACGCCTTTCCCGTATGGGATTTAAAAACTCGTTCAGCTTGCCCGCCATTTCCATTTTGCAGTCCACGCAACCGCGCAGGGCCTCCCGGCACTCGCGCGCAACGCCCTCAAGGCGGCCGGGATTGTGAAGCCCATGGTGAAAAAAGACGGGGCAAACTTCCGGGTGTCCCTTGTCCTCACGGGTCTTGCGGGCCGGATCGGTCAGCATGCCCCGGACTTTGGTCTCCACGGTTTTTGCGGAATCTGACAAATAAATGCAGTTGTCGTAGCTCTTGCTCATTTTCCGGCCGTCGAGCCCCGGCACCCGGGGCGTCTGCGTCAGGATGGCCTCGGGCTCCGGAAAAATCCGGACCTTGTATAGATGATGAAAGCGCCGCACAATTTCGCGCGTGAGCTCGAGATGAGGAAGCTGGTCTTCGCCGACCGGCACCTTGTCGGCCTTGTACAAAAGGATGTCGGCCGCCTGCAGAACCGGATAACCGAGGAAACCGTGCATATTCAGATCTTTTTCCTTGAGCGCCGCCATCTGGTCCTTGTAGGTCGGATTGCGCTCGAGCCATCCGAGCGGGGTCAACATCTGCAGAAGAATCGCCAACTCGCTGTGGGCCGGCACTTCGCTCTGGATGAAAATGGTGCACTTCGCGGGGTCAAGGCCGGCGGCCAGATAATCAATGACCACCTCCCTGGAGTCCTCGGCGATTTTAGTCTTCGACTCGTATTCGGTGGTAAGTGCATGCAGATCGGCGATCATGAAAAAGGAGTCTTCGCCCTGGAGCTTTTTATAATTCTCGATGGCCCCGAGAAGATTTCCAAGGTGAAGTTTCCCGGTCGGCCGGGTCCCGCTCAAAACTCTCGCCACTTTCGTCCCCTAGCTCCTTATGACCAAAGAATTTGCAATGATTCGATGCAGCAATTTTTAGTAGTATAGCCAAAAGGCCCCGCCTCACGCCAGCAAATTCATCTCGGAGGGTGAAGCCCGCCGTTCGTGAAAGCGGGGCAATGGGATGAGCCACGATAAGGAGGTCGAGCTCCATGGTGCAAAAGCGAGACCGACGCACTCGATCACTCAATCTTATGATTGAGTGCGATCCGTCGAGACCTGGAGGGTCTCGTACGGATCGTGACGCCCGTGCCTCGGCTGCGAAGACGGGGACGCCAAGTCCCCGCGAGCGTGCCGAAGTCATTGGGACTTCGGCGGGGGCACGGCGAACGTTGGCGAAGCCCAGTGCCCCGCTTTCACGGGGGGATCATGAGCGTGTGTTTCGTTGTCCGGCGGGACACCAGCGGAGGATTTCGCAGTGCGGACAATCGGAGCGGCGCGCCGGGCAGCGGGCGCGGCCATGGAAGATGATCAGGTGGGAATACTCGGTCCAGGCCGCGGGAGGCACGAGCTTCATCAAATCCAATTCGATTTTCACGGGGTCCTCGTGAAGGGTCAAGCCAAGCAGGCGGTTGAGCCGAATCATGTGCGTGTCCACCGTGAGCCCCGGAATGCCAAACGCGTTGCCCCGCACCACATTGGCCGTCTTGCGGCCGACCCCCGGAAGGCTCGTCAGGTCCTCCATCTTCTCCGGGACTTCGCCGCCAAACCGCTCCACGATCCCCTTCGCCGCGCCGATGATATTTTTCGCCTTGTTTTTGTAAAATCCGGTGGAACGGATGTCGCGTTCGAGTTCGCGGGCTTCGGCGGCGGCAAAATCTTGCACCTGCCGGTATTTTTTAAAAAGCGGCGGCGTGACGAGGTTGACCCGCTTGTCCGTGCACTGCGCCGAGAGGATCGTGGCAACCAGCAGCTGGAAGGAATTTGAAAAAGACAGGGCGCACCGGGCTTCCGGATAAACGTTCCGGAGTTTCGCGATGATTTTCTTCACTCGCTTTTTTTTCGATTCGGCCGATTCTTTCATAGGACCTATCGTAATCCTTTTTGCCTGTTTTTTTTAATTGTTTTTTGAACGCAACGGGGTCGACGTCAAAAGCCCCCTTCACCCGGGAGTCCAGGCCATGAGCAAAATGCGCGCTGTCATTTTTCGCGAGCACGGCGATACCGACCGGCTCGAGTACACCTACGTCCCCAAGCCCAAACCCGGAAAGCACGAGGTGCTCGTGAAAGTCGAAGCCTGCGCCCTCAACCACCTCGACTTGTGGGTGCTTGCCGGAGTGCCCGGCGTCAAAATCCAGATGCCCCACATTCCGGGCTGCGACATCGCGGGCGAAGTGGTCGAGGCCGGCGCAAGGGTCCGGGGGATCCCTCTCGGGAAGCCCGTCCTCGTTTCGCCCGGAATCGTCCCGAGGAAAACGCCCCAGGAGCTTTTGGGCCTCTGGGACAGCCTTTGCGACGGCTATAAAATCAACGGATTCCAGGCGAACGGCGGCCTGGCCGAATACATCGCGGTCCCGGACCGCAACGTCCTCCCCGTTTCCAACCGCCTGAGCTATGAAGAATGGGCCTCGATTCCGCTGGTTTTCCTCACGGCCTGGCACATGCTCGTGACCCGCGCCGGTCTTCGAAAAAAAGAAACGGTCCTGATTCACGCTGCGGGCTCGGGCGTCGGAAGCGCGGCTATCCAGGTCGCCAAGTATCTTGGGGCCGAGGTTCTCACGACGATCGGAAGCGACGAGAAGATCAAGCGCGCCAAGGAACTGGGGGCCGATCACGTGATCCACTACGGCAAGTCGGATTTCGCAGCCGAAGCCCTGAAGATCACCCACGGAAAAGGCGTCGACGTCGTCTTCGAACACATCGGCCCCGCCACTTTCCAAAAGAGCCTCGCCTGCCTGGCCAAACGCGGGCGCCTCGTGACCTGCGGCGTGACGAGCGGGCCGACCGTCCATCTGGATCTGCGCTTCGTCTTTTCCCGCCAGATTTCCATCCTCGGATCCTACATGGGAGGCCTCAAAGAACTCCGGGAAGTCGTCCGTCTCGTGGAGGCCAAAAAGCTCAAACCGGTCATCGACAAGGTTTTCCCGCTCCGCCAAGCTAAGGAGGCGTTTGAGCGGATGAAAGCGCGAAGGAATTTCGGGAAGATTATTCTGACGCCGGCTTAACGTCTGTGAGCTTGATCGCCATAAAAAGATAGAGGGCGGTCAGAAGGACATTGACGAAAAAGCCCCCGGGGATGACGAAGGCAAGTGCCGGGACAAGCAGCCGCGCCGTGTCGAGCATCCAGGAAAGCGTCATCGCGTAAAAAGATGCGTTGAGGATGGCGGCATAGGAAAGTTTTTGGGAGCGAAACCGGTTCGCAACAAGCCCCGCAAGAGAAGACACCAGCCCCTGCACGATCTGCATGAGGTAAAAAATCACCGAGAAAGAAAGGGTCACGATCAGCAGGACCCAGGGCTTCGCACGGCGGTAAATCTTTTTGAGAAGCTCTCCGGTGATCCGGGTAGGCGCCGCGGATCCCATTTCCTGAGCGGCCTCTGTGCCCGGCGCCATCAGATCGATCACGCGCAGATCGCTACCCCGCTGCTGAAGGTAAATTTTTTGGGTCGTGACATAGACCGGGAAATCCCCCAATGCCTCCGGAGCGGCCTCGGCCGCGGTCATATCGAACTGCGCGATGGGGCCAAAATCCGGGTGGACAAGCGCCACCGGGACCTCGGCATCCATTTCGACGCCTTCCGGGGTCCATGTCAGAGCGGGCATTTCCTTCTCGACCCAGTCGACAAAGCGGTCCACCTTCGGAATCGCGGCCGTCATGGCCACCGCAAGAAAAATGACAAGGACGATGCCGGTGACGTAGAGAAGATAGAGGAACCCGCGGGAAAGCGAGGACTCAAGGACCCGCCGGTAGAATTCGCGGCTGAAAAGCGCGTAAAGCGGCGCCAAAAAAAGCGGGGGGTTAGTCATACCGGATTCCCATGATCTGGAGTTTGAGCTTCCCGGCCGGAACCTGAATTTCGACGGTCTCGCCTAGTCCCTTCCCTAAAAGGCCCCTGCCGATGGGGGCCGTCACCGGAATTTTGCCTTGTTCGAAATCGGCCTCGTCTTGGGCAACCAAAGTGTACTTAAATACCTCCTGGCTCTCCAGGTTTTTGATTTCAACCGTCGCGCCGAGATAGGCCTTGTCGTGCGGAAGCTGGCTGGTGTCGACGATTTTTGCGCGCGCCAGGCGCGATTCGAGCTCCGCGATCCGAGTTTCGAGACTTTGCTTGGCCTGCTTGGCAGAGTCATATTCGGCGTTTTCGCGCAAGTCCCCGTGAGCGCGCGCCACCTCCAGCTGTTCGGCCACTTCCCTACGCTTTTTCGTCTTCAAATGCGTCAGCTCGTCGAACATCTTCTGGTACCCCGCCTGCGTCACCACCACGGCATCACTCATGACACTTTCCTTTCAGAATCGTTGAGATACAGGTGACAGTCACTTTTGCTGGAATAGCGCTAAAAGTGACAGTCACCGGCGCTTCTGTTAGCAACCAATGTATTTGGCATAAAGGCTTTTGGCCTTGCGAATGTCTTCGGTCCCCTTGATCACCGCCCTGCCGTCGGCGAAGACCGTCATCTCGTAACCGTCGAAGACGCACCGCAGCAGATAGTCGTTCACCTTCAACTCGCCCTTCCCGGCAAGGTGAGCCGCAAGCAACCTCAGATCCGGGCCCTTTTTTTCATGCGGCACGATCTGAACGGAATCGCGCCCGCACAGACTGACCGCCCGCGCCCCGGCCTTCCGGTCCAGGTAAATGTAGTCCTTTTTCCGGCACCCGTCGCACGGGCTCTTCTTCAGATGATCGACCGAAATCGCCTTAAATTGACGGCTCCACAAATCGACCTTCCAGAGCTTGCGCTCCACATCCTCTTTTCTCCCGGCCAAGATCTTGATCGCTTCCACCGCCTGAAACGAAGCGATCAGGTGGGCCACAGGCGCCAGGATCCCCACCCGGTCGCAGGTCTGCGCGTCTTCGGGATTCGGCGCGCTCCCGAAGAGGCACCGCAGGCAGGGGCCGTGACCGGGAAGCACCACGTAGGACATCCCCTCGGTCTGGACGGCGCCGCCGTAGATCCACGGAATTTTGTTCTCGAGAGCGTAGTCATTCAAAAGAAAGCGGGTTTCGAAATTGTCGGTCCCATCGACGATGAGGTCCGTGCCGTCAAGAAGCTCGTGGATCGTGCCGGCGTTGACGTCGGCAGTCTCGCTTGAAATCCGGATCTCGGAATTGACCCTCTCGAGCTTGCGCTGAGCGGCGACGGCCTTGGGCAGGTTGTCGGCCAAATCTTTTTCGTCGAAAAGGACCTGCCTCTGGAGATTGTTCATCTCGAGGAAATCGCGGTCGATCAGCTTCAGGCGTCCGATCCCCGCGCGCGCCAGCAGATCGGCCGAGACGGTGCCGAGAGCCCCGATCCCGACCACGGCCACGGAAGCGCGGTCGAGCCTCGCCTGCCCTTCGCGGCC
>Ga0172379_10001392_pt1 | contig 48308 bp, 28 predicted proteins | sample GrowelOW334metaG_FD_119756 | JGI IMG/M metagenome (GOLD analysis project Ga0172379, IMG submission 119756) | Groundwater microbial communities from an aquifer near a municipal landfill in Southern Ontario, Canada - Groundwater well OW334 metaG | ecosystem: Environmental > Aquatic > Deep...
ACCCTTCATCGGTCCGAACAGGATACCAGCGCCCGCGTCACGCTGCTGGGACACCACATAGATTTGCTTGGGAATCTCAATCCAGAACGTGGCAATGTTGGTCCAGCCACGCACAAGCTTGCTGATGTGATTGTCCTGCTCCTCTGCTGCCTGAGCCGGAGTGGACAAGGCCAACACCGACACCGCAGCCACCGCTACGATTGATGCCATGACTCGCTTCATGTTGATCCTTTCTTCGAGAAACCTCTTTGTTACCTACGGGCCTATTATGCGTTCCAAATTTTTGGGCGCAAGATTTTTTTAGGGAAAAATTTTCCACCTGTTGCGCAAAAGTTGCCGGCAGCGGCAAATGCCGGTATTATCCCGCCGGTCTTTTTGTTATGCATCCGGAAAAGAATCAGGACCAGCGGCCATCGAAACCTGCGGGGATCAAACCACCGCCAGGAAAAGTGCCGCGCGTGGTCGTGCCCAAGCCAGATAAGCCGCGTGTGGCTGCCAAGCGTCGGCAACCGCGTGTGGCGCGACGCCCCTTGCCGCCCAATTTCAAACCGCGCTTCCCCGACGAGGTGGATTTTCTCACCGCTCAAAAACCCGCCCCGAAGTGGCGCACGCGATACTACGCCGCCGCTATCGTGCTCCATGTCGCCCTGCTGACCTTCCTGGGTTACAAGATGGTTTACGAGCCGATCATGAAGAGTCTCCCGCCTCCTGACTTGCCGACGATGAAGTTCGTCGGCGACGGCATCAGGCCCGTCGGCCCGGAAAACATCCCCGCACCGCCCGCACCGCCCAATCGCAGTCTCGACAAACTCGTGGACGCCGCGCCGCAAGTCGGCCCGACGCCCACTGTGCCGCGCGGCATCACGGTGCCAACCCACGCGCCGCGCACCACCCGGTCGCTGCCGGTCATCGCGCTGTTCAATCCGAAGATTCCCGGCAACATTACCACGCCGAGCGGCGTGCAAGGCGCGGCCGGCGCCAGCAACGATCCGTTCGTCGGCCGGCGCAGCGGCAGTTCGCGCGGCGGGGCCGTGAAACGCTACGGCGGCTCCGATGCCAGCGAAGCGGCGGTAATAAAGGCATTGAAGTGGCTGAAGAAAAACCAGAACACCGGCCAAGCGGAAATGGGTTCGTGGGGTAGCCAATACAAGGTCGCCATGACCGGCTTGGCGCTGCTGGCGTTCCTTGGCCACGGCGAAACGCACGAAAGCCCGGAGTTCGAGCAGACCATCAAGGAAGCGCTCAACTTCCTGGCCACGCAGTCTGACCAGAGCCAGGCGCCCACCAGTGGTTATATCGGCACGGCCCGCTTCGAATACCAGCATCCAATCGCGACCTACGCGATGTGCGAAGACTACGCGATCACACATTACGCGCCGCTAAAGGCGATTTGCGAAGCCGCCGTCACGCTTATCATCAACGCCCAGCGGCCTGACGGCTCGTGGGATTACGATTACAACACCGGCCCCGGCGGCGTTTACAACCTCAAGAACCGTCCCAGCGGCGACAGCTCTATCAGCGCTTGGAACGTGCAGGCGCTCGCCGCCGCCAAGAACACCGGCCTGAAGATTCCCGGTCTCGACGACGCGCTGCGCCGCTCCCGCTCTTGGTTCCACGCCGTCTACAGCCGCGAACAAGGCCGTTTTGGCTACGCCGTGCCCGACCGCATGCACAGCGACGCCCTGGACGGCATCGGCGTGCTCAGCCTACAACTGCTAGGGGACGGCGAGGCTGCCGAAGTGAAGCAAACGCTGCCGCGCCTGCTCATGGTCGAAACCAAATACCGCTCCGCCAACGCCAACTCCACCTACGGGTGGTATTACATCACGCAGGCTCTTTTCCATGCCGGCGGTCACTGGTGGGCCGAGTGGAACACGCGATTGCGCGACCAACTTGTGGAGAATCAAGACCCCGATGGTTCGTGGGGCAGCCCCGGCTCGGCCGCATGGCAGGACAACATGACGACGAACAAAGTGCGGGGCAAAGACACCAAGGTCTATCACACGACGCTGATGTGTCTGGCCCTGGAGGTCTATTACCGCTTCCTGCCGTCCTTTAACGTCTTCAAAACAGCCCACCAAGAACCGTCGCCAGCAGCCGCGCGCTAGCGCCGAACTCCGCCTACTTGCCGGCGCCGGACGGAAGCTCAACGAACTTCACGCCAGCCGGAGCTTCGAACATCGCTGGCGACACGCCTTCGTTCACCTGCACGTCGCTGTGTTCCACCGTCACCGACTGGCCTTGCGACTCCAACATCATACGCATCGGGAAGTTCTTTTCCTTCCACAACCACACCTTCCCCGTCGCCGTCTGGCCGCCGGACTTGTCATTGAAACCGTAAATCTCGCACGCCTTGTCGCCGAGCTTCTCCTCGCCAGTCTTGGCTTTCTTCCAAGTGTCCAGCTTGGAAAATACCTCGGTATATTGCGCCAGTTGATCCAGCATCTGCTGCTTCAGCGGCATTTTCATGCCCATCGTGCCGCCTTCCTCAAAGATCAACGCCGTGCCGCTCTTGATGACGATCACCTGTCGTTTGCCCTCCATCGCCGTCACGACGCGCATGTTGTCCGGTTTGAGAAACCATAGTTCAGCCTCCACCTTCTGCCCCTTCGCTGGCGTGGCTGCGCCGATGGTCACCGTCTGCTTCCAATGGGCCGACTTGTAAGGCAACAGCGCCGGAGCTTCCGCTTGCACGTTCCACCAGCCGACCAGACAGAAACTGACAATCGCAAATAATCTCATGGTTCAATCCTCATCAATAAGTTTTCAGACGGCGTTCTCCTCTACCAACAGCGCGTCCGCAAAACAAGTCTTTCTCTGACATTGTCCCGGACAAGGACGGAGGCGCGGCTCGTCTGCTGTTTTCATGTCTCCACAGAAAACCTCGATTGCTTCAAACTGACGATGTCTGGTATGATTCGATGCAGAACCGGCCATGACCCACCTACCGAGAATGGTTTGGACCAGGGAATGCATAGCGAACGTTTCGACGTTTCTTGAGAAACGATTCGGTATGTTCCTTTTAGGAACCGCGCTCTGTCTGGTTCTTGTCACGAGTTGTAAACCGAAGATTCCGCCGCCGGGTCCGCCGGAGGTGCAGGTGGTCGCAGTGGTGCAGAAAGATGTCCCTTATTATAGGGAGTGGGTCGGATCGTGCGACGGGTCGTCCAACGCGGTGATTCGCGCGCAGGTTTCCGGGTATGTGTGGCGACAGGACTACCAGGAAGGCCGCTTGGTGAAGACAGGGGACCTGTTGTTCCAGATCGATCCGCGGCCGTTTGAGGCAGTGCTCAACCAAGCCCAAGCCAACCTAGCCCAAGCCGAGGCGCAGCAGGGCAAAACCGAGCTTGACGTGAAGCGCTACACGCCGCTGGTGAAGGAACAGGCCATCAGCCAGCAGGAACTGGACGACGCCGTCCAAGCGAATCTGGCGGCCAAGGCTCAGGTGCTGGCGGCGAAAGCGACCGTTCAGCAAGCGCAACTGAACTTGGATTTCACAAAGATGATCTCGCCCATCAGTGGCATCGCTGGCATCTCCAAGGTGGGCGTAGGCGACTTGGTCTCACCCAACAGCGGCGATTTGGCGACGGTGTCCACCGTGAACCCGATCAAGGTGAATTTTTTCCTGAGCGAACAGGAATACCTCTATACGGTGAAGCACTCCGCTGTCACCGGCTGGGGCAAAGGCGGGCCAGGCCCCGCTCTCGAACTGTTGTTGGCCGATGGAAGCACGTATGCCCAAAAAGGCCTGATCAGTGCGGTGGATCGGCAGGTGGACGACAAGACCGGCACAATCCATATTGCGGCCCTGTTTCCAAATCCTGACACGATTCTCCGACCAGGTTTGTTTGTGCGCGTGCGGGCGCTCGTCGGCACATATCGCGGCGCGCTCGTGATCCCGCAACGCGCGGTAAGCGAATTGCAGGGCAAGTATCAGGTCGCTGTGGTGGAGGCCGGCAGCAAAGTTTCCGTCCGGCCCGTGAAGGTCGGCGAGCGCTTCGGTTCTGACTGGATCATCGAGGAGGGTTTGAAACCCGGCGAACAGGTTGTGGCAGAAGGTGTGCAGAAAGCACGTGATGGGCTGACGGTTGTTCCAAAACCATTCGTTGCCGTCACCGGCCAGCCTCCCGCCGAGGCGAAGCCCCAAACCAAGTAGGCCGTCATGGCCAAATTCTTCATCAACCGGCCAATTGTGGCCATGGTGATCTCGATCATCATGGTCATTGTTGGTTTGGTGGCCATGGTCGGCCTGCCGGTCGCGCAGTTTCCCAGCATTGTCCCGCCAGAAATCCAGGTCCAGACGACGTTCCTCGGCGCGGACGCGCTGACGGTGGAGCAGTCGGTGGCCACTCCGCTGGAGCAGCAGATCAACGGCGTGGACAACATGCTCTACATGTATTCCATCAACGCCAACAACGGCCAGATGACGTTGCGCGTGGCCTTCGACGTGACCACCGACCCGAACGTGGACCAAGTGCTCACCCAGATGCGCCAGTCGCAGGCGGTGACGCAGTTACCGCAGAGCGTCCGGCGCTACGGCATCACCAACCCGAAATCGCTCAGCAGCCCGCTGATGTTGATCACGCTCTATTCGCCCAAGCGCAGCTACGACGCGACGTTTCTCGCCAACTACGCCTATATTAATATTAATGACCCACTGTCTCGCACGCCGGGAGTCGGCCAGGTGCAAATCTTCGGCGCAGGCCAGTATGCAATGCGTCTCTGGCTACAGCCGGACAAGCTCGCCAAGCTCGGCATCACCGTCCCAGAAATCTCCAACGCGCTCAACCAGCAGAACAAAGTCAATCCCGTCGGCCAGATCGGCGCCGAGCCGTCGCCGGCCGGACAGGCATTCACCTACACGCTGCGCGCGCAAGGCCGGCTGGTGAGCGAGGAGGAATTCGAGAACATCGTTCTCCGCGCCACGCCGGACGGCTCCATTGTGCGCCTGAAGGATGTCGCGCGGGTCGAGTTGGGCGCGCAAGTCTATAACATCATCGGCCGGATGAACGGCGCGCCCGCAGCGATCCTGGCGGTCTATCAATTACCCGGCTCCAACGCCATCGAGGCGGCGCGCGGCGTGCGCAAACTCATGGACGAAGTGAAACGGCGGTTCCCGGCCGACCTCGACTACCAGGTTTCGCTCGACACCACCCTCGCCGTCACGGAAGGCATCCGAGAAATCGCCGACACGCTCTGGCAGGCCGTGCTGCTGGTCATCCTGGTCGTGTTCGTCTTCCTCCAAGGTTGGCGCGCGACGCTCATTCCGCTGATCGCCGTGCCCGTCTCGCTGATCGGCACGTTTGCAGTTTTCCCGCTCATCGGGTTCTCCATCAACACGCTGTCGCTCTTCGGTTTGGTGCTCGCTATCGGATTGGTCGTGGATGACGCCATCGTCGTTGTCGAAGCGGTAGAACATCATATCGAGGAAGGTCTGTCGCCGCGCGACGCCACGATCAAGGCGATGGAGGAAGTCTCCGGGCCGGTCGTCGCCATCGCGCTGATCCTGTTCGCGGTCTTCGTGCCGACGGCGTTCATCCCCGGCATTACCGGCCGGCTCTACCAGCAGTTCGCCGTCACCATCGCCGTCTCGATGCTGATCTCCGCTTTCAACGCGCTGTCGCTCAGCCCTGCGCTGGCGGCGATGCTGTTGCGGCCGCGCAAGGAGCCGCGCGGGCTGGCCCGCTGGTTCTTCGGCGGATTCAACCGATGGTTCACACGTGCGCGCGACGGTTACGTGAACGTCTGCGGTCTGCTGATCCGGAAAATTGGGCGGAGCTTGTTCTTTCTCGTCGCGGTTGTCGCGGCGGCGGGTTTCCTCGGCATGAAGCTTCCAGCCGGTTTCCTGCCGGAAGAAGACCAGGGCTACTTCTACCTCGACATCCAGTTGCCCGAAGCCGCCTCACTCCAGCGGCTGGACGCGGTCTGCAAGAAAGTCGAAGCCATCCTGCGGCAGACGCCCGGCGTGGACGTGTTCAACACAATCGTCGGCTACAGCATCCTCAACCAGGTCAACACCACCTACAACGGCTACTTCTCCGTCACGCTGAAGCCATGGCATGAGCGCAGGAAGCCGGAGGAGAAATACGCCGCCATCGTTGCCCACGTGAACCACGAACTGGCCCGACTGCCCGACGCGCAGGCGTTTGCGTTCTCGCCGCCGGCGATTCCGGGCATCGGCGTATCGGGCGGTCTGACGTTCATGCTGGAGGATCGCGCCGACAAAGGGCTGGATTATCTGGCCGAGAACACGAAGACATTTCTGGCCGCCGTGCGCCAGCGACCGGAGTTTGCGTCGGTAACGACGTCGTTTTCCTCGTCGGTGCCGCAGGTCTTCGCGTGCGTGGACCGCGACAAGGTCGTCAAGCAGGGCGTGAAGCTCGGCGACGTTTACCAAACGTTGCAGGCGTTCATGGGCGGACCGTTTGTGAACTACTTCAACCGCTTCGGTCGCCAGTGGCAGGTCTATGTGCTGGCCGACGCCGAGTATCGCACGCGCGCGGAGAATCTTGGCCAGTTTTACGTCCGCAACGCGAGCAACCAGATGGTGCCGCTCTCCGCGTTGGTCACCGTCGAGCGCGCGACCGGGCCGGAGTTCACTGTCCGCTACAACGAGTATCGCACCGCGCAGATCAACGTCATCCAGGCGCCGGGCTACAGTTCGGGTCAGGCAATGGCGGTGCTGGAACAGGTGTTTCGCGAAACGATGCCATCGGACATGGGTTACGACTACCTCGGCATGTCCTTCCAGCAAAAAGTCGCCGCCGAGGGCGTGCCACCCTCGGTCATCTTCGGCGTGTCGCTGCTGTTTGTGTTTTTGATCCTGGCGGCGCAATACGAGAGCTGGTCGCTGCCGTTCAGCGTGTTGCTCGGCACGCCGGTGGCCGTGTTCGGGGCGTTTGCGGCGCTGATGAGCCGGCAGATGGAAAACAACGTCTATGCGCAGATCGGTCTCGTCATGCTGATCGGTCTGGCGGCGAAAAACGCGATTCTGATCGTCGAGTTCGCCAAGTCGAGGTTCGAGGCCGGCAAGCCGCTGGCCGACGCCGCGCTGGACGGCGCCCGGCTGCGCTTGCGGCCGATCCTGATGACGGCCTTTGCGTTCATCTTGGGCACCGTGCCGCTGGCCATCGCGTCCGGTTCCGGCGCGGTCTCGCGGCAGATTCTAGGAACGGTCGTGATCGGCGGAATGCTCGCGGCAACGCTGATTGCCGTATTCCTTATCCCGGTGACTTTCTACGTGGTTGAGAAACTCGCGCACCGTCCGTCGCCGGCATCCGTCGCGCCGCCGGGCTTGCCGGATTTGCCGGCTGGTGGCGCGCAGATGAACGTTTGATGATTACGGAGATCTGAACTGTCATGTGCAGGTTTTTTATCAACCGGCCAATCGTAGCGATGGTGATCGCCATCGTGACGGTCATTGTCGGCGTCGTGGCCATGCTAAGCCTTCCCATCGCGCAGTTCCCGAACATCGTCCCGCCGGAAATCCTCCTTCAGGGCACCTATGTCGGCGCGGACGCGCTGACCGTCGAGGAGTCCGTCGCCACGCCCATCGAGCAGCAGATGAGCGGCGTGGACAACATGAACTACATGTATTCGGTTAACGCCAACAACGGCTCGATGACGTTGCGCGTGAACTTCGACGTAAAGACCGACCCGAACACCGACCAGGTGCTCACACAGATGCGCCTCGGCCAGGCCGAGTCCCAGCTCCCGACGGATGTGAACAACTACGGCATCACCGTCCGCAAATCCACCAGCAGTCCGCTGCTGATCTTCGCACTCTATTCACCCAAGGGCACCTACGACGAAATTTTCACCGCCAACTACGCCTATATTAATATCAACGACCCACTCTCGCGCGTTCCGGGCGTCGGCCAGATCCAAATCTACGGCGCGGGCCAATATGCGATGCGGCTCTGGGTGAAACCCGACCAGTTGGCAAAACTCGGCGTCACCGTCAACGAGATCGTGGACGCGCTGAACGCCCAGAACGCGGTGAACCCTTCCGGCCAGATCGGCGCGGAACCGGCGCCGCGCGGCCAGGAGTTCACCTACGCGGTGCGCGCGCAGGGCCGGCTCGTAAACGAGGAAGAGTTCGCCCAGATCGTCATTCGCGCCAACCCCGACGGGTCGTTGCTGCGTGTGAAGGACGTGGCGCGTGTCGAACTGGGTGCGCAGAGTTACAACATCAAGGGCCTGTTCAACGGCAAGCCCGGGGCAATCATCTGCGTCTATCAACTGCCCGGCTCCAACGCGATTGACACAGCCAACCGCGTCAAGAAGATGATGGCGGAATGGAGCGGACATTTCCCGAAGGACCTCGAATACGCCGTCGCTCTCGACACGACCGAGGCGGTGACCGAAGGCATCAAGGAAATCATCCACACGCTTTTGGAGGCGCTCGTGCTCGTTATTATAGTGGTGTTCGTATTTCTCCAAGGCTGGCGTGCGACCCTCATCCCGCTGCTGGCGGTGCCTGTCTCGTTGATCGGCACGTTCGCGGTGTTTCCGCTGATGGGGTTCTCGATCAACACGCTCTCGTTGTTCGGCTTGGTGCTGGCGATCGGGCTGGTGGTGGATGACGCCATCGTCGTCGTCGAAGCCGTCGAGCACCACATCGAACACGGTCTGTCGCCGAAGGAAGCCACGCTCAAGGCGATGGAACAAGTTTCCGGCCCGGTGGTCGCTATCGCGCTTATTCTGGCGGCAGTGTTCATTCCGACGGCGTTCATCCCCGGCATCACGGGCCGGCTTTACCAGCAGTTCGCCATCACCATCGCCATCTCGGTCCTGCTCTCCGCGTTCAACGCTCTGTCGCTCAGCCCGGCGTTGTCGGCACTGCTGCTGCGGCCGAAGAAAAAGTCGGGCGGGCCGCTCCAGAAGTTCTACAACATCTTCAACCGCGTCTTCGGACGAACGACCGACGGCTACGTTGGCATGTGCGGCGTGTTGGTCCGCAAGACGTCCATCGGCCTCTTGTTTCTATTGCTTGTGTCGCTGACCGCGGGATGGTTTGGGAACAAGGTGCCCACCAGTTTTCTGCCGGAGGAAGACATGGGTTACGTCTATGGAGGCATCCAGTTGCCGAACGCCGCCTCGCTCCAGCGCACGGCCGAGGCGTGCCGCAAAGCGGACGAGATCATCCGCAGTGTCCCCGGCGTGAAGTATTGCACCACCGTGGTCGGCTACAGCATGTTGAGCAGCGTAGCCAACACTTACAGCGGGTTCTTCTTCATCAGGCTGAAACCGTGGGCGGAACGCAAGAGCGTGATGGAACAGTATCGGGTCATCCTGTTCCGGTTGAACCGCGCTCTGCAAAAGGTGCCCGATGGCTTCGGATTCGCATTTCCGCCGCCGGCGATTCCCGGCGTGGGCACCTCTGGCGGCGTAACATTCCTGTTGGAGGACCGCTCCGGCCGCGACATTGAGTTTTTGGCGGACAACGTGAATAAGTTCACCGCCGCCGCGCGCCAGCGGCCGGAGTTGGCCAACGTGATGACCACGTTTCTGCCGGCGGTGCCGCAGGTCTTCGCGAAAGTGGACCGCGACAAGGTGCTCAAACAGGGCGTCAACCTGAGTGACGTGTATCAGACGCTGCAATGCTTCATGGGCGGCACGTTCGTGAACTACTTCAACCGCTTTGGCCGGCAATGGCAGCTTTATGTGCAGGCCGAGGGCGATTACCGCACGCGCGCCGAGGACGTCGGCCAGTTCTACGTGCGTAACAGCGCCACCAACATGGTGCCGCTCTCGGCATTGACAACGCTGGAGACGCGCGCTGGCCCGGAGTTCACGCTGCGCTACAACCTTTATCGTTGCGCGCAGTTCAACGTGACGGCCAAACCTGGCTTCAGTTCCGCGCAGGCGATGAAGGCGCTGGAGGAAGTGTTCGAGAAAACCATGCCGCGCGAGATGGGCTACGACTACCTCGGCATGTCCTACCAGGAGAAGAAAGCGCAGGAGGGCATCTCGCCAGTGGCCATCTTCAGCCTGTCACTGTTGTTTGTGTTCCTGATTCTGGCGGCGCAATACGAAAGCTGGTCGCTGCCGTTCAGCGTGTTGCTCGGCACGCCCATCGCGGTGTTCGGCGCGTTTGCCGGACTGATGGTGCGGCAGATGGAAAATAACATCTACGCCCAGATCGGTTTGGTGATGCTCATCGGCCTCGCCGCCAAGAACGCCATCCTCATTGTCGAGTTCGCCAAGATGGAATACGAAAGCGGTAAGAGCATCGCGGATGCCGCGCTGGCCGGCGCGCGCCTGCGGTTGCGGCCGATCTTGATGACATCGTTCGCGTTCATCCTCGGCTGCGTGCCGCTGGCCATCGCATCCGGCTCCGGCGCCATTGCCCGGCAGGTGATGGGCACGGTGGTCATCGGCGGCATGCTGGCTGCGACGGGGATCGCCATCTTCCTGATTCCCGTGACGTTCTACGTGATCGAGAAATGGAGCGGGAAACAACACGTCGCCCCCGAAACGCCAAAGCTCGCGCCGGAAGGCTCGAAGTGATTGAATCACGAACAACCAACGGGACCATGACCAGGAAACTTTCAAAGTGCGATGACCGATGGCCGTTGCACAGTGCGGTGGCTGTCGTCGCCGTTTGCGCGTTGCTGATGCTCCTCAGCGGTTGCGCGATTGGACCTGACTACAATCGTCCCGCGGTTGTCTCGCCCGACAACTTCCGCAGCGCCACCGGTCCAGCGACGACCAACTCGGTTGCTAATCTGCTTTGGTGGGACATCTACAAAGACCTGACGTTGAACCAACTCATCCGGACCGCGTTCACCAACAACTATGACGTGCGCATCGCCGTCACGCGCATCGAGCAAGCGCGTCAGGCTGCGGCGCAGACACGGTCCCAGTTCTTTCCGACGGTTGGTTACAACGCCGCCGCCAGCAAGGGAAAGAACGAGGCCTTCGGAAGCGCCAGTCCCAGAAACGGCCTGAGCGCCGACACGGCTCTGACGACTCTCAACATGGCGTGGGAATTGGATCTCTGGGGGCGCATCCGCCGCCTGAACGAGTCGGCCCGCGCGCAGTATTTTGCCAGCGAAGAAGCCCGCAACGGCGTCGCGCTCAGCCTGGTTGCTTCGGTGGCCCAGGCTTATTTCGAGTTGCTCGAACTCGACCTCGCTCTCGACATTGCCCGTCGGACCACGATGTCCTTTGGCGACAGCTACAACTTGTTCAACCGCAAGCTGGTGGGCGGCGCCGCGTCGAAGCTCGACACTTCGCGCGCCGAAGCCGCGATGGCCACGGCCGCCGCCGCCATTCCCGACGCCGAGCGACAGATTGCGCTCAAGGAAAATGAAATCTGCATTCTCCTCGGCCGTCCGCCCGGCCCGATTCGGCGCACTGCGAAGCTGCTGGACCAGATGATGCCACCCAACGTGCCCGCCGGTCTGCCCAGCACGTTGCTCGAACGCCGGCCCGACATTCGCCAGGCCGAGCAAAACCTGCGCGCCGCCAACGCACAGATCGGCGTCACCATGGCCGAGTTCCTCCCGAAGATCGGCCTCACGGCGCTCGCCGGAAAAATCAGCCCTGACCTCTCCATGATGGCGATGAGCGGCGGCGCGGCCGGCACGTGGTCGGTTGCCGCGAACGCATCGGGACCGATCTTCCAAGGCGGCCGACTGATCGCCCAATACCGTCAAGCCAAGGCGGCGTGGGACGAAGCGCGACTCACCTACGAGCAAACCGCGCTCAACGCGCTGAGCGAGGTCGCCAACGCTCTCGTCGCGCGGGAGAAGCTTGAAGCAGTTCGCCAGCAACAGGCGCGATCGGTGCGCGCGTATCAAGAGGCCGTGAGTATTTCGATGAAGCGCTACGTGGCCGGCAAGGCCAGTTACTTTGAGGTGCTCGACGCCCAGGAGCAGCTTTTCCCCGCTGAGAATTCGCTCGCCCAGACACAGCTCAACCAACTTCTGGTCATCGTCCAGCTTTATAAAGCCCTCGGCGGCGGCTGGCAGCAGGAAATGCAGTCCGACGTCCACAAGTAACGAACTCGAATTCGTAACCACAACCAACCAACCACAGGAGCCTATGAAGACCTCCATCCGCCATAGGGTTCATTCAACCGTTTGGCTCGCGCTTGCTTGCCTGCCCGGATACGTTTCCGGGCAACAGCCCCCAAACCAGCCCGCGACATCGGATCAAGTCGTCAGGGCGCTGCCAGCGACACCCGCCGTTGTCCAAAGACCGTCGGTCATCTACGTGACCGATTTCCATTTGGATTCAACTCGGATCAAGCACAAGGGGTTGATCGGCGGCGAGAGGCCGGGCATCCTTGGCGGACGGCGTCCGCTCCAGCGCAACCACGATCCGGCTGACAAGGCCGTATCGTTGGTTCACATTCTCTCGGATTCGATCGTCAAGGATTTGAGGAAAGCGGGTCTGCGCGCCGAATATCTTCAAGAAACCCATGCCGAATACTACCCGGCCCAGACCAACGGCCGGATTCAGTTCGCTGCGAGCAATGCGCCGTTGCCGAGAGAGGGCTGGCTGGTCACCGGATGGTTCGAGGAAGTGCAAGAAGGCCAGTCTGCTGTCAAGGCCACCGTCGGTTTTGGCGCCGGCGCAGGCAAATCAGAAGCTGATGTGGCCGTGTCTGATCTCGCCCGCGATCCCAGCGTGCCCATCATGGTCATGGGCTCCGGCAGCCGCGCGCGGAAGATGCCGGGTGGTCTTGTGACGATGAACCCTTACGTGATGGCCGCCAAGTTTGTCATGGACAAGCGAAGCGGGACGGAAAAAGACATGAGGAGCCTCGGCGCTGAGGTCGCCAAGAGCTTGGTCAATTACATCAACCACGGTTCTACAGGAAGCAAAACCCCAAACCCACAACAACACCCGTGAAGTGAAAGGAACACCGAGATGAAAGCGAAAACATTGAGCGTCGTTAGTTTAATGGTTGCCGGCTTGCTGATAGTCGGCTGTTCGACCTCGCCGAAGAGCGGGAAATATTCCGGCGTGCCTGAATCGGAACAGTTGCGTCCGGATGTCCGGTTCCCCCACGCCTTGGTTTATATCAAAGAAGGCACGAGCTTCGCGCAGTATTCGAAGTTCATCATTGACCCGGTCGAGATCTACCGGGGCACTGACGCGAGTTGGCACAAGGGCAAGGTTACCGAACAGGCCAAACAGGAACTGGCGCAGTTCGCGCGCGCCGAATTCGTCCGCGCGCTGGGCAAGAAATACGGTGTCGTGGATCAACCCGGGCCGGGCGTGCTTCGCATCAAGCTGACCTTGGCGGATGTGGAACTAACCACGCCCTCGCTGGCCGTGGTGTCCCATTTCTCGCCTGCCGGCATGGGCTTGAATCTGCTAAAAAGCGGCGCAGGCATGCAGGGTTCGTTCATAGGTTCCGTCACGATCTCAGGTGAGCTGCGCGATGCCACGTCTGACACCGTGCTCGCCGCGTTTCTCACCAAGCAGACGCCGCTGGCCGTGGATGTTAGCAAGACCATTGGCAACCTTTCCGCCGCCCGCGACGGCATCACCGGAACCGCCGAGAAGTTCAGTTCCGCCTGGGACCGCGCCCGCGCTGCCGTGCCCGCGCCCGGACCGTAGCGGCCGACGTGGCGGTTGCCTTCGCCCCCGACACGCGCGATACTAAGTCAGGCAGTTGAAAGACCTGTCGCGTTCTGGAAAGCGAGGAGGGCGATGAGACTGTTCAAAAATAAATCGGGCGGACACGAAGAAGTGCCGTCGAACGTCCGCGAGCCAGCGGTGGCGGGCACGTTTTATCCCGGCGACGCGAAAACGCTCGGCGCGATGGTGGGCAAACAACTTGCTGCCGCGCCCGCCGCGCCCAACCTGCCTAGACCGCCATGCGCGATGATCTGCCCCCACGCCGGCTACGCCTACAGCGGGCCGACTGCTGCCGCTAACTACAAACTGCTCCGGCCCGGCCAGTATGCTCGCGTCGTTGTGCTCGCGCCGAGCCATTACGCGTTGTTGCAGGGTGCGAGTGTCGGCGGCTTCACTACGTTCCGCACACCGCTCGGCGACGTGCCTGTGGACACAAAGGCAACCGACGCGTTGCGCGTCTGCAAGCTGGTGAGCGACCGCTCCGAACCGCAGGCGCGAGAGCATTCGCTGGAGGTGCAGTTGCCGTTCCTGCAAAAGACGCTCGGCCGTTTCAGCCTCGTGCCACTCGTCGTCGGTGACGTGACGCCGCAAGATCGCGACGCGCTTGCCGAGGCGTTGCTGCCGTTGTGGGACGAACGCACGCTCGTCGTGGCCAGCAGCGATTTCTGCCACTACGGACCGAGCTTCGACTTCGAGCCGTTCGGCAGGACCGATCGCGAGCACATCGCACAACTCGACCGCGAGGGCATTGATCGGATTCTGGCGCTGGACGTGGACGGTTTTGAGAGCTACATGACGCGCACGCGGAATACCATCTGCGGTCAGGCGCCAATCAGCGTGCTGCTGCGGCTCGCGAAGCTGCGCAAGTCACCGCCGCAGCCGGCGCTCGTGGACTACGCGCTCTCCGGCGACATTGAGTGCGACTACGAACACTCCGTCAGCTACGCCGCCATCGCGTTCTGCGAAACCGGCAGGTCGTCGCCGGTGGTGACGGCGCAAACCGGACTGTTCAGCGCCGACGAGAAACGCGCGCTCTTGGAAATTGCCCGCCGCGCGATCGAACAAGCTGTCGTCAAGCGCGCCCGGAGGCCGGACATGGACACGCGCCGCCTTGCGCCCCGGCTGATGCAGCCCGGCGCGGCGTTCGTCACGCTGACCAAGGACGAAGAGTTGCGCGGTTGCATCGGCACCATCGAAGCCGAGGAGCCGCTGGCGCTCTGCGTGGCCAACAACGCCGTCAGCGCCGCCACCGGCGACCCGCGTTTTTTCCCCGTCGGCGCCGACGAGTTGCCGCGCATCCACATCGAGGTCAACGTCCTCTCGCCACCGTATCGCGTGCGCGGCATGGAGGAGTTCGTGCTCGGCAAACACGGCATCATCTTGGAGAAGAACGGCCGCCGCGCGCTTTTCCTGCCGGAGGTGATGGTGGAGCAACGCTGGACGCCGCAGGAAACGCTCGCCCATCTCTGTCTCAAGGCCGGCCTGCCCCGCGACGCCTGGCGCAGCGGCTGCACGCTGCATTGTTTCGAGACGGAAGCATTTGGGGAGGAAACGTAAAACGTAACGTTCCGACTCAACTCTCAACCTTCCGCCCCCTCATTTCGCCTGCGGCGTCTCGCCCGCCTCCACGCGCTTCCAAAACTCCGCCGCCGGCAGGTCATTGATTGTCTCCAGCGTCTTGATCGATCGCAAGATTGCTGCGTCGCGCTCGCGGACGAAATCGCAGCCCAACACCCGAAGTGGCATTCCCCTCAGCGGCGAGAGGTCTGAAACCTGCGTCTTGTAGCAGTTGAGCGAGAGGATTCGCGTCCCTGCCAGCGGCGAAAGGTCCCGAACCCTCGTGTCATGAAATGAGATGCTGCGCAGCGGCATGCCTTTCAGCGGCGTCAGGTCCGCCACCTGAGTGTGACCACAATTGATTTCATCTAACCGCATGCCCTCCAACGGCGAGAGGTCCGCGACTCTGGTATACGCGCAGTATAGATTAACCAACTGCAAACCTCTCAGTGGCGAAATGTCCGCCAAGCTTCTTTGCCCTGATCGCGTGATCAGCATGAGCTTGCGCAATCTCGTCAGCGCGCGCACGGGCGAGATGTCTGTAACGGATTCCTGAGAAAACGCAAACTCCTTCACCTCGCCGTTTTCGATCGCCGGCATCGCCTTCCCATCAAACTCCGGATTGAGTTCCTTCAGCTTCGCCACGACGCGCTGGACCTGCGCTTCGGCCGGCAGCGCGGCGATTTCGCGGACGAAGACGGTGTTTACACCCGGCTGCGCAGGCACTCCACGCGCCGCAGACGTCGTTGGGCCGGAGCTAGGCTGTGGCGTTTTCCCCGCCTCCACCCGCTTCCAAAATTCCGCCGCGGGCAGATTGTTGATCGTTTCCAGAGTCTTGACGGAGCGCAGGATCGCCGTATCACGGGCAGGCACAAAATCGCACCTCAATCGCTTCAACGGCATAGCTGTCAGCGGTGACAGATCGGTCACCTGTGTCCTGTCACACACGAGGCCCGTCAGTTTCATTCCCTTTAGCGGTGAAAGGTCGTGGACTCGCGTCGCCTGGCACGACAACGTATCCAGCGGCATACCGGCCAGCGGCGAAAGATCGCCAACTTCTGTTTGGGTGAAATAAAGAATCTCTAACGGCATTCCGCGCAGCACACTAAGGTCTGAAACTGAAGAGTGACCACAGTTCAGGTTGCGCAATGCCATCCCTTTCAGCGGCGAAAGATCACTGATCTTTGTATTGTCGAGTGACAACACTCGAAGTCCGGACAACGCAGCCAGCGGAGAAATATCTGCGATGGCTGCTTCGTTCAGCAGCAGAACAGCCACCGCTCCATTCTCGATCTTACGTTCCACCTTCCCATCAAACCCCGGATTGAGTTCCTTCAGCTTCGCCACCACGCGCTGGACCTGTGCTTCGGCCGGCAGCGCGGCGACTTCGCGGCAGAAAGCGGAGAGTTGAGGGTCGGCGGGCGTGACGAGTGACGAGTGAGGAGGGACGGGGGCGGCGGTCGTCGCCGCCGAGCCGAGCACATCCGGGCCGACGCACACGCGGAATCCAATACTGGAAATCGCGACGACAGGCGCGAACGGTTCCCGATATGCGCAGCGAGCACCGTAAGCTGGGCTGGTAAACCCGCCCCCCCGTAGGACGCGTGCCCATTCGCAATGTCTGTAAAGTTCTTCGTGTGCGCCTTCTGGATCGAACCCATCCAGACACCACTCCCGCACATTGCCCAGCATGTCTGCCAACCCAAACCGATTCCGACCACGCGAAACATAGTGATCCACTGGGGAGATGAGTTCGAACCCATCCACCATGCCACTCCAGTTGAGCCGTCCATCGCCTTCTTCTCGGGTGTCGCCCCACCAAAACTTCGCTTGTGTGCCGGCACGGCACGCATACTCCCACTCCGCTTCAGTCGGCAACCGGATCCGATGACCCGCCGGCAACGGCCCCGTCTTCTGCTCCCGCTGGTTCAGCCATTCGCAGAACGCCACCGCGTCGTTCCAACTCACGCAACAAACCGGATGATTGTCCTTCGATGGGAAGCCAAAGCCTGGCTCGCGCCAGCTCGCGCCTTGTTTCTTTGCCCAAGCTTTCTTCAGGGAATCCGACACGGCTGCTTCCCCTTTTTTCTCACCGTCCGTCTGGTAGCCTGCTGCGCCGACGAACCGTTTCCACTGGCCCACCGTCACCTCCGTCCGTCCCATCCAGAAACCTTGCTTGATCGTCGCCTTGCGCGGCGCTTCGCCCTCGCGCTTCACATCTTCATCCTTCATCCTGTTCGCCACCGCCCACGCTTGTTCTTCCTTCGTGCTGCCGAGCATGAACTCGCCGGGCGGGATGCCCATCAGTTCCATCGTTACGCCGCCGCCGAGGTCGAGCGCGCAGACCTCGCCCACCTTCGGCTTGGCCGTCAACGCTGCCACGCGTGTTTCTGCCGGTGCCAGAATGCCGCCTTCCTTTGGCATGGCGGACGGGGGAGTCGTAGCCGTTGCCGTTGTCGTGCCCAACAGATCCACGCCAACCGCCACCCGAAAGCCGTTGTAGCAATGCGAGTTGGCCGGGTTGGCGCTGTGGCGGTAGGCACAGCGACAATAACCGGGAGCGGCGGGAAACGTCCCGCCCCGCAACACGCGAGCGCCAGGATTGCCCTTGTAACACTCCTCGTGCGCCTGCTTCGAATCATCGTCATCCAAACACCACTCAAACACATTGCCCAGCATGTCCGCCAAAGCAAAACCGTTGCGCCCGCGCGAACCGAACGCGTCCACCGGTGACGTAAACTCATACCCGTTCGCCGGCGCCGACCAATTCAGACGGTCCTTCCCGTCTTCCTTCGCTTCGCCCCACCAAAACTTGGCCTGTGTCCCCGCGCGGCAGGCATACTCCCACTCCGCCTCCGTCGGCAAACGAACCACTTGGCCCGCTGGCAACCGTCCCGCCTTGCGTTCACGCTCGGTCAGCCATTCGCAAAACGCCATCGCGTCGTTCCAACTCACACAGCACACAGGATGGTTGTCTTGCTGATCAAACCCTAGTGTCCGCCAACTCGCCCCTTTCACATTTCCTTCCCGTGTCTTCTTCTGCCGGTCGTAGGCGTAGTTCGCCTCCCCCTTTTTCTCCGCGTCCGTCTTGTAGCCCGTTGCCGCCACGAAGTCTTTCCACTGGCTAACCGTCACCTCCGTCCGTCCCAGCCAGAATCCTTCCTTGATCGCCGTCTTGCGCGGCACCTCCCCCTCCCGCTTCTCGGCTCCATCCTTTACCCCATTGGCCAACGCCCAAGCTTGTTCCTCCGGCATGCTGCCCATCATGAACTCGCCGGGCGGGATGCCCATCAGTTCCATCGTGGCGCCGCCGCCGAGGTCAAGCGCGCAGACCTCGCCCACCTTCGGGTTGGCCGTCAACGCCGCCACCCGCGTCTCTGCCGGCGCCAGAATGCCGCCTTCCTTCGGCGCAGCGGCTGGGGAAGGCAAAAGCGTGGTTGTTGTCGCGCCAGCCACGTCCACGCCGCAACACATCCGAAAGCCGTAATGAGCAGTTGTAGCGAAGCTGCCGGCTGCGTTGCGGCAGGCACACCGATTGGCGCCAGGGCTGTAGCAAAAACAGCCGCCCCGCGCCACCCGCTCCTTGGGATTGCCCCTGAATGGTTCCTCATGAGCCTGCGTCGCATCGTATTCATCCAAGCACCACTCATAGACATTGCCGAGCATATCAGCCAGCCCGAATGCGTTCCGCCCTCGCGCCTCGTAGTGATCCACTGGTGAGAAACACTTAAAACCGTCAGTCGTCCCGATCCAGTTCAACCGATTGTTCCCGTCTTCCACCGTATCACCCCACCAGAACTTCGTTTGTGTTCCCGCCCGGCACGCATACTCCCATTCCGCTTCCGAGGGCAAACGGATCACGCGTCCAGCCGGTAAGCGGCCTGTCTTTCGTTCCTGCTCCGTCAGCCATTTGCAAAACTCCACGGCGTCGTTCCAACTCACGCAAGTCACCGGATGATTGTCTTCGGGCTTCAAACCAGGATTTCTCCAGTTTGCGCCCTTGGTTTCTCCAAACCTGCCATCTTCTAGTATCGCGTGCGCCAAGCCTCGTTTCTCGGCGTCGGTGACGTGGCCGGTGGCGGCCACAAATTGCTTCCACTGGCCTATAGTCACCTCCGTCCGGCCCAGCCAGAAACCCTGCTTGATCGAGGTTTTGCGCGGCGCTTCTCCCTCGCGTCCTACGGAGTCTTCATTCGCCCCGTTGGCCACCGCCCACGCTTGTTCCTCCTTCGTGCTGCCCATCATGAACTCGCCGGGCGGGATATAGACCATCTCGCCGCCAACAGAGTTGGTATAAACGGAGCCAAGAAATGCGGAATGCGGAGTGCGGAGTGCGGAATCGGCGGCTGAGACGGAGTATTGGAGTGATGGAGTAGTGGAGCGTTGGGGCGATGCTGAGGACACTTCCGTCTTCGCGTCTTCGCGTCTTCCCTGTTCATCCGTCCGGCTCTTCCACGGCGACCAGAGGAACAGACCGGCAAGCAGCAACACGACCACTGCGACGGCACTACCAATCACGAGTTTCGAATTACGAAGCGCGGCCTTCGAATCACGCGCCTTCGCCTTCGCAACGGAGACAGGGGCAGGCGGCGTGGACGTTCTGGCTGGCGCGGGCGCGGGCGCCACCGGCGCGGGAACTTCGACGTGCTTGAGCTTGTCATGCACCGCCAGCAGATCGGCCAGCAGGTCCTCGTAGCTGCGGTGCCGAGTGTTGCGGTCCTTGGCCAGCATCCTGCCCACCAGCATCCCCAGCGGCATCGGACATTGCGGCCAGACCTTGAAGATCGCCGGCGGCGGATCGTTGACGTGCTTCATCATGATGCTCATCGAATCGTCGCCATCGTAAGGCGTGCGACCGGTGAGCATGTGGTAAAGCGTGCAGCCGAGGCTGTAAATGTCGGCTCGAAAATCTATGTCCTTCAACCCGCGCGCCTGCTCCGGGCTGATGTAGTGCGGCGAACCCATCGCCATGCCGCTGGCCGTCAGATCCGTGCTGGCGCTGCCGACGCTCTTGGCCAGACCGAGGTCGCCCACTTTCACTTCGCCGGCTTTGGAAAGAAAGATGTTGTCCGGCTTGATGTCGCGATGGATCAACCGCGCCTTGTTCCAGGCGTATTGCAGGGCTTGGGTGATATAGACGGTGATGGCGACGGCCTCGCGCGGGTCGAGCCGGCCTTCGCGGTCGAGCCGTTTGCGGAGTGACTCGCCATCCACGAACTCCATGGCGATGTAGTGGGTGCCGTCTATTTTGCCGGCCGTATAGACCAGCACCATGTTGGGGTGGTTGAGGTTGGCGGCGGCGGCGGCCTCGCGGACGAAACGGGCGGCGTAAGCAGGGTCCTCGGCGAGTTGCGGCGCCATGACCTTGAGGGCGACGGTGCGTTTCAGGAGCGTTTGCTGGGCTTTATAAACCGCACCCATCCCGCCCTGGCCGAGTTTGGCCTGGATTTCGTAATCGCCGAACGACTGGCCTTCAAGACTTTGCATGAGCGGTCCCGCGCGTCCTGACGGCATGGTAACGTCCGGCGGTGTGCGTGCAAGCACCGAATCGCCATCGAAACAGCGAGGGGGTATCTCGGTTCTAGGACAGGTCGAAGCAACGGACTTGGAAGTCCGTTCTACTTCGTGGCGCGCGCGAAGCCGTAGAACGGACTTCCAAGTCCGTTTCCCCAGTCCAACCAAAAACTGAGATGCGCCCAACAGTGAGAAGCGTTTAAGGCTGATTGCGGTTGCGAGTTACCGCCTTCAGAACATCAGCCCCTCGACCCGGATCGGCTCCCCCGGCGTCACGTGCCGCAGGATCGGCGAATGCCACGCGTCCCAGTCGCCGCACGTTGCGTAAACCTCCTGCGCCGCCGTGGAGCGCGCCAGCCGGCCGTCGCGCAAACGGGCTTCAATGTAAAACCCACCGAGCAAAAACTTTTCGCTGTGCGGGTTCTCGACCACCACGTCGTTCTCCATGGCGAGGACGTTGAGTTTTTCCGGCGGCACAGGCACTGCAACGTGGCCGTCGAAACAGGTCAGTGGCGGCGTGGTGCCGATTGGCACGCCGTTCAACAGAACGCGCTTCTCCGGGTCGAGGCACTTGTAGCCGGCCAGAAACACGCGCGCTTCCCGCACGTCGTGTAACTCCGACGCGCCCAGCCCAATGCGCGGGGCAAACTCCGGTCGTTTCACGCATGCCACGCTGCCTGCCTCGATCCATTCCAGCACGCCCGCAGCGCCGCGGCCGAGCAAGCGCCACTCCGCGCGGACCTGCCCGCCGGCGACGGTGACGAGATACCATGACGGCGCGGAGTCTTCGAGGAAGCCCCAATAATAATCGTAACTGTGACGCGACACCGCCGACGGTCGCACCTCGTGCAGCGGCACCAGCGGTGCTTGCGGATAACCGAGGATCGTCGTCTCCAATTGCAGCAGCGGATTGCGGACGTTGCGGTGCAGCGTCGCCGCATGATTGTGCGAGTGGCCGCAGAAGAACGCATCCACGCGCCAGCGGTCCAGCAACGGCAGCGTCACATCGAGCATTGGCTTGTGGCTCCAGAACGGCCGGCCGATGGTAAACAGCGGCGCGTGCGAAAACAGAAACGTCCGCGCGGCGTGCTCCTGTGCCCATTTCAACTCCGCCTCCAGCCATCCTGCCTGCGGCGAGCCGGGGCGCAGATTCACGTCGTCCACCACGATGAACCGCGCGTTGCCGTGGCTGAACGCGTAGTGAAACGCCGTCAACGGCCGGCCCTTGCCACCGGCCAGCGCCAGCAGCCGCTCGCGCAACTCCGGTATCACCACGTCGCGCAGCGCCGGCTCGCGGTCGTGATTGCCTTTGACGAACCACACCGGGCAACCGCAGCCGCCCCGGAGCAGATCGAGCGCCTCGCGCAACTCCGCCGATTGCAGCGACGGATCGCGCGCGCCCTCGACAAAGTCGCCGAGCTGCACGAGGAACGCCGGCTTCTCCGCCGCGATCTCCGCCATCACGCGCGGCCAGACATGTTCCATCATCCACGCGTAGCGCCGGTAATCATCGCCGCGCTTTTCCTCGGCGTGATACCCCGGGCTGACGAAGTGACAGTCGCCAAGGACGGCGAATCGAAGAACCTCAGACATGGCGCAATCTAACCAGTTTTCGGTGGTAGCGGAAAAGTTTTTGTTTGAAGGAAAGAACAGGCCATGTCGAGCGATCACGCGCGTATGGCCTCATAAGTGGGGCGAGCTTCCAAGCTCGCCCGGCACGTTTCTGTTCAACGCCGGCCGAGCTTGGAAGCTCGCCCCACGTATACGGATGCCGGACAAGACCAGCCGACAACATCTATAGAACGCCCGCAGCGCAAACCAATATCAGCACCGGTCGCGCGCCGCGACGATGGCCAACTGTTCCATCGGTGGCATGGCGCGCACCTCGCGCACGACCTCGGCGACGCGACGCGCGGCGTGGTCCACTTCCTCTTCCGTGGTGAACCGGCCCAGACCGAAGCGGATCGAGCAGTGCGTCAGCAAACGCTTCACACCCATCGCCCGCAACACGTGTGATGGCTCGACCGCCGCCGTCGTGCAGGCCGACGCCGACGAAACGGCCACGTCTTTCATCGTTGCCATGACCGCTTCCGCCGTCGCGCCGGCGAAGCTCAGGTTCAGATTGCCCGCGAGCCGCTCGGTCGGGTGACCGTTGAGGAAGACATTCTCCAGCGCCTCCACGATCTTCGCGTGCAGCCGCTCGCGCAGTTGACGCACACGCGCGGTTTCCTCGGCCATCTCCAGCCGGCAAATTTCGCACGCCTTGCCGAAGCCGACGATGCCGGGGACGTTGAGCGTGCCGGAGCGCAAACCGAACTCGTGGCCACCGCCGTCCATCTGCGGCGACAAGCGAACGCCGCGCCGCACGTAAAGTGCGCCGGCGCCCTTCGGGCCGCAGAGCTTGTGCGCGGTGAGCGAGAGCAGGTCCACGCCCAGCGCCTCGACATCCAGCGGGATTTTGCCGGCAGCTTGCGCCGCGTCGGTGTGCAACAGCACGCCGCGCTCGCGCGTGATGCGGCCGATCTCCGCCAGCGGCGAGAGCGTGCCCACCTCGTTGTTCGCGGCCATCACACTGACGAGGATTGTGCGGTCGGTGATCGCCGCGCCCACCGCCTCCGGCGAAATCATGCCGTGTTTGTCCACGGGCAGCAGGGTGACGCGAAAGCCGTCCTGCTCCAACCGCTTGCAGGCGTCGAGCACAGCGCGGTGTTCCGTCGCCACGGTGACAATGTGGTTGCCTTTGTCACGGCTGGCCAGCGCAGCGCCTTTGAGCGCGAGGTTGTCCGACTCCGTCGCGCCGCTAGTGAAGACAATCTCCTCCGGCGAACGCGCGCCGATGAGCGCCACCACTTGCGAGCGCGCCGCGTCCACCGCCTCCGCCGCGCGCCAGCCGAAGACGTGCGTGCGGCTTGCGGCGTTGCCAAATTGCTCCGAGAAGAATGGCAGCATCGCCTCCAACACGCGCGGGTCCACTGGCGTGGTGGCGTGGTAGTCGAGGTAGATGGGCAATTTCATCCGTGCTGGCGGTCAGCGGCGTTAAAGGAAAGTTTCCACGCGCGGGAAACTATCGCACGAGTTCCAGAATGCCAAGTCTCCACGGGAACTTGCCGCAATGTTTATCTTCGCGCGCCGCAACCGAACAGCATTGGAAGAGAAAGCGCAGGCGATCCCCGCAGATGGAAACGGTCACTTCGTGATCACGATTTGCCATTCGCCGCCGCCGATCTGGTTGATCTCCGTCACGGAGCAGCCCATCGCCTTGACGACCTTCGGCACGTCCTCGGTGGCGGAGGGACAGTCCACGAGCAGGTCGAGCCGGCCGCGGTCGAACTTCCGGACGAGTCCTTCGACGGCGTATTTCGGATACGGGCAGACCCAGCCGCGCATGTCCACTTGATAATGATGGTCGTCTACCTGGATGGCGTTAAGCTCTCTCACGTTTGCGTGCCTCCACAAAAAGGATGAAACCGTAGAAGGCGGCGAGGAACAGGAAGACGATGGCCGTGCCGCCGACGTAACCGCCGTATTGCGCGAGCGACACCGGCTTGCCGTAGAGCCAGCCTTCGCCAACGTGCTTGCCGTAGATTAGGACCCAACTGCCCGCGGTCATCATGCCGGCCAGCAGCGCGACCCATGCGCGCGTGTAGCCTTCCGCCGAGCGCCAGAGCACGCCGATGCCGCAGCCGCCGGCGAGCGACATGCCGACGCCGAAAATGAAAGCGCCCGCGACGGTATGCACGCCCACCGGCAGCACGAAGTGCATCGGCTGGTAACCGTTGGCTTTCAGAATTGCAAACCCGATGGTTCCAAGCGCGATGCTGACGAGCACCCATTTCATCAACGTGCCGTTGCCGCTGATCAGGATCTCGCGGAACGCGGAGGTGAAGCAGAGCCGGGAGCGCTGGAAGATCACACCGAACAACGCGCCGAAGAGCAGCAGCCCGGCGTGTTTGGTCAGGCCGACCGAAGCATAATAACCCGCCGCTGCCAGCAGCACCGCCGACACCGCTGCGCCAATGAGCGGTTGCGCTGACGAGGATCGCGCGCGCACCGGTTCGCCTTTCGGCATCGCGCTGAAATCAAGCGCCGCGACCGCGCGTTGGGTTTGCCACTTCATCAATAGACCGCCCAAATACGCGCCGGGCAGCAGGCCTAGCACGGTCAGCGGGCCGCTCAACGACAGCGCCATCGTGGCCGAGTAGAAACCGCCGACGTTGCACGGCGGCATGATCACCGTGCCGAAGCCCATAAGCACGCCGCCCGCCAGCGCCGCCACGTAACCGGTCCAGTGCTCCTTGCGCAGCTTGAACTCCTCGCTCAACAGCGCCGCCGCCGCTACGCCGAGCACGATGCCGAAGTTGATCATGCTGTGGACATCGAGAAGCAGCGGCGTCAGCGGGTAAACGGTGAACGGCGCGTCCACTTTCACGCCGGCAAGGTTATAAACCTGCGCGCCCCACATCGAAAGTTGCGGGAACACGCCGATGGCCCGCATGAACGCGAACATGCCAACGTTGGCCGCCGCTAGCGCAATCGCGCCGACCCACAACGGCCATGCCCTTTTCCGGAACGGAACCTGGTTCATTTTGGAAACTCTCGCGCCACTCGGAACTACCTCCACACGGCGCGAAAACTAGGCGAGCGGCGCGGAAACAGCAAGCGTTTTGCAGTTTGAGCGTTCCGCTCCGTGTGTCTGCCCCTGCCATTTTCTCCTGCCTTTTACGCGCCGTTGCGGCTAGAACTCCGGTGCCATGAGCGCACCCATCTTTCCAATCCGCGAGTGTTACTGTCCGGCCCACTTCGGCAACGCCTACGAGGCGATGTGGCCGCGCGAGATGGCGGCGTATCTCGGCGAGATGAAATGGTGGGGCTTCAACCGCTACGGCGACTGGATCACCACCACCGACGTCTGCAATCCCTTCACCTCCGACGCGTTCTGGGATCTGGCGAAGGAGCAACTCGACCGGAAGAAGAAGGCGTTTCTGGCGGCGCAGGAGCTTGGTCTGGCGCTGAACCTCATCGTCACGCCCAACCACGTCTATCTCGACCAGCTCCGGCCGCATTACGCCGCCGTGAAGGGGCCGCGCATCCAGGGCCAGCTCATCTGTCCCAGCCACGACGAGGCGCGCAAGGTCATCTTCGAGAACTTCGAGCATTGGTTCGGCAGCTTCGCTGCAAGCGGCATCCGGCTGAGCGCGTTTACCGCGTTCGCCTACGACTACGGCGCCTGCGGCTGCGAGAAGTGCAAACCGTGGATCCTGACGTTCGCGCGGCTGATGAAGGAAATCCACGCCATCGCCGAGAAGCATCATCCCGGCATCGAACCGTGGTTCTGCTCGTGGTGGTGGACGCCGGAGGAGCACGCGCTGCTCAACGACTGGGCCGCGAAGGAAGCGCCCGGCTGGCTGAAGGCGATCACGCTGCACATCGAATACGGCCAGACAAGGTTCAAGGACGTGCCGGTGCCGGCGGGTTGCCGGAAGCTGGCGTTTGTCCACATCGGCCACGGCGACAACAAAGACGTGCGCGACATCTACGCGAAGTGGGGAGCGGTCATCGCGCCGACGCGCATCCCGGCGACGCTCGCCGGCATCGCGGCGCAGGGCGCGGACGGGTTTCAGGCTTACAGCGAGGGCGTGTTCGACGACTGTAACAAGGCGCTGCTGGCCGGCCTCGGCAGCGGCCAGTTCAAGGAGCCGGCGCACGCGCTACGGCATTACGCGAAGCGCTACTTCGGCACGCCGCCAAACATGGCGGATCGTTGGGCGGACTGGATGCTGCCGTGGGGTGACCGCACGAAGGCGAACCTGCGCGTGGCGCGTTTCCAGTGGGACCAACTCTCCCGCACCGTGAAGCCCACGTGGCGGCTGGCGCACTGGCGCTGCAAGATGGAATTGGAATCGCTCGACCGCCAGATCGGCCAGCCCAAGGACGACGAATGGACGCCGGAAAAGCTGAAGCTTGCGGACAAGTTCTGGTCGGAGCAGGAGTATTTGCAACGCAACATCTACAAACTCGGCCCCGTGCGCCACGTCTTCACGCCGAAGTTCATGCCGCCGTTCTGGTATGACTCCTGGCAGCGGAAAGTGCAGAGCGCCCCGAAGCAGCAGCAGATGCAAAAGGAAGCGTAACCAAGAACACGCACCGTTCTTCAACAATATGAGCCACCGACTCATCGCTATCGCAACAGCGCTCATCCAGTTCGCCCTGATGGTCGCGCAAGCCGCCGACACTAGGCCCAACCTGCTTTTCATCTACACCGACGACCAACGCTACGACGCGCTTGGCGCAACCCTGCGTGAGCAGGGTGACCGCGCGCGCTTCCCGTGGTTCAAGACGCTGAACATGGACCGCTTGGCTGTGGAAGGCGTGCGGTTTCGAAACGCCTTCGTGGTCAACTCACTCTGCGCGCCGAGCCGCGCCGTCAACCTGACCGGTCGTTACAGCCACTTCAACGGCATCGCGTCAAACTTCCGCCCGTTCCCGCTCGATAACGTCACGCACGCCACGCTGCTGCGTGCGGCCGGCTACACCACCGGCTACATCGGCAAGTGGCACATGGACAGCCAGCGCGAGCGACCGGGCTTCGACTGGCACGCCAGCTTCATCGGCCACGCGCGCTACGTGGACCCGCCTTTCGTCGTGCAGGGCGGGGACAAGCCGACGAAAGGGTGGATTGACGACATCTCCACCGATTACGCCATCGAGTTTCTGCAAAAGCAAAAAGGCGGCGCGAAACCGTGGTCGCTGGTCGTCGGGTTCAAGTCGCCGCATGGGCCATGCGAGCCGCCGGAGCGTGCCAAGGACCGCTTCGCTGGCGAACTCGCCCGCGTCGTGCCGAACCTCCAGACCTTTGTGCCTTATTTGCCGGGACTCGCGCTCAAAGCCAAGTCGGCGCCGGCGGCAGATGGCAAGGCACCGGTGAATCTGAATTACTTCCGCTGCATCAGCGCCGCTGACGATTGCCTTGGCCGGCTGCTGGACGCGCTCGACAAGCTCGGCTTCTCGCAGAACACGGTGGTTATCTACACCAGCGACAACGGGTATTATCTCGGCGAGCACGGTCTTGGCGACAAACGCAGCGCCTACGATGAGAGCCTGCGCGTGCCGTTCCTGGTGCGCTATCCCGCGTTCGGTGTTGCCGCGAAAGGTCGCGTCGTGGACGCAATGGTGCTCAACCTCGATCTTGCGCCGTCGCTGTTGGACCTCGCCGGCCTGCCCGCGCCAAAGGAGATGCAAGGCCGCAGTTGGCGTCCATTGCTGACCGGCGAATCGTTGGACTGGCGCCAAGCGTGGTTTTACGAATACTTCGCCGAGAAACAGCGCAACAGCCGCGTGCCCGATATCACCGCCGTCCGCACCACCGACGCCAAGCTCATCAAATACATTGGACACGATGACTGGACCGAGTTGTTCGACCTCAAGGCCGATCCCTACGAGACACATAACCTCTACCGCGAGCCGGCCCACGCCGCGCTACGTGCGCGATTGGAAACAGAGCACGCCCGGTTGTCGAAGGAAGTCGGCTATCGCGTGCCCGATTACGTGGACCGTCCTGACTGGTGGAATAAAGCCGGTGGCGCTGGTGCCAGCCCGAACGCGCCGCCGGAAGTGCGGCTGGAATTCACGTTCGAGAAGGACAGAGGCCAACGCATCACCGACAGCTCCGGCAAGAACAATCACGGCAACGCGCGCGGCACGACGACGGCGAAAGGCCGCGACAGCCACGCTGTGCGCGCGTTCGACGGCGCGAGCTTCATCGAAGTGCCGAAGTCGTCCTCGCTGAATCCCGCCGACAGCGCGTGGACTGTTGAAGCCGTCGTCAAGCCCGCCAAACCCGACGGCGTCATTCTCTCTCGCGGCGGCAAGTCGCAAGGCTATGTGTTGTGGCTAAAGCAGGGCCGGCCCTCATTTACGGTGGTCATCGGCAACAAACCCCACACCGTCACCGCCACTGAAGCCATCGCGGACTGGGCCACGCTCACAGGTGTTATCACCGCCCAGCACAAGATTGCGCTCTACGTCAACGGCCGTCTCGTTGGTCGCGCGCCGCTGCCAGACTTCATTGAAAGCGACCCGCATGACACGATGCAGATTGGCGCTGACCAGGGCAGTCCGGTGTTGGACCCGGTTCCGCCGAAGTTCAGCGGCCTCATCGAGCGTGTGACGCTCGTGCGCGGCGAGCGGAAACAGGAATGATCCTCAGACGCACAGCCGGCTGCGGCGTTTGAGGGCATGTTGGAGCGCTTCGCGGACGGCTTCGACGCGCGGCGGCAATTCGACGGGCCGGTTTGCGTGGCGGCTGGGGAACTCAAGCTGCCGCTCGTGGTAGCGCACCTTGAACTCGGTGAACTTCAGCCCGTGCGCGGTGGAGATGACGACCACCTTCTCGGAGCGGTCAATCTGTCCGCGTTTCACCAGCTTGATGAGCGCGGCCAGCGCCACGCCGGTGTGCGGGCAGTTGAACATGCCCATCCTGTCGCCGAGCGCGGCGGCGTCGGCCAGTTCCGACTCGGTGGCATGCTCAACGATGCCGTCGAACTGTTTCAGCGTCCGGATCGCTTTCTCGATGCTGACCGGGTTGCCGATTTGGATGGCGCTGGCAAGCGTCTTGCCGGCCTGCATCGGCTCGAACGATTTGAACTTCTTCCTGTAGGAGCGATAGAGCGGGTTGGCGCGCTGAGCCTGGGCAACGACGATGCGCGGGAGTTTGTTGACGATGCCAAGGTCGCGCATCATCAGCAGGCCTTTGCCGAGGGCGGAGACGTTGCCGAGGTTGCCGCCGGGGATGACGAACACGTCCGGCACATGCCAGTCGAACTGCTGCACCACCTCGATGCCGACGGTCTTCTGACCCTCGACTCGGAGCGAGTTCATCGAGTTGGCGAGATAGATCGTTTCGTCCTTGGTGATCTCCTGCACGACCTTCATGCAACCGTCGAAGTCGGTGTCGAGCGAGAGCACGAGCGCGTCGTTGGCGATCGGCTGGACGAGCTGGGCGATGGAAATTTTTCCCTTCGGCAGCAGGACGATGGACGGGATGCCGGCGGCCGCGCAATACGCCGCCAGCGCCGCCGAGGTGTCGCCGGTGGAGGCGCACGCGACAGCCTTGATCGGCGCGCCTTCGGCGATCATCTGCTTCACCTGCGAAACCAGCACGGTCATGCCAAGGTCCTTGAACGACCCGCTGTGGGTATTGCCGCAGAGTTTGACCCAGAGGTTGTCCAGCCCCAGCAGTTTGCCGAACCGCTCGGCCCAGAAAAGATTGGTGCCGCCTTCGTAGAGCGAGACGATGTTCTCGTCGACGATTTCGGGAAGCACCCATTCCTTCTTGCCCCAGATGCCGGAGCCGAACGGCCACTGTGTGGTCTTGTAGCGCCCCTCGAAGAGTTTCTTCCACGCGCGGGCGCTGCGGCGGGCGAGCTGCTTCGTGTCGTGCTGCACTTCCAACAAAGAGTTGCACTTCTTGCAATGATAGACGATGGAATTGAGCGGGTAGGTCGCTCCGCATTCCAGATTGATGCACTGAAACCAGGCTCGATATGACATGACGTTGTTCTCCAAAACTGCGCCGCCGATTCTGCCACAGCCCGGCGGTTGCTGGCGACGCCTTTTGTAACCGCCGGGAAATTTTCTCGTCAAACACCGCCGTTTTCGCCAAAGTGTCGGGCGGAGGCAATGATGGCCGATGGAGTTCTGCAAACCATGAAACGAGTTTTGGCAACGCTGATGGTGATGTTGAGCGGCTTTCACGCTCTTGCGGCCGACGCGAACCCCGCTGCGCCGGCGCTGGCGGGCGGTTGGGATTGGATGCCGGAGCCGCCGGGCAAGCTCGTGCCCGTGGGCGACCTGCCACTCGGCATGGCGCAGTCGGCGGACGGCCGCTGGGTGGTGATTTCGCACGGTGGCACGGGCCAGCAATCGCTCTGGTTGTTCGACGCAACAACGGGCAAGGCATTCCCCATTGCCACGGCCGGCAACAACGACGCGTTCTTCTGCGGCGTGGCGCTCTCACCAGACGGCCGGCGCGTTTTCTCCTCCGGTGGCGCGGCGAACACAATCAACGTCCACGATCTGGGCAGTTGGTGGCAGGAAGCGCGGCTGGCACGGTTCAGCTTCGGTCCGCCAGGCGCGCCGTTCTTCCCGGCGGGCATTGCGCTGACGCCGGACGGGAATACGCTCTGCGTCGCGAACCTCATGGCCGATCAACTCGCGCTCCTCGATGTCCGCAATCCGGCGCAACCAAAGCTCATTAATTTCATCCGCGTCGGCTCACGACCGTTTGCGGTCCTGCTCGACAAGGCCGGCCATTATGCTTACGTCGCGCACTGGGGCGAACCGACCGTCGGCATCGTGGACCTGCAGACGAAACATTTGGCCGCCAGCGTGAAGGTGGGCGACCAGCCGGTGGCGCTCGCGTTGTCGCCGGACGAGAAGCTGCTCTACGCCGCCTGCGCGGGCAGCGACGAAGTGGCAGTCGTGGACATTGTCGCACGCAAGCGGCTTGCAGTCATCGAACTGGGCAGCAACGGCGTCGGCGCGCAGCCGTGCCGACCGCAGGCGATGGCGATCTCGCGCGATGGCAAACAGCTCTTCGTGGCCAGCGCGCTCTATCACGACCTGCTCGTGGTAGACACCGCGCGCCGCAAGATCGCCGGCATGATTCCCACGGGCTGGTGCCCGACCGCGGTCGCCGTGGCGCCGAACAACGACAAGCTCTACATCGCCAGCGCGCGCGACTTGGGCAACACGTCGGCTGAGAATGTTTATGCCAAGCGCGCCGGTCGCGGCCTGCTCCAAGTTCTGCCATTGCTCGACGAGAACGAACTGCAACTCCAGAGCCAGCGCGTCTGCGAAGCTTGTGACTACGACCAGCGCGCCGGCCGCCGCGTGAGCACCGTCGCTCCGGCTGAGATCCCGGTCCCGCGCCGGCTTGGCCAGCCGTCACCGATTCACAACATCATCGTCATCGCCCAGGAACGGACCAGTTTCGACCGCGTGTTCGGCGACGTGCCCAAGGCAGCGGCTGACCCTTGGCTTTGTTACTTTGGCCGCGAAATTACTGCCAACCTCCACGCGCTGGCCGCCAACTTCACGCTTTGCGACAACTTCTATCTCGATGGCCCGCTGCTCGCCGGCGACAGCGGTTTGTTTTTCGGTGGCATGGGTGCCGCGCGACCGCGCCAGCCGAAATGGCCGGTCGTAGAAGAGAAAAAAACAAAAAACTCAACAAAGTCCACGACCAGCAAGTCGTCCAGCGGCTACGGCAGCAGCAAACCGCGCGTGGAGCCAGGCGACGCGGGCACTACGCCGTTGTTATGGCCGACCACGGCGACGTTATGGGAGCTGGTGGGACGCGCCGGACTGAGCCGCCGCGCCTACGGCCAGTTTGCGCAGACCGACACTTACAGAGGCGCTTCATGCACCAACTGGCCCGGCGACGTCAGCACCGGCGCGGACATCAAACGCGGTGATGTGTTCCTTCGCGACCTCGACCGAATCCTGAAGCAAGGCACGCTGCCACGGCTCGTCATGGTCTCACTGCCCAACAACCAAACGGTCGGCACCGCGCTCGGCGCCGGCAGTCCGCGCGCGTTGGCCTGCGAGAACGACGTCGCCATCGGCCGCATCGTGAGCGCTTTCTCCCGCAGCAAGTTCTGGAAACAGACGTTGATCCTGATCCTGCCGGGAAATTCCGGCGGCAGCTTCGATCACCTGGATGCGCATCGCGCGCCACTGTTGGTCGTCAGCCCGTTCGCGCGGCGCGGCGCGGTGGTGTCGCGCTGCTACGACGGCCCTTCTGTGACCCGAACCATTGAGCAGATTCTCGGACTCGTGCCGTCCAGTCTCTACGACCTGACTGCCGTGCCGATGTGGGATGTGTTTGCGGCGCAAGCCGCTCCCCGCATTCACCGGATTATTCCAGCGTCCTACGACACCGGCGAAAAAAATCCGTCCAATGCATTCGGCCAGTCGGAGTCAGGCGGCCTGAGTCTCGGCCAACTTACGGCCGACCGCGCCACCACGCTGAATCGTTTGCTCTGGATTTACCTTCACGGCCCCGATGTCGCGCCACCCGCGCCGGTCGAGCATCGGCGGACGGTGAACCGCTAGCGATGGCTCCTGTCGTGGCTGCCGTGGTTACTCCTTTCACGGTCATGCCCGCCGGAAGCACCGGAGTCGCTAGGCGCTGACGCGGCCGCGCCGCTGGGAGCTTGTGGCGCCATGCTGCCAATGCCTTGAGCGGTCATCTGGCTCTGGATGTTATCGTAGGTGCTCGCCGTCTTGCCGCCTGAGGTTTTCACAACCACCATGGCCACAATGGAAACCAGTGCCAAGAGCATCCCATACTCTACCAGGGATGTTCCGGCGCATTGCACTCGCCCGATCCATTGCTTTGCCAACTCCATCGTTTTTTTCCATTCGCGCTGCGCAATACCGTAGGTCAAGCAACCGTGACACGAGAGAAGGGAAAAAGCGAAAGTCTGTCAGGAGATTACCTACAAGGAAGATGGTAAAAACTACCAAGATTCCGACGCGTTTCCGCTACCGCTGATAGGCCGGCAAGTAGTGATACTGGACGCACATCGCCAGCAGCGCCATCGAGGTGGAGTAAACCTGGCCGCCTTCGCCCTCGCCGCCGGTCGTCGGCCAACTGCCGTCGCCGTTCTGGTGTTCGAGTAGCATTTTTTCCAGCCGAGACTGCCACCAATCCCAGTCGCCGCCGCCGCACTGATACATCGCCTGCGTCACGTAGTAGATGGCGTAGTAAAAATGCTCCCGGCCCCAGTTCATCTCATGTGAGCGAATCCACTCCGCGCCGCGCCTGACCTCCGGCGCGTCGTATTGGCCGCACATCTGGAGCGACACCATGCCGCAACCCGTCCGCGCGTGGCCCGGACCGCCGCCGGGCTGATAGGAAAAACCGCCGCCGCGCGCCGCGCACCGTTTCACAAAACCCACGGCACTCTCGATGGCTTCGGACGGAATCTTCACGCCGCAATCCTTCGCCGCGCGCAACGCCAGCAGTTGCCAACCGGTCACCGAGATGTCCGAGTCGCGCGAGCGCGGCTCATAGCGCCAGCCGCCCGTGTGCTGCGGCGACTTCGGTTCGGCCTGCGCCCGCAGGATCAGCTCGCACGCCTTGCGCAACGCGGCCATCACGCGGTCGTTTTTGCTCATGCCCGCCGCCTCCGCCAGCAACAACGAGCAGATGCCGTGGCCATACATCCGCCCGCCGCGGCCAAGGATCGAGCCATCCTCCGCCTGCTCGCTGATGATGTGCTTCAAGGCACGCTCCACGCGCTCGCCGTCCGGCCCCGACCCCGGCACGTAGCCGCGCGCCAGAAACGCCATCGCCGCCAACCCCGTGACCGCGCTGTTGTGATGGAACGAGCCGTCGTCCTTCTGCTGTTTCCGCAGAAACTCAAACCCGCGTTCCACCGCACGGTCCACGCCGGTGGAAGCGGTCTTCTCCGCCGCGGACGCGATGGATGAGGAAACAAGAAGCGCAGCGACAAGAACGACGCGGACGAGTCTTGAAGCGAAGGCGTATCGCGAAGCCCTAACTGGGAGCGGCGGTTTTCCAACCGCCGCCGATCCGCGCGATGAGCACGGTGCGGCGGTTGGAAAACCGCCACTCCCAGCCAAGTTCATGGCTCCGATGTGCGACGCTCTTCTGTCTTGAGTGGCAGAAAGCGCCAGAGGACTGGCGCAGTCCTCTGGCGCTTTTCCTGCCGCGTTAAGAGACCTTCCAGCTTCTTTCCAAATTGCCGTTCTCATCTTCGCGCTCACTTCCCCGTCGCCTTCGACAGCTTCTCGAAATACTTTTTGATCAACTGCTCGTATTCCGGCGGATACTTCTCGCGCATGCCGTGCATCAGCCCTTGCTGCAACTCTGCCGGCAGCTTGTCAAGGTTCATCAACTCGCCGCGCAGTCGCAGTTCGGCCGGCGAGTCTTTCGCCGTGCTTTGGCCCGTGCTGCCCATCTTGGAATCCAGGCTCTGCGATTCCTTGCCGGGCATCTGCTGCGCCGCCTGCTCAGCCGCTTGCTCGGCAGCCTTCTCCGCCGCCATTTGTTGCATCGCCGCGACCAACTGCTGCTGCTGCGTCTGCGCGCTCGACTCGACCAGCGTTTGCAGCGACTGCGCCGCTTCGGCGGCCGGCTGCTGGCCGGGCTGCGTCTGACCTTTGTTAAACTCGCCTTTCGCCTGCTCCATCTTGTCGCCGGCGTGGTCGAGCGCGGCAGCGGCCATCGGCGGCGTGACGAGCGGCTGCATCGCCGCCGCGGTTTGCGCAGCCTGCTGCTTTTCCGCAGCCTCGGCGGCGGCGCGCGTGAGTTGATCGGCCATCCGGCTGAGGTCCTGTTGCGCGGAACGTGCGTTCTGCGACGCCTGCTGTGTGTTGCGCGATTTTATCTCCTCGGTTGCGACACGCATCTTCTCCGGTATCCGCTCCTTCGCCGACTCCGGCGCGCTCTCGATGGCTTTCGCCACTTGCGGCGCAAGATCGGCCAGCTTCGACTTCGTCCGATCCAGCTCCTGGCCGATGTGCTGGAGTTCGCCACGCATCTGTTCCTGGCCGGTGGCGAGTTGCTTCAACTGCTCCGTCGGCCCGGTGCCCATCTCCTCCAGCTTCCGCACCAGTTCCTTCTCCATGTGCGCCAACTGCTTCATCTCGTTCGACGCCCGCGCGGTCTGCGACGCTTCTTTCGCGCGCTCGGCATTCAGCCGCCTGTCCTTGCTCTTCTGGGCGCGCTGTTGTTTCGCCGCGTCGGCCAGCCGCTGGCTCTGGTCGCCCGACGACTTGGACGCCTGCTCGATGCGCTGCCGCGCCGCCTCGTTGTCACCGCGCTTCAACGCCTCGGACGCCTCGTTCATCTTTTGCGCCTGTTGTTGGAAATCTCCCGCCTGTTTCGGATGCTGCTGCGTGTTGCGCTGCGCCAGCCGGGCGATCTCCTCGGCGCGGCGCTGCGCCTCCTTCTGCCGCCAATCGCGGTCGCTCCGCAACTGGTCGAGCTTGCCGGCCGTCTCCTGCTCCTTGCGCGCCAGTTCGGCGACGGCCTGCGCGCTGGCTTTCAATTTCTCCATCGCCTGCTGGAGCTGGTCGGCGCGGATCGTCGGCTGGCTCTCCAACTCCGACTTCATCTGCTGCCGCACTGCCGACTGCTCGGAGGCGAGCGGTTGCGCCGGCTGGTTGGCTGCGGCGCGCTGCGCCACGTCGTTCTGTTTGGCAGCGACCTCGCTGAGCTTCTTGAGCCAGTCGTAGCCTTTCGCCAACTGCTGCCGGTTCGGCAACGGCATCTCCGCCTGCTGCAACTGCGCCCGCGCCTGTTGCGCCTCCACCACGGCCACCTGCTTTCCCGCCGCCATCGCTTGAGCGGCCTGCTGCAGTTGCTGCAACGCCGTCTGCTGGTTGGCAGCGGATGCTGGTTTGTTGGCCTGTTGCAGCGCGTTTGCCGCCTGCTGCATCGCGTTCTGCGCCGCGGTCATCGGCTGTGCGGCGGCGGGCGCGGCTTGCTGTGTCGCCTGGGCCATCGCCTGTGCCTGTGCGGCGAGCGAGCGTTGCGCCTGTGCCTGCGACGGCAACTCCGCAGGCTGCGACGCATTCGTCGCGGCGAGCAGCTTTTCCTGCTGCTTCATCAGCGACTCCGCCTGTTCCGCCTGCGCGACCATCTCGTCGCCTTTCTTGGCGGCGGCCAACTGCTGCGCCGTCTGGCGCAACTGAGCCGCCGCCGTTTGCTGTTGCTGCGCCGCCTTCGCCTGCTGGCCGCGCGCCAATGCCTCCGTCGCGGCGGCCATCGGCTCGCGCTCGGTCTCGGCGACGCGCAACGCGGCGTCATGCAAGTCGCGCATCTGTTCGGATGTCGGCTGATCCGGCGCTTGTGCCAACAGGCCGCGCTGGACGGCGCGCGCATCGGCCCGCAACTGCTGCTGCTCGGCGGCCTGTTGCTGGCGCGCCTCGGCGGTGGCGGTAGGCTGCTGCTGCGTCTTCTGCGCCAGCGCCTCCTGCTGCTTCGCCAACTGCTCAATGCGCTCGGCGGGCGGCGGCTGACGCTGCTGCAACTGCGCCCGCGCCTGCTCGGCCTGTTGGAGCCGCGTCTTCAAAATTCGCTCCAGCGCCGCGCGCAATGCCGCGATGTCCGCCTGCGCCTGGCGCGCTGCCAACGACGCCCACTCCCGGTCGCCCGACTCCGCGTGTCCCGCCGCCGTCTCCAGCCGCGAGAGCACCTGGCTTGTGCCGAACTGCCGGCGCACGTCCTGAATCTGCCGAGCGGCCTCGGCGTCCACCGGCGCGACGCGGTCGGCCAGCGTGCCGAGCCGTTCGCCGAGCGGCGCAAGCTCCGTGCGCGCGTCGCGCTCTACATCGGCCAGTTCGCCAAGCCGCAACCGCAGCCACGCGGCAGCTTCATCCAGACTTTCGGCAACTTGTTTCTGCTGCGACTCCAGCCGGCGCAGGCCGTGCACGAGCAGCCGCAGGTCGCGCTGCCGTTCGAGCTGGTTCAGTTGCTCGCCGAGCTGCCGCAGTTGCGACCCGGCGGCCTGCGCCGCAGTGCCGGTTGTGATTGCCCGCAGGCCGTCGCGGATCAACAGCAGGTCCTTGCCCCAGCGCGAGTCGCCGACACGCAGCGTGAGGTGCGGTTCCGACTGCTGGTCCACGCGGACAATGAGATCGCCGAGCCGCTCGCGAAGCTTGTCGCTCGGCGATTGCGCGGCGGCGATCATGCGCTGGCTCAGTTCCAGCCGGCCGCGCTCGAACTGGCCGCGCGCGGCATTGGCGGCGTCGGCCGAGGCGGCTTCTGCCTTGGTCAGGTCTTCGCGCGTTTTGCGCAGGCTCTCGGTGAGCGGGTCGAGCGAGTCACGATTGCGCCAGCCGCGCTTGCCGCCGTCTTTGAGCCACTGCTGGAGACTCTCGATCTTCGGCTGGGCGATGTCGGTGAGCCGCTCGCGCGCGGCGCGCAACATATCTGCGTTCTGCGGCAATGCCGCATCAGTCATGCCGAGGCCGGCGGCGAGCAATTTCGTGGCGGTCACGACGGCGGTCTGGTCGTTAACGTCGGCGTCGCGCTTGCGCTTCCAGTGGCGTGCCGTGCCGTAGATATTCTCCAGCAAGCGCAGCTCGGCACGTTCCACCCGGCGCGCGAGCTGCGAGAGCACTTCCATGCCGCGCGCGTCGTAGAGCCGGGTGAACCCCTGTTCGAGCTGCGCCGAGAGTTTTGTGGCGCTATCGGCGGCTACAGCGAGCTGGCCCAGCGCCGGGGCCATGGCGGCGGGCTGCGCGGCGTCGTGGTCAAGCGTGGTGGCGGCGTTGCGCGCCGAGGCCAGCCAGTCGTCGAATTGATCGAGCAGGTTGGCGACGTTCTCCCAGTCGCGCAACGCCTGCGGCGTGCGCGGTTGCGCGACGCTCGTGGCGATGATGGCCTGCGCGGCGCGGCTGGCGTCCTGCGCCGTCTGAAGGTCGCGGCGAAGCGCGTTGGCGCGCGCGGTGAGGTCGGCGTTCCACTGGCCTGCGCGGCCGAAGTCGCCGCGCAGTTGCTCGATGCCACGGCGCGCGTCGGCGGCCGACTGTTTGGCGCGGGCGAGCGCCTCGCGGAGCTTGCGCAGCTCGACGAAATCCTTGTTCCGCAGCGACAGATCGGCCAGTTCGCTGATGCGCAGCTTGCGCTGTTCGCTGCGGGCGAGCTGGTGTTCGGGTGAGTTGTCCTCAACCTCGATCCAGAACGTGACCTCGTCGCCTGGCTTGTAGCCGGCCCGCACGAGGTCGAATGCCGCCGCGCCAGTGACGGGCATCTGGTCGCGCTTGTTGTTGTGGACGAGATAGGCGGACGCGACGCCGAAGTCGTCGGTCGCGGCGAACTTTAGGTCAAACGGCTCCGGTTTGCCGACCTCGACGTCCTGGTCGGGATCAAGGAGCTTCACCGTCGGTGGCTGGTCGGGCAACGCCTTGATCCGGTAGCTGACGGCGTCGGCGTTTTTGAAACCGGCCGTGTCGGTGATGCGCAGCTTGAACTCGGCGTCGTGATCCACCGCGATCTCCGCGGTGACGTTGCGGTCGCCGGTGACCTGCACCGGCTTCGGCGGCGCGCCGTTCAACTCCAGCCAAGCGCCCGCCAGCGGCTGCGACGCCTCGGCCACGACCGTGACGCGCGTGCCGCGCAACGCAGCGATGTCGGCGGTCTCGGCGGTGATGATCTTTGGCGGCAGCGCAGTGTAGTCGGGGAACCGATATGTCAGCGCGAACCGCTCCAGTCGCGGGCCGCGCTGCGCCACGATGCAGAACCGTTGCGACTCGGCGTCGCCGGCGCGGATGAAATAGACGGCGTTGGATTTGACGGCGGGCAGCGGAATCTCGAACTGCTGAAGCGCGACAGGCGCGCTCGGTTTCATCGGCGCAGCGGGCGCAGGCGCGGCGGTGGCCAGTGTTTCCAGCCGCATCGGCGGCAGGCCGTCAGCGGCGAAGAACGCGACGGCCTTGCCGACGCGGCGGTTGAAGACGTCCACGCGGACGGTGACGCTGCCGCCGGTCTCGATGGTGACGTTGCCGGGTTTCACCAGCAGTTTCACGGTGCTGGCGCGCGGCAACGCGGCGAATGGATTGGCAAAACGTTTCGCGAGCAGCAGGAAATGCTCCGTCGCCGCGATGGCATAGACGCCGAGGCCCAGCGCCAGCGCGGTAGCGACGGCGGCGCTCACGACAGAGCGCGTCGGCGAGATGACACTGGCGAAATCGAGGCCGCCGCTGCGGCGGGCGAGATCGTTCACCAGCGCCGCGATGAGCTGCGGCGAGCCTTTGATCGCGTCGGGATCGTGGCAAGCCTCCAATTCCACCGCGGTGGCCAACTCCTCGTTGAGCTGCGGGAACGCGGCCTCGACGTTGAACGCCACCTCGATGTCGCCCCAGCGTTTGCGCAGCGGCAGCAGGATGAAGCGGACGAAGCCGGCGAGTGTCGCAGCCCACACCAGCAGCGTCAGCGCGAGGCGCGCGGCCTGCGGCAGGAACAGCCAGCGGTCGAGCAGGAACGTCAGCGCCAGCAGACCAAGGAAGAGCGCGGCCGTTTGAGCGACACCCTCGGCAAACGTGAGTCGTCTCGCGCGGCGTTTGTAGCGCTGCACTTGCGCGTGAAGACTGTCAGGAACCAGCGACATTGGTTGCGGATGCTAACACCGGCTGTGATGAAGTGGTAGCGGAGTTTTCTCACGCCTTCGACCGCGTCATCGTCTTGCGCAACTCAGTTTGCGGCAGGTAGGCGTCGTTGGCGCGCAGGGTTTCGACGAGTTTCGCCGTGTCGAGGTCGCACGCGGGCTGGCCGGTGGCGAGCGATTGGACGGCGGCAGTGCCGGCAGCCTGACCCATCATCGAGCAGGCAGGCTGCACACGGATAGAGCCGTGCATGCGCACGTCGCTGGAGTTGCACCGGCCGGCGACCCACAGATTCCGCCAACCTCGCGGCACGAGAATGCCGTAGGGAATGCCGAAACTCTCGCCCGACTTGAGCCGGCCGGTCTTGGTGAACTCCTCATGGTAACGCTGATACTCCGCCTCGGTGGCATCATAGACGTGGATGTCCACGGCCGAGTTATACACGCCGATCTGGTCGGGGAACTGCCGCCGCGCGATGTAGTCGTCAAAGCTCAGCTCGTATTCGCCGACGATCCGCCGCGATTCGCGCACGCCCATGAGGCTGCCGGTGCTGACGTGTTCGAGGTTTTCGCAGCCGGGGACATACTTGCGGTAAAACGCAATGAACTCCTGCGCGAGCCGCCGGCCTCTCATCATGCCATCGCTGAGGCTGCGGCAGCGCAGTGCGTCCATGTGGAACACGTGGCCGGCGTTCAACATGCCGGTCGTCTGGCCTACCCGGAGCAGTCCGGGCACGTGGCGGTCGCGCTTGCTAAAGTGGCCGTCCTCAATCGCCTTCTCCACCAGCTTTTGCTGATTGGCAGGGCCGGTGTCGCGGGGACTCCGCGCGGCGCGCGACCAATCAATGCCGGCACACTGCGAGCAAAGCGTCGGCGGCATGATGTCCCGCGTGTCGCGGCCCGCCTCGCGGCAGGGGACGCCGCAGAGCTTCGACAGCACGGCGTCGCCGGTGGCGTCCACGAATGCTTTCGCGCGGAGATAACGCAGGCCCTCGATGTTGTGGACGATCACGCCGTTGACGCGGCCGTCGCCGGCGCTCGCGTCCGCCTCGACGACGCGCGTGAAGAACCGCACGTCCACCTTCGCCGTCGTCACCAGTTCGTCGAGGACGAGCTTGTAGCCCTCGACATTGAACGGCGTCCAGCAGTGGAAGAGCTTGCCGTAAAACTCCTCGGTGACCTGCGGGCCGAGAAAGCCGCGCTTGTGCAGCGTCGTCACGATCTCGCGCATCAGGCCGCCCACCAGCATCCGCTCGCCGTTGGCCATCGGGTTGAACGCCGTGACCAATCCCGACGTGCCCATGCCGCCGAGACAGCCCACCGCTTCGATCAACGCGACCTTCGCGCCGAGCCGGGCCGCGCACACGGCCGCCGCGGCGCCGGCCGGTCCGCCGCCGGCCACGACGAGATCAAAACCTTCCTCCACCGGAATCTCTCGGCTGAGCCGGTAGGTTGATTTGGAGTCGGACGGTTTTTCATCGGCGGCGAAAGCCTTCGCCGCGCTCGCGACGCCGGAGACGCCGAGCGCCGATGACATCAGGAATGATCGTCGGGTGGTCTGTTTCATAGCTGGACGCTTTCCAACCGTGTTTCATACGCCGACAGGATCCCCCACATCAATTCCTTTGCGACCTACGGATTTGCCCCAACTGACTTGGAGACGCAGCATAGCCTCCCTACATCTGCCGCTAGAACCACCGGTTGAGAACTGACAAGCTGGGTGTCGCTGGTAGCCGCGATCAAGATCTCAGAGAAACCAAATAGTCACTGCGATGCTGGCTGGAAAAGCGAGCGCTACTGCGAAGAAGAGCAACCTCTTGGTGACACGCCAAACCTTCCGACCATGTCGCCGATGATGGGCCTTGCGCCAAACATGTCTTTCCTGCCGCAGGACTTTGCCCGCCCACACCAAGGCAAGCGCTTCCGGCAACGCCATAGCCGTGATGCCGACGCCAAAACGGAATGGAGTCGGATACCCGGCAACCATTGAGCGTAACGCGATTATGAACAACGGCGCCACCAAAAGAACTCCCAAGGCGGATAACAGCCGGAACAGACTCTTCTTCGTCTCCTCACTGACGTGATTGTGCGTGACAGTCTTTCTGGCGCCCGCGGCATCACTCATTCTCTCATCTCCTCAGTTCCGTCTCTGATTCAGGTTGGTTAAGAAACGAAGCTGCACCAACGCCATGCATGGAAGTCACGAGACCGGCCCAATCTGGTCACGGTTGACTACAATACGAGCATGGTATGCCAGCGTCGTCAGCAGAAGGGCCACGCGTTGTTGATCGTTCATGTCTCGCTCAACAACCGCCTTGAAACCACGAAACGCGCCGTCAGTGATTTCCACCAAGTCGCCCGGCTTCGGATTCGGGTGGATGGTCACGACATCAACTGCTTCGCCGGCCCAACTCTTGACCTGATCTATAACCGCCGACTCGACGACAACAGGGCGTTCACCAAAACTAACAATGCCAATCACCTCGTGGGCGTAACGCACCATCCGATAGTGCTCAACCAATTCGAACCGGCAAAACAAATACCGTGGAAACAGTGGACCGACGACCCAACGCTTGACCCGGCGGATGGTTTTTCGCCGTTTTAGCCGGGGATAATAAACTTCCAAACCCAGTTTCTCACGGAAATAGATCTCGGCTGCCGCTTCCTTCTTTGGCTTCGTATGAACGCAATACCAACTTACCATATTTGTTTTCGTGTCCGCCTTCTTTGCTGAAAACTGTTTAGCACATTCTTTTCACTAATTCGAGCGGACAACAAACTAAACAGCCACAATAGCTTCAGCAAGTTTTGACAACAAAAAAACCCTCGTCCCCGTAAGGGGAGAGGGCAAGCAACAATCTTCGCCGCTGTTAGCTGTTAGCTATTAGAACTGGCAAATCCAGCGACTTCAGGAATGTCACCGATCTCCTGAAAGCCTACCTGAAAGCGACGCAAAGCAATTCCGTTCTGAGCACAGAATTGTCCTAGTTGCGTCAGGTGATCTTGGCTCATGTCGCTGACGGCAACAATCATCTCTTGGGTCTTGGTCTTGCGAATCACCTCTTCAGCATCCGCGCCAGTCCCCAGAATAGGATATCCGTGAAATCGTTTATTTTGCATGTGCAGGTCGTCATCAATGAAGCCCACAACGGTCAGCGCATGGTCTTCGTTCGATTGAATCTCGCGTAGCAACATGCTGCCCGCGCGGCCCGCACCGTAAATAAGCGTTCTCCTCATCCCAGTCGTATCCCTTTGAGCGTAGTAATCGAGCAGCCGCACAGAAAACCTGGCACCCAACACAAACGAACTCATGACAAAGAAATGAATGATCAACACCGACAGGCTGAAACTGCCCGGCAACAAGTAGTAAACGACCGTCATTCCTGTCAAAAACCCCAAGACCACCGAACGAATCACGTGCAGCAGATCCGGGATACTGGCATGTTTCCATTTGATTCGATACAAACCGGTCACGTAGAACACGACAAGCTGACTCAGCAAGAGCAATGGAAAGCTTTTGATAAAACTCGCCTTGTGCACCGCCTCGAAAGAGCCTTCTCCATGGATCAACCAAGCCAGGTAATAGGCTACAGACACCATGCCTATGTCCACCAGTATCTGAAACGATTCATATCCCATCACCCTCTGCTTCATCGCCGGCAGGAACACGCCGCGGCGCAACAGTTGCAGTTCACGGTAGCGCAACTTCTGGATCGCGACATACGCCGCTCCACCGCCCACCAACAGCACCATCGCTGTGTTCACATCGCGTATCGCCGATATGACCAAGGCCGCACACCCTGCCGCGGCGCTGACGCCATAGAGAGTCAACACCGCATTGCGATGGTTGATCCCCAGTTGCATGAGACGGTGATGAACGTGATCGCGGTCCGCCTCAAACACGCTTCGTCCACGCAAGTAAAAGAAACGCAGCTTCCCCTGCTTGCTTGTATCCACGACATGCGCCACGCGCAGAAACCTCCGCATCATCGCCAGCGCCGTGTCCATGATCGGAAGTCCAAAAGCCAGCAAAGGAATCAGGATGGACGCCGTTGCGGAGGCCTTGTAGGTCGTCGTGATGCTCATGACCGCCAATGTGAACCCCAGAAACAAACTACCCGAATCACCAAGGAAGATCGACGCAGGGCGGAAATTGTAGCGCATAAAACCGAGCACGCTCCCCGCAAGCGCCGAGGAAACCAGCGCCAACTCGATATGCTGATTCAGCAGAGCTACCCCCGCAAGTGTGAGTGTGGAAATCAACGCCACACCACTGGCAAGACCATCCAACCCGTCAATCAGATTGAAGGCATTCGTAATACCAACGATCCACAGAACAGTGACGGGAATGCCCCACAGACCAAGATTTAACAATGAACCTCCCGGCAAGCCGATTTGTTCGATCTTGTATCCGTGGCAAACGGCCACCAGCGCTGCCACCACTTGAATCAGAAACTTCACCCTGACGCTCAAAGGGCGCATATCGTCCAATATACCGACCCCTATGACGATTGCGGACGCCTCAATGAAACCAATCCACCATTGGTTCGCCACGCGCGTGAACGGATCGTCCAAAACGCCAAACGGTGAAACGAGCAACAGCATCGTCAGGTTGAACGCGGCAAAAATCGCCACGCCACCGAGTCGCGGGATCGGACGCTCGTGAACTTTCCGTCCATTGGGAACGTCCACTGCTCCGATCCGAACCGCGAAACGTTTCACAAGCGGCGTCAACACAAGGGAGAAAGCGCAACTAACGCCAAACAATAACAGGTATTTCAGCATCTAGGACAACCACCAATCTCGACAGCGTGCCAACTCGATAATTCTACAACCCTCGAACCAATAATCAATCCTAGCCGAAGTTTCACAATAAGAAGACTAAAACTCCGGCTAACTAACGACCTGCATCCGCAGCAGACTACGTCTCTCCAGACTTGCCAGTTGCATCGTCCTGTCCATCAGATGAGTTTGTTTCCTGCCGGAGTTCAGTGAGAAGCGTGCGAAACTTGCGAACTGAGACTTGCCGATCAAAGCATGTCACAGCGGCTTCGCGCCCCCGTCGTCCCATGGTTTCAAGCACATCAGGATTCTCCGCCACTCTGAGGATTGCCGCCCTCAATTGCTCTGTGGATTCTGGATCAACGCGAATGCCGCACGCATGTTCCTGAATGATTTGGGCAATGTGGGTATCTTCTTCAACCGCTGCAATGAAAGGCCGACCCGCCGCCATGATTCCATACGCCTTGCTGGGCACAATTAGTCCAGCCACCCCACGTTTCAGCGTCACCAAGTGAACATCGGCCGCACCAAGCGATTCGCCAAGCGTCTCCTTCGGCTCGTAAGGCAAAAAACGCACGTTCTTAACCTTCAACTCCGCTGCCTGATTCATCAACCCTGCCTTCGCGGCACCCTCACCAATGAACACGAATTGTATTCTGCCATGATTTGCCAAGTTTGCCGCAATCGTGACGACTCGCTCTAGGTCCTGAGAAAGCCCAAGATTCCCAGAGAACATCACTACAAATTTACCCTCCAGCTGATGCCTCTGCCGAAACGGGTTCAATCCAGTCAACGGTCGCACCTTGGTCGTGTCAACCCAGTTTGGGACCACGCGGATTCGATTGCCATGCAGGCAACTCTTCGCCTTGACCCTCGCTGCCATATCCTCCCCCAGGACGACAATCCTGTCCGCACTTCGCAACGTCCACTGGGTGCAAACCTCCAACAGTTTGATCAGCCAAGGGTTTCTGAGTTTCCCAAGGGCCACGCCCACATCCGGATAAAGGTCCTGAATGTAGAAAACAAACTTTGCATGATACAAACGTGCATAGAACATCCCAACCAACCCCAGCACGGGCGGGTCAGTTTCGACAATCACAACATCCGGTCGGCCGGCAAAAGAACCCGCCAAAAAACCAAAGCAAGAATACGAGAGCAGATTTGCAACACGACCCAAGAACTGTTTCTTATTCAGACGCGGATTATACGCCCGCAGGATTCGGATCTTATCCAATTGTTCCCGTCTGACGGGTAACCACGATCCGAATCGTGCGATGTTGTAACCACGGCCCGCTATCACCACCACGTCATGGTTGCGGCTCAAGTCCTGACAAAGCTCGGTCAACAGTTGTCCCGTCGCCTCAACATCGGGATAGAACGAGCGATTGAAGAAAAGCAACCGCATGTTAATGATTGCCCCCTGTTCTCACATGGATGCGACCATCTTTGAAGCTACCGTTCATCGCGTTGTAAACGAGACGTATCGGACCGGTCAACGGGACAGTTGCCGCCTCTTAAGCACCCTGGCTGGATCCCCGCCAACGACCTGCCAAGGTTCAACATCCTTGAAAACGTTGGACCGGGATCCAACCACAGCTCCCTCTCCTATACTGACACCAGGTCCGATAAAAGCATCCGCCGCAATCCAACTCTTTCCACCGATTCGAATAGGAGCCACTACAAGGGGGAATTCGGCTTTTTCGTAATCATGAGTCGCTGTGCAAAGAAAAGAGTATTGGCTTACAACAGCATGACTGCCAATGTCCACCAAGCCCACGCAGTAACAGTTCACGTAGTCTCCAAGTATACTGAACTCCCCCATACGCAGGTTCCAAGGTGCGTAAATCCGGGCCGAGGGATACACGCGGACGCCATGCCCTATTTTCGCTCCAAATGCGCGCATAAGCATCACCCTCCAGACGTGCAGAGGACGGGGGCTGGGACGGAATAACAGCAACCATACCATCCCCCATAGAGCGCGCCCTGCGCGATTCCAAAACGACAACTCGCTCTTAAAATTGGTCAGGTTCATACCGTTCTTTCAGTCAAACAACGCCCAGCTTCAAATACCTGCATCACTTTCTTCCACGTCCAGATGATGAGCTTTACTAATCAGTCAAGTCGAACGCATGGAGGAGAAGAACCCCGGTCAAGCAGCCAACGGTAAACTTGAATGAGATCGTTTGCCACTCTTTGTGGATGATATTCATTCGCGAGTCTTGCTGCTTGATTGCCCATTGTTCTCCTGCGGTCCTGCGTCATTTCAATCGCCTCCCGGAGTGCTTCAGTCAATGCGGCTGGTGTAGGTTCAACGCACCAACCCGCATTTTCTGCCGGAAGTCGGTTCCAAGGAGTGCCCGTGGTTGTAACGACCGGCAAACCAGACAGCATTGCTTCCACAATCGAGTTTCCGAAGTTTTCGAAATCGCTCGGCATCACGAAGACCCGAGCTGCTGCATACGCCCCCCATTTCGTAAAATCGTCCAACTCACCAGTGAAGATCACGCTGGTTCCACAACCCAGCTTTGAAACAGCCATTTCAAACTCGCTCCTGAAGCTCTGCTCATCCGGACCGGCCAAGACAAGGCTCCAATGCGCATGGAACTCGCGCAGCGCCGCCCAAGCTTGGATGAGCCGAGGCACGCCTTTCACTGGATGCAAACGCCCAAGATACAAGAGGACGCCCTTTTCGGCGGGCAAACAGAAAGCACGACGAAATTCCTCAGCCGACATTCTGGCGTTCCGGGGAGGCAACAGAATCGGATTGGGAATGATCGCCACCGGATTTCGAAGACCGAAACGTCGTATATCCTTAAATTCCATTTCTGATTTTGCGTGCAGACAACTGGCCTCTTTCAATACCCTCGTCTGAAACCAGAACCTTACGGGGAGTTTCTTCCACCAACGATACCGCAAAGCCTTTGGGGCAAGCATGCCACAGGGAGCAAGAATGTGAGGAAGTCGTTGCCCGTGTGCTAATGCGCCAGCCAGCCGGCTGACATCCGTCCAGAGGCCGTGTGAATGGATCGCAGCAAAACTGGCTGACTGCGAGATGCGCCAAAGTTCCTCGCATCGGCGAAACGAACCCCAACTCGGACGCTGACTGATTGTAGTTTGCACACGCGGATCAAGCCTGATTGGATCGCCATCATCCTCGCGGTGGACACTAAAGACTTCAATCTCGCAGCCCGCACCCACCAATGCAGCCGTGCAGGCGGCCACTCCAAAAACAGGCCCTCCCTGCCCGCGCCCCAAATAGGGTATCAGATGAGCAACCTTCATCTGTCCGCCTCAAAACCCACACTAAAGGGATATCGAAAACGGATCCTCCATATCACAACCATGTCAGATGAGGGCAGTCCCAAGTTCGCAAGTCGCTTGTTCACACCGTCACATTGTCTGGGCGTCATGACATCTGACAGATAACAAGCAATGCCAAGCACAAATCAATTGAATCCTCAGATGGAAACTGCACCCTGGACACAGTTGACCGCATCTTTCCGATTCACTCGATCTCATTCACCGGCTCGCGCCGTGAATCACTTTGACTGGCCGCTCATTCCCGACCATCTCAAATCACCCACTTCTCGCTTGCGCACTGTTGAAAGTGCAGCGCGAAGGGCCGGGCATGCGCAGATCACTAGAAACGATATTAGCGCTGCTTTGGTTATCCAATTGACAACATCCTCAATTCCCTCTTCAGCTTTGATTCCCAAA
>Ga0172379_10001393_pt1 | contig 48299 bp, 33 predicted proteins | sample GrowelOW334metaG_FD_119756 | JGI IMG/M metagenome (GOLD analysis project Ga0172379, IMG submission 119756) | Groundwater microbial communities from an aquifer near a municipal landfill in Southern Ontario, Canada - Groundwater well OW334 metaG | ecosystem: Environmental > Aquatic > Deep...
AAGCAAGCAATTATGGAGTGTCTGGAAAATCAAACAACCGAGATACTCCATGATCTAGAAACACTATTGACGTGTGAATTTCAGAGTTTTAAAAATGTTAATATTTTAAACTAATACAGTATAGCGACGTTCTCAATGTTAATGATATACGGATTCAAACATATTTAAATAAGGTAACTAATTGAAAAATAGAGAAATAAAGACGGTGGTGATCGGGTCCGGGCCGGCCGGGTTGATGGCTGCGATGGCGGCGGCGGAGGCTGGCTGCCGGGTTGACGTTTTTGAACAACTGCCGCAGGCGGGCGCTAAACTGCTGGCTTCGGGCGGGGGAAAGTGCAATGTCACCAATGTGCTGCCGCCGTCGGGGTTTGCCGAGCGGTTCGGGCGTCAGGGGCGTTTCATGCTGCCGGCGCTGAGCGCTATGACACCGGAGAATCTGCGGTTGTTTTTTGCCGGGCACGGCGTGCCGATGATCGTGGAAGACGGGTTTCATTATTTTCCGGAATCCGGACGTGCGGCGGATGTATTGAATGTTTTGCTGCGTCAGTGCGATCTGCTCAAGGTGAATATTCATGTGTCAGCCAGAATAATCCGGCTGGCGATAGCTGACGGGCGCGTCACCGGCGTGGTTACGCCGGACGGGACGGCTGCCGCCGACCGCGTGATTGTCGCCTGCGGGGGCAGGGGCTATCCTAAACTTGGCGGCGGCATGATCGGCTATGCGCTGGCGGAACAGGCCGGGCATGAAATTGTCGAGCCGCTGCCGGGGTTGACCGGACTGCGGACGGCTGAGACCTGGCCTGCTCAATGTTCCGGGATAAGTTTCTCCAGCGTTACCGCGTTTATCGATCTGCCGAAGTACCGCAAAAAGTCATCCGCCGGCGATCTGCTCTTTACGCATCATGGCATTTCCGGCCCTGCCGTGATTGATTTTGCCGGTGAAATTTCCCAATTGCTTAAAACAATTCAGGCGGTGCCGCTTTCGGTCAATCTGTTTGCCGGGCGGACTCCTCAATACTGGATGGATTTATTTGACGAATGGCAGCGCGGCAACGGCAAAAAACATATTCGCAATCTGCTCTCCATGCATGTTCCCGCCGCGCTGGCGGATATTATTTGCGGCCTGGCCGGTAATATCGGTGATGTCAAAGCCGCCGAATTCAATGCGGCGGGCAGAGAGAACATCTGCCGCCTGCTGACGGCCATGCCGTTTACCATCAAAGCGACAGAAGGCTGGGACAAAGCAATGGTCACCCGGGGCGGCGTTTCGCTGAAGAAGGTCAACCCCGATACGCTGGAGAGCCGTCTGGTGCAGGGGCTGTTTTTTGCCGGCGAAATGCTGGACCTTGACGGTCCCTGCGGCGGGTATAATCTGCAATGGGCCTTTTCCAGCGGTTTTCTAGCCGGGAAGAGCGCGGGGGGATGAAAGCGAAAAACAATGGGGCGAATGGGGCGAATGGGGCGAATGGGGCGAATGGGGCGAATGGGGCGAATGGGGCGAATGCTAATGACCTCTGACTTGAATGCGGGCGTTGCTCATGCGTTCGCGTAAACCGCCTTCTTTCATGAAATCCTGCTCAAGACGCTTGAGATACCGGTCCATAAGATAATTTGCCTGATGTATCAGGCAGACAGCGATGTTTGCAACTATTTCGGCAGGACGGGTTTCAGCAAAATCCTTAAACTTTGTGGAATTATCTTTGGACGAACTTAGTTTCCTGACATACAGGGCTTCTTTGGAATCTTTTTCCCACAACAAATATCCTCGAGTATGAAGAAAGTCCCGGTAGTCCTCCAGTAACTCTTCCTGACTCGCCCTCGCGACATTTAAGAGTTTTATTTCGGTTTCCTTGGAAGTGCCGGAGGCAACAGCGCTTTCAATAATATTTTGTTTGCCGGAACGGGCGGCCTGTACCATCTGATCAATTGTACGGTCGCCCTTGTTCAGAAAACGACTACAGAAAGAAAAAGTTATATCATAAATAATCCCGGATTTCTGGTATGACAACAGGTCTTTATAGTTTCCATGTGCCGGTATAAAACCATTAATCATAGCAACTCCTCTATTATTTTAGAGCTTTACTATATGCGGAATCGTTTTATTTGCAAATAAGGCCTATAGAATCCCATGAGCCCCATGAGGCCCATAGGCCCTATAGGCCCCATAGATTTAGCGTGAGCTGGAGTCTTACTCCACTGTCTGGAATTTGGCTTTCTTCTTTTTCTTTTTCGCCGGTTCTTCGGCTGCAATCGCTGCAGGGGCAGGGGTTGCTTTACCGGAGGATTTAGCTACGGGTTTGTCTTCCTTGGCCAGTTCGACCAGTGACTGCCGGCCGTTGGCCCTGCGGCGGAATGCTTCCATAATGGTTTCCGCTTCGGAGAACGGCACCGTGACAAAGGTGAAAGAGTCGAAGCACTGTATATTTTCCACTTTGTAGCCTTTGACTTTGGCGGCATCCCAGATCATATCGGCGATCTTGCGCGGGTTGTAGCCGTCCTGCTTGCCGCGGGCGACAAACAAGCGGGTCTTGCCTTTGGAGTCAACCGCGTTTCTGTTGCCGCCGCCACCACCGCCACCGGAGGAATAACCGCCGGAAGAGGCGTTGCCGCCAATGACAGTCCCGCCGCCGGAATGAGCGCCGAGGTCGGAATAACTGACTGCCATCAAGTCTTCCTTGAAGGTGAACTTCAGCATTGCAGCCAGTACGGCTTCAGGTTCGGCATCCTTCAGTAATTCGCCGGCCAGCGACAGATAATCGAGATGCTTTTCGGTTACCAGCAGGTTGGCGATAGCTTCTTTGAATTTGACTTTCTTGTTGGCGATAATGTCTTTCGGGGTCGGCAGACGTTCGCGCCGGATTTCGGTATTGGTGAGTTTCTGGATGAAAGTCAGTTTGCGGTATTCCGACGGGGTGACGAAAGTAATGGCGGTGCCGGTTTTGCCGGCGCGTCCGGTACGTCCGATACGGTGGATATATGACTCCGCTTCCTGGGGGATCGAGAAGTTGATCACGTGGGTGAGATTATTGATGTCAATACCGCGCGCCGCAACGTCGGTGGCGATCAGGATATTGAATTTTTTGCGTTTAAAGCGGTCAATTACTTTAATGCGCTGCGCCTGGGAAATGTCGCCATGCAGCGCTTCGGCGGCGTAACCGCGGTAGACCAGCTTTTCGGTGATTTCGTCCACATCGTTTTTGGTGCGGCAGAAAACCAGCGCGTAGAAATCGTCTTCGATGTCGATGATCCTGGTCAGCGCTTCGAGTTTGTCCTCGCGCCTGACTTCAAAATAAATCTGGTCGGTCAGTGCGGTGGTGAGCTGCTGTCTTTTGACGGTTACGACTTCGTATTCGCGCATGAACTTTTCAGCAATGGCGATGATCTGGTGCGGCATGGTTGCCGAGAACATCAGCATCCGCTTGTCCGGTCCGGTCTTGGACAGGATTTCTTCGATATCTTCAATGAAGCCCATGTTCAGCATTTCGTCGGCTTCGTCCAGCACGGCAAAAGTAACTTTGTCCAGAATCAGGCTGCCGCGGTGAATCATATCCAGCACGCGTCCGGGGGTGCCTACCACAATGTCCACGCCTCTGTGCAGGCGGCTGAGCTGCATGTCGATGGACTGTCCGCCGTAGATCGGCACGATTTCCAGCACTTTTTCGCCTTTCAGCGAATTCATTTCCTCGGCAATCTGGATTGCCAGTTCACGGGTCGGGGCCAGGATGATCGCCTGGACATTTTTCTTGCCGTGATGGAGTTTTTCGATGATCGGGATACCGAATGCGGCAGTTTTGCCGGTACCGGTCTGGGCCTGGCCCATAATGTCTTTTTCGCCGCTCAGGAGCAGCGGGATGGTTATTGCCTGGATCGGGGACGGCTCTTCAAAACCCTTTTTCGCCAATGCTTTCAAAGTCTGTTCCGAAATGCCCAACTGTCTGAATTTCTCTAAATCACTCATCTGTTTCCTTTGCTGCACGAACAAAGTGATTCCAGTTCCGCCACGGGCGGATCGATTATAAGGTAAAACAAAGTGAGATTGTACAAATCATAAAACTTAAGCGCCGCATTCAAGCGGTATTTGATGATGACTTAGCCCGTTCTCTGCTTCGTAATCAAGTAACTAAGTCATCCTGACAATGCATTCAATGCAAGATTTTTATCATGCCCGCGTCCGCATTTGACTGCTGACTGGGTTTTCCCGGTTCTCATAAATCCGGAATAAGGATTGTCCGCGTTACTTCTTAATAATCACTGCGTTCAAGTGCGATTATTTATATTTTTCCGGACCATCGCTTCACCTTGAAGCAGCGATCCTTTTCCGTGGGCCCGGCATGTCCGCTGACTGCCTGTTTTTTGTGCCCCGCGTATTTTTGATAATACTTTGCCGTTCCGGTCCTTTTTATGAACAACTATTTAATTATCAATAATTTCAAACTTTTAATATAGACCGGAATATCCATTTGTCAAGCGGTAAAAAGCAGAATGATATGCGGACTGCACACATGCGCCGGATTTTACGGATTGCTGAACATCCGGATCAACTGGCGCAGATGAGCCGCCGCCTCTTCAGTTGCCGGCAGCATCAGCTTGTCCAGCGGCAGAAACTTTCCTTCGAGTTTCCGCAGTTCCGCTTGCAGGCGCAACTGAAAGGTATGCTGAAACTCGGTGGCGACATTGACTTTAGAGAAGCCGTTTTTAATTACTGCCTTGACCTTTTCGTGCGGGGTGCCGGAGCCGCCATGCAATACCAGCGGAATTGCAACGGCGCCGCTAATCTGCCGGGCCAGGTCAACCGCAATTTGGGGTTCTTCGCGATAATAGCCGTGGGCGGTGCCGATCGACACCGCCAGGGCATCAACTCCGGTCGCCGCGGCAAACGCGGCAGCCTCTTCCGGAGTCGACAGCGGGATATTTACCGCGGCTTCAGTTCCGTTCAGCGGCACATGCCCGATCTCGCCTTCGATTGTTACGCCATGACTATGCGCGTATTCCGCCGCCCGGCGGGTCTGTTCGAGATTTTCCTTGAATGGCAGTTGCGAACCGTCGAACATCACCGAAGTGAAACCGCAGTCGATTGCCAGTTTAACCTGTTCAAATGTGGCGCCGTGATCAAGATGCACCGCGACCGGCACGGATGATTTTTCCGCCATGTTCCGCATCATCGCGGCCAGCGCGCTGATATACGGATCTGCCATCAACCGATGGTAGACTTGCAGAATCACCGGCTGCTGTTCCGCTTCAGCGGCGATCATTACCGCCCTGGCGGTTTCGTAATTAGCGATATTAAAAGCGCCGACGGCGCGTCCGGCTTGGCGGGCTTGAGGCAGAATTTCGTTGAAAGTCACCAGCGGCATTATTTGATCCCCCGGGCCGCGACTTCATCCAGCAGCAGCACCCTGAGTTGCGGAGCATATTTGTTCAATGCGAATCTGGTGTATGGCGAAGCGGTCACCAGCACATCGGCGGGATTATCGGCCAGTCCGGCAATTCTGCCGCACAGTTTAGCCGTCAATTCCGGATAGAGCCGGTCGTAAACCACTGCGCCTTCGCCGGCGGAATAGGATTCTTCAGTATTGGTGCCGAAAGGCTTTAATTCGTAACCGAGCTTTTTTAACAGTTCACGCGGGGCCTGCATATTGTCGTTGTAATTTTTCAGATAATCGCTGTCCAGATAATAGACTGTGCCGGAGCCGGGTTTGCCTTCGATAAATTCCGAACTATGCAAAACCTTCACGCCGTCGAGGCGTTTTTTCATCATGTCATAACTGGCCGGACACGAGGTCACAATAGTCCGGCAGCCGGAAGCCTTGACGGCTGTCTGGAATTTTGTCCAAACGGTTTCAGCTTCTTTCACGAAGCCCAGCACTTCCAGCGCCCTGCCGGTGTCGCCGCCGGAAATGATTTTGCAGTCTTTCGGCGCATTGGCTTTATCGCTGTAAAGATCGACATAATAAAGCGTGCTGCCGGAACCTTCGACTGTGAACTCTGCTTTCACCAGTTCAGCCGCCAGCTTTTTGACGTTTTCCGGTGCAAGACCCGCCTCGACGATGTCGCGTCTGGCCGCCATTATCAGACCGGCTTCGTCATAGTGGCTGACACAATGAAAACGGTTGGCGGCGGACAATTCCGCGCGGTAGAACGTGTCGATGTAGTCCGGGTGTAAATCCTTCATCTCCCGCAGCATCTTTCCCGTCAGTAATGCCCGTCCCCGCGGCGTGTCGGACTCGCGGAACGTGACATTGCCGACCGCTGACAAATGGCGGCACATGAAGCAGAAGCGACAGGCGTTAATCGTATCATTATAATTGTCGATATGCATAATTTAAACTCCTTAAAATCCCATTTTGCCGGGATTCATGATGTTATTGGGATCAATCGCCTTTTTGATGCTGCCGAGAACGTTGAATGCCGGGCCGTAAAGTTCTTTCATCAGGCGTCCGAGTTTCAGTCCGACGCCGTGATGTTCGTTGATTACGCCGCCTTCGCGGATCGCGGCCCGGATCGCCAGGTCCCAGATGCTGTTGTAGTACAGCGTGGCTTCATGCGGGTCCTGCGGCGGATTTTCCACGATAAACCTGGCGTAGAGCATGGCGCCCCACTCATACCAGTGGGAAAAGTGACCGATGAACACCGCTTCCGGGTATTTATCATTGACCGCGTTTTTCATCGCCCAGTAAACTTTTTCGATATTGGCGAAGGTCGCCACGGTGTCGAGCGTGCCGAACGCCTGCGGCAGGTGAAACATGTAAGGCGGATAGAAGAATTTATAACGGTGATCCCACCAGGCCTGTCCCATTTCGGTGCCAAGGTCCTCATGCTCCCGCTTACGGCAGATTTTACACGCTTCCTCCATTTCCAGATCAACGATCTTTTCCGGACCGTCAAAACCGAACACCAGATACGCCCCCTGTTTGTCGATATTCAATACCCGCTTAATCAATTTGGCGGTCTCGGGTTCATCATAAAGACGGATCACGCAGGGATGCAGGCGGCTGCGCATGATATTTGCGCCGGCCATCATCGCTTCGTGCATGTCTTTGAACAGGAATGCGTGGAACTTGCGTGTCTCCGGAATCGGATGGATTTTCATAGTGACTTTGGTGATCACTCCGAGAGTACCTTCGCTGCCGAGATAGATCATGGTCAGGTCGGGCCCGGAGGCGTGGCGCGGTACCGGCAGCGTATTGATGATCTCCCCGGTCGGAGTGACGACTTCAACCGACATCACCATGTCTTCGATCTTGCCGTACTTGGTCGAGAGCACGCCGGTGCCGCGATGGGCCAGAAAGCCGCCGAGGGTGGCGCAGGCTATCGACGCCGGAAAGTGCATCGTCGAAAATCCGGCTTTCTCCACCGCCCATTCCAGGTGCTGGGTGTTGATGCCGGTTTCGGCGGTTACGGTCAGCGATTCGGTATCAACGGCGAGAACTTTATTCATCCGCTTGGTGTCAAGAATAATGCCCCCGTAAATCGGCAGTGCGCCGCCTTGCGAACCGGAACCGCCGCCCCACGGAGTGACCGGAATCTTATACTGATTGGCGATCTTCATTACTTTGGCGACTTCTTCCGCCGAGCCGGGATGGACAATAAAGTCCGGCTTGGGATTCTCCCGGCCGCGGTCATGCCACATTTCCGGAATCCAGTAATAGTCGATCGAATGCCCGAGCCGGTCAGCCGCATTGCCGGAAACGTATTCCCGGCCGACGGCATCCGCCAGTTCGCTATGCAGCATTGACAGCAAATAATTTTCCTGATTCAGTTTCATTATATTCTCCGGTTATTTCTTATTGATTATCTGTTGATGGTTTCATGCATTCCGCCAGCGCGTCGTGAATCCGGCGATACTGGACGAATAACTGCCGGTAGCGTTCGGCATTAGCCGGAATCGGCGTCAACTTGCGATCCAGCTTGAGGCACTGCTTCACCGCGCTGATCTCGTCGGCAAACACGCCGATGCCGACCCCCGCCAGTAAAGCGCTGCCGAACGAAGCGTCGCATCCGGTCGGACAGATTACCGGAGTATTGAAGACGTCGCAGACGATTCTGCTCCAGATTTTACTTTTCGCGCCGCCGCCGATCAGGATTGTCTCATGGGTGACCAGCCCCATTTTTTCAATGGTGCGATAGCAGTCTTTCAGAGAAAACGCCACACCTTCGAGCAGCGCCCGCGAGAGTTCGCCTTTGGTCGTGCCCATACTCATTCCGGTAAAGCTGCCGCGCAGATCCGGGTCCCAGTACGGCGACCGTTCGCCCATCAGGTACGGATGAAAGAATACCCCGTTCGCGCCGGGCGGTGCAATTTCGGCCAGTTCATTGAGATATTCGTAAACATTGATGCCCCGCTTTTCCGCTTCGATTTTTTCCGTGCCGCAGCATAATTCGCGGAACCAGCGCTGACAGACGGCCGCGGCGCTGGTGGCGGTAACTGTGTACCACATGCCCGGCACCACGTGCGAATAGGTCAGGGTTTCAGGATGCGGATGCGCGGCGGCGGTCATTACGTTGACGTTGCCGGCGGTTGCCAGCTTGAGTATGCATTGTCCCGGCGCAACTGCCCCGGCGGCGTAATCCTCGATGGCCGAATCGCTCGCCCCCATAATCATCGGCAATCCTGTCGGCAATCCGGTGGCGGCGGATGCCGCCGCCGTGATTTGTCCGGCGCGATCCGTCGGCCTGCCGATGCGCGGGAGCGCCCCGAACGGAATTCCGGCCAGATCGCAAAGAGCTTTCGACCAGCAGCCGTTCTTCATATCCCAGAACAAAGTTCCCTGAGCTTCAATGCAGTCGCAGGCCAGTTCGCCGGTCAGCAGATAACGGATGTAGTCCTTAACGAACGAAATATGTTTGATCCGGGCAAAATTCTCCGGCTCGTTGTTCCTGAGCCAAAGCATCTGCGGCAGCGTCCAGGTGGGGGCAGGGGCCTGATAGGCAGTATTGAAGATCAGGTCGAAATGATTGGCTTTCAACCAGGCGCATTCCTTGACGCTGCGCTGGTCGGTCCAGATGATCGTCGGGCGGATGACCTGCATCTTTTCGTCGAGCAGTACCGCGCCGTGAGTATAGCTGTCCATCGCCACGGCGATAATGCGGCCGTGCTGTGACGGCTGCATTTCCTGCAGTAACCGGCACATGACCGCGTACCAGTCGGCGGGATTCTGCTCCCCCCATCCGGGTTGCGGATGACTGGACGGATACTCTCCGGAACGGCTGTCCAGAATGTTTCCGGCAGTGTCGATCAGCGTGACTTTGCAGCCGCCGGTGCCGAAGTCGATGCCAAGTAACAATTCTTTATTCATTACTTCTGCTCCAGAATCCATTTATGCTCCGGATCGGTTACGGACAAAAATTTCCGGTGGTTCGCGCCGGCCATGATCCACAGGTAATACATGGTGTAGCCGGGAGCGTTGATTACCGGATGATAACCGCCTGGAATCAGCGTGGTGTCATTCTGCCGCACGGTGCAGGTATAATCAATGCCGCGGTCATCGGTGTAAATCTTCTGAATGCCGTAGCCCTGCGCCGGATTGAAACGGAAGAAATACACCTCTTCCATATCGACCTCAACCGGCAGATTGTCGAAATCGTGACGGTGCGGCGGATAACTGGCGTGATTGCCGGACGGCACAAAGGCTTCGCCGATAAAAAGGTGCTGCGACTGAAAAGCGTCGGTAAGCATCAAATAGGCGTCGCGCTGATAATTCTCTTTGCCGAGATGAACTTCCTTCACCTGTTCCGGACTAATTACATAAGATCGGGTTTTCAAGGTTGACGGCGATGCGGTCCAGGCAATCTCGACGTCAGTCGTCGCGGTGATTTTGTAAGTATTGCCGCAGGGGATGTAAACTGTATGGGGTTTACCGGAAAAGACGTCTTTGCGGGCGCCGACTTTTTTGAATTCAAAATCCCTGCCTGTCACCGCGCATTTACCGCCGAGGACGATCAATGCCACTTCGCTTTTGCCGGTTTTGCCGTTGAATTCTTCCCCTTTTTTCAGATTAATAATGCCGAACTCAGTCCGTTTGAGATCGCCGTCGCCGATGGTCGAAATCCTGGTAAAACCGCTCTTCGGCTGGTAATGCTTCAGATATTCCATAATCAAAAATCCTTAATTATAACTCGATCAATTCAAGATCGAGCAGTTTGGCAAACTGGCGGAGTTCCTTGACAATGTCACCATGACATAACACGTAATGATGCTCGAATCCGCTGTCCACCAGCTTTTCGATCAGTTCCGCCGCTGGACGTTTAAAGCGCACTTTCAACGGTGTCCCGTGAAGCATCTGTTCGGTTTCAATACCTTCGCCGCTGATCGACAGCAGCCGGTAGCCTTTGCCGTCACGGGTGTCGCCGATACGCATTACCGTCACCGGGCCCGGCTTGAGCGGAAATTCCACGGCGATACCTTTTTTGTCGCCGCCGTCAATGATCGAATGCTTACGCAATTCCGGCGTGCAGCCCGGCTTGCACAGCGATACCGGGGCGGCGCCGCAATGCCAGAACAAGCCGGTATCACCCTGCTGATCGAACGAAATCAGATCGCAGAAGAAGGCATCCGAACCGCTCAATGCTTTGACTGTGAGCATTGCCAGCGCGCCGTAGACATCGCCTTCGCAGGCGACCGGAACTCCGCTGTTGGTCATACAACCCAGAATGTGACAGATTCCGATACCGTAGATTTCGCTGAACTCCGGCCAGCAGCGGGCGGTCCAGGCGTCCAGACGGTATTTTCCGGTAAGTTTCCGGAATGCGGCGAACAGCGCCGCGCCTTTATTCAGTTCGTCATCGGAAACCAGGCATTTGCTTTTACCCTTGACTTCCCTGACTGCGCCGGCAAGTTCTTCACCCTTGATTGATTCGGCCACGTTGACAAGCTCCAGCAGCGTGATGACTTCGACTTCAGCGCCGAATTTCCCGCGCATTCCCAGTTCGTTGAAATCAGAAGTGTAGAAGCCGGGAACCCGGCCGCCAAGCGAACCGATACGAACATCCTGGAGCTTTTTGATGCAGTCAATCACCTTGAACTGCCGCGCCAGCTCCGGCAATGCAGTTTGGGCCGTGCCGTAAACCAGATTATATTTGAGTCCCATCTTCCACAATGCATGAGCATTCATGTTGGTGGCGCAGAAACTATTGGCGGCGATCCGTCCGCCGGTCATCGGCGGTTCCGGCTCCGACCAGAAAATGACCGGTTTGCGCAACTTCACCGCCATGCCCGGCACGATTGAACCCAGCGAAAAAGTAATAAAATGAGCCAGGATCACATCGACCTGCGCCGCCGCGAATTTGCGATAAACCGCTTCCGCTTCGACTTCGCTCTGAATCAGCAGACCGCAGTCAACGATTTCCGCATCTAATTTTGCCAATTCCTTCAAGGTTTGCTGCCGCTGCCCTTCCAGCCGGTCATTAATCCAACTGCCTTTTACCAGCGACAAATATCCAACTTTCAGCTTTATCATAATTTCTCCTGTCAGAATGATTATTCAGAGTTTACCGAACAAGCCGCCCACCGCCATGGCGGAAAGCTTCGGACGGCGGTATTCATCCAGAACTCCGGCACAATTGTAACCGCGCGGTTTGCCGCGGATATCCGGGCCTTCAGGACCGAATGAACGGGCGTCGAACATCTGCCACAAGGCAATGCCGCTGATTCTCGGTTCGGCAAAAACTGCCCGGACGGCTTCTGCCATATAATCCCGCTGGAATTCTTCAGTCCATTGCGACCCGGCCAGGTCATGACAGCCATACAGGGCGCAGATGCCGATTTCGCTGATGATCATCGGTTTATCCCGCAGATCGTCGCGGCCGGCAAATTGCACGAGCTGCTTTATGTCCGGGGCGATACAGGAGTTCGGATGTTTATTGCTGTTGCCGAACCATCCCGGGTACAAGTTCATGGAAATCACATCGACAAAATCCAGACAGCAGTCAGTCGTTCCACGGCATGAGGCAAAGGAGATCAACCGGGAGCCGTCTGCTTCGCGCAGCAGCGATGTGAGGCGCTGAAATAACGGACGCGCCGCTTGAATGTTGGATTCCGCCTCATTGAGAAATCCCCATATAATAATCGAAGGGTGGTTGCAACTGTTCTGAACCATTCTAACGGTTTGTGTCTCCTGCTTCGCGATGAACTCCGGATTGGTGAGCTGTGTTTCCTTATTGCCCCATCCCAGGCTCTCCTCCCACACCAGAAAACCGAACTGGTCGCAAAGGTCAAGGAAACGCTGGTCCTGAGGATAGTGAACACAGCGGATAAAGTTACAATTCATTTTCTTCAGCCACTGCAAATCCTCGATCATCAGTTGCAGCGGTTGAACCGGACCGAACTGCGGGTGTGATTCATGGCGGTTAAAGCCGCGCAGCCGCAGCGGACTGCCGTTCAGCATAATCCTGCCGCTTTCGGCGCGAACAGTGCGCATCCCGAAGCGTTCACATACCGCATCATCGCCGATGTCAACTTCCACCGTATGCAGATGCGGAGTTTCCGGCGACCAGACTTTAAACTCGGGAACCACGTCATCATGGATGATATGTCCGTCAACCGGAGCCGCTGTAAACTGTCGCCGTGTACCGCCGTCGAACCCGATACTGCAAGTGCATTCCGCCGGAATCCTGCCGTCAAGTCGGATATCCAGCCGTACTGTTCCCGTGTCGATATCCATGGGAGTGACTTTTACCCGGTCGATACTGCACGACGGCAGCCGGTGCAGCTCCACGCTGCGATAGATGCCGCCAAATCCGTAGAAATCGTACCCGGATTGAAAAATCAATGCATGGTCGTTACTGAAACGGTTGTCAATTGCGATAATCAGCTCATGTTCGTCCTGCCGCTCCGTCACCGGCAGTTCATATTCCATGCCGGAGTAAGGCAGATTGTATTCCGCGATGAACCGGCCGTCAAACCATATTTTGCCGAGCAGGCCCATGCCATTAATTTTCAGCTTCAGCCGTTCACTGCGGGGTATCAGCCGGATTTTTTTCCGGTAGATTCCCGTGCCGTGATGACCGGGGCGTTCCAGATCAAGGTCAAAAACTCCAGGAACCGGCATTGATTCGCGAAAAGGAATGCCGTCCGGATTGAGTTTATTCCAGTCCGCCTCGCCGCCGAGCCAGGCAAACTCCCAAATCCCATCCAGAGAAATTATATGCCGCTTAAAATAATCCGGGTAACTTTTCATACTCAGCATCCTTTGTTTTTCATGAAATTTTCAGCTTCGGACAAGGACGGAATACCGGTGCGTCCGCCTAATTGAGTACATTTTAAGGCTGCTGCCGCCGCCGCAAACCGGAGGCATCCGGCCCAGTCGCCGCCGTTTAAATAACGATACGCGAATGCGCCGTGAAATACATCGCCGGCTCCGGTGGTATCGACCACCTTCACTGGAAACGACGGCTGTTTATAAAGCATCTTACCGTCAAAACCTATACTGCCATTGGACCCCAGCGTTACAGCAGTGAACAGGCAGTTGTTATGGAAGAGTTTCCTGACCGCGGTCTCCGGGTTGGTCTCGCCGGTGAATCTTTCCGCAAATTTTTCCGAAGCAATGATAATGCCAGACAACGCCAGCAGTCGCTCGATGCCGGGAACGACAGTTCCAGCATCAATCGCGACGGTTATGTTATTGGCACACGCGATTTCCGCCGCGCAGACCGCCGCCGCCGTCTGGTGGCCGTCAAGATGCAGCAACCGGGTGTTTTTGATTATCTCAAAATTGATTTCTTCTGGCAAGAGCGGCTTGACGCCGCCGCGCGTCCAGACAATGCTCCGGTGTCCGGTCGGTTCCTCTGTCCAGCAGAACGCAGCCGGAGATTCCACGCCGGATCGCGTGACCATTGCAGCAATATCCACGCCACCGTTGCGCAGCCCGTCCATAATGGTCAGACCACGGTCGTCATCGCCGGTCGCGCCGATAAAAGCGGTTTTAGCGCCCAGTTTCGCCGCCGCATAAGTTGCCGTGGCTGCCGGGCCGCCGCCTTGAGTGAGAGAGACCGGCGCTTCAACTTTGTCATCCACCGGGATGCGCGGCACCAGACATAAATAGTCCAAACCGCAGTACCCGAGCCCGATAAGATCGTATGACTTGTTCATTTTTACTTGATAAACTCCGTTTGCATGATTAAATAATATTGCCGAAATTGAAATCTGTCAACTGTAAAAATGGAATAATTTGATAATTAAATGATAAAATATGATATAAATGACAATATTTCTTGACAATTATCATTAATCCATTTATTCTTAATTATGAATTAAATAATGAAGAACGACTGGTGGAAGATTTTCAGAGTGATTAGAATTTTTCTTCATTTTTATTAACCAAAGGTTTATGATGAAAACGCTGCGTTCACTTGAAATAATTGATTATCTGAAGGAGCGGAAATACTGCTCAATGGACGAACTGATGAAGCACTTCAATGTGTCACCGGCCACAATCCATCGTGATATCGCCGCACTGACCAGAAAAAAGCTGATTCAGAAGGTCCACGGCGGTGCGGCGCTGATGCCGGCTAAAGACGCAGCCGCGACCATCGATTCCCCTTTTTCGGCAAGGATAAACAAGGAACCCGGCAGAAAAACGGTGATTGCAGAATTGGCTCAATCCTACATTGAGGATGGCGATATTATTTTTCTGGATTCCTCGACGACTGTGCTTTATCTGTCCAGAAGGATCAGGGAATTATCGCTGTCGAACCTCACAATCATTACCAATTCAGTCCATATCATTCAGGAATTCAGTTTGTTTCCGCCGCATTTCGTGTTAGTGGGCCTGGGCGGTAATTACAATTGTCAGCTTAATTCGTTTTTAGGCAAAAGCGCGGTTGAAGGCTTGCAGTGGCTGCAAATTGACAAGGCGTTTATCTCTGCCGTGGGCGCTACCGGCGAGGGTGTAACCACTTATCATGAGAACCATGCTGAATTTCTGGAAAAAGCGATGAAACTGGCATGCCGCAAATACTTGTTAATCGACAGCACTAAATTCGGTCGTACCGGGCTGTTTAAATTTGCCGGTCTGCAGGATTTCGATGCCATCTTCTGCGACAGCAAGCCGGCGGCGTCTCTGGCTGCTTTATGCCGCCGGATTGTCAGCAGCAGATGATGGATAATCATATCATGGAAAGCTGCTCACGGTAAACGCCGGGACTTACGCCGACCGTGCGGCGTATCAGGCGGCAAAAATAGCCGCGGTGTGGAATTCCGACCATTTCGCCGATTTCATAAACCGGATAATCCGTTTCGCGCAAGAGCGATAATGCCCTTTGAAGGCGCAATTGCAGCAGATATTCTCCCGGCGAAACAAGCATCCGTTTCTTAAAGAGACGGGTCAACGTCGTACGGTGAATTTTGAGCTGGTCGGACAGTTCATTGATATTCACTGACGGGTTCGAATAATTCTCCTGGACAAGTTCAATGAAGTGACTTACTACCTGGCCGCATGAATTTTTCGAGTCGTCTCTGCTTCCGGCCAAAGCAAGAATATCCACGGCTACACTCAACATTTTACGCTGGCTGTAGGGACTCATCTCCCGCATCAGTGTCTCAAGTTGAAGAAAGAGATCGACAGGACACCGGCCGGCCGGCATCACCTCGCGCGAATATCCAAATCCCTGGATAAATGCAACCGCCAGAGGTCCGTCCAGAGTAAACCAGTGATAGGCCCATACAGGACTCTGTGACTTATGAAAATGATCTTCGCCGGGGAGATGGTAGATGACCTCGTTGCAATGAAGCACATAGCTGGAATCCCCGATGCGGAATTCACCTTCACCTCTTACCCCCCAGAATATTTGTACAAATTTCTTAGTTTCGGCGGGAAAGAACTCAGTCCATGCATTTTCCGCCTCGTTATATCCGACTGACCTGACATAAAGCGGCAATGGCAGCGGCGGCAGTTTGTTCGGGTCTGTTCTGCTGATAATCCGTCTCATCACATCATCTCCGTTGATTGTGCTACAATAGTGTAATCAATACATCAAAAAACATATTGTCAAGCTTAACTATGTCAACTATAATATTCATAGCATTCAACAAATTTACCATAATAAAGGATTTTTTTCAACATGAAACAGATAAATACCGGTATTAATCGAAGTGAGGAAATCAGAAGTATTTTCAAACTGTCCGTAGATGAGCTGGTGAAAAAAAGCGCGGGGCATCTGGTGGTGACGGATACGCTGAATGAACTTTACGATTATCTGGCGGAACAGATGGTGGCTGAATTCCGCAAAAGCATGACAAAAAAAGATCCGGTCGCGTTCATCATGCCGGTGGGCCCCACTCAGCCTTACAAGTTAATGGCGGAAAAAATCAATAAAGAACGGATCAACCTGAAAAATTGCTGGTTCTTCTTTATGGATGAATATTGCGATGATGACGATAAACTTATCTCATCCGCTCATCCGCTGAGTTTTCGCGGACAAATCAATGGTTTGTTCTTCAATCTGGTCGATAAAGAATTGCTGATGCCGGAAAGACAAAGGATTTTTCCGACGCCGGAAAATCTGGACAAACTGCCTGAAATGATTGCCGCCGCCGGCGGCATCGAAGTATGTTACGGCGGTATCGGAATTCACGGTCATGTTGCGTTCAACGAACCGGAAGCGGGCGTCAAGGACACCGATCCGCGCATTCTGACCATCAATGATTTTACCCGTACTGTTGATGCGGTGCGCCACAGCCTCGGCGGCAACCTGATTAACTTTCCCCGCCGCGCCATTACCCTGGGAATGAAACAGTGTCTTGGCGCCCGGAAAATGCTCTTAATGACCCGTAACGAATATGCGGACATGGACTGGGCCAATACTGTGCTGCGGATTGCCGCGCTGGGCGTACCCGGCGATGATTATCCTGTCACTCATATCAGAAATCATCGCAACTATATTGTTGCCACTGACCGGGCGACCGCGACCGCACCGTCAATCATCATTTGAGGCAAAATATGATGATCGATGCACATGCACATCTTTGCCGGAACCCCCGCAATCTCGATAAGGTGGCCGCATCCGGACGCCTGGAGCAGATATGGTTGATGGATGTCAGCGGTTGCGAACTGTCCACCCAGCCCTTTGCCGCCGAGGCGGAAGTTCTGCAGGCGGCAAAAGATTTTCCGGGCTTTTTTATCCCGTTCGGCTATCTTGATTTGCGCCGGACGCCGGATAACATTGACTGTCTGAAAGAAAAAGGTTTTTTTGGTCTCAAGGCGTATCGTCCCGAAAAACCGTATGCATCGCCGGAATTTTTTCCGTTTTACGACCGCGCCGCCAAGCTGGGCATGCCAATCCTTTTCCATACCGGCCTGCTGGAAAAATGTCCGTACGGCCAAATGGGGCCGAATCTGTCCTGCGGTCCGGCCAATATGAATCCGGCGCAGCTTGCGGCTATCGCCGCGGCATTTCCGGATTTGATCCTGATAGGCGGACATCTCGGCTATCCGTGGCTGGAGGAGGCCGCGCAGAATTTATATTATTATCCCAATATCTATCACGACCTTAGCGGCTACCGCAAGGATATCGAATGGCTGATTAAAAATCTCGACCGCAAATGTCACGATGGTTATGAAAAACGGTATTTCAACGATAAAATTCTGTTTGCTACCGATGCTTTATGTTATGGCAACGAACAAGGTCATCAGGATGCCTTCAAACTGATGGATTTCTGGGAGTTGTTTCTGGAAATGATCGGCGGCAACTACTACCGCTGGGGAGAACCGGAGGAACGCCTGAAAATCCTTCACGGCAATGCCCGTGGAATATATGCACAGTTAAACAAATAAACCGGATGGAGTTTCAGAATGTTTTTTGAATCTCGCGTTATCAGCTCATTGGAGAAAGTTTTCTGCCGTCAGAATTAAATGTTAAAGGCGTTAATGATAATTGCCGGAAATATTACTGTATTATCATGCTTTATCATATTTATCATCTTATATCATATAATTATCAAATAATTTCCATATCAGCGGTTGACAAATTTCAATCCCGGCAATATTATCTAACTATGTAAACGGAGTTTACCAAAAAAAGTAACACGGAGGAGTAGCTTATGTATAAACAAAGTTCACGGTCCTGTAAATCAAATTTCACACTCATAGAACTCCTCGTGGTGATTGCCATCATTGCGATTTTAGCCGGAATGCTGCTGCCGGCGCTGAACAAAGCGCGTGAAACAGCCCGCCAGACCACCTGCATAAATCTGCTTAAGCAACTGGGTACGGCTGGAATCATATATGCCAATGAAAATAGAGACTCCTGGGTGCCGATTTTTCACGCCAATACCAATACCCGCTGGTATTCCAATCAGGCTCTTCTCAATATTTTGCAAATTCAAAATGTGTCTACCGCCAATAATTTCTGGCCGGCAAACAAACTCTGTCCCAAAGCAATGGCGGCCCAGAACGATAACTCTATGGCAGGTTATGGCTATACCGGCTGGAAGGCCGCTTTACGTCCGGTCAACGGCGCTTACGCCGCCAATATGGGCAACCTGACCTGGGTGCCATGGGCGGGTTATTCCATGGTAAAGATAAGGAATCCCAGCAATAAGGCAGCCTTTATGGACGCCTGTGATTCTCAGGCCAATGTATGGAGCAGCAACCCCACCGGCGCCACTGGTTACTGGGCCCTCGGCGAGAAAGTCGGCAGCGGCGGGGTGGCATACCGTCATAGCGGCAACCAGACCGCCAATGTTGTTTTCTTTGACGGCCATGCCCAGAACCGCAAATATGATACGCTGGGATATTCATATATCCCTGGCGGCTGGACTGCCGCGGACAAGTTAATCTGGGATCCCATCCAGTAAGACCTGCAGAGACAAAATCCGGGAAACAGTACGGCTGAACATCATGGCGCTTTTTTGATGGTACTGCGGCCAGTCTCAGATATGATCAGGCGGGGTATAGCTATATCGTGAGCTGACAAGCAACGATAAAGTTAACTTGGAATCGATTCAAGACCTCCCGACCAGAATCAGAAAAGTCTGGCGTCAGAATAGATAACCGCAAAAAACGGCGTTCAAGTATTCATTGGCAACTTGCAGCAAGTTTGTAATGTATAACCCGCAAATTGCAGATAAAAAAATTAAACGGATACTCGCTCGCCGGGACTGCGGAATTACTCTGATCTGAAGCTGTGCCTGCCAGGAGTTGCTATGTCCAGACAGATATAATCATGGTCAGCCGGGCCGTATTTCGAAGATTTAACCTCTTTCCCGTCCGCGAAAATTTTAAATTTATTTTTCAGTTTCGGCAGATACACTTTTGCCCTGCAGCCTTCCGGAACAAACAGCATTTCCTCGAAAATCCCGTCTTTGGCGCACATGGACACGGCGATCAGGCCGTGCGGTGAAGGTACCACTGCTTTGACAAATTCCAGTCCGCCAAGCCGCGGCCTCACTTCAAAAATAGCGAAGCCGGGGGTAACCGGCTTAATCCCTGCTACTTCAGCCTGAAGCGAAAGCGCTGGCCCGGCCGTCCAGCCATGACAATGACTTCCCCACATGTATTTATTCCATTTTTTCTTTTCGCAAAAATTGTTTATCTCTTCTACCGGCAGGCATTCAAAGAAACTGGTGCCGCCGCAATCCAGCATCGGCATCCAGCGGGCTTTGATAAACTCAATAGCAGCCTCTGTCCTGCCTTCGCGGAACATCTCTTCAATCAGGTCAAATGATGCAAGACTGTTGCTGATGGTATTGACATCATAAACCGGTTTCGTAAATTTTGAGAGTGAGAGTTCCGTTCGGGCCGCCTGTTGTCTGTATTTCTTCCGCAGAGATTTTTCCCCAGTGATCTCGGCCATTTCCGCCGCCGCCAGCATTGCGCGCTTAAAAAAGCCGTTAAACTCAGGATCTTTTCCGCTCATGCCATTGAGCGTGTAAAACCAGCCGTGACCTTTTTCGTCAGGAATGCTGATAAGCCCGTCCGCGGGATCGCTTCTGGAGATAAGCCATTCAGCGGCTTGGCCGGTGTGACAGCTCATTTCCCTGATGAATTTTTTGTCTCCGGTGTGCAGATAATAATCCTGCAGCGCGATTATCCACCATGCGACATAATCCCAGAGAATTGACATGCCTTCCCCGAAGGCGGACGGTATTCCGCCATCATTATACTGTGATGCGGCGGCTCCCCGCCAGCAGTATTTGAAGAGTTCCGCGTCGCCAAACAAATAATAGTTTACAAGCGCCTCAAGGCGGGTATCGCCGACCCACATAAAACGGTCGCGCTTTATTCCGTCAAGGTAATATTCCTGCATGCACAGATGTAATGTTTTTCGGCCGGCCTGCCAAATCTCATTCAGGCTGCTGTCGGAGCAGGAAAACCAGCCCAGATAGTTTACGGGATATGATGATGTTTTGACGGAAACATCTGAAAGCTCTACTTCATTCTCACATGCTGAAAACTCAATCTTCACAAACCTGAAGCCCTGCCGGACGATGCTTTCCATCTCGCGGGTTCCGGGTGCAATTTCATAGTCTTCGGTAATCATTTTAGTCAGCAGCGCTGTCCGCGGCGGTAAGTTCAAGCACTCGTCGAGAGTCTCGCCGTAATGAAGCCTGGCGTGTGAAAAACCTTCCGACGATATTCTCATCCGGAGATATCCCGCAATTTCCCCGCCGAAATCTATGATAATATGCGGACCGCCGGCAAGCTCTTTTGCGCTGATTTTCGCAGGTTTGTTTTTACCTGCGCCCAGCAGTGACTTCGCTCCGCTGATAGAACCGTTCCCGTCAAATGTCTCAGCAATTTTAACAGGGCGCAAAACGCTTTTCGGAAAAGCGTCTAAATTAGTCTGATATTCCGGTCCGGCGATTTCCAGCACCCCGGACGGCGCTGAATAATCTTTCCTTTTCAGGCTGTAAAACGGAGTGCCGGGAGCGCATTTGGGAATCTGTCCAGGGAAAAACTGGCTGCATGTCAGATACGGAATTATTTTCGACGGGTCATTGCCGGGGCGGCTTTTCCACTGTTCGGCACCGATGGTGGCGTTCGGGATTTCAATGGCATTCCGCCATGAGTCGTCGTTGAAATCAGCCTCTCTCCAGCCCCAGCGCTCTTCGGGTATGGTCCTCCAGCCGGAATTTGACACAACGCTCAGGGTATCGCCGCCTTTCATTGAAATGCTTAGTTCCACCGTAAGCCCCCGGTGTCCGGCGTGATTTAAGGCTCTGACCGCCGCGATATTTTCACCCTTGACCATAAACGGGGTCACGTCATAGTCGCGCATGTTGCTCCATTCGTCAACACAGGCGACAAAACGTCCGTTTAAAAACAGTTCGTAGCCGGTGTCGCAGAATATTCTTAATACTGCTTTTTTAACTGCCTTCTCAATAATGAACTTTTTTCTGAAACAGTTCTCAATTTTGCCTGCTCCCCAGACACATTTAGGCGAGGGGACGAAATTTTTGCTTTTCATAGACTGGATTCCTGTTCTTTGACAATGATTCATCGTTGTTTTATCTGGTCAAAGTTATTTTACACTGTTATTTACTTCAGATCTATCTCGAAAGCACTCATTGAATGGGCGGTGAATTTATGTGTGAAACCAGGGCCGCTAAGCGCAACCGGAGCGCCGGAGACTACTTCTTTCACCAGTTCCTCCTTCAGGTTGTTCGCGGTAAGCTCCCCGTCCACTTTCCATACCTTTACAGCCGCTGGAACTACTCCGTTGATTCTGATCGTAGTCGCAATATCATTGAGCGAATGTTTGTTGAAAACAATTAGATAAAGTTTGCGCTTGTCGGCGGAAAGACTTGCGCAAGTTGAAAGCGACGGATGCTTCATGGCCGGAATATCCGTTCCTCCCTCAAACGATACCAGCGGAGCGTCAGCCGTTGAGGCGACTAACGTTTTGCCGAAATGCTGATTCCAAAGCTGGAAAACATAGAATGCCGGCATTCTTTTCCATGCTGAAGGTTTGCCTGCGATAAGGTCGGACTGCGATGCAGTGCTCCTTAACATTCCCCAATATTCATTGATGAACAGCCAGTAGTTCGCGCATTTTACGTTATTTTCCGGCTTGAGCATCACCCGGATGTAATCACCGCAGAAGAGTGCGCCAGCGAACGAAAAGCGGTAGGGCAGAGGCTTGTTCTGGGCACAGCCGACATTGTATTCTGTGATCTCGAGCGGGATATCGCGTCCGGTGACTTCCTTGATGAATGCCCGGCGTTTTGCCAGGAAGCGTTTTTCGTAATAATCTGAAGCGGCAAGACATGCGCGTACAACCAGATCCGTCTGTTCCGCCAGGGATGATCCTTCTTCCCAGAATCCGATGGGATAGTGATGATCGACGACGAAATCAACGTCATCTTTCGTAATTGAAAGTACTGGCTTGCTCCACGCATCACTGCCGTCGAGCAGCGCCGATATTTTAATTGAATGGTCAACCGCATGCATGCGCCTGGCGCAGTCAACAGCCCAGCGGGCATAAGATTCGGCGGTGAATTCTTTTTTCAAAGAATAAGTTTCGTTGCCAAGCTCGAAATACTTGATGTCATAAGGTTCCTTGTGCCCCCACAGCGCGCGTTTATCCGCCCACGGATGTTTACCGTCGGCTGGCGCGTTGCAGTATTCGACCAGATTGGCAGCTTCTTCCGGAGAGCATTTGACTTCGCTTACGTTCATGAGTACTTCGGCGTTTATCGTCCGGCAATACGTGACCAGTTCGTCAATGCCGAACTGATAGTCCGGGCGTTTCTCAACGGGACCTACCGCATCCTGCCAACGAAAAGAATGCACCATCTCGCCGCCCGGATACCGCAGAATTCTTATACCCATTGCTTTCGAGTATTCGAGCGCATCCGTGCGCGGACGGCGGGTCTGCGGGTCCCATACCCCGCCGCCGTTGACACCCCAGGAGGACGGCCACGGGCCGCTCTTTGTGCTGACGCCAAGGATATTATTGCCGAAAATAAGCTGGTTAACTGCGCCCAGTTCCGCCGCGGCGTCAACCATAATGCTGCCGTTCCAGTCTTCTTTCTTCAACTTGACAGCGACAGTTTCGGCTTTGAACTGTTTCACGTTGTTCTCATCATACGGTTCAACGGCGATTTCATCATACCAGACCTTGCCCCTCACCATCTCCAGCCCGATGCATAATGAGACCGATTTCACCTTTTCCGGTATTACAGTCACAAAATATACGCGCTTCCAGTCATAAGTTCCATTCAGGAGATCCACCGCCGGATATTTCACATTCCCATCGGCCGGCGTTATCACCAGCATGAGTTTGGGACCGTTCCAGGGATTAGGTTTGTCGGAAATATTTTCCGCCTTTACCAGCGCCGATACCAATACTTTTTTCCCGGAAACGGCATCGGGCGGCAGGGCAATGGATAACACATTATTAGTATTCTCCTTGTCGTTAGTAATCGCTGCGCATTTGCCGTTTCTTCCAGTTTCAAAAGTAAACCAGCCGCCAGTCCACTTTCCAGGCGAGCCGGCCGGGGCAAAAGCATTTTTGAATGAGATTTCCTCAGAAGACGCGACGGCGGCGAACATGATTAACAGCGCCATTGCACAGATAACGCGGCAGAACATTTTCTTCATTTAATTTCCTCTTTCTTTGCTTTGTATTCCGATTAATTATTCATTATTTATTAGTCTATTTCCGGTTGTCATTGAGTTCTGTGCGGTCGCTCCTTGACTGCCGGTCATTACTGTTGGCGGAGATGGCCAGAATGATCGGAATTGCGTTACCTTTGGAGATGGCCTTCACCGAGGCAATGACTTTGCCCGGAGTTGGATTTACCCATTCGGCGACAAAGACACATTTATCACCATCACGATAAACCACTCTGGCATTATCATAGTCTTTCTCCGCCCACCAGTCGCCGATTTCAGATTTGCAACGCATCGGAGCGATAATCTTCGACCCGTCGCTATAGGTGATTTCGTAATCGAGAATACTGTCGCCCGGCGCACCCTTGACATACATGGCGGTATGAAGGAAGAAAAGGCTCCTGCACTTGCGTCCGATCGGAATTTCCGGAGATGTTTTCGGGAAAGATTCACGCTTCGGGCCGGCAAGGACGATGCAGGACTTGCCGCCGTTCTGGGCGGGATCGATGATCCGGAACGGAACCAGGCCGCTAATGCCGTCCATTCCCGGTTTGATATTACGCAGGTCGGCATCCGCGCCAAAGCCGGTCCAGCCGCTGCTGGAACCGTCGTCTTTGAAGCCGCGGTTGACGGCCCTGCTGATATCAACATAGAAAGCGTCATCCCTGCTCAGGCAGATGACTTTGGCGGTGCCGGGGCCGATATCTTTGCCTGGAATAGCATATTTAGAGATAGAATCGGACATGATATAGGCCAATAGATTTTCGACATACCGGGTCAGGGTGGCATCTTTGCCGAAGCGGTCAGTGGCTTTTATCATCGAAACCATGTATTCGCCTTTGCCCATTTTGCGGTCGGTAATAATCGCCTTGGGACATCCCGGGTCATTGTAATGTGATACGGCGGCGACGCTGATAAATGAATCGTTGAGTTCCAGACAAGTTTCGAACAACTGCCGGTTGCTGCCGGACGGCGATTCCCAGGCCATCTCATTTTCAATACCGGAAAACGCCGGATGTTTCTTAAAATAGTGTTCCACAAATGAACCGTCGCCCATCCGGTAAATGCGGTCGCCGCTGGACCATGGGATGCTTCCGGTAACGCATTGTTCGAACATCAGCAAACGACCGCCTTCGGCGATCCATCTGGCGATCTCGGTTCCGCTTTTAGACAGCGTTTCATCAATGGAATTGGCCCCGATCACCAGTACCCGGTACCGGGCAAGGTCTTTGAAATCTTTAATTTGAGTAAAAGGTATTTTCAACGATTTCAGGATTTTTTCGCTGGTCTTGGCTCCGAATCCGGCAAAGGTGTCTCCTGCGGTGTCATAGAGTGCCAGTTTAATGGCAGGGAATTGTGTAATCCGGTCGCCCGAGGCCACGGTGTAAATGTCATAAGTGTTCTCGGCAATTTTTTTGCCGCCGGCGAGAATATACATTTCCAGGGCGGACTTGCCTGAAGGACAATTTTTCGGAACCGTAAGCTCGAATGGAACATTCAGATCGCCGCCTTGCGGAATTGAGATATCTTTCTTCTCCAGCATGGATGTTGCTGAGCCGTCCGGACTCCGGAACTGGATGATTAGATCGATAACCATATCCGACAGCGAGTCATTGACAATCATGACCGGTGCTTTGGTCGAAGCACCGCTGAAGAGATGATAATTGGCGATATCGGCAAATGCCTGGACCGGATAGAATGCCTGACGGAACGCGAAAATGGGATCAATAAGCGTCAGTTTGCCAGGTTTCGGCCACGGGTTAGTTGCAACGCCATACCAGTTATCGGGATCGGCAAGCGCCGCCATGCCGGCAGGGTCAATATTCAACGAAACTCCGTCATTGTATTTCCGGTTCATCCGGAACATTTCCAGATAGCGCTTGACGTGAAGGACGCCTTTGCGCTTCTTAAATTCCGGCAGATCAGTATAATAATAACGGATGCCGCCGCTGTTCAGTCCAAGACGCGCCCAGGCCTGTTCCGGAGTCTTGCCGGTAATCGTTTTGATGTACAAATCCTTATCAAATATATCTTTTGAAAGTTCAGGATTGAATATCCGGTAGTTACCTGGATGGATGCGGTCATCGGCCACATAGCCGGTTTCGGTATTGATAAAAGGCAGATTCATTCCGAATTTATCTTTGATCGCCGCCGGAGTGTTCCTGATGTAAGGTATCACACTCATATAAGAACCGTAATAGACGCCGATATACTGGTGGTCATCGACAAAATCGACTTTGGCATTGTACTTGTAGGTCGGACGCCCGGCCGAACCGCTGGTCGGACGCTGCTGGAGGTCAACCTCGTGCAGCGCCGCTTTGTATTTTTGAATGATGCCGTCATAGCTGCCGGAACTGAGCAGATGATCATAGAGCTCGTTGCCGAAGCTGACCAGACAGAGCGAAGGATGATCGTGCCAGGCGGTAATTGCCGCCTTGAATGCAGGGAGATTCTTTTCCATCATAGGAACGCGGTAATCCTGTCCGCCGCCGGTTCCGGAACTCATCCCGTCGGCTGCCGTTTTGGGTACTACCCGTTGCGCTTCGGAGCCGTGCCAGTCGAAATTAATAATGAACCCGAGTTCATCGCAGAGGTTGAGCAGAGTCTCATCCACGTCATTATGTCCGCTGTGCGGACGCAGGGTGTTGACATTCGCGAATTTCATCGTCAGCAGTGCCTCTTCGAGCCGGCCCTGGTAGTTTGGTCCCCAGGCATTTTCCGGCATCGGATTTTTATCCCGGTCCTTCATCATGCGCCAGTAGTAATTGAACTCGAAAATGCGCAGATAGAGCTTTTTGCCGTTCAGATAAAAATGCTGGCGTCCGTCGGCATCGGCCCTGATCGCCATGGTGCGGAAACCGAAGCGCGCAATTCCGGCGTCTTTGCCGTCCAGCTTGATTTTGCAGACGTAGAGAAATGGATCTTCCGGACTCCAGCAATGCGGTTTGTCCAGCTTAATACTGAACCGATTGGCATCGCCTTTTTTCGCTTCGCAGGTCAGCGCCCCCGCAGGCTTGCCGGACTTCGCCTCCTCGATGATGATTTGCGCTTTTGCAGCAGGAACATTACCAATCATTTCAAACTGACCGTCAACCTTACCTGCGGCAATGTCGGAAACAAGCTTGATCCGGCCGGCAAAAGGCACGTTCCGGATTTGCAGTTCCACCGGCGCGGTAATTCCGGAGGAAAAAATGTCGACGTAGTCCATCATATAGCGGGAATCGATACATTTAACCAGAAGCGAGGCTTTTTGCCCCGGTTGCAGAAAAGAGGTGACATCGAACTCGAAAGGGGCGAAAATGCTGCAATTATTCCCGACATAAACCCCGTTGATCCAGACATCAGTCCTGAAGCCGGCCCCGTGAAACTTCAGATAGGCCGCGCCAGTCTCTTTTTTGAAATCCGGTACATCGATCGAACGCTGGTAACAGGCAATGTACCCCGGTTTTTTGGCACCGTATGTATAGCCGTTATCTTTTATTTGTCCAAGCGGCAGCGGTACATGGACATTTTTCCATGCATTAAAATCATAGCCGGGCTTGAGTAGCTGAGCCATGTCATCTACGCCGAAATTCGGGTCGGTATTAAAATAGTCAACAAAACCGTCAGTGCGTTTAAGCAGTATCTTCCATTCCCCGTCAAGCGGGAGTTTTATCCAATCCTTTGGTATCTGATCCAGAATGAAGCTTGCGTCCGCCTTACGCTCCGCTTTAAAATCAGGAATCCGGTCTTCGGCGTAAACATATCCCTTGGCCGGTTCCAGTTCAAGTTGTCCGGCCCCGAACGCCAATACCGAATTCAGCGCCAGCATCAGGCACAGTCCAGTTTTAGTCATGAAATAATATCTCCTCTGATAAAAGATGAATTTGATCGTAATTACAATGATTCCGGAATGTTGTTTTACTGTTCGACAGGGGCATAGGAAATTGAAAATGCCCATTTGAATTTGGCTCCCGGCTGATAGGTGACTGGCTTTTCATGCCATGCCGTCTGTTGAGATATGTCCAGGCGTAAATGATCGTCATTCCAACTGCGGCCATCGTAAAAAAACAATACGGTGCTTGGATCGCCTTCGACAGTGATCATTCCCCCGGGTATTGCGAATGCCAGTTTTTTTGCGAAAACCTTCAGGCTGTCGGATTTGCTGTATTCGCGCGGGACTACGGCCATTAATTCCTTGCCGTCGGTGGTTTCCGCTTTATAACCGCATCCGGCAAAGCTCAGCGGAAGTTCGCACAGCGCTCTGAATATATTCATGTTGGCCGCCATTGGCACGGTGATTTCCACTTCATATTCGGCACTGATGCGGTTGGGGGTTAAAGTGATTTTTTCGTTATAAGTTGCGCCTTGCGGATATTTTTCATTGCCCATGACTGCGGCCTTTCTTGCGATTACCATGGTGTCAGCGTCCGGACGGCTGATGTCGCAAAGAGATTTTTCAAGGAACTGAAAAAAACGGGGATCGTGTTTTGCCACACCTTCAACCGGTATGTAATCTCCGGAGAGAAAAAAATGGCGCATGAAAACCTTGTCGCCGATTTTCAGATTCTTGATTCCTCCGTAAGACGTGACTTCCGCGGAAAATCCGGAACTTTTATACTGCGTATCTTCGGCTGATCCGGTAAACGGAATCAGCAGACTCAAGACGGCTGCGAAAGCGAGAGCACTTTTTTTCATTTCACAATAATTGTACATATTCTATCTCCTTATGGTTAATTGTTTTTATATGATGAAATCAATTCGTCGAGGTTGCTGCGCAGCGGTCCGGTGTTATGTTTGGCTCCTGCGGCAATGGCTTCGTTCGTCATCCAGCCGGAATAAATGGATTTTAATTCCGCCGCTATTCCGTCGAGCTGCTGCTCCATCTGTTGTACATCCTGTGGGGCAAACGGTTTTTCAGAAGCGGATTTGATTGTGCCGCTTCTGAGTCCGGTGGCGGCGAAGATCACCAGCCGTCCCTGACCCAATCCCGGTTCCGGTATCCAGGAAATGGCGGCAATTTCACGGTCAGGATGCGGATTATGCCAATAGCTTAAATATAGAACTATCCTGGATCCCTCATAAGTATCCCCCTCCCAGGCCGACAATCCATTTTTGAGCAGCGGCCTGACGCCCCACCAGTCATTGGTGTTGATTCCGGCAGTAAACGCCATTTCGCATTCGGAACCGTCGGCGTATCTTATCCGCATCCGTGCAGCAGTTTGCGATGTACCCAGGTAATAACCAAAATTGAGCAAAGCGATGCCGTCGTAATTTTCATTGCTCACCGGCAGCGATACCGCCGGAGTTCCTGCATGAATTGCAATACATGAAAGCTGATCTTCCGGCGGCAGGAGAAAATCAATCCCGCCGGCAGTTATTTCTCCGGACGGCAGTTCAAAGTGTTCGACATGAGGAGGAAGGCAGTTTCGTGCCGTACTGTTGGCACCGGCGCTTATGTCCAGCGGTATGGAAAAACCGCATACTTCCCGGCGGAAACGCTGCTCCGCCAATTGCCTGCTCCTGAAATATATTGAAACAAGACCGGCGGAAATTTGCGCCATCGCCATGAAATCCGCGGCTGCCGGACTGGCCGCCGGTCCGGACAGTTCCAATGTCTCTGTTACTGGTGGTCCGTTATGACAGATGCTTTGATCAAGCTGCATCAGTTTGTCCGCGCATGCGGACGGCAAATCCAGAAATGAAGCAGTGAAGCGTTCCATAAAAACTGGATAAGTTTCTTCCCTGACATGCCATGAAAAATCTGCCCCTGCAGCTATTCCGCACCATGCCCCGGCTACCGGTCCGTTGGTATGCCAGAAAGTAATCAACACCCCTTCGCCATGATTCGCATGGGCAACCAGGGCAAAATTTTTGTTATTTTCGAAACGGGACCGACCGGCCGAAAGCGGACTCCAATTGCCCTGGCCTGCCGCAGTGCCAGCCAATACCTTGAAGCCCTGATCGCGGAAAAATCGGAAATACGGATACTGGTGGTAACGTCCGCCATGCGGACCGTTCCAATACGGGCTGAAGAGTTTTTGCCGCTCTTCACTGCAAATTCCTGCCGGATTGGTGAAAAGCTCAGGTCTTTTCATATTCCGTTCCTGACCGTTGTAGCACCAGTCATTGATGACTATATCGCGCGGGAAGGATTCCAGCGCTTCCGGATATTTAATCAACATGTCCCCCCAGATTATCGGGATTTTACCATGAGCGATAATCCAGCGGGAGAGTTCGCGATAGTAGTTCAGATACAGTACGGCCAGAGTCCCATCAGCCGCATGGCGCACGCACTCCGGACAAAACCGTCCCAGTCTGAATACTTCGTCCCCGGAAATATGGGCGTAGCGCGAATCAGGGTGGAGTTCCAGTACCTCTTCCCATAACTCCTGGATGAAACGCATCGTTTCTGAACGCGACGGACACATCTCCGCAATGGACTCTGGAATTTCTTTGAGATGCGCATATTGCGGATGCCGCAAATATTGTTCGGCATGGCCGAGTGAATCCACCAGCGGAATCACCTCGATATAATTGGAGCGGGCGGTTTCCAGGAGACTGAGCAATTCTTCGCGGGTTAAAGAATTGTCGCAGACGGCGGCATGACGGCGCCATGGGAAGCGTCCGTCATATTCCAGTACCAGAGTGTTGATTTTCAATTCGCCCAGATTCTCAATAGTCTGTTTTATATACGAATAAACGGGATTGAAAGCATGTCCAAGGTTGAGGTGGAAGCCGCGCAACTTCAGGTCCGGCCAGTCGGTAATTACCTCGGCAGCAACCGGCGCATCGCAGGCCAGCAGACGCTTCAGTGTCTTGATACCGTAAAATGCGCCACGCTCGTCAACGGCGGCGATTTCAATCTGCCGTTCGCTGATTTTCAACCGGTAGGCTTCCCCCTGAACAGCAGATTCGAGACCCGGAAACAAAGTTTCCGAGGCAACTTTTCTGATTATCAGAACCGCCGCAGGCAGATTACCGGGGATAAAACGGCGGTGACCTGAAATCGGGCGGTTCAGTTCGTCTGCCAGCCGTTTCGCTTGAAAATAATCGTAACTTACAATTTCGTCAGGCCCCTGATAGCAGCCGGTACTGATCTGCCGGATTTTTGGCAAGGGCAACAATTGTTGTTGCATACTCTTTAATTTCCCTTCTTAAGCAGGCGTTATGGTATCAGGTTATGAACGATCATAACCTGAGTCGGGCCTTGCCTGTCTTAATTCAATTTATTTTGATTGTTTTAGCGGAGTCTGCTCAATTGTTCGGTCCGAATCCAGCCCACATCAGCTTTTCCGTTTTATCCCAGCTTCCTCCTAAATATGTATAGCCAACTTTATCATATCTGCGATTCTCGACATGACCATCAAAGAATGCGCAATTGGTGGTTTGCTTGTTGGCGTGACGATAAGCGACGGCCCCGGAATTAAGTTTTTCTCCATTATTCCAATAGCTTGTGGGATTACTGACCCAGACATTGGCGCTCCAGTCAGTGGAATCTATAAAGGCTACTTTTTGGCCCGGCTTTTTTATAAGTTTCAAGGCATAGGCAAAATGCCAAATGTCCGGCACGTCGTTATAAGTGGTGCCGGCATAGCTGCCGTCAACCGGACGGGTGGCTCCCCGCCAGCCGGTATAACCATAACCGGCCATGGTGTTATCGTTATGAGCGGCCATTGCATTGGGGCAGAGCCTGTTTGCAGGCCAGAATTTCATGGCTGTGCTGGCGCAAGGCGTAATTTTCAAGATATTTTGAAAGGCTGCGTTGTCATGCCAGCGAACCCCGTAAGAAAGCGGAACCCAATAGTCTTTGTTCTCATCTGCATATATTACTCCAGCCAGCGCCATCTGTTTAAGTGTGCCTAAACATGAGGTCTGTTTTGCAGTTTCTCTTGCCTTGCTCAGCGCCGGGAGCAACATTGAGGCCAGGATCGCAATAATGGCGATCACAACGAGGAGTTCAATGAGTGTGAAATTCGCTTGTTTCTGGTTCTTCATTTTTGTATCTCCTTAATTAAAGGTTGTTGTTTGTTTATATTGTAACTTATTCATGCCATTGTCCAATTAGCCGCGTTATATCCCATCAGTCTTTTTATTTCGTCAACATTTTTTTCTGAAGAATCGCCAGTCCATGACAGCAGGAATTTCGCCGGCTCTCTGACTAGAAGAGGAAGACTGTCGTCCTCCGGCCTGTTAATCAGCCGCAGCAAAGTATCAACCGCTGCTTTTATAACTTTATCGGGATAGCACATAATGACGCCGACAAGCATTTCATCGCGCAGCGGCGGCGGTTCCCAGTTGTCAATAATGTTGATAACGCTCGGTAATTTATTTTGATAGCGCCGCAATCTGTGCGCCAGGACAGTCATGCTCAGCGGCCCTTGGACAATCAGGAAATCAGGAGGATTCCGGCTGATGCGTTCAAGACAAACGTCAATCGAGGCGGCATTCAGGGGGCTGACCGCTTCAATATCGGGCGTGCATCCTGACTCTTCGCACGCTTTTATAAACGAACTGCACATCTCCTGTCCATCATTTTGGATTACGGCGGAATAGGCAATCATGGTAATTGCTTTTGCGCCGTCACGGCGGAAGTAATCCACGCATTTTCGCATGGCGTCCGTGAAATCATTCTCAATGGAATGGAAACGGTCATCCCGGTCAAATATCCTTACCATCGGATAATGCGCTTCAGCCAGTCTGTTACATACTTCGGCATCCGTGGCAAGCGAATAGATGATGCCGTCGGCATGGCGGCTTCGCAGATCTTCAAGGCATTTTATTTCTTTTTCCGGCGAATACTTAGTCGCTGAAATCAGCAGTTGAACGTCATGCTTGCTCGTCTCGTCGAGTAGCGTCGCCGCCATCAGCGAGTTGGACGGTACTGCCAGTTCGGCCACCACAAATCCGATAGTTCGAGTTTTCCCGGATGAAAGCGCCTTGGCTGTATAGGACGGCACATAACCGAATTTTTTTACGGCTGCATCTATTTTGGTCTTCGTGGCAGGACTTAGCCGCTCTGCCAGTTGATGCTTGTTCAGGTGCATTGAAACTGCCGATTTTGACAGTCCCGTATATTCTGCGATATCTTTTAATGAAACCCGCATACTTGAAAAACTCCATGTTGAACCGGTTCAACAACGATTATAGTACAAATCCGGAGCTTTGTCAAGAGGACAAATACGGCATATTGAATATTTTTACGAATAAAGTTCTTGCCAGTCATAGCCACCTTGTGTTAGAAAATATATAACCGGCTTTGAGAGACATGTCTGTCAAAAACAGTATTGAAGTCAATACTTGAGGTTGAAATGGTACGCGGGATGGGACTCGAACCCACATGTCGTAAGACACTGGAACCTAAATCCAGCGCGTCTGCCAATTTCGCCACCCGCGCAAACTGTACATGCATTGCGGAGAAAAATATCCTGAATTTGTGTTAAATCAATAGCGGTTGTGATAATTTTCAATGAAGAGCGTATTCTTTTTTATGAATCCGGCTTGCCGAGACGGCAAATATGTCTTAGATTATTGTTTCAATAAATACAGGCAGGTTATTTTAATTTAATGATAGATACCACTAACATCAATCGGAAAATTGTGGAAAGAGCAATTCTCGTTGGAGTATTTGACGGCCAGTCAGATCCCCGCGAGGCAGATGAACATTTGCTTGAACTGGAAGACCTGGTAAAAAATCTTAACATTAAAGTTGTTGACAAGATTACGGTAAAGCTGAAAACCCCGTCTTCGAAATTTTATGTCGGTTCAGGCAAAGCCGAAGAAATAATGCAGCGGCAGCAGGAACTGAACGCCGACTGTCTGGTATTCGATAATGACCTTTCGCCGTCGCAGCAGCGTAACTGGGAGGCCCTGACCAAAAGTTGCGTTATTGACCGCCAGGAAGTAATTCTTGATATTTTCGCCGACCGGGCATCAACCCGGGAGGCCAAGTTACAGGTGGAACTGGCTAAAATGGAATACTCGCTGCCGCGCCTGACCCGCGCCTGGCTGCACTTGTCCCGGCAGCGCGGCGGCAATACCGGCGCCCGCGGCGAAGGCGAGAAGCAGATCGAAGTTGACCGCCGCATGGTTAAAACCAGCATCTCGATGCTGCAAAAGGAATTGCAGGAGGTCAGGCTTCAGCGCGATACCCAGCGCAAGAGCCGTACCCGCCGGGATATTCCGCATGCAGCAATCGTAGGTTATACCAATGCCGGCAAATCCTCGCTGCTGAATAAAATCACCGGCGCGAATGTTCTCGTCGAAGACAAACTGTTTGCCACGCTGGACCCGACCACCAGGAAAATAATTCTGCCGAACAAAGTGCCGCTGCTGCTTACTGATACAGTCGGTTTCATCCGTAAGCTGCCGCATGCGCTGGTGGAGGCGTTCAAGTCAACACTTGAAGAAGCGGTTCTGGCAGATTTTCTGATCCTGGTACTGGATATCAGCAGCCCCTATGTGGAAGACCACTGGGAAACAACCGTGTCTGTGCTCAAGGAGCTTGGCGCTGAAGACAAAAGTATTATTACGGTATTTAACAAAATTGATTTGCAGCATGATCCGGTCGTTATTGCCAGAATCAGAAGTCTGTTTCCCAATGCGATTTATGTTTCCGCGATTGCCGGAACCGGCATGAATGAACTGCAAGTCAAGATGAGCAGTTTTGTCAGTGACCGCGTCAGGCTGCTGCATTTGAGGCTGCCGCCGTCCAGACATGATCTGGCGGCGCTGATTCACGCTAACGGTAATATCCTGTATTCTGAATATGACGATGACGGCAATATGTTTATGACGGTTAATATCGGGCAGGCACATGAGAAAAAACTGGCTGATTTTGCAATTGATCAGATTCCGGAAAAGATAAACAAAAATCATTAAGCTCCTGGAGAAATGTTATGTCAAAAAGGTGGATAATAATATTGATGGCGCTGTTCCTGACGGTTCAAACGGCATTGGTGTTTGCGGAGGATGATGAGTTCTCGCCATGGGAAGCGTGGCGGCAGGGATTTTCAAATTACGAGAAAGGTGAACAGAGCAAGAACCGGGGTAATAATGAAGAAGCCCTAAAATGCTTTCAGCGCGCCCGCGAATATTATGTCACTGTTCAAAACAATCGTCCTGAGTGGAATCAGAAGATCATCGGCAGCCGCATAAAAATGTGCGACCAGGAAATCAGTGACCTGAAAAAGGAACTTTATTCAAAACGTGCCGATAGCAGTGCGTCCGAAGAGCGCGCAGCACCCAGAGCCGCTGCCAGGCCGCCTTCGGATTCATCATCATCTTCGGCGATTCCGTCAACCGTATCGTCATCTTCATTCGGGCGGGATGTGGATTCCGATACCAGCGAGGTCAAAGCTGAACTGGAGAAATACAAGAAAAAACTTTTTGCCGTGCTGGTTGAAGTGGATGAATTGCGGCGTCAGGCGGAGCGCGGCCAGAGCGCCTCGCGCGAAGTTGAGAATATGATCAAGGAGAAAGGCGTCCTTCAGCAGCAGTTATCGCTGCTGCAGCAGAAATACGATGCTTTGAATGATAAAATTACTCAGCCTGATACCGAAAAGAACGAGTTGAAGAATCGCATGCTTGAAGAAAAAATGAAGATGGAGATTCTCAGCCAGAAGTTGAAAATGCAGGATGATAATTACGAGAAGCTTCGCCGCGAGATGGCGGATCTGTATAAAGATAAAACTGAAGCAAAATTTACTCAGCAGCAAAGCGAACAGAAGATTCGAGAACTGAATGATCAGATTTTGCGTTATGAGAAAGACAGCGCCGACCGCGGTTCCCAGATCAGAGGATTGAACGCTCAGATCGAACAGCTTACTCAAAACAATAATGCCAACCTTGCCAGCCTGAAAGAAAAACAGGAAGAGATTCGCAAACTTAATAAATGGACTGAAGAATTGCGCGAAAAAGACGGCAGTCAGAACAAGATGGCCGGCGAAGTCATGAATGAAAATAAGGCGATCCGCGAAAAATCTGATGCACTGAAAGAGCAATACGAAAAACTGGCGGTGGAAAATCAGGAGCTGAAGAACAAACAACTGGAAGAACACATTGCGTTCACCCGGATGAAAGATACCGTAAAACTGATTAATGACCAGAAAAACAGCATTGTTGATGAATATAATAATCTTACGAAAAAATATAATCAGGGCATATTGACGGAAGGCGCGAACACGAAGGAAATCCAGAATTTGCGGGAACAGAATTCCAAGCAGGATAGAGAACTAAAACTGTTTGTGGACAAGTATGAAAGAATACAGAAGCGTCTTGAAGAGCGTTCAGCCAATGAATATCAGAACATTCTGGCTGTAAATAAGACGAATTCTGAACTTACCGAAAAACTCAGCATCAAAAGCGAAGAATTAACCAGTCTGAATTTGAAGTACGGACAACTGAATAAAGCGAACCAGGATAATGCCAATGCGCTTGCCGACATGAAGGCAAAAATGTATGCGCTGAATGCGGAAAACAGCAGCCTCAAAGAAGAAACCAGAAACCTGGCATCCATCAAAAGCGAAGTTCAGACGCTTCAGCAGGACAATCAGTTGCTGCGCAAGGAAAAAGCGGAAATATCCAGTCAGCGTGATAAATATCAGACTGCGCTGGATTCCACTACTAAAGAAATTGCATCCTTGAAGAAAGACCTGGAGACGTTGCAGGGGGCATCCGGCAAAGAAGCCGCTTTGAAGAAAGACCTGGAAACGCTCCAGGCCGCATCCGATAAAGAAATAACTGCTTTAAAGAAAGAGCTGGAGGCTCTACAGGGAGCATCCGGTAAAGAAATAGCCGCTTTGAAGAAAGACCTGGAGACGCTCCAGGGCGCATCCGGAGAACTGCAGGAAACGCGAAAACAGGTTCAGACTTTAAGAGCTGAACTTGCTGGCCTGAAAAATGTTGATAAAATGAATGCGCAGATGCGTGAAGAAGTGAAGGCTATGACGGCGGTCAAAGATGAAAATCAGCAGCTTAATGAACAACTGGCTAAGAGCCGCAATGTCATTGCTGAATTAAAAGATAAGAGTCTGAAACTGGCGGAGACCGGGGATAAGATACAGCAGGCGGCCAATGTTTTGGAAGCGGAAAAGAAGAATCTTGGTCTGCTGCTGGCCGAGAAGGATAAGATGCTTGCCGCATTTAAGGAGGAAAGCAAAAAAACACTGGCTAATCAGCAGCAGATACAGGATTCACTCAAAGAAGCTTCCAAAAATGATAAAGACAAGATTGTGTCGCTTGACGAAATTAACAAACGTCTTGCCGACGCGCTGGAGAAATCCAGAAATGACAATCGCATTATGGAACAATCAGTGAACAGCCTTAAATCCGACAATGCCGCATTGACGGACATAAAGAAGCGTTTTGAACAGGGCAATCTGGCGATTAATCAAATTCAGGAAAAGGTCGATAAACTGGTTGCGGAAAACACCAGTCTTCAAAGTGAAATCAAAACCATGACCGGCATAAAGAACGAAAACGCGGAGTTGAGGCTCAAGGTCAAAGAGATGGCGGACGTCAAGGAAAACTATAAAACATTGAACGCGAATTATCAGGAAGCGCTTGAACAAATCAAGCGCATCAGCAATAACTCATCTGACGAGATGAATAAAAAACTCGGAGCGATGCTGGATAAATCAAAAAACGAAAAAAGAGAATTATCCGAGAAAGTAGTTGCTCTGCAGAGTGAAGTATCGGCGATTCCAAATCTGCAAAAACAGATTGTCGAGCAGGAACAGTCGCTGAAGGAATACAAGGAAAAATATCAGGCGGCAACCGAGAGCAGAGACAAGATAAATATGGAATTGTCCAAGTTGGATGATCTGAAAAAAGCAAACGCCGCTCTTAGCGCCAAAAACAGTGAAATGACTGTAATTCAGGATGACTACAAGAAACTTCAATCAAGCTACCAGCAGGCGCTGCAAAGTATAAATGCCTACCAGCAAAGTGATAAAAATAAACTGGCGTCACTTGATGAACTGAATAAGAAACTTACTGTCATGCTGGATAAGTCAAAAAGTGAAAATCAGAAGCTGTCGCAGGATATCGACGTGCTGAAGCAGAATAATAACGCAATTCCGGCGCTGAAAGAGGAAATAAATGTTCTGAAGAACTCGCTGTCCGGCGAGGCTGGCGCAAAGAAGAGTCTTACTGCTCAACTCGCTAAAACAGATGCGCTGAAAGATCAGCTTTCTTCAATGGATTCCGCCGTAACAGTGATGAAGCGGCAACTGGCCGAAAGAGACTCTGTCGTTTCAGACTTGAAGAAGCAGCTTTCATCCAAATCTGCTGATTCAGATTTAACCGAAAAATATTCCGCTGCGGAAAATAAAATCAATACTCTTGCCGCTAATCTGAAAGAAAGCAGGGAGAAAATCAAATCGCTTGAAGCGCAGTTGTCCGAGAAAAAATCAACAGTCGTTGATTCTGCTCTAAGTGCAAAATATGCGGCCGCGGAAAATAAAATCAATATTCTTTCCGTCAATCTGCGGGAAAGCATGGAAAAGATTAAATCGCTGGAGTTGCAGTTGACCGAGAAAAAGGCCGCAGCTCCTGAAATAAAACTGGCGGCTCCGGCAGTTCCGGCAGCCAAAATACAGGAACTGTTAACCAACGGGATCGTCGCCGAGAAGAAACAGGATCTGGAAGTGGCATTATGGCATTTTCAAATGGTACTGGAAAGTGAGCCGAACAATTTGATCGCGCATCGCCATTTAGGACGGCTTTATCTTCAGATCGAGGATTATGATAAAGCTGTCGAACATCTTGGACGCGCCGTCAAAGCAGACAGCAAAAACAGCGACAGCGCCGCTGATTACGGATTTGCGCTGCTTGGTTCTAAGCGTTATGACCAGTCTGCTGACACATTTAAAAATCTGATTAAAACTCAGTCGGACAACCCTAAAGCCAGATTCGGTTTAGGGTGTGCGCTCCAGAGCAAAGGTGATGTAAAGAATGCGGAAAAAGAATTTAGAGCTGCTTTAAGGATAAAGCCGGATTCGGTGGAAATCATGCAGAAGCTTGCATTGCTGCTTGCCGGAGATAAAGATAAAACCAGTGAAGCTTCAGAGCTTTACCGGAAATCCAGAAAACTTGGCGGAAGCCCTGAACCGGAACTGGAAAAGCTGCTTAGCGGGAAACTGGCGTCCGCCAACAACGAAGCGGTTTCTTTTCTGCAGCAGTCTGCCGCAGATGCCGAAAAAAGCAAGGATTGGGGTTCTGCCGCCTGGTACTATTCTCAACTGGCTGATCTAAGCCCGGACAATGCCGAAGTACAGAATAAAGTCGGCATGCTGCATCTGCTGCAGAATGCTCCGGATAAAGCGCTGAAAGCAGTGAAAGCCAATGACAATGATATTAGCGCGCTGCTGACTTCTGCTGAAGCATGGATTTTTAAAGGTAATTCAGCGATGGCGCTGGAGACGTTTACAAAAGCTCAGGCTGCTCTCGGGAAGAATCCCGGGTACACCCGTCCGGAACTATTGAAATCTCTTGATTCAATCGTTGAATTGAAGATTAAAAATTTGCCGGACGATGCGAGTAAGAAGGTTGAAAAAGTATATGATTTATTCAAGCAATTCTCAAAGAAGTAATTATTTGAATTGAAAATATCAAAAAAGACAACACTTGCAGGCGTGGTGGTCATTCCGCTTCTGACCGCAATTGTAATCAGGACAATTCTATATATGTTCTGGTTGCAGTCGCCGGTCAGGTATTACAGCAATATTCTAGGCCTGGATATGCAGACTACGCTGATTATCGGCAGTTGGCTTTATCAAGGATTCTCGATATTTACCATCCATAAATTCATGATTGCCGCTGTTATGTTTTTCAATCACGGGCAGCATTCTCCGGAAGCCCTTATTCTGATTCAAATCATTATGGGTGCTATTGCCGCTCCGGTAATTGCCTGGTGCGCGCTGCACCTTACCGGCAAACGGCTGTGGGCAATGGCCTCCGGTATAATCGCTGCAACGTATGCGCCTGCGCTGTTGCACGAATGCCTGACTCTGCGCGAAAGCACCCAGGTCTTTTTTGCGGCGTTGTCGCTGTTCGGACTGCTGTGGGGGAGAAAACGCCATTTTGATATTACCGGACTGATTGTTGCCGGAACATGTCTGTCGCTGCCCTGTCTGGTCAGAGTTTCCTCCGCTCCATTTTTGGTTTTTGGATCATTGTGGATTGTGATGTATTTATTTTCAAAATACAAAAGAAAAAGGCTTATTTCTAAACAACTTTTTATCAGGATCGGTGTGCTGGCGGCGGTCTGCTCGGTAATATTCGGTTCGGTAATGTTGTTTAACGCACGAAATGCGACAACTAAAATGCCGTTTTATATAGACTGGAATTATGCCTTTAAACTGGGTAAAGTTGAAAATCCCAAAGACATGAATGTCGGTCCGCTGCAGTCGGCATCTCCTGTAATAGAATCCGCGTCTGTGCCCGAAAAAACTGTCTCACGGCAAAGTTTCAGTGCTGGTAGATACCTGAATAACTGCATCTGCAAGTTTTATCTGTTGTTTAAACCTTTTGAAATATCCAATAACGTAAATTACTATTTCATGAAGTATAAACTTTTCCCGTTGCAATATCTGGCCGGGCCGCTGCTTGTAATTCCGCTGGCGTTCACGGCGATCCTGTTTATTCTGTGTTCGTGGCAATGGATGCGTAAGGAAGGTTTGCTGCTGCTTTACATTCTGGCGTATTCGATGCCGTTAGTTTTTTTCTATCCATTGGCACGATACCGGCTGATCATGTATCCGGTTTTCGCAATTCTTATGTTTTATCCATTTTTCAGAGCGTACAGCCAGATGAAACGGCATAACACGATTTTAATGATCCTGCCGATGCTTTTGCTTTGGGTTGCGGTATTGCTGGTTACCTTTCCGGCTAATGTCGATATTCGCGCAACTGACTTTGTGGCCTATGGTAAAGCGATCCAATACCAGGCTGGTAAAGCCACTGACGAAGCCGGTCAACACTTTCAGGCGGCGATTGAGCAGGAGCCGGATTATATTCCAGGGTATATTAATTATGCCGATAATCTCATAAAAATGGGCCAGTATCAGCAGGCGCATTCACTGCTGGCTGACGCTTATGTCAAATTCAGGGGTGACAACGGCATCGCTTATTATTACGGCATATCTTTGCTCGGGGTCCGCGACCCGGCAAGAGCCGAAAGTGTTTTTCGTAAAATACCTGTACCCGGTTCCTCTGACGACAACAGCCAGTATTATTATTATCTGGGCGAAGCGTTGCGTCTGCAGAACAAGCTGCCGGAGGCTTTGAAACTCTATAAAGCAGGGCTTGAATCTGCCAAGGGCAGGAAAAGGGATATTCTGCAAAAACTCGTTGACGACACGGAAAAGAGAATTCATAAATCTGTCCAGCCTTAACGCTGCGGCAATGCAATTCAGGCTTTTTTACGCCGGACTTCCAGAATCGCGATTTTGGTGGAATGATTGAACGGGGCGGGATCGGTGACCGGAGTGCCGGTCAGGGTTTGCGGATATCCCGCAAAGTCATTCGGAATCGGAATCAGTTCCGCAATTTTCAAATATCCGTCAGCGCATAGTTCATTCAGCGTTTCCATATATTCTTTACCGCTGACATACAGCGCATTATTGATCGTGACTAAATATCCGCCGTCGTTAATCAGCGGACGGACCTTGTTGATCATTCTGGTGCTGTTGTTGACCAGATCGACTACGCCTTTCTGGTTTACGGCAAAGAATGGCGGATCAACAAAAATGCAGTCGAAATGTTCGCCTTTCTGTTTCAGCCGGCTGACCTGTTCCCAGAAATCACCGACGATAAAATCCTTTTTTGAAACAGAAAAGTTATTCATCTCATATGATTTTTTCGCGATATCGAGAAAAAGACTGCTGCGGTCAAGCTGTACCACCCGCTTTGCGCCGCCGGCCAGCGCGGCAACTCCGAGGCTGCCGGTGTAGGCGAAAGTGTTCAGAACGGTTTTGCCGTTTAAATGCTGCAGTGCCCAGCCGCGCAGATTGCGCGTGTCCAGATACAGGCTGGCATCGCGGTTCATGCATAAATCAATCGCATACCAAACGCCATGCTCCCGTACCGCCCGGTCGGCAATGGCTCCGGTAAGTATCCTGCCGCGCCTCTCCTCCGCCAGTTGACTGTTGCGCGTTTTCAGTATTACCACCCGGAGCCAGGGCAGGAGGCTTTGCAGAGCACGCAGGGCTTCATCAATTGCCGCCGCACCATGTTCCTGGTCGGCGTAGTTATGGATGACTGCGGTGCCCGCATATAGATCAATCGCGATATCCGGGTTGCCTTCAAGAAAGCCGTTGAACAGCCGGATGGCGGTTTCATGCCGGGCGTCGAGCAGATGTCCGCGGGCGGCAATCGCTTTTTCAAGCAAAGCGGGAATAGATTCCGTAGTTGTGATTATCTTTCCCTTCAGGATATAATATTTTACCAGTCGCGATAAAAGAATCCAATTTACATTTTTTACAATAGCATGAATCCTGAAAAGTACGGATTATATTCCAAGTTCCTCTTTCACTTCGCAAAAGGCGTTGATGGCAAAATCCAGGTTTTCGCGTGAATGCGCCGCTGAAATCTGGGTGCGGATGCGGGCCTGGCCCTGCGGCACGACCGGATAGAAGAAGCCGACGACATAGACGCCTTTCTCCAGCATTTTCGCCGCCATATTCTGGGCGAGAACTGCATCGCCCAGCATGATCGGTACGATTGGATGGATACCCGGTTTGATATTGAATCCGGCGGCGGTCATTTTGTTGCGGAAATAGGTGGTATTCTCTTCCAGTTTGTCGCGCAGCACGGTTGATGCGGTGACCAGTTCCAGCGCTTTCAGCGAAGCGCAGACAACTGACGGGGAAACGCTATTGCTGAATAGATAGGGGCGGGAGCGCTGGCGGAGAAGTTCAATGATTTCTTTGCGTCCGCTGGTGTAGCCGCCGCTGGCGCCGCCGAGCGCCTTGCCGAGGGTGCCGGTGATGATATCAATTTTACCGATGACATCGTTCAATTCGTGGGTGCCGCGGCCTTTGGCTCCGATAAAACCGACGGCATGGGAATCGTCAACCATGACCAGTGCGCCGTATTTCTCCGCGAGAGTACAAATCTCAGCGAGTCTGGCGATATAGCCGTCCATGGAAAATACACCATCAGTAGCAATCATTTTAAAACGGCAGTTGGCGGCTTCTTTAAGTTTGGCTTCCAGGTCGGCCATGTCGTTGTTGTTATAGCGGAAACGCTGCGCCTTGCACAACCTGATGCCGTCGATAATACTGGCATGGTTCAGCGCGTCGCTGATGACGGCGTCTTCCGCGCCAAGCAGAGTTTCGAATAATCCGCCATTGGCGTCGAAACAGGAACTGTAAAGAATGGTATCTTCCGTGCCGAGGAAATCGGACAGTTTCTGTTCCAGTTCCTTATGAATGTCCTGAGTACCGCAGATAAAGCGTACCGATGACAGACCGTAACCGCGGCTGGCCAATCCATCCTGCGCCGCCTTGACGATCTCCGGATGAGCGGAAAGGCCGAGATAGTTGTTGGCGCACATATTGAGGACTTTACGGCCGCCGCTTACGGTGATATTCGCATTCTGCGGACTGGTAATGATCCGCTCGTTTTTATAGAGTCCGCTGTCGCGTATTTCCCGCAACGTTTTCTGTAGATGTTCCTGCATTGCTCCGTACATATCGATGCTCTCCGTGAAGGTTGTTTGACTATTCCCAGTTTAAAACCACTTTGCCGGATTTCCCGGAACGCATGGCGTCGAATCCCTGTTCGAATTCCGTATAGTGGAAGCGATGGGTGATTATGGAACTGATATCGAGTCCGGATTCGATCATGCTGGTCATCATGTACCAGGTCTCGTACATTTCCCGGCCGTAAATGCCTTTCAGCGTAAGGCCGTTGAAAACCACTTTGTTCCAGTCCACCTGTGTTTTGTCGGGAAGAATGCCCAGCAGCGCAATCCTGCCGCCGTGACACATGCTGTTAATCATGCTGTTCAACGCCTGCGCATTGCCGGACATTTCCATGCCGACATCAAAACCTTCTTTCATATTCAGGGATTTCCGCACATCTTCAAGTTTCTCTTTGCTCACATCCACCGCGCGGGTCACTCCGATTTTTTCCGCCAGCGCCAGCCGGTAAGGGTTGACGTCGGTGATGACCACATAACGGGCTCCGGCGTGTTTGGCAATCGCCGCCGCCATTATGCCGATCGGGCCGGCGCCGGTAATCAGCACATCTTCGCCAAGAACGCTGAACGACAGCGCAGTATGGGTGGCATTGCCCAGCGGGTCGAAACAGGAGAGAATATCGGTGTCGATTGAAGGATTGCAGTGCCAGACATTGGTCACCGGAATCACAAGGTATTCCGCAAAAGCGCCATCGCGGTTGACCCCTACGCCGCTGGTGTTGGGGCAGAGATGGCGGCGGCCGGCCAGACAATTCCGGCAGCGTCCGCAAACAATATGCCCTTCGCCGCTGACCAGGTCGCCGGCATTTACATCATGCACGTTACTGCCGAAAGCTTCGACCGTACCGACGAATTCATGGCCGATGACCATCGGCGGTTTGATGGTCCGCTGCGCCCATTCATCCCAGTTGTAAATATGCACATCCGTGCCGCAGATGGACGTTTTTTTGATTTTTATCAAAACGTCATTGATGCCGTATTCAGGTTTGGGGACATCAACCATTTTCAGGCCGATGCCGCGTTCATGTTTTATTATTGCTTTCATGGATTTCATCTCCTTTCCATAATTCTAAATATTGAATTCTACGTTTTGTTCGATATATTAAACATTGTTTATTATTATAATTACAGAAAAAGTAAAAAGCAATAGGCTTGTTCGAAATAATTAACAAATTTTCATTATAGTGAATTATGACTAGAGATATCCCTGCTCCGCCGTCAATCGGTAAGAATGTCAAGAAAGAGCGCCAGCATCAGCAGTTGTCGCTGGATACCCTTTCCGCCGCCAGCGGCGTATCAAAGGCAATGCTTTCGCAGATAGAATCCGACAAGGTGAATCCCACCATCGCAACGATGTGGAAGATTGCGCACGCCCTGAAAGTGGATTTTAATGTGCTGCTGAAAGGCGAGGGGGACAAGGTGCGCAAGTTCAGCATCAACCGCAAGGAAGACATCACGACACTGGATACGATTGAGGAAGGGGTTTACATCAAGGTGCTCTCCCCGATTGCCATGTCCGAGGACCTGGAGCTTTATACCCTGACTTTTAAACCCGGCGCGATACTAAGTTCCATTCCGCATTATCCGGAAACGGAGGAGTATCTGACTGTGCTTGACGGCAAAGTGAAAGTCACAGCCGGCAAGAAATCCACCGTGTTGAACGAGGGGGATGTGTTGCTGTATCAATGCGACGTTGAACACAGCATTGAAAATCTTGCCGATAAGGACTCCAGGCTCTATATGGTTGTCCGTTTTGCCAGAAAGATCAAATAGAATACTTCCCCTTTAGCTTAGCAGCATCCAGCCCAGGTCGGCGGGGTTGCCTGTTCCGAAAGTCAGCCGTGACTCCAGCGGATGTTTTTCAACCCATGAAATTTCGTTTTCATCTGCCCTTTGGATTGTCAAATTGAACCGGAACGGTCTGGCGCTTTCCGGGTTTTCCCGGAAGCAGAACAGAGGAATAATAAATTCAACTTCCTTGCCGTCGTCGTCTGATATTTTCGCTGTCCAGCGTTTGTCAATATCAACTTCGCCTTTGGGAATATGCCAGCGCTCACCTTTGGAATTGATCTGGTAAGTACGGGTTGGCCAGAGCCTGCGCGGCTCAATATCAAGTTCTGCCTGAGTGAAATCAGCCTCACTGCTATTCAGTTTTATGGAAACACGCAAATTTTTATTATCGTGCCAGGCTTTGAATGAGACTCCATCTGAAATTGTATGAGATTCGGCATCTTTTTTATTTTTACGGCATATGCAGATATTGCCTTCAGGCCTGACTCCGGTGTAATCGGGAAACAGCGCGCATCCCGCCTTTATCATCTTTTGAACTTTGGGGAAATCGGTCTTTATAAGGTCTCTGAGAAGACCAGAGCGCCATTCCAGTTTTTCCGCAAAGTATTTGTAGCCTTCGGCCTCGGAATGGAACCCGAGACGCGGGTCACGTTCGCAGAGGTCTTTAAGCTTCAGACTATTTTCAATTTCGTGTTCTGCAATATCCCGCATTTTGCCGAGTGATTTTATGCGGGAGGCTTTTTTCATAAAAGGGAGTTTTTCTCTCAGGTCATAAAACATGAAGACGTTGAGAGAACTGTTTATCTGGATGCCCAGCGCCTTGTACAGGCTGATGTCCTGAAGTCTCTGGCGGCTGTTTTGATAAGCACACTCAACGGTTTCCATAATTTTTAATCCGGCGGCCCATAGCCTGTCCATCCGGCGAAGCAGAGTCAAAACCTCGTCAAGAGTATGTCCGAAGCAGATGCACTCGCCTATTCTGTCTCCGCTTACCATCGGGAACGTGAATTTCCAGCTTGGCGATATCGGCTGGTCAACCGGTATGAGATGAAGCGGCCACACCACCGCGTGATGTACTGGACCGTACCAGGTGAACGGCAGATTGACCGGAAATTCCGAGTAACTCTGCTGGAACAGTTTCCAGGCTCTGCTGACTTTTGCGGCGTTTTTGCCCCAGTCAATTTGGGCAAGCGAGAGCAGAAAGTCGTCTTCATTGTCAGGGAACGGGAAAAATGAAAGTTCGCCGGCGGCTTTATTCATCAGGCCGGGATAGTTCCCGAAGTACCAGCACTGCATCACAGAACTGACCCCGAGATCCCGCATGGCGCGGTATTTTTTGTAAAGGTTGCCGGGGACCGGGATAAAAGGAACAGTGGCTACTTCATGGGAGCAGCCGACCTGAATTTTAGCTGACATCCTGGCTCCTGATTGCGCGGCGGCGCGGGCGCAGTCTTTGAAAATTTCGCTGGGGCCGGGCCACGCCAGCCAGTAGTCAAGGGCGGTTCTTTCGCGCCCGAGCTGCATAACTTTGCCGTTGGACTCGAAATTTACCTGCAAAGTTACATTCTCCGGAACATGTGCGGCGATGTCTCTCATCACCTGAAAATGGTCTTCAATGCTTTTGCCTTTGTGCTCAAACATATATGGGGTATAAAGCCATGAAATCATTTCTGCCTGCGGATTCGCCCGTCGCATCCCTTTGGAGATTGATGATGTGACGTCCGCAAAGACCTCCCAGGGTTGCCGCGTAGAGCAGCGGGGGCAGTTGCAGTCGAAAAAGTTGCCGGTGGCGGAATAGCAGTGCGTGGGCCTCTCGCCAAGGTTGATGCTGATCAGACCGCCGAGTTCCGGAATTTTTGAGAATATGTGATAAGCCGAGTCTTCAAGATATTTCTTAGCTTTGCCGGTGGACGGGCAAAAGTACACGGCCCATTCGTTTGTGTGGCCTTTAAACTCCGGATTGTCATTTAAATATGACATTGCCCTGAGATACTCCGGGTTCTCGCCAAACCCGTCCGGTTCAATACAGAAAACATATATTTTAATTCCATAGCGGGCGCACTTGAGTGCGGTGCTTCTGAGTTTTGTCAGCCGTGCCGTACTGTCTTTGCCATGTCCTGGAAACAATTTCGACGGACAGAGGTCACGGAACCCTACCGTTAGCCATAAACCATTGATCCCCTCGCTGGCCAGCCGGTTTAAATACTCTTCCGGATAATAATCAATATCATCCGCCAGTTCGTCGCGGTTTACCGGCGGCCGTTTTACAGGACCGAAAAAACAACGCGACACCCTGGTTCTTATCATTGGTTCACGAGTTTTCGCTCCAACAGGGAGAAACGGTCCGTCACATCGTTTTATCTCGTCCTGCAGGAAATACAGCGCCCGGCGGATGCCCTCGGGATCTGCTGCGGCAATAGTACACGAATCGCCATTCGTCTCGATGCGGTAACTTTCAAAAGGTTTTTCCAGCTCTTGTTTTTTTACGATAATTTCAAACGGTCCGTCGTCACTGATTCCGGCGGCCTGCATGAATGCATGGAAATCAGCTATCGCGGTATCAAGAATTTTTCCAGCGTCGGGGAAACGGAAATCCAAGGTTACGCCTTGACCAAGAACAGCTTCATTTTTTTTCTTTTTGCACCGCCCCCATGCTATTTTTTCATGTCTTGAGGCTTTAAGCTCGTCAACAAACAGCCAGTTTTCAGGCTGTTCCGGCTCCTTAGTGATAATCATCCCGCTTTGTATTCTGTCTGCGATTTCTTGATTTTTACTGTTATAGGCTAAATTATTATTCTTTCTCAACAGCAGATCACTTTTGGGTGTTGATCCAGATGGTCGCGCCGCGCACAATTTATTAATGAACCTACATTCGCTTTCCGTTGGTTGCGGAGGTTCAGCAACCAAAATATCCTTTTCATATTCCATTTCTTTTACCTTGTTTAAATAATGCCGGGGCATACTTTGTTTGTATCCGGTTAATTAGTTCTTACAGGAGCTTTTTGAAATTATGGCTGTTTGTCTTTGTTTCTGGATTTAAATCTCCGTAGATTTATTCCTTGTTCTGATAGAGCAAATTTATTTCGTCTGCGGTCAGTCCGCGTTTATAAATACGTGCATTGCTTATAATTCCCTTAAAATAACTGCCCCAGGTTCCTAGGAGCCTGTCGGACTGAGATTTTTATGATTCATAAAAGTAAAATTTTTTATTATTCAGCCCATAATTGCAATACATGAGCTTCAATTTGTATCATAGATATGAATACATAGACTTA
>Ga0172379_10001394_pt1 | contig 48288 bp, 51 predicted proteins | sample GrowelOW334metaG_FD_119756 | JGI IMG/M metagenome (GOLD analysis project Ga0172379, IMG submission 119756) | Groundwater microbial communities from an aquifer near a municipal landfill in Southern Ontario, Canada - Groundwater well OW334 metaG | ecosystem: Environmental > Aquatic > Deep...
CCTTAGGCTCTTCAACCTTAGGCTCTTCAACCTTAGGCTCTTCAACCTTAGGCTCTTCAACCTTAGGCTCTTCAACCTTAGGCTCTTCAACCTTAGGCTCTTCAACCTTAGGCTCTTCAATTTTTCTTTTCGCCATAAATTTTATAGTTACTCGTAAATACTGCTATTACTATCAACTCGCTTTAGCACAACAGTTACTTTCATATTCCTATCAGCGGTTCCAAGCTCTGTTTCGGTAGTAGATAATTTACAATCTGCCGTAGTACATAAGGCGGTTAAATAAGCGCCATCAGCCAAAACTACCCGCTGAGTAGAGGAGGCATATCCAGCAAAGTTAGAACCACTGCCAATAGCAGTATTCAAGTCCATTGTAAGATTTTTAGTAAACGCGCTTACTTGCGTGCTAAATAAAGGAGTTGAAGTGCCAAAATCAGAATAAGCCGTGCTTCCCTGAGTAGAGATTATTTGCATCAGCGTTCCCGAAGCGATAGTATTCGGCCCCATTTCCATTATCACGTTATCAACATAAAATTCTCCGGTTGCCGGATTGGTTATGGCTACACCGGTAGTGGTAATGTCGTCGTAATCCAAAAACTTGGTTAAAACGACATCCCCTGGTTTAGCTGAATAACCAACCGTCGGTTCCGCCGGAGCCGGTTCAACCACCGGAGCCGGAGCCGTGGCAATTTCATTTAACTTTAACTGAAGAAATGACGACATTATTTGATCCAAAATATTCGGATCTTTATCGGTTTGCGCATTGACAAGGAAAGAAACTCCTCCAACAATCATCAATGCAATGCCGACAAAAAACACCGCGTAAGACTTCAGCATTGATTTTTTAATCTTTTTCATAATAATTGGTTAGAGTTTTTAAGATGTCGGGCATGATCCGATTATTCCTTTTCCTGTCGGAACGCAAATTCCATAACGGGCATAAGTGGAGTAAGTCCAATTATAGTTATGGATGTCCATTCCTGCGTTAGTGTCGGAGGGCGATAAGAACTGCGGATTAATCCACATTCCAAGATACGCCTGCCAACCAGCCGCTCCTTGACCGGTCGCCGCCACAAACCACCAGCGTCTCTTAGTGGAATCATAAGCTCCGGCCGCGGTAGTGGCTAAATCAGGAAGAATTACATGTTTATAACCAGTATAAACATTAGTAATTCCCGCCTGAACCGCCTCAACATCAGCCATTGAATTAATCATTTGCTTAATTAGCCTGACAGTTCCTGGATCGTCGCCGGAAATTATAGTATTGAATCTCATGCTTTTCTTCTCTCCGAAGTTGGTCAGAATCTGATTAGTGGAAAGAAGTAAAGCGGCTTCAAAAGCGGCCTGAGAAAATACCGGATCGCCGGATACGCGATTAGAATAAGTCGTTGAACTAAAAACGAGCGTGTGGGCGGAATATAAAAGCGGATTGCCGTCGCCGACGGTAGTTACCACACTGTCTCCGTTTTTGTCAGTATAACTACTCGCAGTACTGAACGAAAGCCGATGAGTTAAATCCAAATCCATTCTGTTCTGGCAGAAATTGGCAAGCGAAGTAATAAGGCTTCCCACCTCGTTATAACGGTTGTCGTTTCGCATTTCCAAAGTAATATCAATTTCTTTGGAAAAAGTGCGAGCCGTCATATCAATCTGGTAGCCAACTCCGGCTTTCGCTTTTTTTGAATTAGCTCCTTCACCTTTGTGATCGGCGTATTTCTCAATGTCAATCTCGTTGTATCTCTTTGAACTTCCCTGACCAGCGCCGACCGGTTCGGTAATAAAGAGCTGTTGAATATTCTTCGGATATTCTTCCTGCATCTGCAGCCACTCATGCCTAACCAAATCTGTCATTTCCGGCAGGGTAAGAGTATTCAGAAGAGTTGTTTGATTTCCGTATGTTGCCATAAAATTAAATTAGTTATTAAGTGGTTGCAGTCCTTAAGATATTAATTCTTGAAGCGATTTTAACTAGAACGGTGCTTGCATCAACCACGCCTACGACCAATAAAGCGTCCTTGGATGAAGCAGTCGCATCGGCGACCACTGAACTGGTTAAATCAATATAAGTCCCAACCAATGCGGTTAAGGTGGCGACGGTAGAAGCGGCAACGCCAACCTGAAAAATATCATTTTCACCAGCTACATCAATCGGGATTTTGGTGGTTGAAGCATAATCAGCATCAGTTGATGCGATTGTCTTCATACAAATTCCCAAATGATCGCCGGAAGTAGCGTCAGCCGCGTTGACTCCGCCAGAAATGAGATAGGTTAAAGCTCCATTAGCTATCGCTACCGAAGCGGTTTTAGCCCAATACTCAATATTTGGCTTGCCAGAAACTCTTACAAATGCCATAAGTTTAGTATTATTGTTAATTAAAATGCACACTAAATTAGCGTGCATATTCTTTGCTTTTTCAGGGGTTGCATCCCGTAAGAATACGAGTTTTATCACGGCATCGTTAGCCGGTTAATTGTCGTTATTGTTTACATCGCAATAACACGAGTTTTGATGGCTTCTGCCCTTACCTAACTAGCACAAGCCATCTGAACTATTGTTATTTCCCGATATTTATAAGAACCTCGTGAATATCGCGCATGGTAATATCCAGTTCATCTTTCCATTTAGCTTCAAACGCCCGCTCAAACGAACGGTCTATGGACATGATTACCATTTCTCTTGACTTATCAAACGCCTGTAAAACCAACTGGAATAAAAATGTCCTTTCGCTGTATCGGATGTCGCTTTCAAGCATTAAAGTCAAAACCTTAACCGCGAAATTTTCATATCTTTCTTTAACATATTCTTTGATTTTACCTTCCTTATCCGCCAGTTCTCCAATCGGCAATTTTTCCTCAGCAATCATTTTAATAATCTTCTCGGCCACAGGAATACACCGCACCAATCTATCTTGATATTCTTTATCAATGGCTCGTTCCTTGCCTTTCATTATTTTTTTAAAATCGGTCATAAATTCAAGGCTAAGTGATTTAATTTAACAAGCTCTCCCTTGCGTTCGCCATCAGGAATTTCAAGGGTATAATCGTCATCAGTTCTGACTTCAATGTCTTCAATCTCAACCTGTTGAAAATTCTTTTCATCTTTGGGATTGGTGTTCTGCGTCAAAAACTCTCCATGATTAATGTCAGCTTGCTTTTTATCAATCTTTTTGATTTTAAATTTCTTCCGTTCAGCTTCGTTAAGAAAATTAATATAATCCAGCGTATGAATTTTTCCGTCTTCGGTCTGTATTGAAGCGTATAGCCTGTCCTCGTCGGTCTTATTGACTTCGCTAAATTTATGTTCAACCCAAGTCTTTAAAATTTTAGTAACTATTTTTCCTTCGTAAAAAGCGATAGTTGCCGTCCTTTCTTTGACCTTTTCTATTTTTTTTACCCCGCCTTCTTCAATTTGTTTTAACCTTAAAAGTATCTCGTTCCATTCTGATCTCGGAACGGAAACCGTATCATTTTTTTCTTTAATTTTTTCCGCCGGGCCGGTAATAAGCGGAAATTCATTCTCCGGTTTTTGCCCGAAAGTTCTTTCCGTTAAAGGAGTTTTATTATCCATATATTTGATAAATTATTTATTAGCCTTTTTCTTAAATGAAGATAAGCCCATCATCTCGCCCAATCCTTTACCTTGATTGGATTGAGAAAAATCGTCTTTACTGCCGTCAACCGACACATGAGCGCCTCCGCCGACCGCGCTGTTATAAACTCTTTTTATCGGGTTCCCGGCTCTGTCGGGAAAAACCTTAGCTTCGGCCAATGACAGATTTTCTTCCACCGATCCTCCGATAGCCATTAATTTATCAAACACCGGCTCAATTTTTTTGCGTTCTTCTTCGCTAAAACCTGATAACGCTCCATCCTTATTTATTTTTAAAGTAGCGGAGCTAATGCCCTGGGAAATTTTATCCTCAATCATTTTACCAATCTCTTCAGCCGATAATCCCTGAGCGTTGGCTTTTACCTGCCCGGTTTTTTCGTCAATCTCTACACCTTTGCCTTTCAACGCGCTAACCGCGTTTTTGTAGGCGGTTCTTAAACCGCGAATGTCCTGATTTTGATTTTCTTTTAAATCCTTTATTTTTTCTTCCAATGTTTCTCCCTCGCCCAAACCTAATTCTTCATTAAGTTTTGTGATAGATTCCTGCAACTTAGTAGCCTCTTCGCTTTTTGCTTTAAACTCATCTTCCAGATAGACGGTTTTCTTTTCGCCGTCAATCTCCACTTCATGTGGCATAATTTTAGGACGCTTTACTTCCCCGCTAAGAATTGATCAAGCCCTTAGGTGGCTGAAAGCTATTTAATTATTAAACTGCTTCAAAAACCTCATCCTCGCTCGGCTTCTTGATGCTCGGATCATATATTCCCTCCAGCCGTTCTTTAATCAAATCAACCGCGTTTATCGTCATCCTGACATTCATCGTGTCTTCGTGATTTTTTGACTCCCTGGCTATGTATTCAACCTGGTCGGCGATCAAGTGGTTAAGCTCGTTGATAAACGATTTATTTTTAATCACCTGCTGAATTTCATTATAATACAATTTCTTGTCGTTGTCGCTTAATTCTTCATAATCAAACCATTCAATCCCGCGCTTCATCACTTTTTCCAAAACAACTTCGGCGGTTGATTTTTTTTCCAACTCGTCAATCCGTAAAACCAAATATTCTTTTTCCGTCAATAACTTATCAACATCAGCTTCCAATTCAAAAATCCTGCGTCCATTATCACCCCACTTCTTAATTTTTTCTTTGATATTACTGAACATTGCTTTCCATTGTATTTAAGCTCGGCCTGTTAGTTTGACCGGCCATAGCCCCCTCCTGCATCTGATCGCCCATTTCCGACTGCCCAGCGCCCTCCAGAGCGGAAATCTGAGCCAATAGGTTCTCACCCTGGGACTTAGCTTCGTCGCTCGCCGGTTGATTGGCCGGAGCGGTTTTTTTAAACATATCTTTAATCTGCCAAGTAAACTCGTATTCATCAATAATTTTATCGTCATTCAGCGGACGCTTGGTTACTGCCATAATATCCACTGCCTGTTTGAGCTTATCAGCGAACATCACCTTTGACAAAGCGCTGCCGTCCCTTTCGCGCGGAGCGACGGTGATATACCAAAATGACGGTATGTCCTGCAACTGCTTAACATTAACAAACCTAATCCGCGTCGGCCGGCCAGCCAGCTCCTCTACTCGCTCATAACGGTAAACCTCCTCCATTTCCTCCCGCATCATCGGCCGATCGGTAAACTGCACGATTTTCTTGCCCCGCTTGCCGTTTTCAAACTGCGCGTCCATTATGGTAAATTTCTCGTAAATATCAAAAAGCGAATCTGTCGCCTTATCATATTCCCGGCTGACCGGGCTGACAAAATTCTCCAAAAGATTATAAATCCGCAAATACGAAGCGTCGCGCTTGGCCGACATAAACGCCAAAACCGAAAGCCCAAGCTGTTTAATAAACTGCTTTTGCTGATTGACTATTTCCGTGGCTGTCGGCGATCCGCCCTCTTTAATACCTTGCGCCGTGTTAGACGCTCCGATAAATTCCTCGGTTTTTTTCTCAATCAAATCGTAAAGAGCGAACTCTGAATTTGTTATGCCCTGATTGGTCTTATTTAAAACTTCAAAATCATCAGCCTTAACGCCGTAAGTAACCGCCCCGGCCGTCCAGATGTCTTTGGAAAATATCTTCTTGCCCTTGCTCGCGAGCGGCGGCTCAATCGCCTGTCTAAACTTCCTAATAAGAAGCCGGATGGTTTCGCTATTTAACCCCTGCAAAGTTTTGGCGCTGGCGGTCAACGGCTTGCCATAAGCGCAATCCTCGCCCATAGCCTTTAAAACCGACATCTTCATCGGATACCGGCGGTCTTCGGTTACGGTATAAAAAAGCGGAGCTGGTTCGTCAAACATCAAAACGCCGTTAATCATTATCTGATATTCGTCGTTGTGCGGATCAAGATAATGAATTTCCTCAACCTCCTCGCCGTCAATTTTATACATCCGATAGCCGAAAGGCGAATTAGCCAAACTACCGCCCTTAGCCACATGCTTCCAATTCTTCCATCCGCCGTAATAAATTTTAGCTTCATCATAAGTCCGGCGGACATATTTTAAAATATATGGCTGTTCCTGAAAACGATAAGCCGGAATATTCATATCGCCCAAAAATACCTGCAAATTAGTGAGCAATCTCTTCCGCGCCCGATGAAAAACTACCGGCTTTTTCTTTTCTTTTTCAATCAGGCCATTTTTACCAATAATTGATCGTCCCCGGTTAAAATAAGTGGCGTATTCGTCAGTCTCTTCAATAAAAACCGCCCGCTGGGTCAATAGTTCCCTCACAAACGCCTGCCAAAAATCGTCATCTCTTTCAATCTGGTTCGTCCGGGTGATAATATCCATGAAATCCTGCCCCAGCCCCCTGAGTTCATTGTCGTTCTGGTCAAACACTTGCGCCTCCGGCTGTAAGTTCATCCCAACCAGCTCATTAAAAACCACTTCAATTTTCTTTTCCGTCGTACCGGTAACAATCCGCACCTCATCATCATTTTTCTTTGGTGGCAGATAAGCGTTCGCCGCCCGCTTATTTAAAATATAGTCAGTTTCCAAATTAAGGCCATCGAACTCCTCGCGCGCTTGCTGTCGCTGCATGCGCGCCTTATCAAAGCGCCGCAAATAATAAGCATACACCTCTTTCTGGGCGTCGCTTGGCGCGTAGCCCTCAAATTTATCAACTTTTAGTTCCTCAGTTAATCCCGGCGATTTTTCCATAATATTTTATAAATCTGAAGTCTCGCAATTATATTTCCGACAAACCAGCGGTCGCTGGCCGTAAATAGAACATTGCCCATCCTTGTTTAAATGTCTGCAAGCCAAATCTAACTTTAAATAACAAATACCATTTTTAAAAATAACCTTGCACCTCTCATGATCAGCTATCCACCTCACCCAATCAACATCCTGCTCGCCTTCTTTCGCTAGCGCCAAGTAAAATTCCTTACAACAATTACCGCATTGTTTAGGGCAGTTGTATTCATTCATATCGCGCTGTGCCTGTCCATCCCCTGATTGCCGTAAAAAACGGTTTCAGGCTGATTGGTTTGACCTGATTGTTCGAGTAAAGACATCTGCCCCGGCGTTACTGTTTCCACTTTTCCATAATCCTCAGTATCATCCGAAAAAGTCAGCGAAAGGGCATCGGCGTCATCTGGTGAATGATAGCCCTTTTTCCGCGCCTCCTTTTTCGGCATAATCTGTATTCTCTGCCGGCCGGAAGACCGCCTATACCGCACGGACGTCAGTTGGTCTTCCCAAGCCGAGTGGCTTTCCAGCTCCCCGCCAGACTTAATCCACTTCCTCGCTCGAAAATAATAACAAGCCCTTTTATTTAAAAATCTTTCCTGATCCTCGCTATCATCACAAGGATCTCCAACCATCACCCCCTTAACATAAAAACCAAATAAATAAAGCTCCCGCACTACATCCGCCCCAATGCCAAACATATCCACTGAAACATCCTCCGCCGCGATCCCCAGTCGCTCGCAAAGACCCACTGTCCGCTGAGCTATCTTTTTGGCATTTGATATTTCCTCCCTCAACACTATCTTCGCCCGAAAAGCATCCCGCGCCACCCAAGACGTATTATTTTTACCCTCTCCCGCCGGATCCAGCCCGAGCCTTAACCTTCCAACAAAAGGACTACCATCCTCAATATCCGAAACCGGAATCTGTATAATATCTTTTCTGGAAAGAAGCGGCACATAGCCCTGCTGATCCACCATATCCTCCCTAGGAAATTCCCCCAACACCCGTATCCTGTACTCATCCGATTCCTTGCCGTGCTTTTCCACAATCCGCGAGACATAATCCCAGTCAACCAACGGCGACTCCTCTGAACTAAACCTCAACACCTGCCAATTCTTAACATCTTTCCCTTTCTGACTCTCATAAAAATAACCAATCAAACGCGTCGGATTAGAAATCATTATAATCGTCGGCTTATGATCTGTCAGCGACCCTTCCATCGTATTAAAAATAGCATCATCAACTCCGCTTGCCTCATCAACCAGGGCCAAAATATATTCGCCGTGCATCCCAGCCAGCGCCTCAGGACTATCCTTCCTCGCCGTCCTTGCCCGCGCGAACCACGCCTCAGGGTGATCCTTAATCCGAATATACTGCGCCTGCCATTCAAACCGCGACTGTACGCCGCGCGGCATCCTATTCAACCAAATAGAAACCTCTTTCCATAAAACATCATACATCTGGCTCTGCCCCGGCGCGGTGCAATTCACCTGCGCCAAATAATGGCAATAAAGATACCAAAGAAGAAGCCATGAAACAGTCGCGCTCTTACCGCATCCATGTCCTGACCTGACCGAAATTCTGTCAGGCGCTTTCTTTGCTATCCCTCGCTCAACCGCCAATAAAATCACCCACTGCTGCCAAGAAAAATAACGCTCGCGAACACACTCATCCTTATTTTTAGCGACAAAATATTCGCCCCTGATTTCATCCAATTTCCCTGTCTCCACCAGAAGAGCAACAAGAGAAACATACTCTTCCTTCACTGGCTGGGGCTTCAATTTCCACATCACCCCGATAAAATAAATCGGCGAATCCTGCATCTTTAAATATTCCGCCAAGTCTTGTTTTGTGTGTTTTTTTTCTTTTGGTTTCTTCTTGCTGGCAATCATAATCCCCCGCAAGAACAAGGGGCAACAATTTCAGTTGCCGCAATGTCCAGTATAAATTTAAACAAAGAATTAAACTTGAAAGACGAAGTGGCAAAAAAATTATTTGATCCTCTTGCTTTCAAAATCCTTGTCCTCGCCGGGGATTGTTAATGACATGTTTCTTTGTTTTTGTCAAGGAAAGTGTTTAAAAATTGTGAGCGATTTTGTGGGCAATACGTAATAGACGGCCGGGGTCTATTCTGGGGGGTCGCTCGGTTATGGTGGAATTTTTTTATTTAGTGTCTCTTAATGTGTGTTAATGGACACTTTTTTAACATATTGGCTAACCTTGGATTAAATATAGCTGTTATTTTTTGTTTTTTTTAGCTCCGCGGGCATCCTTGGCAAGCTCAGCAAGAGAAAAGGAGCTCGTGATGTTGGCTTGGACTTCCAGCCTGTCCGCATAACCGCAGTTTTTGAGCATGAAGATCCCAATCGCCGTATTGACTTGCTTGTTATTTACCCCAGATTCATAAAAATTCGCGCTAGTGGTTATAATTTTTTTTATGGTCTTCCTAAAGATTGGTTTTTCTGCCTCTAATTCTGTAAAATATCCATGCCAGACACCTAAACGTAAATATAGCGCGGTTAATAACGGTTGTTTTTTTTCTGCCTTACATTCGTCAAAATATTCCATAGCGACATTCCAAAGTTGCGCCGGAGTCCGCCAATAGGTTATTTTTTTTCTTCCGCTTTTCATCCCCTTTTTGCCAGCCATATTGATATAAAAAAGCCATCGGATAAAATACATTCCGACGGCTTGAGTTTATTAATACAATTCCATTATATCATTTTTTTAAAGCTCTTGCAAGGGCTAATATACTATTTATACCCTTTTCATCTCACCTAAGGGCAAATAGGGGCATACTTTTTTAGCTATTTTCTAAAATTTCGCCACTTTCGGGCGTTGCGTCTATTTTTGGCGTTTCAATTTCGTTCGTGTCAATACCCGTATCTTTTTGCATTTTGTAAAGCGTGAATGGATCTGTATTAGCGCGCCAACCGTTTACCTGTAAATGCCAGATAACTAATTTTTTTATTTCTTCATTCATGCTCGCTTGTTTTTTGTAACAAAAACTTTTTAAGGCACCATGGATTTCTTCAGGCAAAGAAATTAAAATTTTTCTTTCCCTTATTTTTTTCAACTCTTCCAATCTTATTTTTGTTTTTTCAATCTCGGCATCATTTTCTAAACTCGGACTGATTTCTTTTTGGATTTCATTTTTCCCATCTTCAATAAATTTTTTAACTTCATCCGGCGCGAAATTTTCCATAACTTTTTAAAATTAAAAATTAATAATCATAATTATATATAAAAATAAAAATATAGTCAAGTTTTTCCCTCCACTAATATTAGCTAAATAATGTATGTCCATGATTTTTTCCTAAAACATTACAATAAAAGAATATGCGTTGGACATACATTTTCAGAAAAAAAATGTAAGTCCATAATGTATGTCCATGATTTTTTCCGCCAACCTTAGCAGTAAAAGCGGTATGCGGAGCTAAAATAGCCACGTAGACACACATTTTTGCCCAGCCGTCCTTATATTATTTAACATATCTTTATATATATAAATATATAACACATATATATTATATTATATATATAATATATTATTAATTAATTAATAATAATGTAAGTCTATATGTCCGACAGACATCTTTTTCTTCTAATGCTAATGGAAAAACGAATAGACAGACATATGTCGGACACACATTATCCACAGAAATGTATGTCCTGTGGATAACCCTGTTTTTTGACAATATAATTTATTTATATTATAATATATTTATCTAATATTAGACAAATTATCTAACCTTAATATACTTGACAATACAATCAAAAAAACATATACTTAATATATAACTATATACCTATATATTTATATACCTATATATCTATATACAAATATATTTATATACTTATATATCTATATACATATATACTTAATTTATACATATATAATTATATGAAAAACTATCCCACCATCTCAATCTTCCGCGAAAAACTCCGTGCCAAACAAGAGCGCCGAGCCGTGATTGCCATTATAATCTTATTGACAATCGGCTCATTTTTAGGGTAAAAAAACACCATGAAAATACACCGCCAGGGCGACTTTATCCGCCTAAAAAACTACATCACAATCCAGCGCGTCAAGCGCGAAAACCGAACGGGATTTTACATTTTTACCGCAGTAATTTTATTCACTTTATTTGTGGCCGCAGCCATAGCCGCTAATTCATAAAACAATAAATTACTTAATAATAATAATAAATAATCCGGCGCACCTTTTGGTCGCTCATAGCCGCCAAAACTAACCGCCGAAAAACAAATTTTATGAAAGACTTTAAAAAAACCATCTCATTCCTTGACGCCGAAGGCCACCGCGCGACAATTACCGCCGAAATTACCCACCGTAATGGCTACCCGGAATTTATCGCGTCCGGGACTTATGTCGGCCACGCCGGACAATGCCTTGACGAAATTAAACCGACCAATACCGCGCAAAAGCACCTGATTGACTTATGGAAAAATTGGCATTTGAACGGCATGAATACCGGAACACCGGAACAAGAGGCGGCTATTAAGGAATGGCAAGCAGTCGGCAATAAATATGATTATAAGGCCATTTGTGAGCATCTGGCGCTTAACAATCTTTATGTCGTTGAGCATCCAAAAACCGGAAAGGCGTATAAATACGGTGAAGGCTGGCTAGTCCACGATCTGCCGGAGGGTTTTGATAATGATTTAAAAATGACGATTGAACAAATAGAAGCCGCCGAATATTTACGCGAGGCCAAAAAAGAAGAAAAAACCGGAGACGAGCGCATTTTAGAGCTTATGGCCGAGCAAGGAATTGACGAAAACATGCTTGACGCTTGTCGCGCTTTTTTAAGCGTAACCGGCGCCGATGATTTATCTTATTTTAATGAAAGTTATCAGGGCGAGTTTAAGGATGATAAAGATTTTGCCCGCGATATGGCCGAGCAATTAGGCAATATAGATAAATACGCAAAATGGCCGCATAATTGCATTGACTGGGAGCATGCCGCGCGCGAGCTGATGATGGATTACAGCGATCAAGATGGTTTTTATTTTAGAAATTTATAATAACGGTAACTTTATGAAAAAATTTATTATTACAACCGACATTAAAGAAGAAATAATCGCCAGAGATGAGGAAGAGGCTAAACAAAAGTTTTTTGAGGAAATTGAAAGCGAGCCGCAACAAAATATAAACAGTTTTTTTGAGGATCGTATTAGGGTTAGGGCGGAGGCCGCGGCGATTGACAAAAAAGAATCCGACCTTGACGAGGTTTATGCTGATAAATATATTAAAATGATTAAAAAATTATTTTCAGAAAATGAAAGCGCCGCGTTATCCAGCATTATTAACAAAGTTTATCAGGACGGCTTTGAGGACGGCGTCAATAATGAAATTGACGCGCGCGAAAGGGATAACGTCCGCCAAGGGAGGGTTAACGTTTAACTATATGGAAAAAATATTATTCAACCTAGCTCTTATTGATACCCTTAATTTTTGTAAAGCAAACAGCATTGACCCGTCGGGATCTCACCTTGTAAAATATCCCCGGCGCTGGACTTACGCGCTATGCCGCGATACTGACGGCCAAGCCATTGTAACCGTAACTTTTTACCCAAACCAGGCGCCTACGCACTTTATACACAAGCATTAAACTCTTATGCCTTGCCGGAATCGTTAAGACTCCGGCAATGATAAGCGCTTAATTATTATGAGAATCTGGAAAATAAAACCATCTTTTCTGTGCCGCAATCACCTTTTAGGCGAGCACAGGGAAATACACTGCGTTCACGTATTTATCACTACGCCAAAAGGTGGCTCATATAAAAAACATCCCGAAGTTTTGCAATGGATGCGCCATATTCCCGCCCTAAAACGCCGTCATGACGCTATAGCGAACGAAATAACCGCTAGGGGTTATAATCACGCATCCCCGTTTCCATTTTTTCCGGCTCTATATCCTCTTGATCCGCCGGAAATATTATCCATCCCCGGCCAAATTGACCGCCTACAATTTAAAGGTTGTAATTGTAATATTGGCGCCATGCGCGAGTATTACGATATATAGTTTTTACTTATTGCCCGCACTTTGACAATTTATGAATTACACAATAAAGCAGAAAAGCGTTATTTTTGAGCTGCCATTATCTGATTATCTAAGCAAGCGGTATTTCAGGAAGTTTAATCCCGAAACAAAAACACGGGGCGAGCAACAAGAAAAATGGATTAAGTCATTGCAGGAATATGAGGAAGATTTATTTGAGCGTATCAGCGACTTTTGGCAGGAAGCCAAGGACGCGTTAGAAAAAGAATATATCAACCGCCAAGAAGCTATTGACTACTTAAAAACCTTGCCGGAAAAATATACTGATAAAGAGATTGCCTTATTTTCCGAGGATCTGGATAATTCCATTATTCGCGCGGCTGAAAATGCAAGGAACCAAAGCTGTCAAGACGAATGGCTAACCAAATTTAGGCGGCTGACGCAGGAAAGAATTGACGCCGATTTATCGGACGCGCTAGACGGAATAAAATATAATCTCATTGATCGGATAAACGATAAGGATTATTTTAATACGCGCGCCGAAGCCGACCACTTGCGGCTGGAAATTTCCAAGGCGGAAATAAAAAAATGGCTGGCCAATAATGTGACAGATACTGACGCCAATAATATCGGATATTTTGCCGATTATGCACTGGACTTTGACCGCAAGCCGATTGACATTGATTATATTGACCATTATAGCACGATGGGTGATTATGACGAGTGGCTAAGCCTTTTTAAGCATTATAAAGAGGTAGCCGGCCAGATTGACGACTACCGAAAGACGGAGGCGGCGAAGATTAATAACTATAGCGCTTTGCTTGAATTTTACGCCGGACAGGTTAAGCCATTAAAGGACTACTTGAATAAATATCATAAGGATATTGAATTTAAAAAGTCCATCAATCGCAACCTGGACAGCGTAAAAGCGATTATTGTAAAAAAAATATAACACCTTAAACCCCGGCAACTAAAAACGCCGGGCAACAAAGAACCAACATTTAAGCGGGCAATGTTGGTTTTTTTGTTGGCCAAAAAATATCGCCGATTTAATCAACTAAAGTTGGGCGAAGGTTTTGACAAAATAACCAAAAATAATAAATCGCAAATCAACGACATAGAGTGGTCCGAGTGATACAATGGTGGCCTTTTCATTTTTAGAATAACTGTGGATAAACCCATTTTTTATTTATTATTAGCATGTTTGAACTAAGCTGATTTTTGTGCTATTATAGAATAATTGATAAACTATTCAAAATTTTATGCGGGTCGGAAAAAGTATTAAATTAAGTAAAACCGCCATAACGCAAAAAAGAGGATTTCAGGCGAGCGATCGCCGGAACGGGATTAATACACCCGCGACCTTGCTCTTTTAGCCTTGTGGCGGTTTTTTTTAATTAATATGCAAAAGACAACCCATCAAGAATATAAAAACTCTCTGCGCCTCTGGCGGCCGAGGTTTGGTTGTCCGGATGCTATTAAGGTTTTTGAGTTGATGAAAAAAATGCGCGGCAGATCATTAACGCCGGAAGAAAGAAGAAAAATTAAGAGGCAAATAATTAAAATAGTTGATAATTACGTTTAGGCTATGGCTGGCGCTTCGGGTTCTGGAGTATTTTGGAACATAAAATACAGGAACCAAGCGCTGGCCGTAATAACCAACTAACTCCGAGCAGTCAGCAGGATAATTATTCCATAATAGGGGAGGGCTTTTTTTACCATTGTAAGCTCTCCGTTCGGTTTAAAAACCGCAGACCTATTGGTTATCCCTATTAATGAGTAATAAAATAATATGCGATTAAGAACTAAATTATTTTATAAATTATCCCATAGATTTATTAACATTGAAATCCTGCACGCTTTTATTGATTGGATTAGATTTAATATTCTGTGGAATAACGAAATAGAAGAATAATAATATGCCAAACGTAGATAAGCCTGGGACAACTCAATTTTGCCTAGCTTGCGAAAACGAAGCAAGAGGATTATTTGTTTCTTTTAAACACACTTGCGGAATAGAATATAAATGGGACATTCCTAAAATTAGAAATGCGGCTTTAAAAGTTCTTAAGAATGAATAAGAGTGCGAAAAATATAATTTTTGCAATAAATGCGGAGTTAATCCTTGTGAATGTATGCCAAAAGAATGGGAAAAAAGATGGAGTGAATATATTATAAAATTTATTCAAACCGAAACCGCCAAGGAAGTTCTTAAAGCCTTTATCTCCCAAACCATCCGTTCAGAAATAGAGAGATGTGTTAAATTTATTGCTGACGCAAATAGGGAAACATCTGAATTTGTAGAAATAGGTGGCGATGAATGGCTTAATGAAAATTACCCCAAATAACTAACCGCCATAAGGCAAAAGGTGTATGAAAGAAAAACAATTGTATGCTAAAAAAGGCAAATGGTCAAAATATTTTGATACTAATCCTTTTATAGAATTTAGATGCTGTAAGTGCGGGATTGTTCATTTATTACAAATAAAAGTTGACTTTAAAAGAGAAACCTTTTTAATTAGATGTAAAATTAAATAACTAACCGCCGTATATACGGAAAAACTTTATGAAATGCAAAAGTTGCGGTCAAGAGATTAAAGGACAAAACTGGATTAAAATCGGAAAACTTGAATGGTTAGAAGAAGAATTTCCGGAAATGAGCTGGTATGACGCCGAAAAGAAATGCAAAGAAATGGGAGGCAGACTTCCGACCAGAGTTGAGTTATTGGATTTATATGACAATCATTTTGAAGAAATAGAAAAATTAAAGGTATACGGCGACAACTTTTGGTCGGCTACTACGCACTCTAACGGTACCACTAACGCCTGGCGGGTGTACCTGGACCACGGCCTCCCGTACAGCCTTGCTAAGACAGACTCAGTTAACACCAGAGTCCGTTGCGTCCGCTAGTCTCCTGGCGACGATTTGATTATTTAACCCCTCCCCCCGGTTATCCGGGTGTGGAAGAAAATATGAGATGGTGTAAAAAACATAAATGCAAAATGGAAACTGATACAAACGGTTGGTATTGTTCTGAATGTAGAGAAGAAGAAGGGTATGGTTGTCAGACTTTTTATGTAAAATATTTTACCTCCTCATCTAAAGAGGGATAAATTAATATGAAATTTAGAAATGTTAACAATTACCTTTCTATAACTTGGCATAAGAGAGGAATGGTGACAATTTTATACCTTTGTAAATTTAGAGGCTGGAAATGGCAATATTGGTTTTTAAAAAACCTTTAACCCCCTCGGTGTAAGCCGGGGCGAATAATATGAAAAAAATAATTTCAACTGAAAAAATCCCAATTAAATTATGGCTTTCCGACATAGAGGACGGGGCTTTAAAACAGGCTAAAAACTTAGCCAACTTGCCTTTCGCGGTTAAACATATAGCCATAATGCCGGACTCCCATCAGGGATACGGAATGCCTATTGGTGGAGTTATGGCAACCAACGGGGTGATAATCCCTAATGCGGTAGGCGTTGATATTGGTTGCGGAATGTGTGCTGTTAAAACTTCTTTGACTGCAATAGATAGAGAAAACCTTAAAAAAATAATGGGAGAAATTAGAAATCAAATTCCTGTTGGGTTTAGTAAGCATAAAGAAATGCAAGATAATGATTTTATGCCTTTTGAAGAAAAAGGGTTATATCCCGAAAATAGTAATCTAATTATTTATCAAGAATATGAAAATGCGAGAAAGTCTTTAGGAACGCTCGGTGGAGGTAATCATTTTATTGAAATTCAAAAAGGAGACGATGGCCATATTTGGATAATGATTCACTCCGGTTCAAGAAACTTAGGTAAGCAGGTAGCCGATTATTATAATAAGCTTGCAGTTAAGTTGAATGATAAATGGTTTAGTGAAGTGCCTAAAAAATGGGAGTTGGCGTTTTTGCCGATAGACAGCGAAGAAGGACAGGCATATATCCGAGAAATGCAATATTGTGTTGATTTTGCTTTGGCTAACAGGAAATTGATGATGGATAGAATTATACAGATATTCGTTGATGAATTTAAAATTATTTTATATGACGAGAATAAATTTTCCGAGATGATAAACATAGCTCATAACTACGCCCAAATGGAAAATCATTTTGGAGAAAATATTATGGTTCACCGTAAGGGGGCAACGCTGGCGCGTGAAGATACGATTGGAATTATCCCCGGAAGCCAGGGAACAAAATCATATATCGTCAAAGGGAAAGGAAACCCGGAAAGTTTTAATTCTTGCTCTCACGGCGCTGGTAGAAAAATGGGAAGAAAAGACGCTGAACGCCGATTGAATTTAGAGGAAGAAATAAAAAAGCTAGATGACCAAGGAATATTGCACGCTATCCGGGGAAAGGGTGATTTAGATGAAGCCAGCGGAGCTTATAAAGATATTTCCGTAGTGATGGAAAATCAAAAAGATTTGGTTGACGTTCTAGTAAAATTGCAACCCTTGGCAGTAATTAAGGGTTAAATCCCTTAATACAGGGACAGATGTTTTGGTAGCATGCTAGGTTTGGAACCTAGTTGGCAAGGTTCGACTCCTTGGTCCCTGACAAAAAGGAGTGTGAAATTAAACCATTAGACCTGATTTATTTTAGCAAATAACCCCCAAAGGCCAGCTTAATGGCCGGTAAGAGAAATATATGAATATAACCGATGATCAAATAAGCCGCCCACGCCTGATTGCAATGATCGCAAAAATACTCGCCAGTCAAAATCCGTGCGTGGTTATCGGTTTTACCTATTTGAACGGTAAAGCGCTGGTCGTCGGCGATATTCCTACTCGCGTCGCGGTTAACGACAAATTCATCCAGCAGTTAGGTGAATACTTTAAGGAGGTGCTGGATAGTATGAAGATAGACAACGACAACTTACCAGAGCGCTTAAACCGCCTCCAGCGCAAGTGGGAAGGCGGCGTGGTCGGTAATATAATTAAAAACCCCGATGGCGGGGTGGAAGTTAAGTTTAACTAATGCAATGTCAGACAATAACAAAAGAGTAGAGGACGCGGCGAAAAATTCGGTTTCCTTGGCTAGATTTTTTCTGGAAGAAACGCCTAATTTGGTATTGGATAAGGCAGCCTTAAACGGCGGGCTGGGGCCGGCTGATTTTTATTATTATGAAAACGGAATATATAATTATCTCGGCGGAAAGGTATTTGACGAATGGATAATGCGCTTCTTGGTTAAATATAATATTACCCATATTTGGAAGGCAAACCGTCTGGCGGAGATCCAGCGCGCCATGGCCGCCCTAGGGATGCTTAAAGAGCTTGAATTTGACACTTATGACAACCTCGTGTGCCTTAAAAATGGCATATTAAACCTTGATACTTGGGAATTTATGCCCCACTCTAAGGATTTTGCCTTTAGGACGATGGTTGACGTGGACTATAACGCCAACGCGACAATAGAACAATGCCCGGAGTTTATTAATTTTTTAAAAGACTTATTTTTGGATGACGATGGAACTGCCGATCAGGAGACAATAAATAATATTATTCGCATCGGAGGCTATCTATTATACCCTCAGAATCGGCTGGAGCAGATGTTTTTATTCCTCGGCGAAGGATCAAATGGTAAGTCGCTTTTGATTGATACGTTTTGCATGTTTTTTTCTAAAAATAATATTTCTTATCTTGACTTAAATACCATTTCCACCACCTCATCATTAGAGCGCGAAAGGCTTATTGGATCGCGGATAAATATTACTACTGAAGCTAAGTCCAATAATGCCGATTCGGAAGTGATTAAAAAAATAATATCGTCTGAAGGAATAGAAATCCACCGCAAGTTTGCTAAAGCCGTTCCTTATAAGCCAATAACTAAGCTTGTAGTAGCCTCAAATACTAATCCATACTTTAACGATTCTACTCACGGCCTCTTTCGTCGGATATTTCCCATAACTTTTCCTAACCGTTTTGTTCCTCAAGATGAGTATGATTTAAAAAAGGGTAAGAAAAAAAGAATTTTTGTCGCCAAGGACGGCCAGAAATTGCGAAAAATTTTCCAAAAAGAAAAAACCGCCATACTAAACCTATTTTTATCAGGCTTAAAAAGCCTCCGGGCGAACGGCTGGCGGCTGGTCAAGAGCTTAAATAGCCTAACCACCATGGAAGACTATAAGGATGCCGCTGATACCGCCGCCCTGTTTTTAAAAGACCATTATGAGGAGAACGAGGCGGATAAGGACGGAATAATGGGCATTACCACCGAGGAAATCCTTGCCCATTACCGGTGCTGGTATAGGGAGAACGTGAGCGAGAAACCGCTCAACTATTCCTCCCCGGCCATTGGTCGGAAGATTAGGGAACTTTTTAGGGTGGAATCAAAAAGAATTTATCATACGAACGGGACGCGGAAAACAGTGTTTTCGTTAAAGCCAAAATCTTATGTCGAAGAAATCGCAAAGACCATGGGAGTTAATGGGGCTGTCCTTACAGGAGAGCCTGAAAATGAAGCGCCGGTTTATCAAAGGAAAATTGCGGGAATTAATGACTGAACTGGACAGGTGGATAGGATTTTATGCCGGGGCGCCAAAGAACAGTTTTTGGTATATTGACGGTGAAGTATCGATTATTAAAACCGGGTTGGAAAAATATCGCCGGAATTTATTTTGGATAGAGAAGACTATTAAGCGGTGCGAGAATAACGAGATTGTCGTTGATAACAGTTTTGACGTTGATGAGATAAAGGCGCGTGTGGACGTTTCGCGCCTGCTGGGGATAAAACCGGATCAGAGGGGGACAGGAAAGGAGTTTTATAAATGTCCCCTGCATAATGAAAAAACCGCGTCGTTTGTGTGGAATACTGAAGAGAAATATTATTGTTGCTTCGGTTGTCAGGAAAAGGGTGATATTATAAATCTTTATCAAAAATTATATAAATGCGATTTCGTGACGGCTTGTCGCGAATTGCAGTATATTTAAAATTATGGACTGGACAGGAAATAAAAAATCAATGAATGTTGAAATTCTAAAAAAGGCAATAAAATATTTGACGAGATGACCGGAAGCGCGGTTTGTTACGCCTGGTATGTTTGGGTAAAAGGTTTTACCGGCGATCCGATTATTAAGTGGATTAACTGACTTGTGGATAACTTTTTCAACTATTCTAATATTAGCTTAAATTAAATCATTTGACTATATATTCAATTTGATATACAATAAATTATGGATAACAAATATCTAGTGGAGAAAATTTGCATAGAGTGCGAGGCGAAATTCCTCGTGAGAACCCAGCACGTAAAAAAACAAGTGCGCTGCAAAGACTGTCAGGCGTATTACGTTCACGTTAAATTGATGGCGCTTCAACGCAAAAGAAGAGAAAAGCTAAAATAAATTCCTTCCTTATCCTCCGAGCCGAAGACAGACGAAGGGCGTGATAAGGATGGAATACAATTATTTAATAAATTAACGATAAAACACTATGGGACTAACAGCACGGGAACCCAAAACTTACGCCACCATTATAAGCGATGGCACAATCAGGGTTAAAACATCAGAGTCCGATCCAAAAGCGGTAAAAAGACACTTCAAACTTTCGGACGGCACTGAGGGTGATAAGTGGGAGCAGGTTTATCATGAACTATCCGGAAAAATTGCCGGGATATTGTTCGTTGGAGGCAATTACGGCAAGACGCTGAATATTACGGTTAATGACGGCGAAGACATAATTTTGCAGATGAGTATGCAATCTAATTACGCTGAGGATGTAATGAAAAAACTGCCATCCCTTGATTTAACCCAGCCGGTAACGTTTAAGCCATACAGTTTTGAGGACAGCAAAAAGAAGCTCCGGCGCGGCATTTCCGTCATTCAGGGTGAAGTAAAAATTAAGAGCTTTTTTCATGACGAAAAAAACAACCCGATTAATGATTTCCCGGCCTTTACTGGCGATCCGAAAGATAAAGAGGATTGGAAGATTTATTTTCTCACCACCCGGAAGTTTTTACAGAAATTCATTGAGGACAACATCCAGCCCATGTTTCTTTTGGGGACGATAAATTCGGTAACAGAGGCTGAACCGTCGTTAGTGGATGATGACGTGGCCGTGCCAGGTGATCCGTTTTAAGATTAGTTTCAGACGCCGAGCCTTTTAGCCTCCAGGACTAGAGGGCTTGCGTATTAAACTAAATATATGATTATAAAATCAATTTCACTAACCAAAAGCAAGACCGTGGGACTCGTGTCCCAGGGCGGCAAGAGCCATTTTAAAAAGATAACCATTACCGCTTCGGCGGAGATTGAAAAGGACGACGATCCAAACAAGGCTTACGAGGATTTGTCGGCTTATTTAGAATCTCGTTTTTTATACGAGAAAAATTTAAAATAATTGTTATGCCGAAAGGAGTGCCGAAAAATGGAGTAAATAAAGGATGGTTTAAAAAGGGAAACATTCCGTGGTGTCAAGGGAAAAAAAGACCAGATATTAGCTTAAGACAAATTGGTGCGGGAAATCACATGTTTGGTAAAACTTCATGGAGTAAAGGGTTGACTGGAATATTCAAACATTCTAAAGAAACGAAAATAAGAATGAGCAAAGTTCACAAAGGATTAAATACTTGGATGAAGGGTAAAAAATTATCAGAAGAAACGAAAAGAAAAATAGGGCTATCTAGTAAGGGTAGAAAAGTGTCAATGGAATCAAGGAAAAAAAATAGTTTGTCGAAAACTGGAAGTAAAAATCCAATGTGGAAAGGGGGAATTACTCCTAATCATAAAAAAATAAGAAATTTATTTGAAATAAAATTATGGCGTGATGCGGTATTAGCCAGAGATAATTATCTTTGTCAGAAGTGTAACATTGGAAGTGATAAATTAAATGCTCATCATATCAAAAATTTTATCAAATTTTTGGAATTGAGGACGTCTATAGAGAATGGAATTACCTTGTGTGAAAAATGTCATATAAAATTCCATAAGATATACGGAAAAACAAATAACACTAAAGAACAAATAGATGATTTTATAATTAATGTAAGATAAATTTTATGAAGATTATTAATGCTATTATTCAGAATTATAAATGTATTAGACGCGTTGAAATTTTCCCTTCGGGGAACATGACGGTAATCTCCGGCAATAACGCTTCCGGCAAGTCATCGGCCATTGAAGCGATAGTCAGCACCTTGGCCGGCAAAAATAAGGAAACCAAGGTTCCCGTAAGGCTGGGTGAGAATGGGTCAATTATAGAGATAGAGCTTGATGACCTGAAAATAGTCCGCACGATCGGCACTGACGGTAAAGATCAGCTTACCGTTTATGATAAAAACGGTTTCGTGGCTAAGCGGCCGCGCACCCGGCTAGATGAGCTGATTGATAAGCGCAAATTTGACGTAATGACCTTTATCTCTGGCACTCCAAAAGACCAGCGCGCCCTGCTTTTAGACTTGGCTGGAATTTCTTTCGGGGAAATTGATTCGCGGAAAAATAAGATTTATGAGGACAGAACTGTTATCGGCCGGGAGCGCGACAGCTTAAAGGGCCAGCTGGATGGGTTAAAAGAGGTGGTAGGGGCGCCGGACAAGATCATTAACACCCAAGAGCTTATTAATCAAGTAAAAGAGAATAACGAATATAACGCCGGAATCCGTTCCAGCCAGCTCATGTTGCAAACCCAAAAAGATAAGCGCAATATGCTGGAAATGGACATTAAGCAGCTGGAGGATAAATTGAACATGATGAAGGCTCAAATGGAAGGATTGGACGCCAACATCGCGCAAATGGAAGCTAAGGCCAATGACTTAACGCCAAAAGACAATACCGCCTTGGAAAATCAGCTTAAAAATGCTGAGGAATTAAATAACGCCTATCGGCAAAAGGTGAAGCGGGAAGAAGCGCTAAATGCTTTTAACGCCAAATTAAAAGAATATAGCGACAAGACTGCCGAATACGAAACCGCGGAAAAAGAGAAAATTACTATGTTAAAGGAAGCTAAATTTCCGATTGACGGTTTATCGGTCTCGGACGACGGGGTGTTGTATAACGGCTTGCCCTTAGAGCAGGAAAGCCACTCCAATCGGATTAAGGTGGCATTATCAATTGCGATTACCATGCCTTCGGAGCTTAGGACGATAGTCTTGGATGATGGCGAAACGATCGATGATGGTAATATGAAAGTAATTGACGAATGGGCGATAGCCAATGAATATCAAATAATTATGGCGCGCCGGAGCGATCCAGGGGAAAATGTAATTACTATTAAGGAAGGAAAAATATGCAAGTAGATTTAACTAATTATCATAGTTTGGGAAATCGTTTCTTAACCAATTCAAGGATTGGTGACTGGCTAAAATGCAAGCGTTTTTTCTTTGAGCGCCATATCTCCGGTCAGCGTTCGGGTATTGTGATGACTGACGCTCTTCGCGTGGGAAGTGCGGTCGACACCTTTATGTTTTTCGGCGAAGAGGCGTTTGCCAATAAGTTTGTAGCCGCGAAAAGAAGGAACCTTAAAAATCCCCTGTTAAATGTGATTGAGCTTACTGAAAAGCAGTTCCAAGACGTGTTTGATATGTGCGAGGTGCTGTTAAGACAGCCCGCCGTTAAAGACTTGGCTCTATACGATCGCCAAACCATTATGACCGCGGATATGCCGATAGGGAATCATTTTTGCGGGCTTGCGTGTATTCCTGACTGGATCAAGATTGATGGTGATACCTGTTATATAGTTGACCTAAAGACCGCCTATGACCCGTCGGAGCATAAATATCACTACAAGTGCCTTGACCTTGGATATTACCGGCAGTTCGCCGTGATGAAGCTGGTAGTTGAAGCTAATCACCCGGAAGTAAAGAAATTCACCTACCGCCACGTGGGAGTAGAGAAAGACAAGGATTCTATTTTTAATCCGTTCGCTTTTTACCTGGCCAATGAACAAGTTGATTTCTTCGCCAATCAGATCGTAAACGAAATCGTGCCAGCCATAGCCGAGGAAAAAGATTTCTTGCCTAACGAGGTGTCGTGGGATAAAGCGCCGACGATAGGAAATATTGAAGATGATTTTTAAATATATGACTAAAAAAACAATTGCTAGAAAATTAAGGACGCAAGCGGAAATTAAGCACAAGGTTCCGATTTTTCAAACTAAAAATTGGAATAAAAGGGCTAAGTTAATTCAAATTAAAGTTAAAAATAAAATAGAAAAAGCAAAAAAAAGGAAAATTGAAAGATTAAAAAAATTGAAAAATATTCCTAAAAGTATTAAGAAACGATTGTCAACAGCCGAAAAAAGTCATTTAAAAAAAGTTGCCAAAAGGAAAAGTTTTTTGAATAAAATAAAAACACTGTCTTAATCCGCTAAAAATTCCGAGGAGCTTCCTTAGTAAAGGAGTGGGAAATAATTAGGCGGACAAGACGGGTTTAAATACAATATCCGGGGAGGGAGTGGTTTACAAACAAGCATAGGGAACTTTCTTTCTCCGCTTCTTTCCCCGGATGAATGTATATGAGTTTTAATATGAAACACTTAGACCTATTTAGCGGCATCGGCGGCTTTGCTTTAGCTTTAGAAAAAGTATATGGAAATAATAATGTGGGGAGGGTTGCAAGCCCATCAGACACCGAGGATGGACGGAATATGCCCCTGCCTGAATCAAGCGATGGGAATGGGCGGACTAAGTATGGATTAGGAAAAGATTTAAATTGGCAAAGACCAGATAGCCACGATTTATCCAAAGCTAATTATGAAAAAATAGAAATCTCTGACTCCCAGCGTTACAAGCTATGCGGAAACGGTGTCGTCGTTAATGTAGTTGAAGAAATAATTAAGAATGTAATATGCAACTCCGAGATCACCAACTAAAAATCTTCAATGAGAACCCGACGAATACGGGGTTGTTTCTTGAGATGCGTGTGGGTAAATCACCTTTGGCTATACGTTTAGCGGCTAAAAACTGTATCTCCTGCCTCTGCATAGTCCCAAAGCCCTTGTTAGAACAATGGCGCGAATACATCAAGCTCTGGGATGACAAGGGAATAATGTGGGAGGTAATAGGCAAGGAGCAGTTTAGGATTAACTATAAAGATATACAATCTTACGATGGTCTGATTATAGATGAAGTCCATAGACAGGGCGGAAACTATAAGTCAAAGTTCTTTAAAGCAGTGATGGCCTATAAGAAAAGATACGCAGTTAATAAGCTGTGGATTTTATCAGGAACTCCTTTCTCAAATAATTCTTTCTCGGTATATTCATTAGCTTTGTTGTTAGGTCGTCAATTAAATTGGTGGGACTGGCGTAATAGATATTTTAATATGATTCGTATGGGCGTTCGCCTTATCCCTATTCAGAAAACAGGGATAGAGAAAGAGATGGCTCAATGGATTAAATCGCTTGGTTATGTTTTAAAGCTGTCGGACGTTGGCGAGGTTCCGGATGATGAGTATATTAATGAGTATTTTGATCTTAATGGATTACAGAAAGATTTAATTAAAAATAGTTTTGACCCTTTGCCCGTGGTTCGCTTTACAAGATACCATCAGATAGAAAGCGGTTGCCTTAAAAGCGATGGCTATGCCGCCCCGGTTATTGTTCAATGCCAGAAGACCGATAGGATATTGGAATTAGCAGAAGAGAACGACAAGTTGGCGATTGTTTGTAGGTATAATTTGCAAATAGAAAATTACAAGCAGACACTTGAGGAAAATGGTTATCGAGTTCTGGTTATAAACGGCGCCACTAAGGACAGGAACGAAGTCATCAAGCAAATTGACCTTTTAGGAAAATGTATTGTCTTGATCCAGAGTCAATGCTCGGATGGCTACTCACTAAAAAGTATTGGAGTAATGGTCTTCGCCAGTATGTCGTTCTCATTCGTCGATTATAAACAGATGACTTACAGGGTAAAAGACATGGATAAGAAGACCGGCAATACTTATATTCACCTTTTAACCAGAGATAAGGGTTCGGTAGATCAAGGGGTATTCGATAGTGTTAAAAAGAAAGAAGATTTTAACATTGAGATATTTAAAAAGTAACAAATCTATGAAATTAAACATCGGTACAGTTCAATTACCCATAAGCGCGGCCACCAAAACCTTTGCCATCTTGGCCAAGCGCGGGGCTGGCAAGACCTATACCGGCGCGGTAATGGCCGAAGAATTTTATAAAAACAATATTCCGTTCGTGGTCTTTGACCCGATTGATGTTTGGTGGGGTTTGCGCTTCAACAAAAATGGCAAGGATAAAGGCCTGCCGGTAGTAGTTTTTGGCTTGGAACACGCAGACATTAAGCTTGACCGGGATATGGGCAGACGCATTGCGCAGGCGGTCGTTCGTGAAAATGTTTCTGTGGTCATCTCCACTTTTGGCCTTCCGAAAGTCGCCCAGCGTCATTTGATTGCGGAATTTTCCGAAGAGCTTCTAAACATCAATAATACCCCCAGACATATCTTTGTTGAGGAAGCGCACGAATTCGTTCCGCAACGGGTTCAGGGCGCAATGGGCAAAGTATTTAGTGCGGTTGAAGCCTTAGTAGTTATGGGCCGGAATAGGGGGATCGGCGTCACGCTGATTAATCAGAGGGCGGCCACAGTCAATAAAGATGTCTTAACCCAACTGGACACGCTTCTGGCTTTCAGAAATGTCAGTCCCCAAGACCGCAAGGCTTTGAAAGAATGGGTTGAGGCTCATTCGGCCGAAGGGGATTTTGATAAATTTATGGATTCGTTGCCTACCTTGCCGACTGGCGAAGGTTGGATATGGTCGCCCGAATTTATGGGAGTGTTTGAAAAAATCAAGATTCGCAGGCGAGAAACTTTTCATCCGGATAGAGAAAAATTGGGCAATAAATTTGAGATGCCGAAGCTTGAGCAAATTGACATTCAGTCGTTTATTGAAAAATTTTCCAAGGAGGCACCTAAAGAAAAATCAGAATTAAAAGAAACTGCTAAAACTATCAAACCAGAGCCAGCCCCTCACATTGAAATTATTAATATGCGTAATGAATACGAGAGTCAATTAATTCAAAAAGATACTCGTATAAGGCAGTTGGAAGCGATTATCGCTAATGGGGTAAAAGCTTTAGGAGGTGGTCAGGGTCAAACCATTTCGGCAATGCCAATATCTAACGACGCAGTTTCTCTTTGGCAATCAAAACTTGGAGGCGGATTAGCCGGTAGAGCTTTTAAGTTTATTTCAGAAAATCCAACGCGGCAATTTACGCGCGAACAGATTTGCCTGGCAATCGGCGTGCCATCAAAGGCTGGACACACTTCCAATGAATTTGGAAAGCTTATGAGAACTGGTGCTGTGGTGAGAAACGGACACTTATATCAGCTTAATACAAATTTATGAAAGAAAAAGACCTCCAATGCCTTTTTAGAAACTGGCTCAAAGCCAACTGGCGCCAAAGCGCCGCCTTCGAGCTTAAAATCTGCAAGACGGATAGGTTCAATTTGAAGTGTATTGCCGAACATCAGTTAGCTAATTTAGAGTTAGCCAATAGGGGGTTATTCTTTTGGAAGCTGGCCGATCTTGGGTTGCAAAATGCTTTCGATTGCTTTACTCTTTCTCAGGTTCCGGCCTATGTGGTAATCTTTTTTTACAAGCCAAGGCAACCTAAGAAATTTTATATGATTAAAATTGATACAATATTAATAGCTAAGCGTAAAGGTTATAAGAGTATAACCGAAAAACAAGCTGAATATCTCGCCGAATTAACAGGCGAGTTAAAGTAAAATATATGCTAACAAAATACGAAATGATTAGCCGTTTGTCTGAGCAATCCGGCGTTTCAAGGAGGTATGTCAGGGACATAGTAGAGATCCTGCCTGATTTGATATTGGAAGAGGTAAAGTCCGGTAAAAAATTCAGGATCATCGGAGTAGTTGATATTTTCATGAGAAAAAGAAACGGCCGGAAGATGTTTAACTGCAAAAAAAGGGAAATGATGGACGTTAACAGTATAATGGTTCCAAAATTCAAGGCTGGATTCAGGTTAAAACGCGAATTAAAAGAGATGATGGGAGGTGAGGCTAAATGAACCAAATTCTTAAAACAACTTGGGAAATTATTAGATTTTTATTCGGTTTCATGGCAACTCTTATTTTTTTCTACGCCATTATTTCCCTATTAAAAAGCTGAAAAAGGATTTTCTTCTTCACTTGAAGTTGGAGTAGCAGATTGTTGTTCTTCAATGTTATCCGCTTCATTCCCCTTTTCAATCAATTTTTTAAGAGCCGTTCCAACGCTTGCGTTATACAGACCGGCTTCTTTTAATTGCTTAATGAAGTCAACTACTTTAGTCTGGACATCCTCGTCGGTTTCCGCTATTATCATCCTGCCATAAATAATATCGGCAATATCACTTGGCGAATCCTTGAAATAATAAATAGGTTGTATAGTTGATTGGACATACATAGCTTGCTTTTTAAGCATATTTACAAAAGTATTACGCAAGGCTTTGTTCTCTGATAATTTTTTTGCAATGGCGTTTGATTCTTCATCAGTTTTAGCCTTGTCAAAATCATCCATCAGTTTGACAGCTTCTTTTTTTATAGCGTCAGTGTCTTGTTTTAATAAATTGTTTATTTGCAACTGCTCCCGGCGATAGTTAAAAATATCATTATACTCATCTTTATTTTTAGTAATGTCATAAGGAGTAAATAAGTTATATCCCTCTCTCTTTGATTCTTCTCCGGTCGGAGTTTTGTAGCTCTCCAAATTTTGAGACATAAAAGGAATATCCCGTTCAATCGCTTCAATAAATCCATCAGCTTTTCTATATACCGGATCAACAATAGTGGAAATCCATCTCATCATTCCATTCCACGGAATAGCTTGTCCTGCGGTAAAAGCTCCTGATTTAACCATTTCTCTAAGTTTATTTTCCTCGGAGTTAATAGCCGTTACCATGGATCCCAGGGACTCCATGAACGTCTGATTGGTAAAAAGTTCAAAAGCTCCATAAAGAGTGCGAAGTCCTTTTTCAAATTGGGTATCGGTTAGGGATGTTTTACTTTCGTCTTGGTAATATTTAAAAGCGGCCGGTAAAGCGATAGACAGTCCGGCCGGGCCGAAGTATTGCATTGGAACCCATTTATCGCCGATTTTTATTGAATACGGCTTCTTGCCTTGGGCGTAGAATAAGTCCCTTAATTCTGGATCATTGGGTATTCCCCAAGTAGTTCTATCTTCCATGGCTAAACTGGCTCCATAGGCGGTAACGGAACTGCCAATAAGCATTTTGGCGATTTGCTCTGATTTTCTTGCATTTCCCGGCAATGTTGCTAATCCGGCTGGGCTGTATTCTATCCATTGCTTAGCGATGTTCATCGGAGTTTTTAGAAACAACACGAACCATCCGGCTCCGGGGAATTTTTTTCTCATTCCATCAACCGCGGCAGTGGCTTTGTCAACCTTGGATAATAACCAACCTTGTCCGCTCTTACCGGTTTCGTCTATCCCTGTCCTAAATAACGAATAAGCCGCGATTCCCTCCGCTTCCTTGGCTGATTTTCCGGCCGCCATTTCTCCTCCGGCGATAAGCCTGGTTAAAAACCTGTCCGTTGCTTCAAGCGCCAATGTCGGAACCCTAAAAATTTTTGGGAGTTTGCCGGTTGGTATTTTTTTTAAATCCTGTTGACCAATATTTATTTTACCGGTAAAAACATCCTTAAAATCGCTAGCCGCTTGGCCGATATTTTCCGCCAATCCCTTATAATATAGGGGGAGTTCTTTAAATTTTGTTTGCCCTCCAATCAATGCGTCAACCAATTTTGTCGCCGGACGGGTTATAAAAGTCTGAACGATATTAGAAAATAGGTTTCTTTCAAAAGTCCTGGGATTAGATAAGACATTGTTATACCGAAATTCTTGCAAGACATCAGTAAAACTTGGCTTTTCAAATTCCCTAAATAGTTTTTCTACTGCCTCGGAATCGGTCGGATCTATTTGCGCCGCTTTCTTTGCCAGTTCATCGCTGTCATTTCCAAGTTTTGATAGCTTGGCAATAACTTTATCAAGATAGTTGCCTTCTTCTCCACTTACATCATAGCGAAAAGAACGAAGACTCCTGCCCTTGTCAGCCGCCTCGGATGATAATATCTTCCATAAATCAGCCTGTTCTTTAATGAGCTTTTCTCTTGTCGCAGTGTCTTTAATCTTCGGCAAAGCCTCGGTAATCTCCACCACCCTTTGCCTAGTATTGGTCAGCTTCTCGGCAAAAGCCACTGTCTCTTCGCGCGGAATAGCTTTTTGTAATATATCGGCGTTTTTCATGCCCTCTGCTATTTCCGCTTCTGTTACTGGCGATCCTTTGACTTTTTCCAGCTCTCCTTTTACCGCATTAATACTTTCTTCTGCTTGTTTTCTCGCGTCGCCTTTCAATCCGAGACGGTCAAGATTAATATTAAAGGCATATTTTTCACTTGGCTTTTCTCCCACTTTCCCAGGCAACTTTGCAAACCCAGCCTGATTATTTTTAATTTCCTTTGATAATAATTCAGCTTCTTTGAGAGATACTTTTACCCCTGATTTTAAATCATTATAAATAACTTTAGCAACAGGCGATAATTTCTTTGCCAACACCGCCGCCCCTTCAAACCCTACGCCAATGGCTAAATCTTTTAACGCCCTCTCATACCTTGCCTCTTCACCCGGCTCGTAATCTATTTGTCCCAAAGCCACGAATGATCCGATATTGGCCGCCATCTTAGCCGCCTGTGGTAGTTCCTTAATGGAATTATATAAAGTCGCCACAGCCTTATCGGTAGCTGCTTCTTTTAACATTCTTGAAGAACTATAATTTACCAATTCACTGATACTTCCTAAAAGTTGTTTTTTAAATGGGATGCTGTTTGTCTTGGCGCTGATTTCAGTTATTGCCCTGACCTGTCCTTCCAGCGTGGCTGGCGCGACGGTTTTTACTTTTCTTAACAGACTGGCAATCTCCGGTAATTTATTATAATCAGCTTTCATGGCCGCGTCTTCAAAGATGTGCTGGGTTACTCCGGGTTTTAAGACTATTTTAGTCTTGGCAAGCGGCGAAAGAATGGAAGTCATTGCCTTATCCAAAAGAGCAAACTTAATAAAATCTCCGGTTACCTCTCCGCCTCCAACTGCGATTTTTTCTTCTTTAGTTTTAGGCGTTACCGCAAGAAGTTCTTTTGTCTTTTCGTATCCGGCTGTAGTTCCTTTTTTTATATCCTTTAATTTATCAATGCCAAAAGTCGGAGAAGTCTTATTGATTGCTTCTAAAACATTAACGGCTGATTTACCGAGGCTGGTTGCCGTTCCCTTCCACCAGTCGGCACTGCTTTTTAAATAATCAGTATCTTTTACCGCTTCTTTTAAATACGGCAGGCTTTCTTTGGTTTTTTTAACCTCTGATTTGGCCGTAGTTTTTATGGCACTACCGATAGCTTTAGCTTCCGTCTTTAAAATTTCTCCGGTGGAAGGAGCTTTAAAAAAAGTATTGATTTCCTTTTGATTAATACCACGTTCAATCAATCGCTGATTCAAAGCCGGATCAATATTTTTATCCGGCTTATTCTCATCGTCAATCTCAACAAAATCCTTAATGAAATTCGTTGCGCTTTTGAATATATTTATTGGCATAAAATTTAATCTACCGGTATTTCTATGGTTTTGCCTGACGGATTAGTCATTTTAATAGTTCCTCCGCCTTTTGGAACTTGTCCAGTTATGACTTGTCTGGCTCTCGGATCATTAGGATTTAACCTATTTTTAATGACATCCAAAAGCTGATTAGTCTTGCCTGGATTTTTGATGCCATATTCTGCCACCTCGTTAATAGCAATATCAGTATTATAATATCCATCTCCGCCCATACTGGATTGCAATCTTGACATGGCATCAGCTAAATCAGCTTTTTGTTTATCATTCATAACGATTGAGATATTAGCGGCTTGAGCTTTGGATTTTCCGATTTTTCCTAACGAGTGCTGGCTTAATATTTCTCCAGTATCTTGATTATATCTGGTAACGCTTACGACTCCCTTATCATCTGTAGCTTCAACCGATTTAATATTTGGATCATCAGAGGATAGTCCAGTAATACTATATTCCGTCCCTGTCACTGGATCGGTCAACGTCTGAGTAGTTCCAACTGGCAGAGTCTTCATTAATGCGACAATGTCGCTTCCCTTGAAAAATGGATCAACAGATTCTTTATTAATCCCTGTAAATTCAATACCGTTCAGGGTCATAGTTTCTCCTGCCGGAACATCTTTAATAATTGAAAACATTTTTAACGCTTGGTCAAGCCCAAAAGTTGTTTCCGCCCTGTCTTCGGCCTTCCCCGCCCTTACCTCTTCATTGTAAGCGTTAATGGCGCTTAACTTCTTGGCGGATAAATCTATGCTATCCTGGTGCGACTGACGAGCTACGTCGTAGAGCTTGGAGGCAATATCAAAATCTTCTTTCTTGCCAGTAGTGATAGCCAGCCTGGCGGCCGACTTAGCTTGCAATATCGCTTGCTCCTTAACCGCCCTTATCTTTGATATGTTTGCGTCATAAACGCTCTTAATGCGCTCCAGCTCGCCTCCAGCGCCGTAAAATGTTCCTCCTTGGGTGGGTGTCAGGGCGGCCGCGCCTGCAAATTGGGTATTCATAAGGCCGCCGCGTTCTCCAGCCCCCACTAACGCCTTAGGAAGACCAGAACGCTTGGCTTCCTCAGCCTCGGTGATGAGCGGATCATATTGCAATCCGGCTTGCTTGCCAGCCTCGTCAATGGCTGTTAAATCATTGTCTGAAAAAGAGTTGATGGATTGCCTAGCGTTTTCCAAGTTGGTATAGGCGGTTGCCATGTCAGCTGATGTGGCTGGCTGGTTAATGATATTTTCCACCTGCTGTCCAAGATTTCCAAGGATTGAACTGTCAGTCCTTATTGTTTCCGCTGTGCCGCTTGACGGGCTGGCATCAGAGCCGGTAATGGCGGGGAGATTTAATCCTCTTAAAGACTCACTGCTAAATACATCTTGGCCAACGGGATTAAAACCTTGTGAAGCCAAATCGCTTCCATATTTACTAAATAGATCGCCTCCCACGCCGATTATTTTTCTCGTAGTCGGATTTTGAAGATATTGAAAATTACCGCCCAAGTTCTTGTCCGCGTATTTGGCAAAAGTCTGCGTTCCGTTATCATCTATCGTTACGCCATTGTTGTCCACTGTTAGTTTAGCCATAATATTATAAAGTTATTTATTACTGAAATGACTGGTAAAGCGTGCGTTTCGCCGGGTCGCTGTATGCCCTTGCCTTTAATCCGAAGCTGGTAATTTCCCATTGTTGATTGTCTCCGTCAGAAGCGAAATCCACCTGGGCGTTATAGAACGGACTAGCCCTGAAACTTTTTCCTGTATAGATTCTAAACTTCTTTTTTCCGCTTAAATCTTCATTAGATCCGAAGCGCTCATAGCCGAAAGCTGACAGCCCCATGGTATTATAATCCTCGCTATTATATATCAATGCCGAGTTAGTGCCTAAGATATTAGTAGTGAACTTTTGCGTGTAGCCGTCCTCATCAAGTAAAAGGCTCACGGTCAGGGTGGTGTTAGGCGCGATATACCCCTCAATAAACATGTCAGTAATTTCCTTTTGAGCCTGGGGCAGTCCGAAGTTATATTGCTTAGAGCGCCAGTTGGCCGTTACTTCAAAATCGTTATCCAATGGCGTATCATTTACGAGATAAGTATTCGGAGATATGTCATCGCCAAAATACAATTCTTCAGATGTTCCGTTATCATAAACCGTAAAATCATTAGCATTAAAACCGACGACCGGCGAGTCCCAAATCTTCTGCTTGATATTCCAAACCAGTATCGTGTCGTTAAAGCCAGCGCTAGATGACGACTTGGCTGAGAAATAGGCTTTGTCGCGAAAGACTATGCCAGAAGCGGCAGAGAAGTCCATGTCTTTAACCGTCGGCTGGATGATATTGGATATGGGGATAGACTGTGGATAATCAACACCTTCCACCCGTGATAACTCCATAATCTGCTTATCCGGGGTGATGAAATACACGGCGTTCCCCCCGGTAAATGTTCCCTTGTTGGTTATTGACCCGGTGGTTTGCCCCTTGCCGTCAAAAGGTTTTAGGGGGGTAAGGGTATAGAGCGCGTCGGTTAATGTCGCCCGGTAAATGATTGATTTTTTAAAAATATAAATGGCGTTTTCGTCCTGCGCCATGCCGGTTACGCCTCCTCCGCCCTCTCCTAAGTTAAAAATACCGGCCGCGTCGGCGGTAGAGTCGGAAACCAAAGTATCTAAAAATGTTGCGGCATTGCCGTAAGTTGAAAACCAGACGGCCTGGGTGGATGAGGCCACGCCGGATATAAAGAGGCGGTTATTGGCAGTTAAGTAAATATTACCCTTGGGGTGGGTGGCGTATTCATCAGTCGCTTGCGCTACGCCTCTATCTGTGGCGCAAGTCGGAGGAGTTGAGCTTAGTATAAAAGTAGTAGCGGTCTTAGAAGTATAAGTCCGCTCCACTCCGCATAATATTATGTCGCCGGTGGCGGAAAAGTCGGCGGTGTCTATAACCATGAGGGTCGTGGATGTGGCCTCTCCATTGGTCAGCGTATGAGCGCCATTCCAGCGCATGGCGCTATCTGTGGCGTTGCCGAAGTGGGTGTAGGAGTGGAGATCGGTATTGATATTAAAATCGGCAAAGCCAAAGGACTGGTCGGTAGTCAGTCCGGTTTTTAAATATTCCCAAGTGTCATTGCCTTCCTCGTAATATTCAACGAATGTGTCGTAAGCCCTCATCATGACATTCTCGCCACTCCGCTTTCTGAACGTATGAAGCGAGTTGATATTATCTTCGGTGCTTGAAGCTGTACCGACCGGGAATAGCTCATAGCCTAGATTGCGGATGGAAATCCGGTCGCCGTCGTTCGCGGTGGTGTTCTGACCCCGGCCGTTAGCGCCGTTCGGGAGCTTGGTTTCGTCCAGCTTGGTCTGATAGCCCTGGAAGCTATCAATGACCGTCCACTGAGCGTCCGGGTAAGCCTCTCCCAAAATAGGATTAGTTCCTAATATATTATTATCAGGCACTGACAAAGCAATACCGAGACAAGCTATTATGCCGGTAATTGCAAGATAAGCGATTAAGACTTTGTTTAATTTACCTTTCATATAAATTGCTGGTTATTGGATCATTATCAAAACGATAGCGCATGGTGGTCGGCACAGGAACCATGTTTGGATATTTAGAATCAAAAGCGTCCCAGGCTTCTTTCTTCTTGCGCATGACGTAAGAGAATAGGTTGACGTTATTTATGCCGACTAAAAGCCGCTCCATACTTTCAAAGAGAATTACGTCAATCCATTCCTGATCGCCGATTAAGCTGTCGGCGGTATTGTAATCGCTTGAACGGTAGAACTTTTCCTGATCCGCGGCGCTTGAACCGCTTGCCATAACGACATAGCGGGAGTAATACCAGTAATCAAAGAGCTTCCATTCTCTTAGGTTGGCGGTGTCTAAGTAATAAACCCCGGTGGCGGCCGCGTTTAAAATTATCTTTTCCGAGGCTATGCTCGCGCTATTAAATGTTCCGATTTCGGTTGCCTCATTCAAGTTATGAGCGATTAAATTCCAACTATCGGCTTTGAACGCCTGGCCGGAGAATTGGGCGGTAACGACGGTTTTAATATAATTAGAGTCGTCAGTCTGGAGCCTAATTTCTATTGAAGTTGGAACAGCGTCAAGGTATATCCAGCGGAAATGATATTTGTTTTTGTAGAGTGAATCGTTTTGAGCCGTGGTGAAAGTATTTTTAATAGTGGCGACGGCGGTTGAACTCGTAATTACTACCCTGATACTGCCGTTTCCCTCTTTATAATTTACCGTATCTTCGGAAACGCTTACCGCGTCATCAGAAGCGGCATAATTGTCGCTATCCTCGGCGTTATCAAGCTCTATGCTCTCTAGCCCCAAATCTTTATAATCAACGCCGAGCATGGGCGTTCCAGCGTCCCAGATTTCAGCTAAGAGGTTGCGGTTGGACATTACGTCCTGGTAAAACTGCTTGGGAGTGGTGTTAAAAAAGCGGGCGGTAGAAGCGTAGTTTTCAATATTAGTCGGCTCTAAGAACATAAGCTCGTCGTGATCGGAGGCAACTGGATATTCTTTCACTCCGTTAAAAACTTTAAGCGAGCCTTTCTTGACGCACCACGGAAAGACTGACTCGCGCCTAAGCGCGCGAATCGCTCCGTCTATAGCCTTAACCTTGTATTGTTCTTCAAGGTTATCAATATCTTTCTCGCGGTTCATTTCTTCCAAGAGTTCGGCGAGTGTTGTTGTTTGCATATATTATTTTACTTAATTATTAACATCCTTTATCCGCGGGATATAAGTCCCGCGAGGAAAGGAGGCTATTCGTATATAATATAATTAACAGTCGCGGCGACAGATTGGTTATTAGTTCCGGAATCTGTATTATTCACCCTAGAAATAAATCCGTCATTAGCGATAGTTGGAATAGAAAGGGTTGAATAATTACCAACGCCATCAGTAGGAGCAACTGGTGTAAAGGTTATATGGTTATCAATTGTCAATCCGGTTATTGCGGTTCCATCTCGTGTTCCAGTAACAGTTATGGCACTAACTAACACTCCGTCTTTCCATGTAGCTGTTCCTTTGGATGGGTAGGCGGTTCCAGCTACATCATATTCAAGTTCATAATATCCGACAATCACAGTCGGTCTAAAACCTACCGTAACAATTTCGTCATCATTAGCTCCGTCAGCGGCGGTATGACTTACCGAAGCGGTGGCAACTTTTTTACCCCTACTAATAACTAATTTGGTTGCGGTTATGGCGGTTCCTATAGGGATTATTGTTGTTCCCGGGGTAGTTGAAATTGTCCCGACCGTATCTGAAACATAATAATTCGTACCCGGGGTAAGACCCGTAAATCCAGCGAGTATTCCGCTGGTAATAACTACCGGGGTTTCCCCCGACGAGTAAGACTGATTTATAAAACCATAAAAATTAGTTTTTGATACGTCATTAGCATCGGCCTTATAAATAAGTCCGGTAGTGGTGGCAATCGCCACCGGCTGAGGAGTCGTAATTCCGTTTATTGCCTCTCCCGTAGTGGTGGCATTATTTGAATTAATGCCATTTATTATTAATCCGTTAAAAGTTGTAGTGGCGGTAAATGTATTCGCCCCTGAATGAGTTTCTGTTCCAGAGTTGGTATTATCACCGCTCCAAGTATAATCTTCAGTTAAATCTAAAAAGCTCTGGTCTAGTTTTCCATCCTGATCGGTTACTGGTATTTTGTTGTATTGCTGATTAACGTTATAAAACGTGGCAAATATCATGTCGCTTCCTGATATGGCGGTAAATGAAGTCCCGCTGTTGGTGGAAACAATAAAGTTTCCGTTGGAATAAGTCGGAGAGGAGCTGTCTAGGCCAACCCGGTAAGTATTCGTAGCCGATGAAGCGGGAGATTTTATGGTAAAAGCGTAAGTGGTGGCCGCGCTTAGAGTTACATTTGATCCGAACCTGAACATAAACCATTTAGGATAGCCAGTTGATTCAGCGGTAGTGGTAGCGGTTCCTAGACTGGCTCCGGTTGGGAGACCTCCTGACGTGGCATAAACGTCTAAGACTAAATCTCCTGCCGTCCCGGCTCCGTAATACATGTAAACCCCTACTTTCCTTAAAGCGGCCGCTCCTGCTCCGCTAATCTGAAAAGTCTGGCCGGGTTGGGTGGTAAGACCGGTGCTGGTTGCCGTACTGTAATTAACTTCATTATATAATTGGTCAACGGTAGTATAGTTATCAGTTGATGAATAAAGAGAATATAATCCCATTTTAGCGCTAGTATCGCCGGTATTGTTTCCAGTTACAAAATCACCCGGTCCGGCCAGTTCAATATTTCCTTTGACCGTTTCCGTAGCGTCAGGCGCTCCCGATAAGGTAGTATCGTCAACGTATTTCTTCGGAGCGAACTCTTCGTCTGCGGTCGGCGCGGTGTAAGTGCCTATCTTCGGCAGTGAATTAAAAGTTTTAACGCCAGATATGGTATCGGCCGTTTCTTTATCCACCAGCTCATCATAAACATAATGCACGTTAGACATGACTATTGCCGCTCCGGCTGAGTGGGTTTTTTGATTGGCGGTTACGGCGGCAGTAGATGTTCCCGAAAATGATAATCCACGAGTTACACTCGTCCATGAGAGAGTTCCGATTCCTTCAGCCATAACGATTTCTTCTTTGTTAGAACCCGGCTCAACAGTCAAAAACACCTTAGAGCCTAAATCAGCCATTGTAAGAACATGACTATCTTTAGTGGTGAGAGAGGATACATAGATAGTCGAAGCCGTAGAACTTATTGATCGGGAAAGCGTAGTTTTGTAGTTAGATACCACCGAAAACCCCAACGGTGCTTCAGCTTTTAAATATTTATCGCAAGATTTTCCTTTACATGTTATAAATTTTTGCTCGCTACTCCCCAGCTCTCCTTCCCTAGAAATTAGTTGGATAATCTTCGGAGTAACTTCCTGCCAATATATTTCAGGAACTTTATATAATTCCTCTTGGCTTAAACCTTTATCAATTTTATTCTGCCAATATGATATTAAATCTTGATTTTTTGTTTCTAAAACATAATCACCTCTAAAAGCATTTTGATCACCAACCTCAACAACCTTTCTAATGCCAGTATAGATATTAAAAACAGTAGCTTTTTTTGTTTCTTTTGCAATAGACAATGCTGGAATTAATAACAGTAGTAATACTAACAACTTGATTTTTCTCATATTTTTTTATATAATTTAATTATTAATCAATTTCACAGGCAGAGCCTCGTATCTGTATGGGTTTTAGTGAAATTGAACCTGATACAAATACGGGGTTTTGTCTATTATACCACATGATTCGCACTAACAGAGACAGTGAGGGGAATTTCATAAAAACAGAATGGGTTAAATTAAATTGTAAAACTTGCAAAAAAAGATTTTCAGTTATTCAATCAAGGGGCAATACTGCTAAATTCTGTTCGCAAAGATGTTCAGAAAAATATCATACTGGAAAAAATCATCATCAATTTGACAAGCCACAGTCTTTGGCAATAAGAAAAAAAATATCTAAAACTTTAACTGGAAAATATGGTGGTTCTAAGGCCTCTGGTTGGAAAGGTGGAATCTGTAAACACACGGCAGGATATATATTAATTTATTGTCCCAATCATCCTCATCAAACAAGAAAAAATTATGTGCAAGAGCATAGATTGGTGGTTGAAAAAATCTTAAACAGATATTTATTACCCACAGAAATTGCACATCATATTAATGGAAATAAACAAGATAATCGACCTGAAAATCTATACTTATTTGAATCTGAGAAAGAGCATAATCGTTATCATACATTATTCAGATACAATAGAATACCTCCAATCACTAAATCAAATTTAATCTAACAGTTTTTTCTTCATATGATTTTATTTTCTTTCAAGCGTCGTCGCGCTCCTTACCTGCCCGTTAAATTTACGCCGGCAAAAATATTCGGCGATCCGGGTATCAAAATTACAGCAGGAAAAAATGTTTATGAATACCCGGTTATCAACCTCGTCGCAATGAATTACGATTGACGAAGTATAGAGAAGTTGAACGCCGGTTATACCCTCTAAAGTTCCTTCGCCAAAGCGGTGGACTTGCGGTTCGCCAAATCTTTTCATACCGATTAAGTCGGTAAGATCAATAAGGAACTTCCTAATATATTCCTCGTCAATAAGAAAATCATGCGTGCAGTTTTCAAGGTCAATTATTAACTCTTTGCCCCATGTTTTTATTTCCATACTAAAAAAACTTAAAGCTCGGCATAGGCTGTAGTTTTGCCCAGCTAGTAGTTTTAATATTTCCGCTTTCCAGCATGTCAATATACAGGGCTTTCTCTGATAGCGTCATCTCATTTACAGGAATTTCCTGTTTATTTTCCACTCCATTTCTTTCTTTAACGAAATAAAAATGAAGTCCATGATTGTCTGAATAACCAACTAAGTTTTTCATAAATTTTAAAGTTATAAAATAATCTTTTTTTTTAGGCGTAAGCCATATCCGGTGAGCCGACCATACCCGGAAATTCTTAGCCAGCTTTTTCTCAAACTCTATATTTTCGCTGTTTTCGTCATATAGATTATCTTGTGGGTAGCTGTCAAAAGCTATAAGGTCGTAATCCTTGTGGTCTGACCAGTCATCAATCAGAAAAGCGTGGTTAGGCTGATTGTTGTAATCATAATAGACTCCCTCTCCGTAATAAGAAGCCCAAGCAAACCCGGAGCAAACAACCGGACTCATTTTTAAAGCTTCCTTGATTTTAGCGTGAGATAAGTTCCCCGAAAAATCTAATTGCTCCCAGCGGACATCCCATTCTGATAATTTGCCTTTAGCCTTTAAAATTATTGACTGAGGCGGTTTTTTGAAAAATTGAGCTTGTGTGGTTTCGGAAGTAAAGGGATAATCTTTATCTTCAATCCAGCCATTTTTTCTCGGAGCTTCCATGGCGTTCCTAATTGAAGTTCCCCGGTTAGGTATTACCCCGGCATAAAAAGCGTTAAACATTTCTGACATGGTAGTTTCAACACCGTAAACCTTGTGAAGATAAGCGACCATTGCTTTCAGTGTGGCGTAGCAGGTGCAAGAGAAAGAGTCAAACTTTCGGTTAAATTGCATTTCAGCTTTTGCCCGGTATTCCGGCCAACCATGGCCGTCGTTAAAAACAACCGGCGGAGCATTAAGAGGAGATGTTGCCCCTAAAATATAATCTTCCGGTTTTTCCGCTTCAAAAATAAACCCCGAATTTTTAACTTCTTTAATTAAAATTTGTTTATCCATAAAAATATTAAATAAGCCAATCCTGTTAAGCAGGCGGCAAAAATTAAAAGCGGAAAATCGTCGTAGTCGTGTTTCATGTTTGGTTCCATATTCATAAAATTGCTTTTAAGGGAGGGCGGGGGTAAAAGCTCCCGCCCAGGTGATTAGCGTCTCGTTAGCTTGATAACTCGGAGTTCCCATCCACACTTACACTTGTAGATAAAGAACATTCCGCAAGCGGACATTCCATTACCTTTCATCCTTTTGCCACAACACTTGCACCGCATTTATGCTCCTTTGTGTTGACGATTACTTCATTGCCTTGATAATCTATGGAGCATTGCCCGTTGACCAGCAGGCTAAGAATGAGATTAGCGCATTGCTGTTGGTCAAAAGTGTCCATAGCGTCATACTTCTCTGAGGTGATTACAATCTGTCCCATGTTCTCTCCTTCTTCTTTGTGAGAATTTTCAGTTTCCTGACCGGAATAGGATCACAGACGTAGCAAGCCTCCTCTGCCAGTTCTTCCCGCATCGGCGGACAACCAGTTTGAAGCATCATCACGCATTCATAGCAAATCCTCGGCACGCCGTTCTGCTCACATCCGTACTGCTGACGACACTCAGGGCATATTTTCCTAAACATCATCTTCCTCCCATTCAGGTAGCTCGTAACGAAAAATGAAATCCATTAACCTTTGAAAGAGCGTCTTCATTTTGTCCTCCTTTATGTCAACGAATTGTTAACAGGCGGGTATCGTTAAGCGGTATAAAAGCAAAGTTATTATTTTATTTTTTTGTTCCGCTTGCCCCCGCCATGCCCGGCCAGTCCCCTTTAGGGATTAGGATAGGGATTTATTTTTAACCAATCTGCGGAAAGGCTTGGGATAAACTTTTTTCGGAGCCGATGTCCCCTTCAGTTTCCAGCCGGGTTTTAATTTGTACCCCGCTTTTAGTTTGTAAGCCATAAATTTATTCCTTTATTATTGCGTCATTAACGATTACCTGTAAATCCTTAACTTGTTTTTCCAAATCTGAATTATTTTTAGTGGTATTTAAAATCTGGGTAAGAATAAAAATAAGCATGACGGCGGCCGCCCCGTAAACAATCTTTTCTAAGAATCTAACCCTGCCCTTAGAGGCGAACTCTCTTTCGGACTTATCTAAAACTTCCTTGACGATTTTCAGTCCGGCAATCTCAAAATCTTTTTTAATTTCTTCTCTTAGCGTTTGAAATTCTTTAGCCATATTTTCTCGATCTTCTTTATGACGCTCGTCGCACCTTGCTTGGATAAAAATGTCAGTCATAAATCAAGGCTTAATTTCTTCTGTTCCTATTGTATTTATTGTATCGGTTCTCCCAAAGAGGTCTTTCATCTTGTCTATGAATTTTGCTTTGATATCCCCTTGCAGAATTAAAGGTTCTTCCCGGGCGGCCTCGTTAGCTTTTAAGATGTAATAATTATATTCTTCCATGGTAATGGATTGCTCGGATAATATCTTTGCGTTGATTCGTTTCATTTCAGGGTCAGCTCTAACTCCCAATATCTCAACTTCTCCGCTTGCGGGTGGCTCTATAACCTTTACCGGGCTATTCTGAGGCCATAAAACCATATACCCGCAATAAGCTGAGAAGATTAAAATCAATAACCCAGTGAGAATGATAAGTGTAGCGGCGAGTTTCATGTTAGTTATACTTTGACCGGCCAATGGTTCGGCCTAAAACTTTATTAGTCTGCTGGACTCCGACTCCGGTTAAAATGAATATCAAGGTGGCGATTAAGGCTCCAAGCTCGGGAGTAAAAACTCCGGTTGCTATGAGATAAACATTAACCGCTCCCAAAGCCGTGCCGATTACGGCTTTTTTTCCGTCTAATAGTTTTAAAAATTTTTCCATAGATTTATTTGTTAAATTAATTATTCTTCTTCAAATTGATAACCAGGGTCTTGATAAGGGACAGTAGCAACGGCATCAGAATAATTAGGGCTGATATAATCAACCCAAAAATCATTATTAGCCACAGTTCCTGCGTTTTCAACTTTTATTCTATTGACATCAGATACAGCTTGATAAAAATTTTTAGCGGCGCTCCAAGTCCCGCCGTTAATATTATATTTATAAGTATCAGCTGATAAACCCTCCCAACCGCCTGCTCCAGTTTCAAATTGAATGCCAATGCGATAATAAGCACCAGCTGAAAAAGAAGTTAAAGCAGTAGTGGCATAGGGAATTTCAATATTATTCGTAGTCCCATTAAAATAAATATCAAATAAATCTCCGCCAGTTCCTACCAATAAAAATACTGCCCAGGTATTAGTAGCTTCAGCTTTCATACTAATATACATCGTTCCACTAACCAAGCTGGTAATGCTTCTGTAAATTCTCTCTTGTCTATCATCTTTTATGTAAAGATGTTTAGTCCCTTCGGCAGGAGTATTAGTTTCAACAACTAAAGTGCTTGCATTAACTCCTGTAGTTAAAGCCCAACTATCCTGACCGATAATAGTAGCAGTATTTAAATCATTAAATTTTTGTTCGTAAACCCAGAGGTTCGGGTCAAGATGTCCGTAATTAATACCAAAGGCTTCAATAAACCATTCTTTTTTTTCATCTTGTAAAGGAACGCTGATAACCGCTCTGTAATACTTAGTTTCATTTACTTTGAAATTATCTTTAAAATTTTTGTCCGCCTTATTATTCAAAACTGACTTTCTAACAATTTCAGTTTTTGTAACATCAAAATTATCAAAAAATATTGTAGTCCAATTAGCTGTTGAATGCTCAATTGCTTTATCAATAGTTATAGCTTTAGTGCTTGAAGATACTTGAGTAGTTTCCTGTATGGTTTCAGTAGTAATAGTGTTGCCATCAAACCTTTCTACACTTCTGATGAACTGCCCTCCGGCCATTGAGAATAAAATATTAGCGTCTTGGTTTAAGCCTGAAACATTTGTAACCGAAAAATAAACCATTATATCTCCGCCTAAAGTTGCATAGTTTCCATAGTCGGATTTAATTATAAAGTTTTCACCCGTATTATCATCTGTAAAAGAGATTTGTTTTTCTTTTTCGCCAATGGCAACTGTGTCTGCAATTGAATTTATTTTAATTAAACGGTCTTGCGCTAAATCAGCGCCGAACGGCGGGTCAGGCAATTTAGTGCAACCAGTCAAAAGTAATCCTATAAACAAAATTGTAATTAATTTTTTCATTATGGGAATGTTCTAGTAAATGAAAGCCAACAAAATAATTGAGTAGGTGAAGATACGGGAGTTCCAGCTTCTACTAAAAGCGTTGAACCATTCGTAAATGAATTATTGGTAGTTAAGGCGGTAGTGCCAGCGGTAGTAGAGGCAATTATCATATTGCTCCTTGTCGACCCAGTAAGAAGATTAACATTCAAAGTCCCTGCCGAAGTTTTACAAGATATAGAATTATAATTTTCTGTTGCTCTGACTAAAATTTGGCGAGTTGATGTTCCTGTCCAAGCGGTTGATGTAGCATTATTATCATAAAATCCAACTTTAATAGTTGATTCAAGTTTTAGCCCATTGGTTGAAGTCGCAACCGCTGAAGCCACGCCTGAATTAAAAGTTAAAACGCCCGTAGAGGCGGAAAAGTTTCCACCTGTGCCTCCATAAGCCGCACCTAAAGGATTTAAAAGAGTGAGAGTATCGGTATACATAATCGTTGACGAAGCCGTGCCATAAACTTCAAGCTTTGTATTCGGTCCCGTCGTCCCGATGCCGACGTTGCCTGTGCTTGGCAAATATAACCCTGTACCTACTCCCGAAGTAGCGCGTAAATCCAAATTATTATATGCCCCACTTGCATATCCAACCACAGAACCTACGCCCGTTCCATTAGTCAATACAACTCCATCGGTTAAATCACCACTTTGAATAGCTCCTAAAACTTGCAATTTCGCCCCCGGACTCGTCGTCCCGATGCCGACGTTGCCGGAAGTAGTTGCGAAATAAGCCGAGCCAGTGGAACTAATTTGAGTGGTGGAAGCATTACCGAAAGTCTGCAAGGCCGTCCACGTATTAGCGTTACCCAAATTAAGCCCCCAATCGCTGATTGCTCCGCTCCCATTGTAGGAAGAACCATTAAGCGTGGCGTCGTTGGTTAGAGCCGCTAGATTTGAGCCTAAAGCCACACCGCTAATTGTGGAGTTAGAGAGCATGGCGTTGGAGACTGAAGAGCAGGTAGAAGCTCCCGAAGCCGTGAGAGCCGTTATAACTTGGTTAGTGCAGGATTGAGCGGTGGTTAAAGTAAAGTCAGTTCCATTAGAAGCGGCGGTAAAAGCAGAAGTGCCGTTGCCTTTTAAAACTCCAGTAAGAGTTATGGCTCCCGTGCCGCCTTTATTTACTGGTATGGTTGAAGAGGCTAAATTCCAATAGCCAGAATCATTTGTCCATTGAGAAATATTTGCGGAAGCAAAATCAGTCGTGGCTACTGAAGCACAAGTGTTGGTATCGCCTATTTGTCTAATAAATTGATTGGTGCAAGCGGCAGGATAACTGTCGTGCGTTGTCCAATCGGCCCTATCAACGAAAGTAGTAGAAGCAATCGCTTGAGTAAAAGCATTGGCCGTTAAAAGATAATTTCCCGACACCCCTGTCCAAACCGGGTCGCTTTCGGCGGTTAGATATGTCCCAAAATCAGAAACTTGGCTTTTAGTAATTGATAAAGCGGGTAAAGAAGAAATATTAGCGTGGGTAGTGGTGGCGTAGTAAGAAGAAGCTGAAAGATAGCCTCCTAGAGTGTGGTTGCCCCAAGTATAAGCCGTTGAGCCTTCGGTAGTGGAAGCGGTAAGAGGGATTGAGTAGCCAGTATCAAAAGTAAGGGCGAGCGTTCCTGAATCTGTTATCGGATTACCTGCTATGGAAAGGCCAGTAGGGACGCTCATATCAACCGAAGACACGGTGTCGGACGATCCTCCAAGTCCTAAAGTAGAAGTAGCCACGCTTTCCCATTCGCTAGTGGTGGTGTTATAACGGAGCATATCACCCCAACTCATAGGGGTTGTGGTAGCTACGTCGCCGATCTGACCGAGTTGGTTAATGGTCGTCCCGCTTCCTCCCGTTCCAATCGCCGCCCACGATCCACCTGAATGTTTAAATTCAACACTTCCAGAATTATCACGAAAACCATAACCTGACGATCCTGATGTCGTATTAAAATTCAGGTATTTATTAGAGCCGTTGATGAGTATATTCCTGCCAGCAGAAAAAACTGTTGATAGATAAGTATTATGATCATTCCACACTCCGTCGGTTCTCGCGCCAAAATTTATTTCATTATTTGGAAAGAAAAATCCAACTATCGCGACAATACCTAATAAAATTGTAGGAATAATTTTAAACATATTTACTCACTATACGGCTGATATTCTCTTCCAATTTTTTCAAACTGCTCTTTTAAATAAACCTCTTGATTATTTTGATACTCAGTCCGATCAATAAGAATTTTTGATTTTTTTGAAATTTTATCAAATTCCGCCTGAGCTAATTCAATTTTTTTATTTGTTTCCGCTAAAACACTTTCCAATATATCTTTACTTTCCTCAAACCCATGGATTTCAATTTGCAAATTTTCAATAGTTTCCCTTGCTTGAACTATTTTACTTTCATATCCAACTAATTGAGACTTTTTATTATCCAAATCTTCAACAATTTTCTCTGCGTTTTTTATTTTACTATCAATAAATGATATTAATTCATTTTTTCTAATCTGAAAATTATTAACTTCTAATTTAATCTTATTTAAGTTATCGGTTTCAGAAATAATCAGCTTTCCTGTTTTTTCATTTTCATAAATTAAAGTGGCTTTATTTTTTTCCAACTTAACTATCTCTGAATCAAGGCGACTAACTTCTGCTTTTATGCCATTAGTTGAATTTCTTTCCAATTCAATCATTTCTTCTTTTTTTTCTTCAATATCTTTTTTTATTTTTTCCAAATCAGCAAGCCTTAACTTATAATTTTCTTCAAAATCTTGAGTTTCTTTTTTTCTTGTCTCAAAATTTTCATTAAGGAAATCAATATTTTTTTTAATAGACTCGGCTTCTAAAGTTAAAAAAGCATTATGATCTTCCGCTTTTTTAATTTCAGCATTAATCGCTTCAAACTGAATATTATTTTGGTTGATTAGATCAACCTGTTTTTTGGTATCATCCGCCATATATTTTTATTATTATTTAGCCATTGTCTCAAAAAACACCGCTCCGTTAGCTCCGGTTAAATTATAAGTTATTTTAGCCCTAAGCCCGATAACATCTTCCATATCAAATAATTGAGCGCAGGTCGTGGACGAGGAAGAATTGGCCGGAGTCCATGTGTTATAAATATTAGTCGCCCCCCAAGTCCGTATCAAATTAGATGTCTCGGTAAAATCCCGCTTACCAAACCAAGTGGTATTTTTAGATAAATTTCCGTCAGCCACGTCAACCGTCCAATTAAAAACAGTGGCGGTAGTAGAAGCCGTTAAACATACGCTTGGAGCTACTCTGCTTACTGTATCAATATCTATCTCTTTGGTTGAACTGGCCGTAGTCCCTGCCGTAAAATACGCCGGAGTTGTGGTTCCGGTTTGAGCTTTTTCTACAACCACTCCAGCCGCACTTCCTCCATCAGTTCTTCCTTTTAAAACATTTTCTTTGCCGCTGAAAGAAATCACGCATACTACAATCGCAAAAAACACGATGCCAGCCAATGAAATAATAATTTTTTTATTCATATTTTTAGTTTCCATAAATTGACGCTTTAATGTCAATCGTTCCCACCGACCAGGTTGCGCTTGGGACATCAACCGTGATCCAGCGGAGACCATTGACATTTATTTCAAAAAGTAAATTTTCATCAACTCCGGTAATATCATACCCATTGTCTCCTGAATATTTTTCAGAGTTATTATTTAGATCAGCGATTGAAACATAATCCCAGCGATTAGTCGGAGAAGCGGCCGCGTTAAAATCAACCGTATCCTGAGTTGATCCTTTGACCTGTAATTTTAAATTGGCGCTGTTATAAGAATTTACCGATAAAACAACCGTTGACGCGTCGCTTACTAATACCTTTTTGCCTTTTAAGTAAAAAGTATGAGTTCCAGTTCCGGTGCTAGTTACGTTTACCGCCTCCCCTCCCAATGTAGCCGAAACTTTAAAGGTATTGGTAGTTACGTCCCTGACATAATAATCGGTGCTTGCCGACAGCCCGGCCGGCAGAGTAGTGGAACTTGCCACATGAATCAAATCGCCTTCAACCAAACCATGAGAAGCCGAAGTTATAATGTCGGTCGTGGCCGCGGTAAATGCCGCTTGCAGTTTTGACAGATAACTGAAAATCTTAATATCCTCCTGCATTAAATTCCTCATAAAATTTATTTTAAATTACTAATTAAATCCCTGCCGGAAAATTATTACTTCCCGACAGGAGCTAACTATAATTTTATTTCCTCTCCGCCTTCAAGCATAACAAATTTTCCGCCGTCTTTTTTGTATCTATCAAGAACTTTTTTTCCGGCGAATAACTCGTCTTTAATTTCAGCCTTAGGCTCTTCAGCCTTAGGCTCTTCAACCTTAGGCTCTTCAACCTTAGGCTCTTCAACCTTAGGCTCTTCAACCTTAGGCTCTTCAACCTTAGGCTCTTCAACCTTAGGCTCTTCAACC
>Ga0172379_10001395_pt1 | contig 48232 bp, 30 predicted proteins | sample GrowelOW334metaG_FD_119756 | JGI IMG/M metagenome (GOLD analysis project Ga0172379, IMG submission 119756) | Groundwater microbial communities from an aquifer near a municipal landfill in Southern Ontario, Canada - Groundwater well OW334 metaG | ecosystem: Environmental > Aquatic > Deep...
CGGATGGTATCAAGACAATGAATGCCGATGTCAAACAACGGTCCTCCTCCCGCTGCTTCCTGTTGCAGCACCCAGTGCCGCTTCGACATGCTGACATCATAAATGAAATGGGATTGTGCAGCAATAATCTCACCAATCATTCCTGTTTGAACAATTTCCTTCATTCTCCGGATGAGCGGGGAAAATCGTAGCATGTGTCCCACCATCAGCTTCACTCCGGCAGTATTACAGGCACGGATCATTTCCTTCGCCTGCGTTGCGGACACCGCCATCGGTTTTTCCACAAGAACGTGTTTTCCGGCTTTCGCTGCGGCAAGGGTCTCGCGATAATGTTCGGAATTTGCCGATACGATAAACACCGCATCAATGTCATTCGATGCTAAAAGTTTTTCAGCGGAATCAAAATAGTGCGGAATACCATGTTCCTGTGATTTTTGTCTTGCCGCATCCATTGAGCGTTTTTGAACAGCAACGACTTCAGCGTTGTGTGCAGCTCGAATCGCAGGCAGGATGGCACGTTCCGCGAATGCGCCGAAACCGATAATTCCATAACGGACTTTTTTCATATGGTGATTAGAAATAGAAAAAAAAAGCGGGACAAACTCTGTCCCGCTGAATATTTACTGACCTGTGTGCGCCGTAAATTTTTCAACTTTATGTTCAACCGGATCCACTGTTTGCAGATACCGGAAGATCGATCGAAGGTCGCCGTCTGTCATCCCGGCATACATTGTCCACGGCATTATGGTATTTAACTCATGAGGTTTCACCGGTTTGTTTCTGACTGTAGAATCACGATACGCTTTAAATTTCCCAAGGAAAATATCTTCAGTCCACAATCCTATCCCCGTTTCATGGCTCGGCGTCAGGTTGGCGGAGCGGACAAGGTCACCGGAAGGCAATTTGAATTCAAACCCTCCCGCAAAATACATTCCGGGAAGCCGTTCGCCTTTCTCTTGTTTCGTATGACAATCGGCGCATGCAGCAATACTTGTCAAGTATTGACCGTATTTAATTGTATCTGAAGGATCAGGACGAACGCCGGGAACCGCGTCGGCTGGAATGGTTCTTACAATGAGATTCATGGGAAAATCGAATTCAGCATCAGGATATGTTCCTTCAAGCGGCTGCAATGTCCGCAAATATACAATAATAGATTTTACATCTTCCGGATCCATTTTCCCGTATGCAAGGTACGGCATCAGCGGAAATACCGGTTCTCCATTCTTCCGGACGCCGGTTGTGATCATTCGATAGATCTCGCCGTCCGACCACTCCTTCATACTATAGGGAGTAATATTCTTCGCATAAAACACACCAGGTACACCGGCACTTTGCCTGTCAAACTTATCACCCCCTTTACCCAGTGTCCCTTCCACAAGCGGACCGGAAAATTTTGACCAATCACGGGATGAATGGCAATCCATGCACACTGTAACATGATTTGCCAAATATTCTCCTCGAGCGAGCAATTCTGGGGTCGCAGTGATGGTTAATGATGATGGTGGACTGACTTTTGGGAATGCCAAAGAGAGAAAGCCAACCATTATCACAACCACAAGAACAATACCGACGACGACATACCCGGCAATTTTCACCCATTTTTGCATTGAACCTCCTTACTTTTGTTTTAGGAAAAATGTGTCCTAAATTATAAATATTTTCTTGATTGTCAAACCAATTGGGAGGTATCTTGTAGAATGAAAATTTCGCTGTACATCCTGAAACGCCACGCTGCACCGTTCATCGGATCGTTCCTTTTCCTGATGTCTGTCTTTATCCTTCAATTCGTGATGAAGTTCATGGATCAGCTCGTGGGGAAAGGATTAAGCGGTGCTGTTATCGCTGAATTGATGTTGCTGAATCTCGCCTGGATGGTTGTCCTGGCGGTGCCTATGGCAGTCCTGGTCGCTACGCTGATGGCCTTTGGCTCCATGGCATCTACCAACGAAGTGACAGCGATGAAAGCCGGCGGAGTAAGCCTGTATCGGATGATGTTCCCTGTTGCCATCGCAGCAATCGTCGTAACGTATCTGATGATCGAGTTCAACAACAAGGTCCTTCCCGAAGCAAACCACCGATCCAAAACATTAACGATTGATATTCGAAGGAAGAAGCCGACCCTTTCCTTAATTCCAGGACTTTTCAATCAAGATATGCCCGGGTACAGCATGCTGGTCCGGAAAACGTTCGAAGCGACCAATGAACTGGAAGGAGTGACCATTTACAATCATTCTGATCCAAACAAGAATACGGTGATCACTGCAAAACATGGCACTCTCTCTTTCTCCAGCGATTATCGGAAACTGGTTATGGACTTGTATGACGGAGATATCTACGAAGTAGACCACACCAAACCAAATCTATACCGCACGATCCAGTTCCGCCGGCAACGCATTACCACCATTTCGGAAGGTTTCGATTTTGAACGTTCTGCAGTGGACCAATTCTCCCGCGGAGATCGTGAACTCAGTTCCGGTGAAATGCTTTATATGGTCGACAGCCTTCAGTCATTAACTTCAACAATTCAATCACGGATCGATAGTTATAGCACGGCGTTGCAGGATAAACTGTTCCTTGGTTCGGTGCCGAAGAATTCTCCCGGAAAGTCCTTTTGGAATAATGTAGAACAGTATACCAGCATGAACAGCCAATTGATGTTCTACAAAAATAATATCGACAGCGAAGTCTCTTATCTGGAATATCAGCAAAAACAGATCAGGGAGTTTTTGGTCGAGATCCACAAGAAATATTCCATCCCGGTAGCCTGTTTCGTCTTTATCCTGGTCGGCGCTCCGCTCGGAGTAATGGCACGGCGAGGCGGATTTGGCATTGCTGCATCACTCAGTCTCGGTTTTTTCCTTATCTACTGGGCTTCATTGATCGGCGGAGAAAAATTGGCCGACCGGCATGTGATTGAACCGTGGGTAGGCATGTGGGGAGCGAACATGGTGATAGGGCTCTTTGGAATGTTCCTTACCTATAAGATCGGCAAAGAGAACATCGAGTTGAACTTCGACTGGTGGCGCCGTTTCATCCCGAAAAAACTGATTGAACGGATCACGCAATGAAGATCGCCGATAAATATATTCTGAAACAGTTTATCCTTACAACGATATTTGGGTTGATCACTTTCATGGCGATCTTCGTCATTATCGATTTGATGGAGAACCTCGACGATTTTCTGGACAACAATGTCGACAATGCTGTCATTGTCCAGTATTATTTCGCCTTCCTTCCGGAGATCATTAAATTGATGACACCGGTCGCCATTCTGCTGGCGAGTCTGTTCACCACCGGGAAACTCGCTTCCAATAATGAATTGACGGCACTCAAAGCCGGCGGGATGAGCATCTACCGGTACATGCTTCCTCTGATCACAGTTGCGTTCATTGTCAGCATCGCCTCCGTCTATTTTAACGGCTGGATTGTACCGTACGCTAATCAGCAAAAATTCTCCATCGAAAGGAAATATCTCCACAAGAACCTCGAATCGACAGCGCGGACGAACATCTATCTACAGGACGGGAAAAAGCGGATCGTGTTCATCGCATATTTTGACGGAACAACCGGAACCGGCACAAGGACTTCGATCCAGGAATTCACCGACAGCAGCCTGATTACCATTGCCCAGCGATGGGATGGTGTGCAATTCACATGGGATTCTACCTCGCAACAATGGTCGATGCTCTCAGGTAGACACCGCATCGTACAACAGTATGGAGAATCCCTTACCACATTCGATTCCTATACGTTCAATGACCTGACGTTTTCACCGAAAGATCTCGTGAAGAAAGTGGAAAGGCCGGAAGAGATGAACTATACGGAATTGGGGGATTTCATTACGCGCCAGCTCAGCAGCGGCAACGATACAGCCCGGTGGTTAGTGGATTATCACAATAAAGTAGCGTTTCCGTTCGCCAGCGTCATTGTTGTGCTCTTCGGTATTCCATTCTCATTTGGGAAGCGGAAAGGCGGTATCGCGCTGCAGGTGGGAATCTCCGCAGCAGTCGTTTTTATTTATATGGTCTTTATGAAAATCAGCAATGTGTTCGGATATAACGGCGATCTTAATCCACTACTGACTGCGTGGCTGGCAAACATCATTTTCTTTACCGCAGGGATGGTGAATATTTTAAGAGTGAACAAGTAAGGACAAATCGAAGCTTACCACAATATCAGAGTTCCCAAAATTCCTTGCATCGCTCAATTTGATAATTTAGAATTCTACACTTACCTTCACCTGCGACAACAGCCTTTTCCCTTCGACCCCCTCAATCGGTGTAACGTTCAATGATGCGGTAATCTCTTTATTATAACTTTTAGCTGAGTAGTATCCGTCAAACGCGCTAATAACGTGATTGATTACCAGTGCGCTTAAGGCAAAACTTGCAGCATAATAGTAATCGTTCGCTTTCCCTCGTTCCGCTGCATAATTTTTGATCTGGTCATTAGCGGTAAAATTATTGAAATAATCTTTTCCGTCGGAAAGAGGAACGCCGTTGACATCCATTGGATAGGTATCCCATCCGAATTTAAACTGATAATATTTCCCTATCAATTCATAATATTGCTGATCCTGGAATGCTGGCAGCAAATGCGAGAAGCCCACTTTACTCGGTCCGGGTGCGGATTCCCACGCGTTGATCTCGGAGAAATCATATGCCCGCACTTTGTTCAGATCGATGGTCGCCGCAGGACCGTAATCGGCAGCGCCGTGTGTATTGATCCATTTCGCGTACCGCTCAGGACTCCAATGCGCTTCGGCGTATTGCTCGAACTCTTCCGTTTTCTTATTGCCATTGTGATCACTTATCGCTGCATAAACGATCAACGCCACTTCCGCACCAAGAAAGATCGCCGCCTTTGTATAACGCTCCGATAAATATTGTCCAGAACCGGGAATGATGAGAGAATACAATCCATTCATGAACGGATTTTGCTTCTCAACGGGTTGTACGATGACGGTCGCTTCTGCGGTCACCGTATCCCGTCGTGCATTCAAGAGATCCCAGCGTAAATTTCCCGTCAAGTTCTTTTCACCTGCAATTGATATAGCGCAGAGTGCAATCACAAGAATTGCCAGTGTTCTAATGCCCATCGAAATTCCTCGCTAATCGTTTAATATCGTTGCTGAAATCAAATCCGAACAGTACACCAAAATAGAATCGCCATTCTTTTCCATAATTAGCTGAAACACTACGCCGGTTATAGGTAAATGCATCGAGTCCGTAGGTGCCGTTAAGAAAAATCCTTGTAGGATAAGCATACCAGGAAAATGCATCCAGCCGCAGTTCAAAACCGACATCGCGTTTGAAGTCCTTAATATCGGGAAGGCCATTCCATGCATTCCCGATATCTGCATGAAATTCGCCGTATAATCTGTCAAAATACAACTGTAATATCCTAAAATCGATATTCTCCCAAATGGGGAATCTGTATGCCACGTTAAGCGCTGCCAGCTCGTTGCCGCTGATGGAATAGAAAGGATATCCCTTCATTCCCACCAATCCTCCGGCGTAAAAATCGAAGAAGTCCGGCACTTCCCTACCGAAGATCGATCCGCCGCGAAGAGTGAAGGACAATGTATGTTTCCACCACGGGAGTTGAAAGTGTTCTGTATAACGAAATTCTGCACGCCGGATGGTGTACGGAATGAGTTTTAGTTTGATACCTGTTTCTGTCGCTTCAAATTCAGATGCTCCGGTAGAATCTTCCGAAACGAAATCGGCAAACTCATTATCCAAATGCATTTCAAACGACCGCCCTACCGGATTGATCTCGCTGGTGCGGGACGGAACAATGCCCGAAAATGAATATGTCAGAGAAAGGTTCTTCCCCTTAAAATATGTTTCGGAAGATGCAGGAACCAGCAGTTGGCTGCTCTGAACAATGAACGAACTTAGTGCGCTGCTGTATTGGCTGTAGGTAAATCCCAGTTTCAAAAGATCAGCCGGACCGAAGAGATGCTGTTTCAAGAATATATCAACCTCAAAGAGACTGTAGGTCACATCCGCTGTCGTTTCTTCAAACTCCTCCACAATCGTCAGTATTTCATTAGTGCGCTTCCGGGAAACGCTGTACACTTCCAGAGAGAGTGTGGGATGCCATCCGAGCTGATGAAATCCGATGATTCTGTCCCGGTAGTCGAAAATCAAGAACAGATCTCTTTCCAGAATATGGTTGATAGCCGCGCCGCCAAACATCGTCGCCTTATCGATCACATCGGAAGAGAGGAAATAAAATCCCGGTTTCAGAAAATCCAATCCGCTGCTTTTTGTATTGTAGTTATCGATGCGAAGGAATGGAATGACCGAAAGACTAGTGTACACGTTCTTGTAATCTTTATTCTCTTTCATCGGAAGATTCTGATCATCATACTTCCGGAGTGATTCAAAATCATACACATTGGCAGAAGGTGCGGTATCGCTGACCAATTTCGGACGGGGTTTTTCATACCGATACGATGCTGCGGAAAAATCATGCGGTCGCGGATCTTCTAACATTCGGAGTTTATATCCTCCGGATGTATAACCGGCATAGAGAATATTCCCGGTCGCATTGACCGAAGGCATAAATGTTCCGCCGAGCACGTTGGTCAGTTGCGCGGTTGTTTTCGTTGCAAGATCGTATCTATACAAATTGAATATTCCTGTTTTGTCCGATGCAAAAAGGATCGCGGAACCGTCCGAAGTAAAGACCGGATCGCGTTCATCTTCGCTGCCAGCAATCACCATCTCCACCGTGCCGCTGTCTGCCGGAACCAGAGCGACATCCTGGCCATCCGAAATCGAATAAGAAAAAATTATCGACTGTCCGTCCGGTGACCAACGTGGCAAATATGCTTGCTCACCGTTAGTAAACGGCGTCAGCTGTTTAAAATTCTTTCCGCCGCGGTCTACAATCCCGATGTTCACCGATCCGTCATGCTGAAAAGCAAAAGCAAAATGCGAACCATCCGGCGATACTGACGCACTGATTGCGCGAATTCCGAAAGTCAAGCGTGTCTCTTCTTCTTCCTGCAGATCATAGGAATATATATCCGAGAATTCCGATCCTCCGGGATTGTCATGAGAATGTTTCGTGTAATAGATCTTCTTTCCGTCCGGCGACCATGATAATTCGGAACGGACACCGGCGACAATCAGTTTCTCTTCTCCCGTCGATAAATCACCGAGATATATATCAGAGACACCGAGATAGTCTCCTTCCTTATTCGACGTATAGATAAACTTTTTACCATCCGGCGAAAAGGAAGGATTGAGATTTCCAAAACCAATTGCGGTAGTACTGCTGTCCTTCCCCGGCAGGAACGATTTCCGTCCTTCCACAAGATTGGTGCTGATCGATGCTGTTTTTTCCAGATATTCCCCGGTAATAGAGTGTTTCCATTCATCATACAATTGCTGTCCGGAAATACTTATTACCCGTTCGATCGCCTGGTCGATCATAACGTTATCCAGACGCGAGATCTCTTTCGCAATACGCGGAATAGCGTCCTGACCGTACTTTTCGGAGATATATTTTGTCAATGCGAATCCCGCATTATAGGAAGATTCATTCCCGAGCGACGTCTTCCCGAACACGCTCATTTCGCTCCACGAAAGCATATTGGAATCCAGCACATATGATCGGAGGATCATATCGCGGTGTGAATCCCAAAAATCATAATTCAGTTCTGGACGATTATATTGTGCAACGCCTTCCGCGAACCAGCTCGGCACGATGAATCCCGAAATCGGATAGGAAACGACTGTGTTCGGATAACCATACAGCACATCCTGACGGCGTTCCTCTTCATAGTTCAGCCATTGCAGATAGAATCCGGGAAACCGGCGTCCGAATTTCATGGAGGTTTGTATCTGAATAATATGCGTGAATTCGTGGGTGATCACGTTTCGCAGCCAGTTATGCGTGCCGCGGAAGACGAAATCAAGTGCGGGAGCCCAGATCTCAATTTTATTGTCATAGAAATAGGCGGCGCCGTTTGAGTAGTCGTCGAAATCCTTGATGATGAAACTGACTTTCTGATCGGGTTCATGCTGATAGAGCGAGGTGACCGGGCCATAAATATCTTCCGCAACTTCGGCGATAACATTGGCGGTCCGTTCCGCGCCGGTGTGGAAGTGGATAAAGAAGTGTTCCGTTTCGATGCTCTTCCAATTCAGATCGGCGTGATTGTAATGATTTTCCTGTGCGAGAAGAAATGCTGCGCCGAGGCAGAGTGAAACCGTTTGGAGTAAAAAGAATTTCTTCAACATCATTTCACCACCGCAATCTTCACGATCTGACTCGCTTCTTCCCCGCTGCCGCTGGCAGTGATCTGGGCAAAATAAATTCCGCTTCGTACATTGGAAATATCCCACTCCACTTCATTATCGAGTCCGGGATAACTAGTCCCTTTCAGTTCCTGAACCAATTCACCCGCGAGGTTGACAATCGTAATATTAACTGTCGCAGGCTTGCCGAGATAGTAACGTATGTGAGTTGTTCCGCTATAGACGGGATTAGGCCAGTTGTATGCAAATTTTTTGGGAAGCAGTTCGGATGATTTCGCAACAGGAACCGTGGTTGAAGTCATTGTATTACTATGGGCATAATCTGCCAGAAATCCTTTCCAATAGATTTTGGATGAGTCTACCAGACCGGCGACTTTCCAAGTATAGAGAGAACTATCCGTCGACGCGGCAGAAAGATTATCGTTCCACAATAACAGTGAAGAGATAACACCGCCGGTTTGCAGCGGGAATCCGGAAAGTAAATTTCCTTTCGAATTAATCGCATAGATCTGTCCCGCAGATGAACCAAATATGATCACGATATCATTATTACTTTTTTGTTGCGCGATCACCGGACTTCCGACGACGGAACCGCCGTCCATTGTTTCATATGGGAAGTTCTCCAATAATGTACCATTCGCATTAAATGCATATAATGAATTTCCGGCACCGAGTATAACATCAACCGCACCGTCACCACTCACATCATAGACGGCAAAAGATCCTGTTACCGGATCTGGAACTGTGAATGATGTCACCGGTGCCGAGGCTGTGTTGAGTTGAAAAAGACTGAACGAATTGTCGTCAAAGAGAACGTAGTTCTCATGTTGGCCTCGTGAAGTCATCGCAGATATTTTTTTTCCAGCGAATCCTTGGCGATACACTGTTGACACAACGGTATCCGTGGAATACATCATACCGGGGAGCCCCATTGACAATCCTTGTACCGGCGAAAACAAAAGTCTGATCGAATCCTTCGACCATGCCAGCGGATTGTAATTCGCAAACTCCATTCTCCGACCAAGGCTGTCACCGACTATGACATAGCTCATTCCATTCCCGATGTCGCTGAATGTCATAGGAGGAGTTGTAAAGGTTGACGCGGCAGTGGAAGATAAAAGAAGATCGGCAATGCCGTCCGCATTATCGTCCTTAGAAGAGACTACATACACTGTTTTATCCTGCACTCCAGCCAATGCCGGTTCGCCTCTCGATAGAATAGTTATCGATGCAGGTTGGAAACGGCCTCCGACCGGATAGAACAAGCCGGTAGAATTGCCGAGATACGGGGTCAGATCATTCTTCAAGGCATAGATTGAATCACCGCTTGTGTAGATCATTTCAAGAGTTCCATCGCCGTTCAAATCCAAAGCGATCGGTGCCTCATTATTGCCCGCTCTGAAATTGGTTCGTTTCATAACGCTGCGCAGTTGAATTTCCGTACTGCCGACTGACACATCGAAAGTCATTCGCGGCGCTTGAGTAGAAAAATTCTTTACCGTTACATGCGACCGAGCGAATGTGTTGCTAAGGGAATTCGGATTCGTCGTCTCAGAAAATTCATTCTTGTAGCTCGGGAAAATGTTGCCGCTAAACCAATAATCGATCGGCGAACCATCCTCACTGCCGGACGCCGGGTGGCCGAAGTCGTACGATTGTCCGATGTCCTGTGAACCGTCCGCTTCTTCCAGATCAACTCCTCGATGGTCAGGATCTGCATTGACCGAATTAACTGAAAGATGTTGTTCGATTACTGACTCATCGATATGCCAAAGCAGAATCCCCCCTTTGTAACTGTTGTTTGCATTAATCAATCCGGGAAGGCTCCAATCAAGTTCATCCACATCCAAAATAACTCCGTATGCAGAATCAATATTGCTGCTGGAAAAACTCTCTTCGTCATTGGAAAATGTCGTTTGGATGATCTGTCCCGACCATTTCATAGTTATCGTTTGCCCATTCTGTTTTGCATCGCGGTGCCTGTTCTCCGCCAGATAATATTCTTTAGCACTGATCGGTATACGGTAAATTGTGTCATTCCCAACGGAATGAAGTCCGGCAGCCGGCAAGGAGAGCGTTTTTGTTCCGTACACATTAATAGGAACGGTCCAACCCAGAAAGCTTTTTTCCCAAGCGCTCGGCTCGGGGGGTGCTATTCCGGAGAAACTGAAGATCGATTGTCCATCCATCAGACCAAAACGGCCTATGCCGGACTTGCCCGTTTTTGTATCGAACAGATCCGGCAATCCTAAATGGCTGCCGATGCTCGCAACCAACAATCCATTAATGCCAAGCTTCAACACAAAATCTCCGCCGACCGATCCAATTCTGCGGACTTCCGTTTCCGGAAGGACGAGGGTATTTGGTAGTATGAAAGTGGAATTCTTCAACGCCACGCCGGGATATGTTGCTCCGCGGAGGTTCCGGAATGAATTCAGATTGAAATAGAGCGACGGCAGATCCAGCGGCGTTGGATCAAAACCAATTGCAGCACGCAGGTCGATATCCCTTCCCACACCTGCATGGAAAAGAGTGAACAGATCGTATTGCTCGAATGGAAACGACGGATTCAACGAGTCCGCCGCTTTCCATGCTTCTTCGATCATCGTTATCAGAGGAAGATTTCCGTTTACCGGCGCGTACTCTTTCATCTGTTTTTTCAAAGTGATCACTCCGCCAAGCACTGTCGTTCTGATATGCTGTTTTCCGTTGGATGCTTTGGAATAATAATTTTCTGTAAAAATAAAGTGATCGGCGAAGTAAGCAGAATCGTGCGGAGGCGGATCGATGATACGTTCCGTAGCAACGGTCATGTCGAACTGACCATCTCCGGATGTGCGAGAATCGTTATCGGTCTGGAATTGCACGAGAATCGCCAGAACATCCAGCGTGTCCGGAAATGCAGTAGAAGCCGCAGTCCGTTCTGAGCGGAGAGATATATCTGTGCGCAGCGGATGAGAGAGTCTCTGAGAATACAAGAACTGACCGCAAAGAACGACGGCAACGAGGAGAGTATTTTTCATTTCACAATAATTTTGGAGTGACAATAACAGAACGGCGCAGGATTGCTCCTGCGCCGCAGAATCCCGGTGCGGGGCGGATTACAGCACTCCTCCCCATAAAATCAGGAGTGTGAAACGCAGGGTTTCAGACAGCGGGTGATTTTCTTCGTTGGCGGAAATGTAACTGAAATCAAATCCGTAAATATCATACCGCAGTCCGGCACCGAACGTGTAAAAATTCCGGTTGCCGTTCTTCGGATCCTCCCAGAAGCGGCCGAATCGGATTGCAACCTGTTTATTATACCAGTATTCCAGTCCAAGCGACCGGTCGATGAATCGGAGATTGTCATCGAGCGTATTCTCGGTGAACGAGGTGATGAGCGATTTCGGTAGTTCATGAGATGCTCCGTGCGAGCCTTTCTCCCGGTAGACCATTAATTTGGAAAAATCGATTGCAATCGTCAGGCTGTTAAACTCATCTTTCATCGGCACAATTCCGAAACCCACGCGCAACTGCGTCGGCAGCGGATCTGCCTGTGCGGCGTCGATATACGTAACTTTCGGTCCCAGGTTGGAGAGATTCACGCCGACACTGAAATGTTCACCGATGTCTTCGTCGATAAAAGGCAGCACAAGCGATTTTGGTCTGTAGAGAAAGCCGATATCGAAACTGAATGTATTGGCAATTCCGTCTCCCTGCTCCTGTGCGGTACCGATGGGTGACAGGCTGCTGTTGATAAATCGAAGATTCGTTCCGATGCCAATATCCTCGGTCAATTGCGTACCATATCCGGCAGTGACCGCTACTTCGAATCCTTTAAACCGGCCGATCTCGGTCGGATCCTTTTCGGATGTGATTATAAATTCGCCGAGGTTCAAATAAGTGATGCTGGCGCCAAATGTTCCGCCGTAATCCGGCATCTCCTGCTTGATATTAAAATAGTCATAAAACAGATCGGAGAGATTGAATTGCGGGAGCCAGTTCGAGTGAGTAATGCTGACCTCTCCGCCGTTTTGGAATGCCAATCCAGCCGGATTCCAATGAATGGATGCCGCATCGTCTGCCAGGCCTGTTCCCGCTTCGCCCATGCCGCTCGCTCTGGAATTGGGAGAGATCATCAAGAATGGAACTGCCGAAGAACCCGCCTGTCCATAGACCGGCTGAAACAAACCCATTGCAATGAAACACAAGCCAACTGCACCATACAGCTTTTTCATTTGTTACTCCTCTTTTGATCGTATTAGATAAATATAGTTAATAATCAGCTTTTTCCCAACATTGCCGCAGCGCGGTAGTGACTCAATTTGAATTCAAGGTTAAATCGTTAGATAAAAAAAGGTCATGCTGAACTTGTTTCAGCATCTTTTAGACCCCGAAACAAGTTCGGGGTGACGAATCTGATTCACTACCCGCAGCGCACAGGACATTATCCCTCAGCGGATAACGGCCATTTTCCCTATCGCTTCACTGGTAAATCTGCCGTCGATTGTTTTTGCATTTACCTTATAAAAATACACTCCGTTTCCGACTTCACCGCCGTCGGAATCCAACCTGTTCCAGTCGATCTTCACAAATCGGTCCGGCATTGCCCGGCGTTCAATCCTATGTATTTCCCTCCCCGCTACCGTGTAGATAGTGATGGTCACATCGATCGGCAGACTTTGATTGTGCTGGAACGTGAATGCAGTTGTTGAGGAAACAGGATTAGGGAAATTATAAAGATGCTGGATAGAAAGCGCAGCGCTGGAGGCGACAATAAAGAATGATTCCGCCGTAGAAGAATTATTATACACATCCCACGCGCGTACTTTTAAGGAATGATTTCCCTGCGAGAGATTATCCAGCGCATATTCTGCTTTCCCCTCCTGATAACTGTCGATCGTTCCTTTGTAGTGCTCGGTCAGGTCGATGCTTTTCGCACTTCCGTCGATCCAGGCCTCCAGCCTATGGCCGATGCTGTTATTGGATGAATTGATACCACTGCTGTCTTTCAACGCAACGAATAGTTTCGGATGTTCGGATACCACATCACCCGAGCGGAAATTTGTATTATCCAAATAGACTGTAATCTCCGGACCGATGCTGTCCGGCGAAGCATTCGGATTGGAACCCCCAACGATAAAGTTCCTGTCAAATCCTCTTCCATCCGTGGATGCGTTCGAAAAATAGAGCGAAATGCGTCCATTCACATTGGTGTAGGAAATGTCCTTCGGTACGATGAACGATGCTGTTACTGAACCGTTGACGATGCTCGCTTCTCCGTTATAGATAAGCGCACCATGCTCGTTATAGGTCCATCCGCCCATGGACGGGATGCTGACATACCGTTCCGCATCGAAAATCGATATCTGTGCAGTGCCGTTGAAACTGGTCATTACGGCATTGGCACTGTCCCGAATCGATCCGTTGATCGTGATCTTTTCCAGTGCGCGGAGCGTATCTGTTTGAACACCGGATGCGGTAAGGAGGGAATCAACGACGATCCTGCCGTTGGGAGCAGCAATGAACAATGTCGGATCGCCGAGCAGAAAGTATTTTTGTTTGTTCTCCAGATATCCAATTTCAAACATTGAGTTTTTCATCAACATGTAGGCATCACCCACACGGAGGGTCGGCTTGCCGGAAAACAAATACATATAGAACCGCTGATTGGTGATTGCATTCTCAATCGCATAAACCGCTCGTGTCGCGCTGAGTACACCAATCGCACCGCCGTTCCTGTTCAACATTACTTCTTCAGCAGAACTCGGCTCTCCCGCTTCATCAAACCGTCCCCAATCACAAGTCGCCGCAACAATAAACGGGAGTTTCGCTCCGTTCACAAATTGACTGCGAGTATCATCCAGAGTCAGGATACTTTCATGCGCCCACACTTTTGGGTTCCCATGGCCGACATAGTTCAGCAGCACAGTCCCATTGCCATTCACTTGATCAAGAATTGCCTTGCGCACATCGGGTTTTCTTCTTCCGGAAGATGAGAACACCGTGGAATACTCCTCCATATAGATTCGCGTAATATCAAAATCCTTGCTCAACGCTATATCTGCAAGCACTTCCGTCTGTAACGTATGTTCTATTTCTGAAGAAGTCGGCGTCCACAAATCATCCGCCACCAGGGTAATCATGTTCTTCCATTGACCTTTGGGCAGCGTCGTTTCATACTGGATGATCTTATCCACCAGCAGTTTGGCGTCTGCAATTGACCTCGGCGTCAATCGTCCATGGGCAAGAGTGACTGTTGTGCTCGCGGCGGGATTGAGATAGGAAAGGTAGTCTTCAACGGAATAGGTGCTGATTTTTATGTTCGATTCCGGCGTTTGGTATGTGGGCACCCATGATCGGTCGTTGTTCAGGATACTTCGGTAATCATAACTTGCATCACCGAAAAAGAGAACGTAGTTCGGTTTTACACTCCACTGTTCGATTGCAAAGCGGAGAAAATCACGGATTGCCGTTGGATCCGGCATGCCGATACCGAACTCATTAAAGATCGTATCAACATCAACAACCACCGTGGAGAGCCTCCGGTCACCCGGCAGTGATTCCTTATGTTGCTTTAAACGGTTCGCTTCACTTTTAAAATCATTATGGCTGATGATAATGAACTCCGCACCGGTGATCGAATGCAGATCGGAATTCGGAATCTTCACGAATGATCTCGGTGTCTTATATTGGTCCGTTGTTCCAACCCAATATCTTCGGATCGATCCTTTGGAAAGCGTATCCTTAAAGGTAAGCGTTCCAACCTGCTGCTGTAATTGATAGGTTATTTTCCGTGTTGCATTCGGATTCGCGATCTCATAGACAGCAATATCATTACCGGCAAATCCGTCCACATCGAACTCCACAACACCCGTCGTATCCGAAGACGAGAATATCAGCAGGTTGTTTGCAGCCGTCAACTGCTGCGTGTAGAACATACGCAGCCATCCGATATACGCCGTCGAGGTACTGCTTGCAGAAGTGTATTTGAATTTCACATTACTGCGCTGATCGTCATCGGCAAGAAGCGGAGTGATGGTCGATTGCAGTTCGAGGGGATACGCATAGTAATGATATTCATCGAAAGCCACAGTGCCAAATATCGGCGTCGCCAGCGCATTTCCAGATTCATCAATGGACATGTGTGTTTGTTCCGATGCACGTGCAAAAACCTCATAGCGATATGTCACGGGAGTTCCCGGAACGCGTCCGAACAACCGTGTGCTGATAGTCCTGGATTCCCCGGAATTGAGCGGTGAGCTCACCCAATTCTGACCGGACTGATCAAAATTGAATTTATCCTCATCGAAGAATGCTTTACCGGGAACTCGATGCACACTGCCGGATGTTGCGGTCGTGATTTGGACTGAATCCATTTTTTTAATCGATGCTGTACCGCCGGCACAAATGAAATAGTAATTACTGAATGAATAGGGATTGCCATAATGTGTGAACTGTTTCACCGACGGGAAATAATTCCATCCCGTAACCCCCTGTCCATAGAATAGAATATAATCCTCTGCATCGAATTCACCGTCCTTATCCTTATCAGCATATTCTGCGGGAATCTGCGGAAGATCCGCCGGACGAGTGGCGGAAAGATTCTCCGGAAGGACACGTCCATCGGCACCGAAAATCTTCACATCGGTGATCGGTTGTGCAGTGGGTTCGATCCCGACTGCACGAAGGTACGACGCGTCTATTTTATACATTCCGTCATCCGCGATCTCAATTTTTACCCAGGTGCCGGAAGAAAGAACGGAGTGAACAGCAGCCTTTTTTACCGAACGCTGAAGAGCAGTCCATTTCTTTGCGGCATCAAAATTCAGTATCGACGCCCGCGCCCACGCATCATTTCCAGTTGGGGTGAATGATGCGGACCTCGGTCCGAAATCGATACGGACGACGATGCGGGAGTAACGCTTCAGCGTGCCGGATGATGATTGGAATTGGTATGGTGCAATTATCAGATTACCGGAAAGCACACCTCGAATCATTGCAATGTCGCGCACTTCGGCGATCTTTTCCGGGAAGAATCGGTCCTTCGATTGGTATTTTGGCTGATACGATCTTTTAATAGAGCCGAGATTATCCAACGGTTCAATGGACGGAACTGGTGCAAGCGGGAATCCTGTAACTGTTTCAAAATCCGCCGCTTCGAGGGAAATACTATGTCCCGTCGCGGACGGAAAGGCAATCGAGAGGGATCTGGTCCGGATATCTTCCTGTCCAGGAGTACTTGAAAGTGCCCCCGATGAGAAAGCAAATTGCGGCAGCTGGAACTTCACGCCGTCGGTTGTGATCTTTTTGTCCTCACGGTACCGGGGACGAAACTCCACTGTAATTCCACGATCGTCCGATCGCAGCAGCTTTACATCCGGGTACAACGTTGAGTTCTGTGCAGAAAGAACTGCAGATATGACCGTCAGATATGCGAGAATTTTTTTGATCATAAAGTAAAAATACCGAACAATGAATTGGAAATCCCTTTTCACGTTCGGTACAATAAAAAAGCAACGAGTATAAACGTTAAAGGTGTCAAACACACTTGAGCTGACCTACAACCTTTAACAAAAATCTATACTTGTTGCTCCTTCGTCTTTTCTTTAATGAGTTTCTCATACAAATATAGAGAAGGCGTCTTTGTTTGTCAATAGTTTTTTCATTAGGATTTTCTCTTGCGACGGGATATCACATTCAGTAGATTATCCACAATTACAGAACATTCATTATTGCGATTTCAATGAAAATCATCCTGATTATTACGGCAGCACTTACGATTATGTCAAACGCCCAGCCTTCTATCCGATACACGCTTTCTATGACCAAACCTCAGTCGCATTTGTTCGAGGTGGAAGTCCAGATCACCGATTATACTTCCAAAACTGTGGACCTGCATATGGCGGCGTGGCGCACCGGCAGATATGTTCTGCTGGATTTTTCCGGCGGTGTTCAGGAATTTATTGCTGTGGACGAACACCAACGTCCTCTTCCGTTTCGGAAGACGGACAAGGATACCTGGAGAATTGATAAGGGAAACGCTGCAACGGTCACGGCAAAATATAATGTGTATGCCAACGAGTTCAACATGCGCACACGGGAACTGACGGGAGAGCATGCATTCGTCGATCCGTTATCCGTTTTCATGTACGTGGAAGATTTGAAGAGCACACCGTTGATGCTGACGGTGAATCCATTCGGAAACTGGAAAGTGACTACAGGCCTCGACGATGTGGAAGGCTCCCCTTTCACCTACTCCGCCCCAAACTTCGAACATTTTGGAGATTGTCCCCTGGAGATAGGGAATCAACACGAGATCGAATTTTTTGTAGACGGGAAGAAACACATCATTTGCATTTATGGCGAAGGGACGTGGGATGCCGACGTGTTGGTCAACGACTTTACCAGAATCGTCATTGCCAATAAAGAATTCTGGGGTGACCTGCCGTATCAAAAATTTATCTTTATGATCCACTGTCAACCGAATGCCGGCGGGGGGACGGAACATCTTAATTCCACCATTATGGGAACGCGGCCATTTATTTTTTCCAATCCGCAGGCATATAAGGGATTCCTCGGTCTTGTGTCGCATGAATATTTCCATACATGGAATGTGAAACAGCTTCGTCCCAAAGCAATCGCACCGTACGATTTTTCCCGGGAAAATTACACCGAAGAACTTTGGATCAGCGAAGGGGCAACATCATATTATGACGACCTGATGCTTGTGCGGGCAAAATTCAACACTGCAAAAAAATTTCTCGAGAACATCAATCAAATGGTGAATAACGAACGCCTGCGGTACGGCAACCGCATCCAATCGCTGGCAGATGCTAGTTACGACGCATGGATCAAATATTGGCGCGGCCGACAGAATTCTCAAAATGCCGAATCCGATTATTATAGTAAAGGATCGTACCTGAGTCTGCTGCTGGACCTGGAGATCCGCCATCATTCCAACAATAAATATTCGCTGGATACCGTACTGCGAACGATGTATCAGCGCTTTCCGCGGACGAAAGGATTTACAAACGGGGATTTTCGAAAAGTCTGCGAAGAGTACGGCGGTGTCAGTTTCAAGGAATTCTTCCGTGATTATCTTTATGCAACCGTTCCTCTCCCCTGGGAACGCACTCTCGCGTATGCGGGATTAGAAGTGGTCGTGCTCGATTCAATCCAAAAACCGGGACTCGGCATCTCTACGCAGGATATGGGTGAGAAGACCAGAATCACCAACGTCATTCCCGGTTCGCCCGCCGAACGTGCGGGATTGGAGATTAATGACGAGATCGCTGCAGTGAATGGTTTCCGCATCCGTTCTGGGGAATTGAATGAGCGTATCGGCACTATGAATGCAGGTGCTGTTGTGACAATCCATATTTTCCGGAATGAGAAACTTAAAGAAGTGAAAATCATGCTGGAGAATTATGGAACACAGAATTTCGTCGTGCGAAAGGTCCTGCAACCGAATGAACAGCAGAAGGCCATTTACGAACAATGGCTGATGGAGCAATGGCAATAGTTTTTTCGAACTGGAAACTGGTGTGAGACTGTTTTTTTACCATCACACCTTTCCTCCCATGAACCTTGTAAATTCCGCATAATTTCCGTATCTTTGTGGAGTTACGTAATTCCTTCACAAAGAATGGGAAGTATGTCCAAACCCCTTAATATCCTCTTTATTACCAGCGAAGCAGAACCTTTTTCAAAAACCGGCGGATTAGCAGACGTTTCAAGTGCGCTCCCAAAAATGATCCGGGAATTAGGCCACGATATCCGCATCATGACTCCACGGTATGGGACCATCAGTGAACGAAAATTTAAACTTCATGATGTTATCCGCCTGCGTGAGATCCAGATTCCTCTCGGGGCTGAAACAAAGGTTGCCAGCGTCAACTCATCATTCATCTCCAGCCTGAAAGCAAAAGTGCAGGTCTATTTTCTGGCGAACAAGGATATGTATTACCGGGCCGGATTGTACACCGATCCGAAATCCAACAAAGATTACCCGGATAACGACGACCGGTTCATTTTCTTTTGCCGCGGTGTTCTCGAGACACTGAAGAAACTCGGCTGGCAGCCCGATATCATCCACTGCAACGATTGGCAGACTGGACTGATTCCGGCGTATATGAAGACTATTTATAAAGACGAACCGACATTCAAGAATATCAAGACCGTCTTCACAGTACACAATCTCGGTTATCAAGGCACTTTTCCCGATTCGTCGTTTGACAAAACCGGCTTGCCGGGAAACGAGTTCACACATGAAGGGGTGGAATTTTACGGAAAATTGAACTTTATGAAGGCGGGACTCGTCTATGCTGACATCATTACCACCGTCAGCGAGAAGTATGCGCAAGAGATCACCACTTCCGAAGAGTTCGGCGCCGGAATGGAAGGAATCCTCAAGAAACGGAAGAAGGATCTGTACGGCATCATTAACGGCATAGATTACACGGTATGGAATCCCGAGACTGACCCGGCCATCGATCAGCGATACGATATCCAGTCACTCGAAGGAAAAGAGCAGAACAAAATGGCGCTTTGCACCAAATTCGGACTGCAGTATAAAGAAGGGGTGCCGGTCATCGGTTGTATCACCCGGCTTGTGGACCAAAAAGGGATCGATCTGATTAAAGAAATTGCCGATGATATGCTGAAGCTCGACGTACAGTTCGTGATGATCGGACTCGGCGAAAAACGTTATCACGAATATTTTGAATCATTGAAAAAGAAACATCCCAAAAAGGCCGGTATCATGTTCGGCATGAGTGAAGAGATTGCTCATTTGATTGAAGCAGGAAGCGACATGTATCTGATGCCTTCGCGGTACGAACCATGCGGTTTGAACCAGCTCTACAGCCTGAAATACGGCACGGTTCCGATTGTGCGCGCAACCGGCGGATTGGATGATACGATCCAAGACGTAGGTACCAGCGGCAATGGAACCGGATTCAAATTCCAGAAATACGACGGAAAAGAACTTCTGAAAACGATACAGCGCGCCGTGAAGATGTACGGCGATCAGAAAACATGGCAGAAGGTGATGCGCAACGGCATGGCGAAGGATTTCTCCTGGGAATCTTCGGCGAAAAAATATATCAACCTCTATCGCAGTTTGTTGAAATAGTTGACGATGGCGCAGACGGACTTTGCGGTGTTTATCGATCGTGACGGTACAATCAATGTGGATGTTGATTTCCTCTCCTCTCCCAGCCAGCTGCAACTCATCCCCCGCAGCGCCGAAGCGATCCGGGAATTGAATGATCTCGGTATTCCGGTTATTGTCATCACCAATCAATCCGGCATCGCCCGCGGGATTTATACGGAAGATGATCTGAACGCTGTCCATCATGCTATGGACGAAATGCTTAAAGGATATGGTGCATCAATTCTGCATTACTATTATTGCCCGCATCACCCGACAGACGGTATTGCGCCGTATGTGCGGGATTGCGAATGCCGAAAACCGAAAGCAGGAATGCTGCACAGCGCCAGGAAACAATTCGGTTTTGATCTCAGCCGGTCATTCGTTGTGGGAGATAAACTGATCGATATCCAGGCCGGAAAATCGGTTGGAGCAATTTCCATCCAGGTGGCCACAGGATATGGTGTGCGGGAAAAAGATTCAGCGGCGGGAATCCGTGATTTCTATGCAGCGGACCTGCATGATGCAGTACAATTTATTAAATCTAACGTGAAACAATGACAAAAAATTTCGCTGTTCTCTTTTCCATTCTTCTTTTTGCCGTTGGTTGTGCAGAAAAACCAAAATCGGTCGGCAACGGCCTTCCGAATGTGGACGGTATCTTTACCATCGCCGATACGGTGTTGTATTCTTTCAACGATACTACCTACCGGGTGTCGTTCTCTGCAGGATTTGGAACGAGCAATCTTACCGGCAGGATTTCTGCGACTGAAGAATTGATCACCCTTCTAAACTTCATTCCGAACACGCGAATCGATTCGCTTCGCGGTGCAGTGATCGACACGGCCGAATTGAGATTGATCGTGAATTACCGATATTTTCCGCAAACTCCTCCCATCCGCTTCGATATCATAGAGATTCAAAAATCGTGGGCACAATCGACATTCACGAAGGATTCGTTGCCATTCCTCACCTTTGGCACGAAAGTCCTGGGAACATTTGCTGACTCAATGAACTATCTCAGCACAGTAAAAGCATTGCTGGATACCGTCGAAGTACGGAAATGGGCCGATTCCCACAACGATACGACTGCACCGGACTTTTTCGGATTCGCTCTTCAAGCGCAGCCGGGGGCCAACACAGGCGTTATCGGATTCAGCACTCTCAGCAATTATTCGACCTACGCTCCCCAGTTGTTCATCCGATTCACCAGAAACGGCAGAAAGGATTCACTCACCTTTGCTTCCGGTGAAGATACGTATGTATCCAAATATACAGGCCCAACGACAGTCAATCCTTTGATGGTCCATGGAGCGTTCGGAGTCCGTTCAAAAATTCATTTCAATACAGCGTCCCTGAAAAACAATCCAATCATCAACAATGCAACGTTGCAATTGACTTTGGATACCGTCGCAAGTTCCATTTACGGATATTCCCCCGACACCGTCATAGCGTTGATCGGCATGTCCGGCACAACGCTCGACCAGTCCGATTCAACGATCTACACATACGGTTACAGGTCGTCGGTCGACTCCAATATGTTCCCGGTCTATACGTTTAATCTCACGAAGATCACGGACCGATGGGTTCGGTATGTTAATCCGAATTTCGGATTAACGCTGCGCTGGGGAGTGGAATACAGTACCGCAGAAAAGGCGGTTTTCTTTTCCTCCGCTGCTGCGGACACCACGGTGCGGCCGCGGTTGAAAATTATTTACTCAAAAAAATAATCTATGAAGAAAATTTCTGTTCTCTTGTTCCTGGTGTCGTTCGCCTATGCCGGTAAAGGATCGATTTATTCACGGTACGGCGTCGGCGAGCTCAATCTGTTTATGAGCGGAAAGAATGCCGGCATGGGAAACACAGGACTTGCGTTGTTCGGCGACAGCCACATCAATTTGCTGAATCCCGCATCTTCCGCCTTTATCCCCCGAACGCTGCTTTCCGCAACGTATCAATACAGGAATTATGTTTCTGAAGACAATTCCGGTTCTTCGCTGTTTGGCACCGGCAATATTAGTTCGGCAGCACTGGCGTTCCCGGTGTACGATCGGAACAAGATGGTGTTAACCCTCGGCCTTCTTCCCTATTCTTCCGTTGCCTACGAACAGCAGATCAGCAGCACCGTGGCGGGAAGCAGCTTGGTGCAATCGTTCGACGGACGGGGCGGAATCAATTCGGGACAGATCGGGATTTCGTATGCCGCTGCCACAGATATCTATGTGGGTGTCACGGCGCATTATTTGTTCGGATCCATCTACCGCGATCAGACAATCACATTTCTCAGCGGAAGTAATTTCGGAGGATCGTTCCATCAATCCAATTCTGTCAGCGGCATTGGTTTCACATTCGGCGGTATCTATACCGGCATCGACAAAGCGCTGGGATATTCCGACACGAAACAGATGAATCTTGGCGTGACGATCTTTACCGGTTCGTCCCTGAGTTTTGACGAACAGCTGCTGCGGGATTTCGCAACGAATCAGGATACCTTGACACAGGCAAAGTCCATTACACTCCCCTTCGGCTTTGCGGCAGGCCTTTCTTATACAAAGGATAGAACAAACTATGCCGCCGATTTCCATTTCCAGAATTGGGGGAGTTTTTCGCTGCCGGGAGTTTCGACGTCGTTCCAAAACAGTTTCCGGATCGGCGCCGGAGTGGAATTTCTTCCGGCATCGGACTTCATCAATGATGAATTCTTGAAACGCCTGTCGTACCGTTTCGGTGCATATGTCCACAGAACCAATCTCGTCCTGAACGGCGAATCGATCAACGAATTGTTTATTTCGTCGGGACTCAGCTTCCCGATGAGCATGGAGACGCGCGTTCACTGTTCGCTGGAATACGGCATTCGCGGAACGACCTCTTCGTCGCTTATTAAAGATTCTGTCATCCGGTTCACCGTGGCTGTATCGGCCTCTGAACTGATGTTCATTCAACCACCAATCGATTAACAAGACTATGATTGCCATTGCCAGCGACCATGCAGGATTCCATTATAAGGAAAAAGTAAAAGCGTATCTGAAGCAGCACGGCATCGTGTTTAAGGATTTTGGTACGATGACGATGGATTCCGTGGACTATCCTGATTTCGCCCATGCAGCATCCGAAGCGGTTTCTACCGGAGAATGCGAACAAGGGATCATTGTCTGCGGCACCGGCATCGGCGTTTCCATTGTCGCCAATAAGCATAAAGGGGTTCGAGCAGCAGCTTGTGAGTCGGTAACGGCGGCAGTCCTTTCCCGCAAGCATAATAATGCCAACGTCCTCTGTTTCGGCGAACGGCTGGTAGGTTGGGGTGTTGCAGAAGATATGATCGATGCGTTCCTTCATACGAATTTTGAAGCGGGCAGACATACCCGCAGAGTCGAAAAAATCCATTCATTAACCGGACGGTAATTATGAGCAACATCAACCAATACGATCCAGAGATATACGCCGCGATCAAACACGAACAGAACCGGCAGAACACCAAACTGGAATTAATCGCATCCGAGAATTTTGTCTCCACCGCCGTGCTGGAAGCGGCCGGATCGGTACTGACAAACAAATATGCCGAAGGATATCCCGGCAAACGGTACTACGGCGGCTGCGAGTTCGTCGACGTGGTTGAGAATATCGCACGGGACCGTGTGAAACAATTATTCGGCGCCGAGTATGCGAACGTGCAGCCCCACTCCGGTTCGCAGGCAAATATGGCGGTCTATTTCACATTCATAAAACCGGGCGATAAAGTGCTCGGCATGAATCTTTCTCACGGCGGACATTTGACCCACGGTGCATCGGTGAACTTTTCGGGTCAGTTGTATAATTTCTCTGCATACGGTGTGGATAAGACCACCGGATTCATTGATTATAACGAAGTGGAAGATGTCGCAAAACGGGAAAAACCGAAATTGATCACCGTCGGTGCCAGTGCCTATTCCCGCAATATCGATTACAAAAAATTCCGTGAAATCGCCGATAAGGTCGGTGCATTCCTTTTTGCGGACATTGCGCATCCGGCCGGATTGATTGCAGCAGACCTGCTGAACGATCCGATCCCGTATTGCCATGTGGTTACATCTACAACGCATAAAACACTTCGCGGTCCTCGCGGCGGCATCATTCTTGTCGGAAAGGATTATGAGAATCCCTTCGGCATTGTCGCTCCGAAATCGGGGCGGAAGAAAATGATCTCGGAACTGATCGATTCCATGGTCATCCCGGGAGTGCAGGGCGGACCGTTGATGCATGTGATTGCCGCGAAAGCAATCGCGTTCAAGGAAGCACTTGAACCCCAATTCAAAGTGTATGCAAAACAGGTGATTAAAAACGCTCAGACACTTTCGTACCATCTAATGTCCAAAGGATATATGATCAGTTCCAACGGCACGGATAATCATCTGATGCTGCTGGATCTTCGCAACAAGAATGTTACTGGCAAAGATGCGCAGGAAGCGCTGGATGAAGCAGGTATCACGGTCAATAAGAACGGCGTGCCGTTCGATGATAAATCACCGTTGATCACCAGCGGTATCCGCATCGGCACGGCCGCGCTCACCACGCGCGGTATGAAAGAGAATGAGATGAAAACGGTCGGCGATTTGATCGACGAAGTGCTTCAAAACGTCGGCAAGACCGATGTCTATGAGAATGTGAAGAAAAAAGTGTTCGATCTGTGCAGCGCATTTCCACTCTATAAAGAACTGATGTAATGCCGAACGATCAGCCGAAATCGGATGAACGGGAAATGGGATTTCTGGACCACCTGGAGGAACTGCGCAGGAGGATCTTGATTGCTGTTCTCTCCGTTTTGTTCGTTTCGATTGCCGCTGCGTTCTTTTCAGATTTCCTTGTAAAAGAATTGTTGCTTGGACCTCTGCTGGCAGTTGGATTGAAAGCACAAGTGCTCACGCCGTACGGCATTATGTTGACATACATGCAGGTAGTGCTGGTGATGGGCATTATCGGCGCGATGCCGATCATCCTGTATCAGTTCTGGAAATTCGTCGCTCCGGGTCTGCTTCCGAACGAGCGCAAATATGCTTCCGGCATCGTCTTTTTCACATCACTCTGTTTTCTGTCCGGCATTGCGTTCGCGTATTTCATCCTTGTCCCGACCGCACTCAAATTCTTTTCCACCTTCGGCACAGATGTGTTCGTCCTGAACATTGCTATAAATGAATATATCAGTTTCATGCTCAGCCTGATTCTCGGAGCGGGACTGGTGTTCGAACTGCCAATGATCACCTATTTCCTGACCAAAATCGGAATCGTCAATCCTGGCATGATGCGCAAATACCGACGGCATTCCATCGTCGCCATTCTGATTATTTCTGCCGTTGTCACACCGACGCCGGACATCATGACGCAAACCCTGCTTGCCGCACCGATGATCCTATTATATGAGATCAGTATTTTCATTTCCAAATTCGCACAAAAAAAACCGACGCGGCCAACCGCGTAAGAAGAGTATTACATGGCATTAACTGTAACCCAATCGCTCGACGACATTAAAGCGCCGGTCGAAAAAGAAATAAAAGAGTTTTCAGGATTTTTTAAGAATGCGATGCGGTCCAACGTGTTCCTGGTAGACACCATCGCACGGTACATTGTAAAGCAAAAAGGGAAACGAATCCGGCCTATTATTGTGTTCCTCTGCGCCAAAGCTTGCGGAAGCGTCAATGAAAGCACTTTCCGCGGTGCAACGCTGGTGGAAATCCTTCACACAGCAACGCTGGTGCATGACGATGTAGTGGATGATGCCGATACACGGCGCGGACTTGCCTCCATCAATGCTGTCTGGAAAAACAAGATTGCCGTACTCATGGGCGATTATCTTCTCTCCACCGGATTGATGATCTCCCTGAACCATAACGATGTCTATTTCCTGAAGGTCACATCCGATTCGGTTCGGAGAATGAGCGAAGGCGAGATTTTGCAGATCCAGAAAAGCCGCGAACTGAATATGGATGAGCCAACCTATTTGAAGATCATCTCCAATAAAACAGCTTCGCTCCTTTCCACCTGTTCCGAGATCGGCGCTGCGAGTGTCACGGACGATGCTACCCAACGGAAGTTGATGAAAGAGTACGGGGAGAATGTCGGTATGGCATTTCAAATCCGGGACGATATACTGGATTTCACCTCCCGCAAAAGCATTCTCGGAAAGCCAATTGGCGGAGACATGAAAGAGAAGAAACTGACACTTCCTTTGATTCATGCTCTGAGTCAGGCACCGAAGAAGGATTCAAAAAAAGTATTGAAAATGATCAAGGCAGGCACATCCGGCAAGGATGTGGAATTTATCGTCGATTTCGTCCAGCGCAACGGCGGTATCACCTATGCCGAACAACGCGCCCACGATTTTGGCAATGCGGCACGGGAATGTCTGGCGCCGTTTCCCGATTCGGGTGCCAAACGATCGCTGGAACACTTTATCGACTTCGTTGTGGAGCGGGAAAAATAAAAATTCTCGACGCTTGCCCAAAGAAGTCCTTCGGACTTGTTACGCGATATTTCCTCAATTGAATAAATACAAAACCCTTTCTTCAGAGAAAGGGTTTTGTATTTAGAGCGGATCTGTTTCATCCATTCCTTCCGGCAGACTAATTTCCGGCTTTTTCTTTTTCTTCTTCGGCCTTCCCCCTTTGCCATCTTCAATCTCAATATCCGGAATATGGTTGAATGCGATTCGAGCAGGGGATGATTCCAGCGCCGAATGCGCTTCCCCAAAGTACAACGCCGTTTTCCCGAACCGCAGATTGAGCTCATCCACAGCAGCATTCAGCGCAGTGGACCGTTCTTCATTATCGAACATGGAAGGAGTATGTTCTTCTTCCGGCGTCAAATTCAGCAGCGTCACAGAGACTTGCAGTGGAGTTTCATTGAAATGCGGTTTTCGTTCGAGCATTTTCGTTAAAGCCAGAGTCAATTGCAGTGTATCCGAAGTTTCTGTGAAGGTGATCTCGTCGCTCCACTGTTGATCATTATAATACCGGATGCCGGCGTACATTGTTTTTGTACGATATTTCATGTCCCGCAAACGCATCGCCGCTTTCTGAAGCATCCTGTGCATCACTGCAACGGCTCCTGTGGTATTCCGTTCTTTGGGAGTAAGCATGTGCGAGTGACCAATCGTCGTATGGTGGACAGGGGCAAGCGGAGGTTCAATCCCGCGAAGACGTTCATACATTCTGTCCCCTTCTATTCCTCCCCACACTGATCGTAATTTTTCCTTTTCCGCAGAGCACAATTGTTCAACAGTATAGATCCCGTTCCGGTAGAGCCGTTTCACCATATTCCGACCGATTCCGGTCAGATCCTGTAATTCCAAAGGATAAAGAATTTCCGGAAGGTCCTGTTCCTCGATCACTATCAGTCCATTCGGTTTCTGCATATCAGAAGCGGTCTTAGCGAGAAAGATATTCGGAGCAATGCCAACGGAGGCCCGCATGAATTCACCGCATCGATCGGCGATGGTTTGCTTAATTTTCTTCGCCAATGCAACGGCATTTTCTTTTTTTGTCTGGCTTCCGCTCAGTTCGCACGCCATCTCATCGATCGATTTTACCAGATATACCGGAATACATGATTCCACTGCTTCAATCAGCTGATGATGATAGCGGACATAAAGCGGCGGCCGCGCTTCGAGCACGATCAATTCGGGACACTTGAGACGTGCTTCTTTTGCTGAAGTCCCTGTTTTGATTCCGAACTTCTTTGCTTCATAACTGGCAGCGATACACGCAGTGTTTTCCGCCATCACCGGCAGGACAACTACCGGTTTTCCCCGAAGGTGAGGGTTCTCCTGCTGTTCGACGGAGGCAAAGAAAGCGTTGAAATCTATGAAGAGAAAACGAAGAGACATTTCTAAAAACAATTGATAATGGATAATTGATAATGACGTTTTGGAAAAGACTGTTTTCCTCTGAGAATTCTTATCCCGCAACAAAAAGCGGGGCTTCAAATTGACATTTTATTTACTCATGGCGTGAATACGATCCCATTCTTGCTTTGCCACCGGCTGTACAGAAAGACGGCCAATCCGCACCAGCGGCATCGCTGCTAATTCCTTTATGGACTTGATGGATGCAAGTGAAACAGGTTTTGACAGTTTCTTCTCCACCTCAATTTCAATCACCACAAGTTTTTCATCCTTCGCTTTAGGATCGCGATAAGGATCTGAAACTATTTTCACAGTACCGACGATTTGTCGTTCGTCGCCGGTATGGTAGATAAATGCCCGATCCCCTTTTTTCATCGAACGAAGATGTTTCAATGCCGGAGCGGCTGATACTCCGCTCCAAACAGTTTTCTTATCACGGATCAGGTCGTCGAACGAATATTCAGAAGGTTCGGTTTTAAGGAGGAAATAGTTCATGGGGAATAGATTACTGTTTTGAGTTTTGAGTTTTGAGTTTACAGTTGTTTTAAATCAGATCCACAAATCTTTGTCATTTCGAGGAGTGGTGCCGAAGGCGCCGCGACGAGTCCCGTCACGAAGTGATGGCTTCGCCAAGGGGATCCTCCAAAGGAGTCCTTCGGACCTTTGGGAAAATCTCGCCTTACGCTCTGAGATTTCTCATCCCGATGTGTCTTAAGAAAAACTCCCAGCATCGGGATTCGAAATGACAGGCTTTAACGCTGTCATTTCGAGGAGCCTCGTATTTTTTTCTTCAAGCGACGAGAAATCTCTCTTGTATTCTCTAAGATTTCTCACCCCGAAAAACGGGGATTCGCCACGAGGTGGCCCCGACGGGGAAATGACACTCTTTAGCACTGTCATTTCGAGGAGTGGTGCCGAAGGCGCCGCGACGAGTCCCGTCACGAAGTGATGGCTTCGCCAAGGGGATCCTCCAAAGGAGTCCTTCGGACCTTTGGGAAAATCTCGCCTTACACTCTGAGATTTCTCACCCCGATGTGTCTTAAGAAAAACTCCCAGCATCGGGATTCGAAATGACATTTTTTCTCCTTAGAGTTCACTGTCTCTTCCCTAGTGATCTCCTTTTACGACACTATTATCGCATCTTCACCAGTTTGGAAAGCCCTTCAATCTGTTTGTTCTCATGCTTCACAATTAACTTATAAAAATAGACACCATTACCGATCTGGTCGCCGTCCTTGTCTCTGCCGTCCCACGGAATCCTGTTAAATCCGATGATCGCATGAATGTTCAATTCCTGGATCAGTCGTCCGGCGACGGTGTAGATTTTGATCATCACTTCGTCCGGATTCGACGGCCCTGCCAAATTGAATGTAAAATGTGTGCTGTTGCTGAACGGATTCGGGATGTTATAAAGATCAAGGATCCGGAATTCCGACGCTACGTTGACGTAGATGAGAATCGTATCCGAATAATTTTGCGCAACATCCTTGGCATAAATCCGGAAGACATTTTCACCGCTCTTCAATTCGGGAGTCCAGCGGATATCCGCCCGGCCGGGTGCATTTGTATTGATCATTTCTGCAATGCCTGGTTCAAACGGAACGGCATCATTATTTAATTCAATCCTGAAATTCGATGTATCGGACTGCACAATACCTGTGGGATTGTCATCAGTATAGGATATCCGGATATCAGGATGCTGTCCGATATAGTCGCCATTCACCACCTGCAGTCCGTCGATGGTTACCTGCAATAACGGACGCGTGGAATCCGCCAGTACAACGAACGGAATCGTGACAACGTTATTACTTTTCGTTTGTTCCGAGAGGCTGTCCCGTGGATCAATCTCAAAGGTAAATGCATGATTTCCTTTTCTGCCGCGTGTATCATACGAAACTGATACATCGGCCGAATCATGTGCCGGAACGCGCAGGAATTTTTCCAGCACCACATAGTCGATGCCGGCCGTACTGGACCGCAGCTGCACCAAAACACTTTCCGCCTGAATCGTGCTGACGTTGTACACCTTTCCTGTAAATTGAATATTTTCCCCTTCCATCACCTGATCGCGGTCTATTACAGACGATTGACGCGATACGGCGAGCTCTGTAGAAGACGTGGCAGAGATTTTCCAGGACTTTATTGCGGGAGAATTCACCGAGGCAACCGTTTGGCGGTTCTTCAATATTGACGGTACAGCAAGAGTGAACAACAGTTTCCCGGACCGATACAGTTTTGTATTAATTGCTCCAAGTGAAATAGTGTTTTGATTGAGCACTGTCAATAACGTATCAAAACTGTTTTTCGAAGATTTACCGATAAACTGTGTCTTTACCTCTGCACCGGATGGAATACTACTTTCCAGTTGCAGCTGGTAGAGAGAGTTGAACGGTCCAAGCACCGGCGTTTCGATCGTCCCAATCCGTTCAATCTGCACCACCGTGGTTTCGGCAAGTGCACTGCCGCTGTTTTGAGGACGATACATTTCCGGGACAGTTCCTGGTGCAGCTCCTTTCCTTCCAATAATCGTCCAAGAATCCCTGAACGCTAACTGATCGATATACGCGCTTCCGATTGTTTTCAATGCATTACGAGTGGTTGGTTGGAGATTATTCGCGCCTTCGTCCACAACGACATCGACTACCACCAAACCATTTTGTATTGAAGTGATAAACTGTGTCAGCGAATCAGCTTCGTTAGGATCTGCCGTGATATTGAATCTCCGTTGAGACACAACGCCGAAGTGCACGGTATCCAGCACCGTAATATTATGCCCGCTGCCGAGGATCGGTGTTAACAGATTCATTCCATTAACTTCGAGTGCGCCCATGTTGCCGTCGCTAAAACCGGCTGAACGAGCTTTGATAATAAATTTCGTATCAACAATTCGTGCTCCGCTGTCGGCAGAAAAGACAATATGATTGAAGATATTCTGGTTCCATGCGACGGGATCTAATTGTCCGAACGCTGATGAAGATGAGTCTCCGCTATAGAATGAACCAGTCGACCAGTCTCTGCCGCTGTTTTGTATTTTCACTCTCCAATAATAGCGCTGCTGTTTATTCAATCCCGGTAAGAGGAATGTTGTCGCAAACTGTTCAAACTGTTTTATCTGTGCTTGTTTTGTGGAGAAGTTAGACACCGTATCCACCTCAAGCTGAATCATTGGATTTGATCCCGCATCAAGCGTCGGATTCAAGAAAATAATCCTATCGACGTAAGAAATACTGTTTGGCGCCGGGAAAATCACATTAAAATCTGTCGTCACGACAGTAAAGTAAAATGTAGAGAAATTATCTGATTCCGATGATTCTGAGATCAATCCATTATAATCTATATCAACGGAGAGTTGGTGTTCGCCCGAATTCTTCAATATTGGAATTGCCACGGTGAACGTGTCATACGCAACGGGGTACTTCCTGCGCACGATCTCCGTGGAAAGCAGATCGGCATTATAATAATGCTTTATCTGGATCGAAATAGAGTCATTCACCAGTGATCCGGTATTGGCATACACAATCGTACACCATGCCGTGTCCGTATTGACAGACACCTGCGCTGGTGAGATCGTGACCGCATTTTGCGTAATGACAAGATTCGGCTGCAGGGGATTGCCGGGGCTTTTTTTGATGAAATATGAGTAGGTAAATGTATTATTATCCCTATAGAATTCTCGAATAGTCGAATCCGGATCGATCATTAGTCTAATATCTCTTCTTCCGCTGCCAAGCAAAGTGCTATATTGCGTTGATATTTCTTGATATGAATCCGATTGAATGGAATCGATTACCTGAGTTGCCATTGTTTCAACGTAATTATTATCCCATGTACATATTAAGGCAAATGGAACATTTTTCACAGTTGTTCTTCCGGCGTTGTAAATCCTGTAATGAAATTCTAGTTTTTCTCCTTGCACGATAGTATCATTTGCTGATATCTCCTTCAAGGTATTGTCCTCTTTGACGTGATACCCCGTAAATGTCTTACTATAAGTCCCTAATTCAGTGAGTGGAGAATACTGAACTTCCACAGTATGCAATTCCGGTGACAGATATTCAGAATTCACTTTAAAATCGTACACTAATTTAATAAATGGTATATCAGAACTGACAGCATTCAATGAAATAGTAGAATCATTCGATGCAGCAATCGTATCTTCCGATGCATTAGTATGAATACCTACGACTGAAGTAACAATGGACGTGCCGATTGGTATAGTCCTATTCGTCGTCACCTTACCCCAACTTGCTGCAGGTCCCAGAATTGGCAGAATACTTCTTCCGGATGTAAACGTTCTGGTATATGTCGTTTCTACAATTGCTTTGGATGCTGATGCCGGGAAATATGCTTCCAGTGCACTTCCAGGAGCTCCTCCTTTTTTTCCGATAACAGCCCACGATCCTTGATAGGAATACGTACTCTGATATACTGCCCCGATCGATGCATAGGCATTTTGTACGGAAGTCTTTAAACTTCCTCCAGTAGAAACCGCATCGGCGACAACTGAGATAAGAATATCCCCTGAAGGAATACTATCAATAAATACTGCTAACGAATCCATTAATGCTGGTGTGCCATACGTATCGAACTGTTTAATAGAAATAATTGATAACGAAATAGGATTTATATGAGCGAGACTGAATGAACGTACAAACGTATTTGGGAGAATATTAACACCATTCATCTCTATGCTTACCGCCGAGCCTGCCAGATATCCGGCAGAGATTGCCCGAAGGGTGAGTGGATCATTGGAGACTTTTAAAGTATTCTGAAAGAATGACAAATTCGTATTATTCAATGCGCTAAAGCCCAATGAATCCGCTATGCCAAGCTCTGTTCCTGTAGTTACGCCGGAATAGTAAGTGCCATAATTCCATTGCGCTGAAGGAGATGCGATTTTTATTCTCCACCAATACCGTCTCCCCTTATCTAGTGTTGAAACATCGAATACAGAAGAAAATTTATCCGCTGCTGTAGTAAATGCTTTCGAATTAGTGAATTCAGCCGACGTATCGATCTCAAAATATACTATCGAACCTGTATCTGGTAGTACAGCAGGGTTCAAAAAAACTACTTTAGAGACAGCGGCGGTATTCCGTTCGTTCGGCGATAGGATTTTAATATCCGTCGACAGTACCGTGATAATTTTTTCTGCCCTATTATTGGCTTCGTTAATTTCAGGAATATTATTTAACGAATCGATCGTGATTATGATTGAATGTTCGCCGGCCATACCTCGTATATATGCTGAGAATACAATTGTATCCGCATTGAGCGGCATTGGTTTTTTGAGAATAATATTTTCAATCGTAGTGTTGTTGTAACGATGGAGTATTCGGATATCGACACTGTCCATTGTCGTGCTACCGTAATTCCTGAGCTGTAACTTCACAGTAGCATTCATCTCTTTATCTGTGTGCGTTCCCGGAGATTCGATCCCGGCATCATTTATTGCTATATCTGGGGAAAAAGGAACACGTAGCTCTACCGATGGATCACCAATTAAACTGTTTGTGTAGAGCATTACTTGATTTACAGAGCTGAAGTTCCCCTGCGCCAACTGAATTTTGGATAACAAATGAGCTTTTCCAATGCCAACGATAGAATCTTGAAGTATTTTTTTGTAGAATTCTTTCGGGAGAGTAGACGCAATCGATGTGAAGCCAAGCGCCGAATTACCAATATACCCAATCGCATACGATTGAGGTCCGACGACGAATAATTCGGAGAACGATACTATTTGTGGCTCGGCGAATTTTCCTGTGGAGCAACCGAAATCCGTAACTAAAGGAAATCTCCCCGCGCTATTTTTTAATTGCGCAGGATCTAAAATGCTGTTATCCCACGTTTGCGTACCACTGTGACCGATGTAGGAAATGAATACAGATCCCGCAGAAATTGCATCTTTAAATTCCTGAGGCGAATATGGGCCGAAGTCCGACTGCGGAGAGGTCGTCTTATAGAAATGGACTGAATTCCCTCCGATTGGAGCCGGATCGATATATGATTTTTTTACAAAGTCGTTTGTTTCTTTAAAACTTGCGATCTGCCCGGATACCGTTGGATCGCCGCCAGAAAAAAGCAGGTATCTCTTATTCCACTCCGTATTTGGCTGAATCTCATACAGCATTACTCGGTTCAAATATTCCGATACTTCCCCAACATTATTCACCGGCAATCGGCCGACAAACATTTGCGGATAATTTGAAAGTGATTTCCACGTGACAAGCATTGGATCGCTGACCGGATATCCGTATGAAGGAACGTAATTTTTTGCAGAATAATTTTTATAAACAAATTTGTAATCGTATGACGCGTCACCGATGAACATTGCATACGCCGGCATTGGAGAAGGCCAAATTGTTGTTGATTGTAAAAATAATTGCACAGCTTCAGGAGTTTGATATCCGTATCCAAACTCATCGAAAATATCATCCACATCAATCAGTTTAGCCTTCAATTTTTTTGTCTCCGTCAGGAATGTGGAATACGGCAAAGACTCATTATAAAATTTCACATTAGCTACCATCACAAAATCGGCTTGAGATGCATTCCCACGAATATCGATAAATTGTTTCTTCTTCACTATCGTCGGAGTTAGCACTTTTGTTTGTGGAAGAAGATAGTACTTATCCCCAACCGCGACGGTATCGGTAAACCGAGCAGTATAGGGGCCGGTTCCAGAAAAGATTATTTGTGAAATCCTTTTTGGTATCGGACGAATTTTATAAATTAGAATGTTTTTCTTAGTGAGATTTGATAGGACGACGGTGCGAAGCGCAGTTGTCGTTACTTTCCGGAATTCAAAAGATAATGAGTCGCTGATCGCCTTTATTTTTCTCGGAATTTCTATTTCAAGCCAATCGGGTATTATCCAGTTGACGGAAGTGGATGCGGTAGGATAAGAAAAAATTGAAATATTATTTGTCCCGTTTTGTAAGGAAGAATCGAGGAAAACACTGGAACTGATCTTATGTTCATATCGATTAATTGTATCTTGATCCAGGTCTTTTCCCGAAACAGAACCTTTTCCCACGCGAATTCCCAGTACATGAGCTTTCGCCGATATTGATGCTCCCCAGCTGACATATTTTGCATACACTTTGCCTGTGTCTCCAGCAACCACATCAGTGACCGAAAATGTCTGCTTCATTTCCTGATTTGCAGCCAGAAATCTCCATCCCCAGACATCATGAGATGTCCACAAAGGGTTTTGCTGTAACACTTGATCGCTGTTTGTATATTGAAGAAATACATTTTGTTCAAAATGTCTAAAGTCTGTATATGTTTGGAGAGTTTCAGCAGTTGATTCGGCTACTCCATTTTCCATCATCCGGCTTCCATTTCCGGGTGAGTACGTTAACCAAAGAACAGTCGAATCTGAATACCGGTTAAGATACTCATTATACTCTGTTGTGCCAGTAGAAATTACTCGATGGTTACCGGTATAATTTCTTTGTGCAGGAAACTCCACGTAATCAGTATCATGAAATACTCCGTCATTTTCACCGGCAACATAGAGCGGATATTCCTTTCCGTTGGAGAACAGTTTGATCGACCTTGGGTCAACAGTGAGTATTTCGGGATATATAGAATCCAGAACTGCATACGATAGTCGATAGATTCCATCTCTTCCTATTATCAACTTTAGATATTTTAGTGTAGGATCAAACCATGCTGTGCTGTCTGCAGCCGTATTTTTGATGGAATATGGAATCGCCTCTTCGTAATTCAGGATCATCTCTTTTAACTGTTCCTCAAAATACGGATCCTTTTTAGGGCGGGGGATGGCTGCAACGGTAGTTCCGCGGAGTGCTTTCCGTTGCACTGTTAACCGAACACCTGCAATGTATCGAAGGGAATTGTCCTTGCTATTTTTTACCAGCGGTGAAAGCTCGATCTTTGCGAGATAATATCCTCTATACCATTCATATCCTGCAACTGATATTGAAGGAACAGACGGTATGGAGGATGTTAACTCTTTCAGTTGTAAATCTGTCGGTGCGGCCGTAAGTAATGCCGAATCCTTTCCTAAAGTATATGTAAAGACATTTTCTTTGGACTGTATCTGGAACAGTTCAGTGCGTACATTGGAAACATCAAGGCGCAGTTCTTCGGTCGGTGAAATTGCCACATAAAAGTATTTTTTGGGAACATCGGCATCAATAATCTGCAGATCGGCAATATTACTGACCTCTATATCAATGGTTGAAACCGCACCACCGGAGCGGGCAACAGTCACCTTTCCCCAAGAATATCTGTTTTGTGTATCGCCACTCCAGAGTAGTCCGAATGACACACTATGCAACAACAATAGAATGGTGATCCTGTTTAATGATGACGATGTTATTGTAAATATTCGGAATCTAGAAAAAACATGTTGAGAATAAATCATTGCAGACTTTCCCCTTTGACAGCAAGATAAACAGCAGCCGTTTGTTTTGCAATCATATCCCAATTGAATCGTTCACCGAGCAATGAAGAATAGTCTACTGTTGCGTTTTTTGAGAGTTTCAGAGTCATACATTTTGCTAATTCCTGGACATCTTTGATGTGAAAATAATTTTCCTTCGACAAGCCAACTTCCAAATGCGCTGGAATATCACTCACGAGAATATCGAGATGATAACTCATTGCTTCTAATAAGGAGATTGGTAATCCTTCATGATAGGAAGCTTGAATAAATAGTTTCGCATGCGAATAGAGTTGCCGCATATTCTCCCCCGTGACAGTTCCCGCCATAACAACTTTATTCTTCTCTGCCAACCGTTTCAATGCACGACTGTAGGAAGTCTCATGGTCTGCACTGCCGGCAATTACTAACGCACAACGAATGTCCTTCAACAATGAATATGCTTGAATGACATCATGCATCCCCTTCTCTTTCACCAGGCGGCCGACACATAGAATATATCCATTTTTCAGTAGTCCTAATTTCTGAAGATATGAGGTGTCGGTGGTTCTTGGTTGAACCGACACACCATTGGGAATCTGGAAAAGCCTTTGCGCGCTGATTTTTATTGAAAGACCAAACGCGATATGGTGTGAGACGGCAATAACAGCATCAGCAAAGCGCACTCCAACCGCCTCTCCCAACCGAAGCACCAGGCGGGCAAACGGACCCCACTTTTCACGCCTGTAATCCTCACCCTGGTGCGTCATCACGACGTTCATCCCCAGTAATTTTGCGAGCGGTGCAAAGATCGACGGGCCAATACCATGGATATGAAGGATCTCTGCACCGTGATATTTTGCTATCCATATACCGATAAAAGTGTGAATTATCGCTTCGAAATATTTTGAAACAGGGGACGCAACGTGCATCAGCTTGACTCCACGAAACATTGTATTCCCGAAATCACGGACATAGTGGCGTCGAGTGATGACAGTAATATCGTGACCTTGATCCGCCAACCGGGGGTACAACTCTTCGCAGTGTTTTTCGATACCGCCCTGAATTCCGGGGATACCGCGTGTTCCTATTACAAAAATCTTCATTTTGGCGGTTTTCAAATAGATTCTTTTTTGTTGATAACCATGTGATACACTTCCAGCAACTCGTCCATCATCCGCTGACGGGTGAATAATGCCTGATATTTTTTTATTGCATTTTGGCCATACTCATGAGTTTTATCAGGATTCTTCAGCAGATATTTTATCGCTTCAGCGAGTGCTTCAGGATTTTTGGGCGGGACTAATAATCCGTTGACGCCGTCTTCAATAAATTCTGTGATTTCACTGATGTTAGATCCTATATAAGGCTTTCCAATACTCCCACCCTCCAATAGTACGATACTAAAACCTTCCTGCAAAGAGTTTAATACCATAAATTCTGAGATGTTCATGATTGCTTCGACATTATACATACTATCAATGAAGATTATTTTCTCTTGCAGGCCCAACTGTTTCACCAAGGATCGGAGATATTCTTCCAGCTCACCATGTCCTTGCAACAGTAATATTGTATTCTTGAATTCTCCATTTTGAATGACCCGATGAAACGCTCGAATAAGACTCTCTCTGTCTTTCGATGTTCGAAATTGTGCAGTAGATGAAATAACTCTTGCATCAGTTGGAATGTTCAATGTTGTTCGTATATTTTGAATTTCATTGTCGTCATAATTCCGAAATGCATTAATCCCATTATAGACAGTTCTCGTCTTTTTAGGATTAGCTCCGAAGTCATCAACCACAACCTTACGGACAGTTTCTCCGCAACAAATGACATAATCTCCGAAAACAGATATTTTCTTCTTTTTACTAAATGTGTTATGGTACGATGTTATTAGCGATACAGAAAAGACTGAAGCTACTATCGCTGCAACCAATTGTGAATACCTGGTATGAGAGTGGATAATATCGAAACGGCTATTCTTACATAATTGCAATAGCCGATATATTGACGGCACAATACCGGTAAAGTTTTTTTTGAACGTTCCAACATGAAGCAAAGATAGCGGGACAAAACGAATATTCTGATCTAGTTTTACCCGATAGTTCCCGGGTGTCGCCGCAACTGTCACAACATTGCCGGCGTGATGCATATAGTTTGCTACATCAATCACATGCGCAGGCACACCGCCCGGGGAAAGCTCATCTGTGATAAATAAGATATTCATTTTTATTAAGTGCGAAGATATTTAATTCTTTTGAGACAACAGCGTGGAGAGATGTTGCAGTAACACATCAATCCGTTTGTCCCATGTGTTATTGTCGGCAAACAATGTTCTTACTGCGGCCTCTTTTGGATCGTGATTTTTTATTTGTTGATCAATCAATGCGAGAAACTCCTCATGTAAATCGGCCAAATGAATGATTTCTGAATAGTATTCGAGTTCCTTTGTCCGTGTCGCAACAATAGTAACTCCCGCAGCGCAATATTCATATAATTTTAAGGGATTTACTACTTCGGTAATAAGATTATTGATGAAAGGAATAATGGCTATCGTAAATTGACTGAGAATATGAGGAGCTTCGACATGCGATTGCATACCGGGTAATTGAACATTGGGATATTTCGAAAGTGCAGCAAACAATTTTTTTGACACAGGCGAAACAATTGTTACCGTACAATCAGAAAATCGTTTTATTATTTTTTCAATTAACTCCAGATCAATCCAACGGGAATCCAGCGTGCCAATATAGCCAATTACTACAGTGTTCTTCTTCTCTGCTATTGACGATGGAACAGATTGGATAAATTCTTTCGTGACAGCATTCGGTAAAAACAGTTTTTGAACGGCAGGGTAATCTTTATCCAACAAATTGTTCATCGTCTGGGCACTGTATGTAATCAGATCAGCTTCTGCGGCGAGCCTGCTTTCTCCTGTTTGTACTCTGCGAAATGCTGATGCGTTTCTACTTGTCACTTGCAAGGCATCACAACAGTCATAGACAAGAAGTTTTGCCGGAACATCCTTTCTGCTGACAAATCCATACCACCAGTACGGAAACATTGTCATAACGATGGTCTTATCCCAGTCATTCCCGTGAAATTGTTTTTTGAACCACCGGCGAAACAGTTGGATATCAATCCATGGCGTTAGACTGCTTCTGAAAAAAGTCGGCACAGTTGGCGGTGTCAATATTTTCAGATTATTGATTTTCTCCCGCTCTTCCTGTTCATCAATACTGTATCTGTTAAAATACTTCCGAAGGAAGGCGCGTGTTTTAAATGCAACTGATGGCATATCTTCCACATACGTCACCTGGAACCCTCGCCGGGCTAATTCCTTCGCCAGTGCATGCTCACGCATGGGGAGGAACTTGAAGCTGGTGTTGCCAAAGAAAATGAATTTCATTCCATTCAAAGAACTCATCTCATAACACCGTTATAAGAATGAACAAAATCACTGCATGCTTTCCACCACAAAATATATGTGTGCAAGATATCCGGTCCCTTCGTAATATTATGATGCTTACATATTCTGAATATCCGCCATGGGCTTGTCACTACCTGGATAAAATAAAATATGATTCGTTGAAGTAATGGATTATGTTTGCGGACAAAATACATCTGGCTCCTTGACATATAATAGATCGTCCGGAAAGCAGATAATCCTTCTTTGTTTTTAGTCCAATGTATTACTTTCGAATCCTTAGCACACGCAAGACCATATCCAAGTTTACGAATTCGGTAACATATATCAGTATCATCATAATAGAGAAAAAAAGATTCATCAAAACCAAGCACACAACGGATGACAGAAGCAGGGAATAAAATGGATGCACCGTTTAATCCGATAACCTTTTCATGCCTCCCCATTGGTAATGAAGTGAATGTATAGGCATCAACCGTCTTTGTCCATTTTTGCAGTCCTACAGCGAACAACGAATATACTGGCGTTTCCTGTTGATGTGGATCGACAATATTGGAAACAACTGCACCCAGAGATTGATATTTGTGAAACTCATTTAACAGTAACTGCAAACTATCTTTCATCAATTCTACATCTGAATCTAATTTCCAAATGAATTCAGTATCAGGCGAACAAGCATTTATTGCCCTATTGAGCGCCTTAACTGCTCCCACATTATCAGTGTTCTTCAACAATACAATAGTATAATACAACTTGCGGTATTTTTTGATGAATTGTTCGATACTTGACGCAGTTCTATCTGTCGACGCATTATCGACAAAGATCAATTCTAATCCCTTTTTAGGATTCTGTAAAGCTTGTATAGATTGCAAAAGTCGAGGTAAATCGGATTCAGAATTATAGGTTGGTATGATAACCGAAATGAGCATTATCGTCGTTTCCTAGTCATTCGAGCGGCATAAGTTGCCAGAATTTTCTTTGTCAAACGCTGACACTTTTTATCCCACCGCCAGCACAATTCCGTTCCACGATATCTCTCCTTTACACTTTGTAAATCTCCATCATTTTCACCAAAGCCCCATTTGCTAAAAAAATAAATATTATTTTCGTGCAATGTAGCGGTTTTAGTTCGAATAGGATTGGGTTTAATAATGTTTAAATGCTTAAAAACATCCGTAATCCAGGTCCACTTTTTTTGACCAATAATTGCCATGAAAAATGAACTAACGGAAATACGCAATAGGTTTGTCCGTGAATGTAATAATTCGGGATCTGTCCCCACATCTCTTTTATTTCTGCCAAATCCATAACTGAGATGAAATAATATAATTTCGGGAAGAATAAAGTTCTTTTTACCCTGTAATCGAATCATCATCGCTTGATCAACATCTTCAGTCCAGAGTCGATAATATTCATCGATTTTCCAGTTTTCTTTTCTGATTAAAGCGCATGTTCCCAAGAATGCATCTACTTCAATTGGAGTTGATGATAACGTTTCATCGATGAAATATTCTCCACTTTTAAGAAATTGAATTATTGATTTGTCTTTATCATCAAAGAAATTTATCCCCTGCATTTCTATTTTCCCGAGTGGATTTACCACTGTAACGCCGACACCTCCAATTGCTTCATCGGTTTCACAAAACTCCACTAATTTATATATCCAATTCTCTTGGAGTAAAAATGCATCTGCATCGATCCTAATAATAAACTTGCTATTTTCATTAGTGCGTTGGAATCCATTCCGCAATGCTTTTGTGACTCCTTGATTCGATTGATAAATATAGTGCACATAGGGAAACTTGCCTCCTTGCATCCAGGAACTGATCGTCGCTTCCGTGCTATCACTACTTCCATCATTGATGATGACGATTTCAGCTTTACCTCCGTTTGCTTCATAATGGAGGATTGACTTTCTAATCGATTCAAGCACTAATGTTATTGTTAATTCATCATTAAAAGTTGCGACAAGTATGCTTACAAACGGTAAATGTTTCATTCTAATATTCCATATCCTTGAATTTATTCAATGATTGAGCAACCACTTGATCCATATTATAGTATTTATAACTCGCAAGTCTACCGATAAAGTGTGTGTTCTTCAATTTCATCGCTTCTTTTTCATACATCTTGTAAATTGCATCATTTGCTTTTGTCGGGACAGGATAATACGGTTCTCCCGTTGACATAGGATATTCCCTAGTTATCGCCGTCATTGGATGCCTCTGTCCTGTCAAATACTTCCACTCATTTATTCTGGTATAGTTAAATTGGTTTGGGTAATTAATCGATGCTACTTCTTGGAAAAATTCCTTGTTTATAATCTCATGCTCGAATCGCAATGATCTGTACGGCAGCTTTCCAAAAGAATAATGAAAATACTCGTCAATCGGTCCGGTGTAAATTAGTTTATTGAATTTCGTCGAAGGAATCTCTACAAAATTTGTCCCTATCGATAAATGAATATTCTTGTGTGATATCATCCGTTTGAACATTGCTGTATATCCATGTAAAGGCATATATTGGTAAATATCATCAAAATATCTTGAATCAGTATTCGTTCTCACTGGAATCCTTCCGCACACTGAAGGAGCGAGATCGGCAGGATCTTGTCCCCATTGTTTGCGGGTATAGCCTTCATATAGTAATGAATATAGCTTTTGTCCCACTCGTGAAATGACAAATTCTTTTGAATTATTTGCAATCGTAATTGGAACTTTTTGTTGATTAAAAAAATCATTTACCTCATCATCGGTAGACAATTCCAGTTGAAACAATAAATTAACAGTATTTCGATTGATAGGCATCGGAACTAACATCCCATCAACCGAAGAAAGGACTCTATGTTCATACTTTCTCCACTTTGTAAACTGTGACAAGTAAGAAAAAACTGTATTGTCATTAGTATGAAAAATATGAGGGCCATAGTGATGGATCAATATTCCTTCCGATGTTGTAGAATCAAATGCATTGCCGGCGATATGATCCCGTTTATCGATCAACAACACCTTTTTGTCACGTTGAGATGCAAGCCGTTCTGCCATAACGCAGCCCGCAAAACCGGCACCCACAATTAAATAGTCATATTTCATACTGTAATATCATTTGAAGAAAAAAGTCCGTGCAACCGAATATGAAAATATAATGTACTAATCAAAACAGTGCACTCTGCCAGTACTGTGGCAACAGCAGCTCCCATAATGCCATACGCTGGGATGAAAATTATATTTCCAATGATATTGATAACGGCACCAGCGGAGACCACTATAAGATATTGCTTATGTCGATTCCATGCGATAAGTAAATTGCTCATCGCCACATTGACGAAGACCACAAAAACATTAATCAGCAAAACCTGAAACACTTCTCTTGCAGGAAGATACATTTCGCCAAGCAGGAGGTGAATCACTTCCTTTGCAAACAGGAAGAATATCCCTGTAATCACACCGCCGGACACTATAACGGTTGTAATGTACTGTTTGGTCCTTCGTGAAATGAAATAGTGTTTATTGATTTTCGCAAGATCGGGCAGAAATGCCATAAAGAACATCATTGGTACCGTGGACAGCACAGAAATGATTCTATACGCACCCGTGTAATATCCGAGTTCGGTGCCTGCATGGGTAAATCCGAGAAAAATAATGTCAGAAGAATGATAGATTTGTATCATCAAAGCGGAAAGTCCGAGCGGCGCAGCGGCCACAACCATCGTCCGGATACTGGCGAAATTCGGCAGCGTACCGTCCCAATCATTCCGATGCACGATGTACTTCACACTTCCGAGCATCGTCACCAATGTGACTACTCCAACGATCAATGCTGCTAACGGAAGGTCCGGTGTTTCGGAAACGAACAGGATTGTACCAAGAAAAATAAACGACGACGCAGCAATCTTCGTTATGCTGAGAATGCTCAAATCCTTCAGAGCGATGAAATAAAATTGCATATTAAAAGCACACGCAGCGATAAAAACAGTTTGGGACAGGAACAGCAGCACGATTGTCTCGCTCGATGCATACAGTATCCCAAAAATGATGAATGGTATGATGAAAACCGCAGAAAGGATCAACCGTGTCCCAATAACTTTTCCAACAATGTTTTCTTTCAATGCCGTTCGAGAGGATGCCACCTTCATGGAAGAAAACTGCTCGATGCCGAAATTGGAGAACAGAATAAAATACGTTGCAACCGAACTGACAAAACCGTACATCCCGAATCCTTCGACACCGAGCACTCGTGCTAGATAGACTGAAGTAAAAAATCCGAATATTCTCGAAGCGTATTCCCCGAACGCCAAATTGCCAAAGTTCAATATCAGCGATCGTTTATTGGTAACTTCCGGTTGCTGTTCTTCACCCATGAATAACATGAAAGGATATGATGTTTTATAAAAACTGATAAGTATTTAAATTTCTATAATTTCAGCATGATTTCCTAACATGTAGATAAAACAATAGCCCTTGAAGTAAAACATTCAAAGGCTATTGAAATGTATTTCCCGTGAATCAATCTATTAACGATCCTGAATGCTATTCTTCTCCATGCTTGCTCTTTTCATATTCCGCGATGATTTTGTCCGCTACTTCACGCGGGACCTCGTCATAATGCGAGAATTTTTGACGATGCATTCCCCGTCCCTGCGTCATGGAACGGAGCGTGGTGGAATAATGATAGAGTTCCTTCAGCGGAACGGACGATTTGATGATCTGATGCGATCCGTCCGTATCCATGCCGATAATTTTGCCGCGGCGGCTGGAAAGATCTCCCATCACATCCCCCATATGGTCGTCCGGCACGATCACTTCCACTTCGTAAATAGGCTCTAAAAGGATCGGTTTTGACTCTTTGAATCCCTTCTTGAATGCCTGCGATCCGGCAATACGGAAGGACATTTCGTCCGAATCGACATCATGATACGATCCGTCGAAGAGCGTTGCTTTCACATCAATCACATGATAACCGGCAACCACGCCGTGCTCCATGGCATCGTTGATTCCTTTTTCCACTGCGGGGATAAAGCGACCGGGGACAACGCCGCCCACCACTGCGTCCTCGAACTCGAATCCTTCTCCGCGCCGTTTCGGTTCCAGTTTAATATGCACGTGGCCGTATTGACCGCGTCCGCCCGACTGTTTTTTATGCTTGAACTCAACATCGGCGACACTTCCTTTAATTGTTTCTTTGAACGGAATGCGCGGTTCAATCAGGTCCACTTCCACGCCGAATTTCTCTTTCAACCGGCGGACAATGATTGCTAGGTGCAGTTCGCCCTGGCCGGAAACGACCGTCTGCTTGATTTCGGGATCGACCTTGTAGACGAAAGTCGGATCTTCCTCATGCAGTGTATGGAGTCCGCTGCCGATCTTATCCTCTTCCCCTTTCGTTTTCGGAATAATCGCTTCGGTGATGACCGGTTCCGGAAAGACGATGGGGTTATAGATGACGGGGAATGTTTTCAGGCTGAGTGTATTATTGGTATGTGTATCCTTCAACTTCACAACGGCGCCCAGATCGCCCGCATGCAGTTTTGCCACTTCCTTTCGTTCGCGGCCGTTCATCACGAACACCTGTCCGAGCCGTTCCGGTTTGCCGTTCGATTCGTTCACCATATCCATCCCGGGTGTGACCGCGCCGGAATAGACTTTAAAGAACGATAGTTCGCCGACGTGGGATTCCGAAACTGTTTTGTAGACGAATAATGTTGCCGGACTTGTATCGTCGATCTTCACATCGATCTGATTGTTGGTGTTGATATCCGTCGCCTTTACCGTCTGGATCTCCGCCGGCGGCGGGCAGTAATTGGCAACAAACTCCAGCACATTCAGCGCACCGACATTCGATGCGGACGCGACGGCGAAAACGGGATAGATCTTCCGGTCCACCAGCGCCTGATGCAATCCTTTACGAATCTCTTCATCGTTCAGCGTTCCGTTTGCGAAGAACTTATCCATCATCTTTTCGTCGGATTCGGCGATCTTTTCGATCAATTCCTCATGCAGCTGCGTCGTCCGTTCTTTCTGATCTGCCGGAATCTCTTCTTCCGTATATTTTCCGTTTCCGTTCGGCGTGAAGCGGAGCAGTTTCATTTTCACAACGTCGATCACCGCGTCCGCACCTGCCCCCATTTTTGCGGGATAGGTGACGATGGTGGCGTCGCCGCTGCAGCGTTCTTTCAACTGTGCGAACACGCGGTCAAAATCGGCCGCATCGCCGTCGATTCTGTTCACGACGAACATGGAAGGGAGTTGATACTCTTTTACATACTCCCACACGAATTCCGTTCCCACTTCCACTCCTTCGAACGCGCGGACAAACGTGACGGCGGTATCGCACACACGCAGCGCGGCTTTCACTTCACCGGTGAAATCGGTGTACCCGGGAGTGTCGAGGATGTTGATCTTGATATTGTTGACATCGGTGGTGAGAAGGGAGGCGTTAATGGAGATCTTGCGTTCAATTTCGTCAGGGTGATAATCGGAGACCGTGTTGCCGTCCTCGATCCTTCCCTGACGATTGGTGATACCGGTTGCGAAGAGCGCGGCTTCGGAAAACGTCGTTTTCCCGGAGCCGCCGTGCCCAATAAGGGCGATGGTCCGTATCTGTTGGGAAGTATATTCCCGGTAATTATTATTTTGGCCCACAGCTTACTCCTTTACTCCTCTGCCGGCTGACGACGAGAGATCATCGCAGGCAGACGATGATGAGCAGGACTTTGTGTATTGATCGAATGGATTGAAACGGCAGTACGTCGGTCAGTCTTCGTTGCGGGAAGACCGGCCCCCGACGGCGCGATTGAAGAAGGAAGTGAAACCTCTAATCACACCTCCGATGGTGTTCATCACTTCCATGATCGGCGACTCGATCGCATCCTGTACGCGGCGTTCAAATGCAGCAACGTTTTCTGCTACACCTTTCAATGTTTCCACTGAACTCTTTAATAAGGCAATCTGTTCATCGAAATTTTCCACGATCATGCGAATTTTCGACGTGATCGCTTCAAGATTCTCCAGCGTGGGGATCGTCTTCGATGCCACCAGTTTCAGGTTGGTATCGATGGTCCCCAGCAGATCCCTCAGGCTTGCCAGCACAATTATCGCATAGACCGCCACGCCGGCAAGCAACACCAGCACGATAATCTGTACGATCGTCAAAAAATTTTCCACGGATTGACCCTTCGATTAATTTTTATGTTTTTCGGTCGTCTGCCCTTTGCTGCGCGCATCGGTCAGTATCTTCTCGGCATCACCCAGAAGGGACTCAGCCCGTTTCTTTGCTTCAGTGATCAAGCCTTCGGATTTCTTCTTCCCTTCGTTGATTATGTCCACCGCTTTATTCTTGGCCGCGCTCACATACTCTTCGGCACTGTCTATTGCATCACCCGCTTTGGACTTGATATCGGCACGGAGTTCTTTGCCGGGTTTCGGAGCATATAAGAGTGCGACGATGCCGCCGACGACCGCGCCGGCGAGAAATCCGATAAGGAATCCGGTCTTTGAGTCTTCTTCATTGTTTGCCATAACTACCCCGCTTTTACAAATGTATTGGTGCGTGAATTGCGTTGATCGTTAATTCTCTTGTTTCAAAGTGAAAAATATTTCAGGAAAAAGCAACACCTCAAAAGTGACGGGTCACTCCGAGGTGCTGTGATTGTGAAGCGATTCTGCCGCGGCAGGGCGGCCGGAAGCGGGTCAATGCCGCTGTACGAATGACCGTACAGCGGAACCATCGCACCTTCAGAGCGTTTTCTTTCGGTAGTGTCTCAAGTAAAGACATAGTCATGGTGAGCGAGTCCCGTCATCAAAGGGATGACTTTGCCACAGGGACGAGTCGAACCTTGAATACTTCCCCCAAAGGGTCTCTTTGGGAGACGCGAGGTGCAATAAAGTGGCCGCTTGCTTAGGATGACTCTACTCATTAATGTTTAATAGCTAAACTAAAACACTCCCTATCTGCTCTTAACGCTGTCTCTTCTTATGACGCATTTTCCGAAGACGTTTTTTGCGTTTGTGGGTTGCCATTTTATGACGTTTCCGTTTTTTTCCGCTTGGCATACCAACCTCCTTTCGTTATTGATGTTGTTGAAGGATCTGTTGGGCACGCAGCCCAGCCGTTGATTGTGGATCAA